>ERZ773192.356-NODE-356-length-59515-cov-4.528507_pt1 | contig 59515 bp, 52 predicted proteins | sample MGYA00581010_ERZ773192 | MGnify/ENA primary metagenome ERZ773192 (study PRJEB29015, sample SAMEA2737741) | human gut metagenome | biome: human gut; feature: human-associated habitat; material: faeces | place: China | collected 2012 ...
AGAGGGCATTTTCATTAGCAAAATAGCGAAAATCCTGCTAATTTTTATTAGCAAGTCGTTCACCTGAAAGGCGGACGACATTCGTCCTAATTTCCATTAGCTGACGGAGATTTTGCTAATGAAAATCTGTGAATTTTACGATTTTTCACTTTTTCCGTAAAAATGAAAAAACGCCGGAAACCCTTGATTTTACTGGGTTTTCCGGCGGAGTTTTTGGCGTTCCCGAGGTGATTCGAACACCCGACCTACCGCTTAGGAGGCGGTCGCTCTATCCAGCTGAGCTACGGAAACATCTTTAAAATCTATTCAATTTTAGTCTTAAACTTACTCAATGTCAATCGCCTTTGCCCGAAAGGCGGTCGTTATAACATATTCTTAGGAGGCGAACGCTCTATCCTGCTGAGCTACGGAGACATTGTTATTAACTTAAGTGGTTACTGAAATATTTTATCAAAATAACTATCTGTTGTCAACCGTAATTTACATTATTTCGATTGACTTTTGACATGTGAAATGATATACTTTTATATTGAATAAAATTGTAAAGTAGGCGATTTATTTGAAAAAATCTCTTATAATAATTTCAGCTCTGCTTCTCGTTTTTGCGACCGCTTTGACAGCTTGCGGAAATAAAAATGTTATCGTTGACAAAAACGGACGCACCTATACCCCCGTTACGGACAAAGACGGCAACAAGCAGCAGGATAAATGGGGTCGTCTTATTATAGAACAAACCGATGAGGACGGAAGTAAAGTTACTCAGCCGTATGACTTTCCCGATAAAATTACAAACAAGCGCAATACGGAAATTGAAAATGCCGTTGTAAGCATTAAGGTTCCGAACGACTGGGCTGTTTCAAAGGAAACGTCTTTTGTCAGGCTCCGCCACTCCGGAAAATGCACAAAATCCGGCGTTGCGGCATGTCAGATCGACTTTGGCTACAGGCAGAACAGAACCTTGCAGGAGACCTACAACGAATATCTCATCAACATTGTTCAACTCAGCCAGATGGGCGATTCGATTTCCGACATTAAAGAATATGAAGTAACCCTCATGGGCAAGAATGCAAAGGCAATTTCCTACAGAGTTGCCTCCGAAAGCACAGACGTGTTTTATTTCTGTATTGACGACGGCGAGCCGATGATTGAAATTACGGCTTCCGTTTACGATAAATGCTATGACAGCGACAGCATGGTTGAGCTTATCAACTCGTGCGCAACCGTCAAGGAGCTGCCAACGGACGAGGTTAGTACAATTCCGACCGCACCTTTCACCAAGGCGTCCGAAAAAACCACGACAGCTAATAATCAGTAAGGGGTAATCATCATGTTGTTTTCACAGGATATAGGAATTGATCTCGGAACATCAAACACCCTTGTTTTCGTTAAGGGCAAGGGTATAATCATTCGTGAGCCTTCGGTTGTTGCCGTTGACCAGAGATTTACTCCGGTCAAGGTCGTTGCCGTCGGTTCCGAGGCTAAGGATATGATCGGCAGAACTCCCGGTTCTATCGTTGCCCTCCGTCCCCTGCGCGACGGCGTTATTGCCGACTTTGACGCAACGGCGGAAATGCTCAAAAAATTCATTCGCAAGGCTATCACGGCTTCTCCGCTGAGCAAAACGAGAGTCATGATCTGCGTTCCGTCCGGCGTTACCGAGGTTGAGCGCAGAGCCGTTAACGATGCCGCAAAATCGGCAGGCGCAAGATATGTCAGCCTTATTGAAGAACCCATGGCGGCGGCAATCGGCGCCGGAATTGACGTTGAAAAGCCCGAAGGCTCAATGATAGTCGATATTGGCGGCGGTACGGCAGAGGTTGCCGTTGTTGCACTCAGCGATATTGTAACCTCTCGTTCGGTCAAGGGCGCAGGCGACAGCTATGACGAGGCAATTATCAATTATGTCAGAAAAAAATATAACCTTCTTATCGGCGAAAGAACGGCCGAGGATATAAAAATTCAGATCGGCTCCGCCTATGAATACGAGGGCGAGGGCGCAATCAACGTTAAGGGCAGAAACCTCATTGACGGCCTTCCGAAGGACGTTGAGGTTACAGCTGCTGAAATCAGAGAGGCTCTCAAGGAATCGGTCTATCAAATCATCGACGCAATCAAAATCACTCTTGAGAACACTCCGCCCGAGCTCGCCGCAGATATTATTGACAACGGCATCACCCTCACAGGCGGCGGCGCACAGCTCAGAGGTCTTGACAAGCTCATCGAGCAGGAGGTAAAAATCCCCGTTACGGTTGCGGACAATCCGCTTGACTGCGTTGTCGAGGGAACTGGCATTTGCCTTGAAAAACGTCGCTGATGAAAAAACTTTCTACATATCAAGGAGGTGAAGAGGAATGAAAAAAATTATCAGAAACCGTGCGTTTAAGGCGCTTGTCTGTGTTATTGTCGCCCTTTCGCTGGGCGCTGTTATTGCAGCATACACGCATAATAGCTCAACTCCGCTTTCGTCAGCCACAAGTACGGTGCTTCATCCTCTTCAGCGCTTTTCTTCATATCTAAGCTATAAATTTTCCAACTTTAACGACAGCTTTAAGTCGTCAAAAACTCTCCAGGAGGAAAATTCAAAGCTCAAAGAACAGATTGAAGAATATCAGAATAAAATTATTGATTATAACAACATAAAAAAGAAGCTCGGTACCTATGAGGACTTTCTCGGAGTTAAAGAGGAAAATCCCGACTTCAAATTTCAGAACGCAAAAATAATTTCAAACGATTTTGAAAATCCGTTTTCTTCATTCACCCTTAACAAGGGCACGGCGGCAGGCGTTAAGATCAATGACCCTGTTATTTACGGCAAAAATCTTGTCGGCGTCGTTGCAAGCGTCGGTCCGACTTCATGCACGGTCTATACCCTTTCAAACCCCAAGATGAACGTCAGCGTTTACGAAACCTACACGGGGGAAATCGGCTATGTTACGGGTCTTGGCAAGACCGAGGACAGAGTTTACTGCAAGCTCCCGGGTCTTAAATCGGATTCGTCCGTTTCACCGAGCGGAATTATCTGCACAACGGGAAACGGCGGTGTTTATCCCAAGGATTTGATTGTCGGCACGGTAGTTAAACTTGAAAACTCCAAGGAGGATAATTCCTCCTTTGCAACAATCAGGTCAGCTGTCAATATCGAGGAGCTTTCCGAGGTTTTCATCATCACCGAGTTTGAAGGTCAGGGCGTTATAACCATCACGGGTGACTGATATGAATTATATTGAAGAGCTTAAAAAAAATGACAGTATAAAAAGAAGAATACTTCTCGCCGTATTGGTTCTCGTCACGTTTATTTTTCAGACAACGAACGGATTTTTCCCCTCTCCCTTCGGAATACATGCTTGCCTGCTGGTTCCTGCAACGGTTTGCATTGCCATGTTTGAGCGTGAATTCTCCGGGCTGTTTTTTGGCCTTGCCGCAGGAATGATGCTTGAAGCCGTTAGCCCCGACAGCGTGTGCTTCTATTCGGTTATGTTTACCCTTATAGGCTTCATCTCGGGTATGCTCATAACCTACCTTATGAGAAACAATCTTGTAACTGCGCTCATATTTACATTTGTGTTTACATTGCTTCTCAATTCGCTTTATTGCTTATTTTTCTATGTCTTTGACGGAATAGAAATCACTTTTGTTTTCTATCTTAAGTATTATGTTTTTTCTGCCGTTTACACAACGCTTTTTACACCGATTTTCTATCTGATTGTCCGTCTCACGGTCAAAAAATTCAAATAAAACCAAAAAGTTTTTAAAAAAAGGAGTGAAAAAATGAGACTTGCGCGTGAAGAGAAAAAAGGAAGATTTATTGCAATGATAACGATTTTCGTCTGTCTTACGGCGGTTTTCATTTTCACCCTTGCAAAAAGTCAGATAATCGACGGTAAGAAAGACACGGCGTCGAACACCGCTTCGGTTGAATCAACAGAGGTCAAATCAACAAGAGGTCAGATCCTTGACCGCAACGGTAAGGTTATCGTCGGCAACCGTCAGGGTAATGATGTTGTTTTCAACGCTGCGGATTTTCCCGAATATTCCAAGCAGGAGGAGCGTAACAAGCTTATTAAATCCCTCATTGATCTTTTTGAAAAGAACAAAGTTAAATGGAACGATGATATGCCCATCGTCCTCGATTCAAACGGAAATTATCAGTTTGCCGAGGACAGGGAAAAGGATATCGAAACCATGAAATCTCGTGATATTCTTCGTCTTAATAAGTATGCCACGGCAGACGATTGCATGAACGAGCTTGTCGACAGATATAAGCTTGAGAGCTATTCAAAGGCAGACAGAAGAAAAATTGCTTCGGTCTGTTATCAAATGAAGATTAACAATTTCAATTCGGCAAATCCCTATGTTTTTGCAACCGATGTCACAGATCAGGTTGCTTCGGTAATCAAGGAAAACAGCCGATTTTACAAGGGTGTTGATATTCAGATAGGCAACTACCGTGAATACACCGACGGTACTCTTGCTCCGCACATAATCGGCGTAACAGGCGTTATCAGTGCCGAGGAATACGCCGAGCTGAAAAAAGACGGCTACGGAATGGATGATATTGTCGGAAAAACGGGTATTGAACAGCTCTTTGAAAAACAGCTTAAGGGCAAAAACGGAACGAAACTTGTCACCACCGCTCTTGACGGCACGCAGACGACCGTTACTAAGGGGCTGGAAAACGGCGATAATGTTTTTCTTACCCTTGATGCAGGGCTTCAAAAGGTCACTCAGGACGCTTTGGCGGCAAAGATCAACTCCCTTGACAGCGCAAACAAGGGCGGCGGCGCAGCAGTCGTCATGAACTGTAAGACGGGAGAGCTTCTTTCAATTGCCACCTACCCGTCCTACGACCTCAACACATACTATAAGAACTATTCAAAGCTTGCGAAGGATTCCAACTCCCCTCTTTATAACCGTGCGCTTCTGAGCACTTATGCTCCGGGTTCAACCGCCAAGGTTTCAACAGCTATCGGTATTCTTGAGGAGGGTGTTGCCGATGAGAACTCAACGATTGAATGTACAGGAACGTATAAGTACGGTCTTGTTTGTAATAACAACCCGGAAACGACCACAATTGATATAAGAACGGCAATTCAGGATTCTTGTAACATATATTTCTACCATTTCGGCGGCGAACTGCTCGGAATTGAAAAAATGAATATGTACCGTGAAATGCTCGGACTCGGTCAACCTACCGGCATAGAGCTTGACGAAAACACAGGCGTCCTTGACTCCCCCAGCTATCGTGCCTCAATCGGTCAGACCTGGCAAACCGGCTTCTCGCTCCAGTCGGCAATCGGTCAGGCCGGCAACCTCTTCACTCCCCTTCAGCTTTGCAACTATGTTTCAACTATCGCAAACGGCGGAACACGCTATGCCGCGCACATAGTTAAAGCGGTTTACTCCGCGGACAATTCAACCATTATCGAAGAAAAGCAGCCTGAGGTTCTTTGCGAAACAGGCTTCAAAAAGAAGAATATTCAAATAATCAAGGAAGGTATGCGCCGGGTTGCGACCGTAACCCTTGCCGGAAGCTTTGACGATTCTGTTGTTGAGGTTGCCTGTAAAACAGGAACTTCAACCCTTGAGAAAACAATTAACGGAAAAACCGGAATTTATACGAACGGATTTCTTATCACAATGGCACCGTATGACGATCCGGAAATCTGTGTTGCTGTTGCCGTTGAGGGCGCTTATTCGGGAGGCAGTCTTTCTCCCATAGCATCTGCGGTATATAACTATTATTACAAAAATAAAGTCACAACAGGCGAAAACGACGACACTCAGGACGATGACAGTCAGCAGAAAGAGTACAGCGATCTTTTAAGATAAAAAAGAACAGGAAGTGATCAAATGGCAAGAAAAATTGTTTTGGCTTCGGGCAAAGGCGGAGTGGGAAAATCTTCACTGACCGCCGGCATTGCCATTGAGCTTTGCTCCATGGGTCAGAACGTTTTGGTTGTTGATTTTGATATCGGAATGGGATGCCTTGACCTTATTCTTGCTTCTGATGACACAGGGATTTTTAACTGGGGCGACGTGATTTCAGGCTCATGCGAACCTGCTCAGGCGCTTCGTTCAACAGTCGGTCCGTCTCTCCTGACCGCTCCGACCTATTTTAGCGACGAATATAATGAAAAAAGTGTCATGGAAATGATTGAAAACTATGATGACAGCTTTGATTATATTCTTATGGACGCTCCTGCGGGTGTCAGCGGTGGTTTTCTTCTCGCTGCGGCATGCGCCGATGAAGGAATAATCGTTTCAACTGCCGACGATGTCTGTGTTCGTGTCGGTTCCTTTGCCGGCGACAAGCTTTCAACGCTCGGTGTCGGAGAAATCAAGCTTATTATTAACCGTTTTAATAAAAAACAAACCACACGGGGACATTATCTCAATATCGACGAGGTTATCGACGCAACGTCACTCCAGCTTATCGGAGTTGTTCCCGAGGACAGCAAAATTTCCTATTGCTCCGTTACAGGCATGAGAATGCTGGATAACTCAAAGGCAAAGGAAGCCTTTAAGCGCATTGCCATGCGACTGGAAGGCTTTAATATCAATCTTAAATTGTGAGGTCACGAAATGAGTGATTTATCAGCAATCGCCGCCATATCCACACCGTTGGGTACCGGCGGCGTTGGAATTATCAGAATATCGGGAAAAAATGCAACTGAAATTGCCGACAGAATTTTTGTTTCCGTAAACGGCAAAAAGCTCAGTTCTTCCAAGGGCTACAGAGCTTATTTCGGCAGGATTTTTGACGGTGAAACAGCCGTTGATGAGGTCGTTTGTCTTGTTTTTCGTGCGCCGCACAGCTACACAGGCGAGGATGTCGTTGAGATAAATTGCCACGGCGGTGTTGTTCTTTTGAAAAAAATACTCCGTCTCGTTCTGCAAAACGGGGCTCAGGCGGCTGCACCGGGCGAATTCACAAAAAGAGCTTTTCTTAACGGTAAGCTTGACCTTTCCGAAGCCGAAAGCGTTATGACTCTTATATCCGCTCAAGGCGAACAGGGTGCAAACGCCGCATTCAACCAACTTGAAGGCAGTCTCAGCCGTAAAATTGAAAAAATCAACTCCTCTCTCCTCTCTCTTGCAGCTCATATTGCCGCCTGGGTTGATTATCCCGATGACGAGATTGAAGAATTAGGCAATAACGAGCTTTACAGCACAATATATAATGCTCATTTAGAATTATGTGCTTTGTTAAGCAACTTTGACAGCGGAATGGCAGTAACAAACGGAGTAGAAGCTGCAATTGTCGGAAAACCAAATGTTGGAAAATCCACTCTTATGAATCTCTTGACGGGCTATGACCGGTCTATCGTTACGGAAATTGAAGGCACAACAAGAGACGTTGTTGAAGAAACGGTTAACCTCAACGGCTGCATTCTCAGAATTTCGGATACGGCAGGAATGAGAGAGACAGGCGACATAGTTGAAAAGCTCGGAGTTGAACGAAGCAGAAAGAAGCTTGAGCGCGCCGCTATTGTATTCGCTGTTTTTGATCTCTCAAAACCGCTTTCCGACGAGGATAAGGAACTTATTGATGAGTGCAAAGACAAAAATGTTATACCTATTATAAATAAAACAGACCTTGAACCTCGTCTTGATGTTGATTACATTAAAAATAAGCTCGGCTCTCCACTGTTCATCTCTGCCAAAAGCGGCGACGGCTACAATGAACTTTGCGACCGAGTTGCCGAATTGATTGGAACTAAGAATTTCGATACAACATCGGCAATGCTTGTCAACGAACGACAGCGCACTTGCTGTCAAAAAGCTTCCGATGCGTTAAAAGACGCTCTTGAAGCTTTGAATATTGGCCTCACTCCCGATGCTATCGGCGTTTGCATTGATGATGCGATAGCTGCATTGCTTGAATTGACAGGTCAAAAGGCGAGCGAAGCGGTTGTTGATGAGGTTTTTAAACAGTTCTGCGTAGGAAAATAAAGAAAAGAGAAGTTTTATGGAATATTTTGCAAAGGATTATCAGGTTATCGTTATCGGCGCAGGTCATGCAGGCATTGAAGCCGGTCTTGCTGCGGCACGTCTCGGCTGTGAAACCTGTGTTTTTACAATAAATCTTGACTGGGTCGGTAACATGGCGTGCAATCCGTCAATCGGAGGAACCTCTAAAGGGCATCTTGTCCGTGAAATTGACGCACTCGGAGGAGAAATGGGCAAGGCAGCTGACGCGAACACTCTGCAAAGCCGAATTCTTAATCTTGGTAAAGGACCTGCCGTTCACAGTCTGCGTGCTCAAATTGACCGTCGCCTTTATTCCGACTATATGAAGCATGCGCTTGAAAAGCAGGACAACCTTGACCTTCGTCAAGGCGAAATTGTTGATATTCAAAAGCTTGATAACGGTAAATGGCAACTGAAAACGCACCTTGAGGCCGTTTACACCGCGGATTGTGTGATTTTGGCAACCGGAACCTTCCTCAGCGGCAAGGTGTACGTAGGTGACGTTTCCTATGAGAGCGGTCCCGACGGTATGTTCCCTGCTAAGAAGCTTGGTGAAGCGCTTAAACGCATCGGTATCCCAACAAGACGCTTCAAGACCGGAACCCCCTCACGAGTTAACAAGAAAACGGTCAATTGTGATGAGCTTGAACTTCAGAACGGTGACAAGAGAATTGTACCTTTTTCATTTGATAACAAAATAAAGATACAAAACAAGCTTCCTTGCTATATTACCTATACAAATCTTGAAACAAAAGATATAATTTTAAAAAATTTACATCGCTCCCCTCTTTACAGCGGCAAAATTGACGGAAAAGGTCCTCGCTACTGTCCGAGCATCGAGGATAAAATCGTTCGCTTTGCCGAAAAGGAACGTCACCAGATCTTTATTGAACCCTGCGGAGAGAACACGGAGGAAATGTACTTGCAAGGTCTTTCTTCTTCTCTTCCCGAAGATGTTCAGCTTAAATTTTTAAGAACTATCCCCGGACTTGAACATGCTGAGCTTATGAGAACAGCTTATGCAATAGAATATGACTGCGTGGATCCGCTTGCGCTTAAGGCAAGTCTTGAATTTTTGGACTACGACGGTCTTTTCGGTGCGGGTCAGTTCAACGGTTCTTCCGGATATGAGGAAGCTGCTGCACAGGGTCTTGTTGCAGGAATTAACGCCGCCAGAAAGGTTAAGGGTCAAAACCCTCTTATTCTCGAGCGTTCAGGTTCATATATCGGCACTTTGATTGATGATCTTGTAACAAAAGGTTGTTCCGATCCCTACAGAATGATGACTTCTCGCTCCGAATACCGTCTTTTGCTTCGACAAGATAACGCCGATCGCCGTTTGACACCAATCGGACACGAAATAGGTCTTATCAGCGACGAACGGTATGCAAAATTTTTGAAGAAACTTAAGCTAATTGCCGATGAAAAAAAGCGTACCGAAAAAACAGTTTTTTCACCGTCGGATGCATTAAACAATATACTTGTTTCACGTGAAACATCAAAAGCAACCACAGGCGTTCGTCTTTGCGATTTGCTCAAAAGGCCGCAGATAGGATATGACTGTTTAACTTCGATTGACGTTGACAGACCCGATTTACCGTATGAAATTTTTGAGCAGGTCGAAATTGATACAAAATATGAGGGCTATATCAAACGTCAGCAGGCTCAGGTTGATGAAATGCACCGTCTTGAAGTTCAGACTCTTTCCGATGAAATAGATTATAACTCGATTCTCGGTCTTAGACTTGAAGCGAGAGAAAAACTCTCAAAAATTCGTCCGCACAGCATTGGTCAGGCTTCGAGAATATCAGGTGTCAGCCCGTCGGATATATCTGTTTTGCTTATCTACCTTGAAAAGGAGCGCAGAAATGATAAATAAATCACTTTTGAAATGTGAAGCAGAAAAAATCGGTGTTTTGCTCGATGAAGCTGCGCTTGACAGGTTTGATTTATATGCAGAAATGCTTGTTGAGACAAATAAGACGCTCAACCTAACCGCAATAACAGATCCGGATGAAATTGTATATAAGCATTTTGTTGATTCGCTTGCACTTTTATCTTGTGTAAATTTTAAAGATAATGCAAAAGTGATTGATGTCGGCACAGGCGCGGGTTTTCCGGGCGTTGTATTGTTGATTGCACGTCCCGATCTTAAAATGACTTTGCTTGACGGAACAAATAAACGGCTTGTTTTCATTGCAAACGTTCTTGATGAACTCGGTCTTGAAGCCGATATTGTCCATATGCGAGCCGAACTTGCAGGGAAAGATAAAACTTTTCGTGAGCAATACGATATTGTAACTGCAAGGGCGGTTGCAAGTCTTAATATACTCAGTGAATACTGTTTACCGTTTGTAAAGCTCGGAGGATATTTTTCTCCGATGAAATCAGTAAAAACCGATGAAGAAGTTTTAGCTGCAAGGGGAGCAATAAAGCTTTTGGGCGGTCGGATTGAAGAAATCAAAGAGCCGAATATTGATAATTGCGGCGAAAGATACATTATTTTAACAAAAAAAATATCGCAAACTCCGCCAAAATATCCACGAGCTTCGGCACAAATATCAAAAAAACCGCTCTCATAAACGAAAAACAGCGTGAAATACAGCCTTTTTAGTCAATGAAAAACAGTGGACAACCTTCTTTTGTCGTGTTACAGTATTTTTGTGGTACGCATAAGGAGGTTTTTCTATGCTTAAAAGCCAAACCAAATTTAAGAAAAGCAATGAAGTAATTATGTTGCCGGCAAGATTTATACAACCAAATCCACATCAGCCGAGAAAAAGCTTTAATTGGGATGATCTTGAAGGCCTTGCCGAAAGTATTCATTACAATGGATTGTTACAGCCGATCACCGTCAGAAAAAAGGAAAACGGCAAATATGAGCTTATTTCGGGTGAACGCAGGCTCAGAGCCTGCAAAATGGCCGGTCTATCCGCAATCCCGTCAATTATTGTAGATGTTGATGAGGAAAAATCGGCGATACTTGCAGTAATTGAAAACCTGCAAAGAGAAAATTTACATTTTTTTGAGGAAGCAATGGCAATAGAACGTCTTATAAAAGGCTTCGGGTTCAGCCAAGAAGAAATTGCAAGGAAACTTGGAAAATCACAATCGGCATTGTCGAACAAGCTGAGAATTCTACGCTTGCCTGATGAAATTCGTTACAGCGTTATGCTTTACGGGCTTACAGAGCGTCATGCTCGCGCTTTATTGAGACTGCCGACTGTAGCAATGATGGAGCAAGCCCTTGATACAATAGTCGAACAGGGACTGACCGTCAACGCTTCGGAGCAGTTGATTACCGAAATGCTAAACAAAGAGCCCGAGGAAAAAGAACGAAAGGGCAAGAGGGTAATGGTTTTCAAGGATGTTCGTATCTTTATTAACACGCTTAATCACGCAGTCAGTACAATGAGAAAAAGCGGAATAAATGCTTCGGCAACGAAGAACGAGACAGACCAATATATAGAATATGTTGTAAAAATCAATAAACCTGAAAATGTGAACTGCAAATGAGACGGGGAGACCCGTCTTTTTTTGTTTCACGTGAAACAAAAATGATAAAACATAAGAAAATTTTAATTTAATCTTTTATTTTATATATAGTTGTGATATAATTTAATTTATGGAGAATACAAGGAAGTGAATATATGGCAAAAATAATAGCGGTTGTAAACCAAAAGGGCGGAGTCGGAAAAACAACTTCCACCGTCAATCTTGCGGCTTCCGTTGCATATAAGGGTCAAAAAGTTCTTTTGATGGATATCGATCCTCAAGGTAACGCTTCAAGCGGTCTCGGAATCAACAAAAGAGAGCTTGAAACCTCATCATATGATGTTATAGTTAATTCGTTGGCGATTGAGAAAGCAATGATAAAAACAAAGTTTGAAAATCTCTGGGTCTTGCCATCAAATATGAACCTTGCAGGCGCTGAGCTTGAGCTTGTTGATATGCAGCACCGTGAAAGCAAAATAAAAAATGCTGTTGCACCGATTAAAGCGGATTTTGATTTTATTTTTCTTGACTGTCCGCCGTCGCTCGGACTAATAACGCTTAATGCTTTGTGTGCTGCAGATACGGTTTTAGTTCCGATTCAATGCGAATATTATGCGCTTGAGGGTCTTTCACAGCTTATGTCCACCATTCGTCAGGTCAAGAGACTTTACAATCCGCATATTGATATGGAAGGCGTTCTTTTAACAATGTATGACGGTCGGCTTAATCTGACTCAACAGGTAGTAGGGGAATTAAAGCGATTTTTTCCGAAGAAAGTATATGCCACGGCAATTCCGAGAAACGTTAAGCTTTCCGAAGCTCCGAGCTACGGACTGCCGATATATTATTATGACAAGAATTCAAAGGGTGCAATGGCATATGATGCGCTCGCAGATGAATTTCTTAAACAAAACGGTAAGGAGGTATCCTGAATATGGCAAAAAAATTAAGCGGATTGGGTAGGGGACTTGACTCCCTTTTTGCCGACAACTCCGTTGAAGAAATAAATTCCTCCGTCAATAAGCTCAGAATTATGGAAATCGAGCCCAATCACAATCAGCCTCGTAAGGATTTTGATGAAAAAGCTCTTTCAGAACTTGCTGAAAGCATAGAACAGCACGGGGTTCTTCAGCCGCTTGTTGTTCGTCCGCTTGCGAACGGAAGTTATCAGCTTGTTGCAGGCGAAAGACGTTGGAGAGCGGCAAGAATTGCAGGACTTACAGAGGTTCCCGTTGTAATTAAAGAGCTTACCGATGAGGAAGTAATAGAAATCGCGATGATTGAAAATCTCCAGCGTGAGGACCTCAACCCGCTTGAAGAAGCTCTCGGTTATCGGTATATGATGGACGAGCTTAAAATTACGCAGGAGCAGGCGGCAGAAAAGGTCGGTAAATCCCGTCCGGCCGTTGCAAATGCGCTGCGACTTCTCAAGCTTCCGAATGAAGTGCAAGAAATGGTAAAGAATAATCTTATCTCACCCGGTCATGCAAGGGCTTTGCTCGGATTTGACAGTGACGATATGATTCTTCAAACTGCAAAGATGATTATTAAAGAAGATCTTTCGGTTCGTGACGTTGAGACTCTTGTTAAAAAATCAAAAAAGGTTCCGAAGGCTACAAAAAAACAGATCAGAGATAAATTTTTCAGCGAGGTTGAGCTTGCTTTGGTTGAAAACCTCGGCAGAAAAGTTAAAATAAAAGAGGCAAAGCAGGACGCAGGCGTGCTTGAAATAGAATTTTTTGACAAGGACGATCTTGAAGGTCTTGCAATGAAACTCGAAAATTACGGCAAATAATATAAAACGGTAAATAATATAAATTGGAGTGGTAAAGATGTTAGATATCAAACTTATTCGTGAAAACCCTGAAATGGTCAAAGCGGCAATGAAAACAAGAAATAAGGATATGGACGCTGTTGTTGACGATATTCTCGATATTGATGCAAAGCGACGTGAGCTTATGAAGGCGACCGACGCTCTCAAGCAAGAGCAGAACGCGGCAAGCAAGAAAATCCCTCAGATTAAGAAGGATGGCGGCGATATCTCTGAAATTATGGCGAGAATGAACGAAATAAAATCAAAGATAAAAGCGGACGACGCTAAGATTGCCGAACTTGATGCGAAACAGAAATCGCTTATCTATGAATTTCCGAATATTCCTAACAAGAGCGTTCCGATTGGCAAGGACGACAGCGAAAACGTTGAAATTCGTCGTTGGGGCGAGCCGAGAAAGTTCGATTTTGAATACAAGGCACACTGGGATATCGGCGCTGATCTCGGTATTCTTGATCCCGAAACAGCCGCAAAAGTTACAGGCGCACGTTTTCACTTCTATAAAGGCCTCGGTGCAAAACTTGAAAGAGCAATTATCAACTTTTTCCTCAATACCCATACAGAGCACGGTTATACGGAAATTCTTCCTCCGTTCCTTGTAAACAGAGCTTCAATGACAGGTACCGGTCAGCTTCCGAAATTTGAGGACGATGCTTTCAAAACAACCGACGATCTATTTCTTATTCCGACAGCCGAGGTTCCCGTAACGAATATGCACAGAGATGAGATTCTCGACGGCAGCAAGCTTCCGATTAAATATTGTGCTTACTCGGCTTGCTTCCGTGCGGAGGCGGGCTCTGCAGGCCGTGATACAAGAGGCCTTATACGTCAGCACCAGTTCAACAAGGTTGAGCTTGTTAAATTCGTTGACCCCGAAACTTCTTATGATGAGCTTGAAAAGCTTACGAACGATGCAGAAAGAGTTCTTCAGCTTCTCGGTCTTCCTTATCGTGTTGTTTGTCTTTCAACGGGTGATATCGGTTTTTCATCGGCAAAGACATATGATATCGAAGTTTGGATGCCGTCCTACAACAGATATGTTGAGATTTCCTCATGCTCCAATTTTGAGGACTTCCAGGCTCGACGTGCTGCTATCAGATTTAAAAAAGACCCCAAGAGCAAGGCGCAGCTTGTTCATACTCTCAACGGCTCGGGTGTAGCTATCGGAAGAACCACCGCAGCAATCCTCGAAAACTACCAGAATAAGGACGGAACAGTTACGATTCCCGAGGTTCTTGTTCCGTATATGGGTACAGATATTATCAAATAATTAACGTCTTATAAACAGTTTCTAAATCCTTTTGAAGAACGTTAATTTTATATCAATTTCACATTGACAAAAAGGATAAAAATGATATAATTATCCTGTAATAAAACAAAGGAGTGTTTTTTATGCCACTTGTAACAACCACAAAAATGTTCAAAGACGCTTATGAAGGCGGCTATGCCGTCGGCGCTTTCAACGTAAACAACATGGAAATCATTCAAGGCATCGTTGCAGCAGGAAAGAAGCTCAACGCTCCCCTTATTCTCCAGGTTTCCAAGGGTGCCCGTGCTTATGCAAATCACCTCTATCTTGTAAAGCTCGTTGAGGCTGCTGTTGAGGAATCAGGTCTTCCGATTGCCCTTCACCTTGACCACGGTCCGGATTTTGAGACCTGCAAGGCTTGCATCGACGGCGGATTTACATCTGTTATGATCGACGGCTCTTCTCTTCCCTATGAGGAAAACGTTGCTCTTACAAAGAAAGTAGTTGACTATGCACACGCTCACGGTGTTGTTGTTGAGGGTGAACTCGGTCAGCTCGCAGGTGTTGAGGATGAAGTCAACGTTAACGCTGAGGACGCTTCATATACAAATCCCGATCAGGTTGAGGATTTTGTAAAGCGCACAGGTGTTGATTCGCTTGCTATTGCTATCGGCACAAGCCACGGTGCATACAAGTTTAAGCCCGGTCAGAAGCCGCAACTTCGTTTTGACATTCTTGAAGAAGTATCAAAGAGACTTCCCGGTTTCCCGATCGTTCTTCACGGTGCATCTTCTGTTATCCCCGAGTTTGTTGAGGAAATCAACAAGTACGGCGGAAACATGCCGGACGCTATCGGTATCCCCGAGGATATGCTCCGTCAGGCAGCAACAATGGCAGTTTGCAAGATCAACATCGACTCAGACCTTCGTCTTGCAATGACCGCAGCTATCAGAAAGCATTTTGTTGAGCATCCGAGCGATTTTGATCCTCGTCAATATCTCAAGCCCGCTCGTGAGGCTATTGAGGGAATGGTTGAGCACAAGATCAACACAGTTCTCGGCTGCGCAGGCAAGGCATAATCAGATAATAAATTTAAATCGACACGGCAAAAAGTCGTGTCGATTTTTTTATCTTCCGATTAAAATATTTTTTATAATTTCAAAAAACTTTTTTATAAGATTTTTAAAATTACTAAGAAATGTCTTTACATTTTCTTTCGGGTTTTCAGGATAAAAACCGTATTCTTTTGAAGCCATCAGTTTATTGCAGCCCACACATCTTTGCTCCATAATTCCGTTTTCTTCAGAGGTTGCCGGTTTAACAACTTTCCATTCTCCGGGAATATGTCCTGTCTTTTTTATAATCATATTTTCAATTGTGGTTTCTTCAAAAGTTTCGCCCATATCAACGAAATACTTTCCGCATTCACGGCAATGATAATATTCAAAATTGCCGTCGGTTTCACACGTTGTTTTTACGGCTTTATGATATTCAAAATCATGCGATTTTCTTTCAACTGAAATAATTTTCTTGTCTGAAAATTTATTTTCATATGATGCAATTACTGTTATTTCATTTGATTTTTCATTTTCGCCGATAAAAAGTTTTCCGTTTTCATTTATCGTAGTTTTATCATCGGTATTGTTTTCAACGCTCCAAATAATCGTCTGAGGCGGATTATTTTTTCCTAAAACATTTGCATTAAAATTAAAGCTTTCTCCCACACAGATTTTATCCGGAAAAGTTGTAATTTCAACTCCGTTTACAGAAGGTAGGCTTGATGAATTGAAGAAATTTCCTTCAATATGAAACGTCAATTCATTCTCGGTCATTTCTGTTACATTTATATAAAGACCGTCAGTTATTTCAATTTCTTCTCCGAGAGATACTGCGGCATCGGGCTTATTATTATATTGACCGCCCGCAACACTGTAATTCCAATTATTAACACTTGACTGCATATTATTCGGAAATTTTATACCGGTTTTTAATAAATAGCAAACCAATCCGCTTTTTAAAGAAAGCCCTTTGATTTTTGACCCGTTTGCAAGGAATAATTCTTTCTTTTGTGAATCGTATTTACTCCCCTTTCCGTCAAATCTTCTGTATTCAAGATACAAGGTTTTATTTATTTCAGGGATATCCATTTTATACCCGATTACATTATCGGTAAGCCCGTCAATTACAGGTTTTAAAGTGTAATCACCTTCATTTAAAATGTGATAAATATTCTTATTATTAATCCAACCAAGTGCTTCACGTTCTTTTACTGAAATAAATTGCGCAACCTCGGTTGTATGCTTACCCATTGCTGACATATACCCGACCGGTTGATACGACGACTGATAAAGATCGTAAAGACCGAATGCATGAGCCGTCTCGTGACAGTTAACACCGATAGCAGTTATTTTATTTCCCTTTGTATCGGTATAAAGATATTTATAATCCTTCGTCATTTGAACATACGCACGGCTTTGAATAGTTTTCTTATCGGTTTGAATTTCAACAAGATTTGTTTGATCACGATAATTCCATAAAGGAGATGCCCATTCAACGGAAATGTTGGTTTGTTCGGTTGGCTTATAAATTATCGTAATTAAATCAATGTATCCATCGTTATTTTTATCAAGCTCATCTAAATTATATTTTTCTTTTCCGTCGTAATCTGTAATTTCTTTTTTTACCAAATTATTTATTGCTTGTGACCAATCTTCTTTTAATTGATACAGACGTTCGGCTTGCTCTCGGCTGTTTGCATAACCGTCCGGATTTTCATCGCTTTGAGAAGCATAGTAAGCTCTTTTTCTGCTAAGCGTTAAAGAACCGCCATTATCGAAAAGAAATAAACTTTTCATCTTAACTTTACCGGAAGAAACAGAATAAAAATAATCAGAGACATTATATTCGGCGGTATTGTATGAATTGTCTGTAATCTTTCTAACGGTTTCACCGTAATCACGGTCAATAAATTCCTCTTCATCATTAAATTTTGCAAAGACAATAAGGTTTGTAAAATTATAATCATCGTTGTCATTATCAAATGCCGAAACATTATATACAAACGAAAAACAAAATATTATAACAGTCAACAACAGCGAAATACTCTTTTTAAAAAACATTAAATCACCTCTTTCTTTCTATTTTACCATTTCTTTTGGAAGATTTAGTGATAATATATAATTAGAATTGTATAAAAAAGATATATAAAATAATATTAAATAGTCAAACTGCACAATGTATTTTATAAAAAGTAAAAAAACAAAAATTTCATTTGTATAAAACGTAAAAAGTTAGATTCATAACAAATGAATTGTTGACGTATTCAAATTTTTTTGTTATATTATATAAGGAATATTTTGTAATTCGGAGGTACAAACGTGAAAAAAGTTTTATCAATTCTTTTGAGTATCGTCCTTGTTCTTTCAAGCGTTGCAGCACTTACAATCCAGTCTTTCGCAGCAACAGGAGATACGATTGGACAATACGACTTTACAATTTCAAATCCTTATGAAACAATTGATTGGGACACATGGAAAGCATATAAAGGCGCAACTCATGTTCATACCGTAAGAAGTGACGGAGATATTGAGCTTGACGATATGATTGAAAAATATTATTCTCTCGGTTTTCAGGCTCTTGCGCTTACAGATCACGGTACAGTCAACTATTCATGGACTAAAGATCAAAAGAGACTTGCGATCTTTGGTTATCAGTACGGAAAACACGGCAATGTTGATGAGCTGACCGAAGAAAGATATCAGCAGATTACAACAGGTTCTGACAGAGGCGGAGACGGTATGACCGAGGTTCCTCTCGGTATTGAGCTTAACGGTGCATCAACCACAAAATGCCATGTTAACAGCTATTATGCCGATTGCGGTCATGGTGACCTTGAGCTTGATGCAAAATGGCCTGAGGATGCGGTAAAAAAGAGTCAGGCTGCCGGCGGTATCTGTCACATCAACCATGTCGGCGAATGGACAGAGGGCAGACATGATATAAATACTTATAATACTGAGTTTGTAACAAAGTTTTCAAAGCTTTTCTTAAATTACTCGGCATGTATCGGTATGGAGCTTGTTAATACAAAGGATAACAGAACTCGCAATGACCGATATCTTTATGATGAAACACTCAAGATCACGGCTCCGCAGGGAAGAAACATTTGGGGATTCTGTGAGGACGACGCTCATGATTTCGGCGATGTTGAAAACAATGCTCAGTATTTTATAATGCCTAAGAATACTCAGGCAAATATCCGTACAAGTATGGAAAACGGAACATTCTTTGCATGTTCAAAAACTTCGAAGAATGACTGGGAACTCGGCGACGGTTTTGAGGCTCAGGGACCGTTTCCTATGGTCAGCAGAGTAAATGTTGATAACGAAACGAATCAAATCAGTATCAATCCTTATAATGCTCACACGGTAAAAATCGTTGCCGACGGCAATGTTATCGGTGAAAAGAGCGTTGCAAACGATAATGATACAATAACATTCGACCTTAACGATTATGAGAATCAGATCAATTCATATGTTCGTATCTATATTCTCGGTAAAGGCGGAATCTGCTATGTTCAGCCGTTCCTTGTAACAAAGACCGAATATGCAAAATGTACAGTTCAGTTTAATATTCCTTATTCCGATACAACTCTCACTCTTAAAGATGAGCAGGGCAATATTATTGATCCAATAAATAATGAAAATTATTTCCGTGTTTCCGCAGGTAAATATTCATATACCGTTGCCAAGGACGGTTATGAAACAAAGGTTGGAACAATAAATGTTACTCAGGCAACCGTTGATGCAGGATTACAAATAAAAGTTGATATAGAGTTGGTTAAGAATTCCGGTCCTCTTTCCTTTACAAAACAGAATGATTTGGTTTATGGATTTAATATACTTGAGAATATTTCCGATCCGGTTAATAAATCAATAGGTTTAAAGAACGGAACACATTTTGAAATTGAAGATATTTCAAAAGCTAAAACCGGTGATGAAATAAAAATTGTTGACGATAAAACAGGAAATGTTCTTAAAACCTATACGGTTGTAGTATTCGGCGATATCAACGGTGACGGAATTTACGACGGTCGTGATGCAACAATACTTTCTTTTATTATAAACGGTATGCTTACTCCGTCTCCGGCAATGAGACTTGCTGCCGACTGTAACCATGACAGCGTAATAAATACAGACGACCTTGCAATTATAGAACAGGCAGGATTGCTTCTTTCAAACGTTTCTCAAGGCGAGAGTATTAAAACTTCGTCAGTTTACTGTGAATACAGCAGTATAATATCACAGGACATTCCGGATGAGAAAGAACCTAATCAAGAGGAAAAAATTGAAGATAAAAAAGAAGAAAAAACAACTTCAGGTTTCAGAAAATTTTATGAAAATATAATTTCGTTTTTCAGATACTTATTCGGAATCTTATAAAAAATCATAAATGAATAAAGCAGATCAGTTATTGCTGACCTGCTTTATTTTTTTCTCCTATAATATCAATTCTTATTATTGCGCTTATCAATGAAATCAGCGAAAAAATTTCAGAGATAACTCCGGCTGTAGCTTTGCAACTGAAATTATAAATCAACCAGAAAATGCTTGTAGGAACTGTCGCAAAACGAAGATATTTTGTATTTTTCATTCCATAAACAACCGTTGTCAAAAGTTTTGCAAAAATTACAATCAGGCTAAGATAATTCTTCCATGTAAAAATTCCGGAAACAATAAATGCCATACAAAATAAAATCTGGAAGGGGAGAGTATTCTTTTCTTTCTTTACAAGATAGGAAAAAGTTAAATTTCTGACTGAGCTGATTATATTCATCGCCATTCCGGTATAAGTGCCGAGAAAAAAATATTGAAAAGCAAAAAGCATCTCATTCGAAGTTTTCAAAAGCATAACGCTTTTGTGCTTTTTACATTGATAAGCGGCAACGGAACAGGTGAGACCTGCAAAACCGAAAATCTGTGCAATTATAAATTTATCCATTTCAATGCTCCTTTTACAGATTAGAATATTATCATATAATTATAAATTTTTCAATATCAGGTCATAATTTTATTATCACATATTGATAGTGAATGTTACTATTTGTGCATAAAATATAATTTTTAGATTTATTATTAAAAGTTATTGACTATTTTGTTTAATAATGATATTCTATTTGATAAGGAAAAGAATTGGAGGAATTTCAATGCGTAAAATATTATCTGTAATTCTCAGTGTAATGATGGCTGTTGCCATGATTGCTTATATCCCGGCAACAGCCTTTGCTTCCTCATACGACATAATAGGCAAATATGATTTTGATATCACCAATCCGTATGAAACAGTAAATTGGGACACCTGGAAGGCATATAAGGGCGCAACTCATGTTCATACCGTCAGAAGCGACGGCGATATTGAACTTGACGATATGATTGAGAAATATTATTCACTCGGCTACCAGGCTCTTGCACTTACAGATCACGGTACAGTTAACTATTCCTGGACAAAGGATCAGACACGTCTTTCAATTTTCGGATATCAGTATCTTTCACACGGAAATATTGATGAGCTTTCCGAAGAAAGATATCAGCAGATTACAACAGGCTCAGACAGAGGCGGCGACGGTATGACCGAGATTCCTCTCGGTATTGAGCTTAACGGTGCATCAACCACAAAATGCCATGTTAACAGCTATTATGCCGATTGCGGTCATGGTGACCTTGAGCTTGATGCAAAATGGCCTGAGGATGCGGTAAAAAAGAGTCAGGCTGCCGGCGGTATCTGTCACATCAACCATGTCGGCGAATGGACAGAGGGCAGACATGATATAAATACTTATAATACTGAGTTTGTAACAAAGTTTTCAAAGCTTTTCTTAAATTACTCGGCATGTATCGGTATGGAACTTGTCAATACAAAGGATAACAGAACTCACAATGACCGCTATCTTTATGACGAAACTCTCAAGCGTACCGCACCTCTCGGAAGAAACATTTGGGGCTTCTGCGAAGATGATGCACATGATTTCGGCGATGTTGCAAATAATGCCCAGTATTTTGTTATGCCCGAGAATACTCAGGCAAATATTCGCACAAGCATGGAAAACGGAACCTTCTTTGCATGCTCAAAAACTGCGAAAACCGAGCAAGAGCTTGGTGACGGATTTGAGGCACAAGGTGAATTTCCGATGATCAGCAGAGTTAATGTAGATAAAGAGACAAATCAGATCAGCATTAACCCGTACAATGCAAAAGTTGTAAAAATGGTTGCCGACGGCAAGGTTGTTGCCGAAAAGAAGGTTAACCGTGACAACGAAACAATAACATTTGATCTTAATGAGTTTGAAAACGAAATCGGTTCATATGTCAGATTTTATGTTCTCGGCGACGGCGGTATCTGCTATGCTCAACCGTTCCTTGTAACAAAGTCCGATACAAAAATAAGCACTGTACAGTTTATTCTTCCTTCAACTGACACATCTGTAACCGTTAAGGACTCAAAAGGCAATGTTATCGAAGCTTGCAACTCGGATAATTATTATAAGCTCGGTGCAGGCAACTATACTTACACTGCTTCAAGAACAGGTTTTGAGACAAAAACGGGAAGCTTCAGCATTTCTCAGGCTTCTGTAAATGCGGGACTTCAAATTAAAATCAATGTTGAACTCAAAGCAGATATAGGTGTTGTAACAACAACATTCTATGTTCCCGAAACCATTTACACAAATCCTTCAACAAAGTCATTCCAATATTATGTTGACAGAGAGAATAAGGTTGACGGTTCGCTATCAAACAGTGCAACTAAAACAACAGGTAACATTTTCTTCAATTGCGATAAAGCAACAGATGTCAGCATTTCTGTAAGCGACGCAACAGTCAGCTATACAAACGGAAACAGCTCATCAAACGGAACTCTTTCAACATCTGTTTCATCCGGTAAGCTTTATTCTTCACCTGCCGCAGGTTCGGGAAAAACAATCACTTGGACTGCAACATATACCCTTAAAAACGGTGAAAAGAGAACAGCAACGGCTTATTCATATGTTTACTCACCGAATACAAATGAAATCGGCGCAGGAATAAGACAGGCTCATACATATAGCACAGACGTTTTCAATCAGGGTATTCTTTATGCAATTGGCTTTAGCAATGTAACAGGCGGTTCATATATTTGTAAAAAGAATTTCTTTACGGATTCAGCACCGACATCAAATACAGGTATAGGCGATTGGTTTACAAAGACGACTAACGGCGGCGTTGAATACGGAAGCTGGAGTCATAAATCAAATGCAAAAGATTCTCACACCGTTAACGGCGGAACAGGTACTATCTATGTTGACTCAAGCCGTGTAACAAATCTTAATCAAATTCCGAATCTTAAAATCGGTTATTGGCAGTGCGATATTGAGGGCGACGATGTTGCTTCCGGATATATCAAGCAGACTGTTGACGGTTCGACAACAACAATAACAAATCTTTCAGCTAAGGTTGGTTGTGCATATAATAACAGTCTCAATTATCAGAATAAGCTTTGCGCCGAAGGTACAAAGAAGCTTACGATTTCTGCTTACACAATCACGCTCAGAGGAAAAAGACAAAATAACAATTATTATAACATAACGATCAATGCAAATTATGTAAATAAGACTGAGCTCCGAACTGCTTATAATGCTGCTATTTTGGCTGCCTATAATTCGGCAGATTACAGCACCACTGCTTTCAACGCTTATTCAACTGCGCTCATGAATGCAGGAACGGTTCTCGGTAATCCGTCTGCAACATCAAATGATATTTCTTCTGCATATTCATTGCTGACAAATGCAGTTGCAAATATGGGATAATAGAATATAATAAGAAAGGCTGCGGCGAAATTTTAAAGTTTCGTCACAGCCTTATTTTTATTTTATAAAATCAATTATTTTCTCAGCGTCGGAATATCCGATTTTATAGAGTCTGTCAAGTGCTTCTTTATCTTTAGTAAGTGTACTCATTTTTCCTATACTCTTGGGACTTACGATCAAAACCTTTCCTTCATCTCTCAATTTTTTTGCATATTCCAAGGCTTTTTCAACCTTTTTCTTTCTGTTTAAAAGGTCCTTAGAAATATTTGGATAATTCTTTTTTAAAGCATGCCCTGCCATTTCATCAAGTTTAAAATTTCCCATATCGTTAATAGGCTTTGTCCAAATAACAACAATTTTTTCGCAGCCTTTTTCAATTGCAAAATTGATCGGTATCGGATCACTCAAGCCTCCGTCAAAATATCTTACATCATTTTCAACAGCAGGGGAGCAAACTACCGGAATACACGAAGATGCTTTCAACATCCAATAATTGTTTTTATCCATTTCATTGGCATTAAAATATTGTGCCTTACCTGTTTTTGCATCTGTTGCAATAATATATTTTTCACATTTATTTTCACAAAATTTTTCAAAATCAAAAGGATTTTCTCCGCCGCTGTTACTCAATTCTCCATAGACATAATCAAGATCAAGATAGTATTTTTTATTTATAAAATTTTCAAAACTCATGTATTCTTTTCTGAAAGGATATTCATAATAAAAACGGTAATTTCTTCCGCGCTGACCTGAAATGAATGAAGCAATATTTGCGCTGCCGGCAGAAATTCCGATTACAACATCAAACGGAATATTATTATCAAGACAAAAGTCAAAAACACCTGCGCCGTATATATCTCTAAGCCCGCCGCCGCAGTCAATGATTCCTGTTTTCATTTTAGCTTATCCTTTCTGTTATTTTATATCTTTAAGGTAATTAACATTTTCAGATCGTTTTAATAACGTTGCTGTGGAAATAGGTGATATAAACATTGTTTTTTTCAATGATTTTTTTTTGCAGGTAATAATAAATGATTTCGGCAAATCATAGCTGACATTTACAACATTTCCGCCCTTTTGCATCGTTTTAAGATAATCTCTTGTCGGTTTTGAAACCGTCGTTGTGTCAAGATCAAATATACCTATTATGTCGTCCTCTATAATAACCGTATCCTGACCGAGATGAAGAAACATTTTATACTATCCTTCCGTCACAAATTTCAAATATTTTATCGGATTTTATTTTTTTTCTGTGAGACGGATCGCAGCAGGTAACGAAAACCTGCCATCCGTCAAAAAATTTCATTAAAAATTTTTGTCTGTTTTCGTCAAGCTCACTCATTACATCATCCATCAGCGCAACAGGCTGTTCACCGGAAATGTTATTTAATATTGTTGCTTCGCCGATTTTTAAAGAAAGTGCACATGAGCGTTGTTGACCTTGTGAACCGTAATTTCTTACATTCATTTCGTCAAGAAAAATTTCAAGATCGTCCTTATGAGGTCCGAAGGATGTAGCTTGTCTTATAATGTCCTTTTCATGGTTTTCAGAAAGATATTTATAAAGAATTTCAGACCATTCGACATTATTTGATCCCGTTTCTTTAAGCGAATTTATGTAAGAAATATTCATAATTTCTCTGCCGTTTGAAATCTCTGAATAAATTTTAGGAGCGGCATTGCTCAAATCATCAAGATATTTCAGTCTGTAATCAATTATTCTGCCGCCGCACCTTGCCAGTTCTTCGTCAAAAACAAAAAGCAAATCTTCGCCTTTTTTTTCGGTGCCGATCTGCTTTAATAATGAATTTCTTTGTATAACCGTTTTGTTATATTTTGAAAGCAATGCGGCATAATTAGGTCTTATAAGACTTATTGCAATGTCAAGAAACTTTCTTTTTTCCGACGGACCGTCTCTTATTACGGAAAGAACAGACGGAGAAAAAACAACAGCCTGAAATTCGCCGAGAAATTTTCTCGGTGAAATTTGTTTTATACCGTTTAAATATGCCTCTTTTTTTTCTTTAATTATGAGCTTTGCTTCCTGATGTCTGCCGTTTGAATTAAACTCGGTAAAAAGCTCTGAGCTTTCTGATTTTTTATTTATAAGCTCCGTGTTTTTCCTTGTTCTGAAGCTGTTACATCCGGTAAAAAGCCAAATGCTTTCGATAATATTCGTTTTTCCGTGTCCGTTTTCACCGTAAATAACATTTATTCCGTTACTCGGCTCAAACTCCATATTTTCAATGTTACGAAAATTTTTTATAACAGCTCTTTCAATATTCATAGTCGGCTTCTCATATTATCTCATAAATTTTGTGTTCAAATTCAACCTTATCTCCTACCCGAAGTTTTTTTCCTCTCTGCTCGCAGAGTTCGCCGTTGACCTTTATTTCACCGTCCTGAATAACGATTTTTGCATGGCCGCCGGACTGAACCGCATCACAAAGCTTCAAAAAAGCATCAAGTCTTATAAACTCTGTTGTTATATGTTTTTCAATTACTTCTTTTTCTTTTATTTTGAGCTTTATTTTTCTGTTGTTAAGCATTTTTCTTCAACCTCACGGGAAGTACAAGGAATGTAAAGCTGTCGCCCTCTGTCGGCAGAATAAGTATCGGAGAAACCGCTCCGTTAAGTATAATTTTAACCCTGTCTGTGTTACAGGCTCTGAGAGCCTCTATAAAGTAACGATTATTAAAACCTATCTCAACTCTGCTGCCCTCAACATCTGCGCTTACCTTGTCGCTGGCTGTTCCTAATGACGTTATACTTGATATTCTGATAAAATCTGTGTCAAATACGCAGTTTATAAGACTCTTTGTTCTGTCCGTGATAATAAGAGAAGTACGCTCAATGCTTTCTATAAGACTTCTTGTATCAACCTCTACCGTTGTCATTGCCGTTGTCGGTATCGTCTGTTTATAATTTAGAAATTCTCCTTCAAGAAGTCTTGAAATAACGCTGTAGCCGTTTACTTCAAAAACAATGTGACGCTTGCCTACGCCGATTGAAATTTCCGTCTCTTCTTCGTTTTCTTCCTCAACTGAAATTTTGATTATCTCATTCATGGTTTTTGCGGGAACAATAAAGGTTATATCCTCACCCTTATAATCAATAAATTCCTTTCTGATTGCCATTCTGAAGCCGTCAACAGCGATAAGCTTCAGCTCATTATCTGAAATTTCAAACTTAATACCTGTATAAACAACTTTTGTGTCTGTAACGGCAACGGCAAAAATAGTTTGTTTAACCATTTCTTCAAGCTGCTTCTTATTAAGATTTATTGTAAATCCGCCCTGAACCGTAGGAAGCTCGGGATATTCTTCGGCAGAAATTCCCATTATTTCATATTTAATGTCACCGCTTCTGATAACGGCAAGATTTCTTTCATCAGATTCAAATATTACGGTTTGATTGGGAATTTTACGGAGTATCTCGCAAAGAATCTTTGCGTTAATAATAATTGCTCCCTCTTCCTCAACCTTTGCATAAATATTTGTGTTGATTCCGATTTCAAGATCGTAGCCTGTCAGCGAAAGTCCGTTAACGGTAGTCTTGATCATAATACCCTCCGCTCCGGGAATAGATGACTTTGTTGATACCGCTCTTTGTACATTTTGGCATGCTACCGAAAGACTTGACGTTTCGCATACGAATTTCATTAAAATTCCTCCTGTCGGGTTTTGAGATAAATAAATAATATAAATATTATAGTATTAGTAGTAGGGCCTGTTAAAAGTGTGGAAAACAAGAAAATTTGTTGAAACAACGTCGATTAAGGATAATATTTCTTGTTGAAAATGTGTTTATATTTTTGTTGAAAATTTTGTTAATTAAATAACGGTGTTGAAAAGTTGAAAGCTGTTGAAAGAATGTTAAAGAAAGTGTGGAAAACTGTTACAATATTTGTCTGCCTTCAAGCGCTCTTGTTAACGTTATTTCGTCAGCATATTCAAGGTCGGCACCGACCGGCACACCGTATGCAAGGCGTGAGACTTTAATACCCATCGGCTTAATAAGACGTGAAATATACATTGCTGTCGCTTCGCCCTCAACAGTCGGATTTGTTGCCATAATAATTTCCTTTATGTTTTCATCGGAAAGACGGGAGAGAAGCTCCTTGATTGTAATTTCATCGGGTCCGATGCCGTTCATTGGAGAAATTGAACCGTGGAGAACATGATAAAGCCCATTATATTCACGGGTGCGCTCAATTGCGATAACATCCTTTGAAGATTCGACAACGCAAATAACCGAACGGTCTCTGCGTTCGTCACTGCAGATTGAGCAAATATCGCTGTCTGTCAAATCACAGCAGACTTTACAATGATGAATTTTTTTCTTTGCAAGGATAATATTTTCCGCAAAGCGTTTTACCTCATCATCAGACATTCCGAGAATATAAAAAGCAAGTTTTTGTGCGCTCTTATGACCGATTCCGGGCATACGTTCAAACTGCTCAATAAGATTTGTGAGAGGAATAACATTACGTGCCATTTTTAAAACAGTCCCGGAATTGAAAGTCCGCCCTTTGCTTTTTCCATGCCCTGATCCATGGCATCGTTTGCTTTCTTAATGCTCTCGTTAAGTGCTGAAATAAGAAGATCCTCAAGCATTTCAATATCCTCCGGATCAACAACGTCGGGCTGCATCTTTATTGAAAGAACTTCATGAGAGCCGTTTACTGTAACTTCAACAGCTCCTCCGCCTACGGAAGAAGTATATTCAGTTGCTTCAATCTCCTCCTGAATTCTTGTCATATCTTCCTGCATCTGCTGGATTTTTTTCATCATGTTGCCCTGATTCTGAGCACCCGGTATTCTTGCTTTCATTGTAATTATCCTTTCAAATTAAAGTGTTTTGTCCGTCATTTTTCTGAACTTGTTATATAAAAATGGAAACAGAAAAAAAATAGGAACAGAAATTTTATTTTTTAAAGAAATGTTTTCACATTTCATAAAGGCCATATAATATTTTTTAAAATATTTTTTTATCGGTTTTTTAAATTTATTTTCATTTGGCGAGCCTTTTAAATTAAAGCGATAAGAAAGCAAAAATTTCATTCCTCGCTCAAGATAGAATGCCGAAAGAATTTTATTTTTTTCTTTTAAAAGGTCGTATGAAATAAATCTTGTTTCAAGAAGGTCAAACCATTTTTCATGCCAAAGCTCTGTGAAACTGACACTTTTTGTATTATTAAAATAAATATACAACTCGGCATCAATAAAAATAAACTTTTCTGCTTTTGAATAAATCTCAGAATTAAAAACTGTATCTTCACCGATTTTGTAATTTTTAAATTTAATATCATTTAAAAAATTTTTTGAAATCAATTTTGTACATGCCGAGGAAAAAACAAGTTCATTATTGTTTGTAAATTCAGAATCGTAAAAGCTTATAAAATTTTCAGGTTTAAAAGTATCTGTTTTATATTCAAATTTTTTCTGAATAAATTCAGATGTTTTTTTATATCGACAAACAGAAAAATCGCAGTTATTCTCCGTAACGGCTTTGTAAAGAAATTCATACATCTGCGGCTGAATAAAATCATCGGAATCAACAAATCCGATATAATCGCCTTTTGCATTTTCAATGCCGAAATTTCTTGCCGATGAAACGCCTTTATTAGGATTTTTCATCGGAATAATTCTGCTGTCTTTTTCAGAGTATTTTTTAATAATATCATATGTTTTATCGTTACTTCCGTCGTCAACGCAAAGAACTTCAAAATCGGAAAACGTCTGATTCATAACAGAGTCAAGACAACGGGAAATATTTTTTTCTTCGTTATATGAAGGAATAATTATGCTGATTTTAGGAGACATAATAATCACCTGTTGATCTTTTTTATCAGGTCGGCAAGCGGATCCTTGTTAGTTGGTTGATTATCATTTGATTTGTAAATTCCGAGTCTGTATTTTCTGCCTGTTACGTCAAAAACCGCTTTACGAATTGCCATTGAATGATTGCTTTGACGAATGAACTGTGAAAATACCGGATTGTCACATTTAATAAGAATAAAATCTCCTCTGACATATGCCGTTGAAGCTCCGAGAATCCCTGTAAGAGGTTTATCTGAAACATCAAGGAGCGAAAGCACCTCACCCCATTGGTTAAAAAGCGAATCCTCTTCGGTATCATTGGAAGTTTCGTTTGTCGGAAGATCGCTGTGAATTTCAGGCGGAGTGTCAAAAGACTCAGAAGTTTTTTCCTGTATAATTGGCTGAGAAGTTTTAACTTCTTCTTTAAAACTCTCTGTCGGTTTTTCGGCAGAAAATTTTCCGCTTTTAATAATTCTTTCAAGGTTATCAATTCTGCTCATAACGGCAGTATTGTCGCTTGAAATATTCGGCACAGTCATTTTAACTGCCGTAAGTTCCATTTCAGTGCGCTTGCTTGAGCTGGTTTTTAACACAGTTGAAGTTTCTTCAAGCAAAGAAATGCAGTTAAGTATTTTATAAAGATTCGTTTTGTCAGCTTGTTTTTTATAAAGCTCAAGATCGTGATCCGTACATACAATCAGCTTTTGCGGTTCCTTTACCGTCTTAATCATCATCAGATTTCTGTAATGATTGATAAGCTCTGCACAAAGTCTTTCCATATCGCAAGATTCTCCGTGAAGCTTGTCAATTATCGAAAGAACCTCAGACGAATTATTATTATTTATATTGTCAACCATTTCAAAAAGATGGCCTTTACCTGCAAGGCCTGCTGCATTGCTGACAATATCTGCCGTGACATGGTCGCTGATTCCGGCACAACGGTCGAGAATCGAAAGTGCATCACGCATTGCGCCGTCGGCAATTCTTGCAATAAGAAGGGAGGCATCATCATCAAGCTCAATTTTTTCTTCCCCTGCTACATATTTAAGTCTTGCACTTATATTTTCAGGTGTAATTCTGTGAAAATCAAAGCGCTGACATCTTGAAAGAATCGTTGCCGGGAGCTTATGAACCTCGGTAGTTGCAAGAACAAATTTGACATGCTCGGGCGGCTCTTCAAGAGTTTTGAGAAGAGCATTGAATGCGCCGATTGAAAGCATATGAACCTCGTCGATTATATACACACGGTATTTTGTATGAACGGGGGTATAATTTGCTTCCTCACGAAGGTCACGGATATTGTCAACACCGTTGTTGCTTGCGGCATCAATTTCAATAACGTCAAGAATCGAACCGTCGTCAATACCCTTGCATATTTCACACTCATTGCATGGATTGCCGTTGTGGGTATGCGGACAGTTGACCGCCTTGGCAAATATCTTTGCACAGGTTGTTTTACCCGTTCCTCGTGAGCCTGTGAAAAGATAGGCATGAGAAACCTTGCCTGATTCAATTTCGTGGGCAAGAGTTGAGGTAATATGTTCCTGACCTATAACGTCGGAAAAAGTCTGAGGTCTCCACTTTCTGTAAAGCACTCTGTACACGTCACATACCTCCTCTTGTAATAATAAAAAGCATTATCTCAGTCACATGGTGTGCAGGCCGTACTGTGTCGCACGGTGTTAACCGCTTAATGCTGCTCGGTTCCCCGCCTGACATGGTTCGCGGCACCCCGTCGCACAGGACCAACACACCACATGACTGAAATAATGCTTCAGATTAAATCTCCTGCAATATCTTAATTATTATAATATATTTTCGGTATTTTAGCAAGGGATTTTATAAAAAATTATTCATTTTCTTTAGGTTTTTTCTTTTTAACGACGTATTTTTTTATCAGCAGAACAGCAATTACTATCGGAATTGAACAAATCGCCGCAAGGACAATATATTTCATCGGAATAAGGTCATAAATTCCGTCGCCGAGAATCGTAAAAGCAATAACTCTCGGTGCAATTCCGAGGACTGAAAGCAAAAGATAAGGCAAAAATTTAAAATCAAACGCACCCATGAAAAGCGATGAAAAATCAATAGGAAAGGCTGGGATAAAACGCATCAGAAAAACAGCAACATTTCGATTTTTATCAAGCATTGAGAAAAATTTATCACCGGCTTTTGTGTTGCGGATTTTCTTTTCAACGGCATCCTTGCCGAGAAATTTACCCATGAAAAATGTTACCGTGACCTCAATGGCAATGCCGAGAAGATTGACAATAACCGCGCGTTTGGTGTCGAAAGCCATACCGACGGAAATATAGATGAGTGATGCGGGAATGACCATTAAAACAGCTTTGACGGAATAAACACCGAGTATTATCAACTCGGCAATCAGCAATGATGACGCACCTGCAATCAGTACACGGACATCGAGATTCGAAAGATAATCGTAGTTGACTATTGCCGTAACAAATATGGCGACAGCAAATACGATTTTTATTATATTTTTAACGGTTTCTTTTTTCATTGGCATCTCCGAAAATAAAATTTTATAATATTATACCACACTGAATGCAAAAAGAAAACGAAAGCCGAAAAAATTTCGACTTTCGCTTAACTCAATACCGCATAATTGAGGCGTATTGACTTAGTATTTTTTTTTATCCCATCTTTTCCTTGATGTGTGAAAGTCTTTCGAGAGCCTCATTAAGGGTTTCATCCTTCTTTGCAAAGTGAACACGAACGATATTATTGATGCCCTTTTCGTTAAAGAAAGATGTACCGGGAACGCAAGCAACGCCAACCTTTTGAGCCATTTCAAGGCAGAAATCAACGTCCGACTGACCCGGCTTGAGGAACGGGGCAATATCTGCAATGACAAAGTATGCGCCCTGCGGATCCGTGTAAGGAATTCCGATACGGTCAAGACCCTCTGTGAAGAGCTTCTTCATATGAGCATAGTGTGCACCGAACTCCTCGTAATAGCTGTCGGGCATATTAAGACCGACGCAGGCAGCCTCCATAAGAGGAGAAGCCGCACCGACAGCGTTGAAGTCGTGATACTGTTTTATTCTGTCCATGAGCGGCTTAGGAGCAATTGCATAGCCGAGACGCCAGCCTGTTACTGAATATGTCTTGGAAAGAGATGAACAACTGACTGTTCTCTCCCACATTCCGTCGAGACTGTTCATATAAATATGTTTATGTCCTTCATAAATGATGTGCTCATAAACCTCGTCCATGATAGCATAAACATCATACTTGATACAAAGATCTGCAATGGTTCTCAGCTCGTCGTATGTGAAAACCTTGCCGCTCGGATTTGAGGGGTTGCAGATAAGAATTGCTTTTGCGCCTTTTTTAAACTCAGCCTCGATGATATCGGGATCAAAGTTAAACTCGGGCGGAACAAGCGGAATGAAAACAGGCTCACAGTCTGCCATAATAGCCTGTGCTCTGTAATTTTCAAAATAGGGAGAGAACATAACGATTCTGTCACCCGGATTTGTGAGGGCAAAAATCGTGTCTACCATTGCTTCGGTTGAACCGATCGTTACAACCATATCTGTATTTGGGTCAAGCTCGCGACCCATAAAACGTCCGCACTTTCTTGCGAGAGCCTCACGAAAATTCGGTGCTCCCATTGTGATGGGATACTGGTGAGGGCCTGTATGAGCAACCTCTGCGAGACGATCCGTCATAGCCTTTGGGGGATCAAAATCCGGGAAGCCCTGTGCAAGGTTGATTGCGCCGCAGTCAAGAGCAACACGGGTCATTCTTCTGATAACGGAATCGGTGAAAAGTGCATTTTTTCTGCTTAATTCCTGCATTGTTGTATATTCCTTTCTTAACAAACCGACTGAAAGGAAAGTCGATTTATTTTATTTGTTTAGATTTATTTCTCCTTTGTTAAATTCAACGGAACAAAGAAGTGCGACAGAAAAGATAAAGTTTATTTAAAAGCATTTATCTGTTTCACCGCAAAAGGTCCCCCTCCCCTTGAAATAAGAGGAGACAGACTTATTTTTAATTTAACGGCATATAAATAATACTCCGTCAGTTCGAAAAAATCAATAGTTATTTAATTCCGAGATCGTCGCCGGTTGCAACAACGACAAAGTATTTTTTGAGAACAGACGTGAAAATATCAACATCCTTGACCTTGAAAATCATGTATGCAAGACCGTCTTTCTGTCCGAAAACGGAATACATGTATTCAATGTCAATATCCTCGTTTGAAATGATATTGAGAAGCTCGTTGAGGCCGCCTGCTTTATTGGGAACGGCAGCAGCAACAACGGGAGTTTGCGTAACAATAAAACCGTTATTACGAAGAAGCTTTGCAGCTTCATTGCAATCGTCGGAAATGATACGAAGAATTCCGTAATCGGCGGTCTCGGCGATGTTCAGCGCCTTGAGGTCGATGTTGTTATCGGAAAGGATTTTCGTAATCTCCGAAAGCTGTCCTGCTCTGTTTTCCAAAAAAACCGAAATCTGAGTAATAGCCATTGTCCTTCCTCCTTATATCTTTCTCTTGTCAATAACACGGACTGCCTTGCCTTCGCTTCTGGTGATTGACTTCGGAGCAACAAGGCGAACCTTGGTGTAAATTCCGAGCATAGCCTTCAAAGCGGCAACAAGTGATTTTTCCATCTCAGTAATCTTACCGAGGTTATCTGAGAAGTTGTCCTGAGTCATTTCAACCATAACTTCAAGAGTATCGCTGTTGTTTACACGGTCAACTATGATCTGATAATTAGACTGATAGCCCTGCTCAATGAGAACGGTCTCGATCTGTGACGGGAATACGTTGACGCCCTTAACGATAAGCATATCGTCGCTTCTGCCCATCGGCTTGCACATTTTAACAAGAGTTCTGCCACAGGAGCATTTTTCTCTTGTAAGAACGCAGATGTCACGGGTTCTGTATCTGAGAAGCGGGAATGCTTCTTTAGTGATTGATGTGAAAACAAGTTCGCCCTGAGTTCCGTCGGGAAGAACCTCACCTGTATCGGGGTCGATAATTTCGGCAATGAAATGATCCTCGTTAATGTGCATGCCTGCCTGCTCGGAGCATTCAAATGCAACGCCCGGACCGCTGATTTCAGTCAGTCCGTAAATATCATATGCCTTGATTCCAAGCTGATTTTGAATTTCCTGACGCATTTTCTCGCTCCATGCTTCTGCGCCGAAGATACCTGCCTTGAGCTTGATTTTATCTCTTAGACCGCGCTCGTGGATGCTCTCTGCAAGATATGCCGCATAGGACGGAGTACAGCAGAGAATTGTTGACTGAAGGTCGGTCATGAACTGAAGCTGCCTGTCCGTGTTGCCCGAGGACATCGGAAGAGTAAGACTGCCGACTTTATGGCTGCCGCCGTGAAGTCCTGCGCCGCCTGTGAAAAGTCCGTAACCGTATGCAATCTGAACAACATCTTCATTCGTTCCGCCTGCCGCAACAATAGCACGTGCACAGCAGTCCTCCCAGAGGTCGATATCATTCTTTGTGTAGAAGGCAACAACACGTCTGCCTGTTGTGCCCGAGGTGGACTGAATTCTTACACAGTCCTTCAGCGGAGCGGCAAGAAGTCCGTATGGATAAGCATCACGAAGATCCGCCTTTGAAAGGAACGGAAGCTTGTGAAGATCGTCAACACCCTTGATATCGTCGGGTGTAACGCCTTTCTCCTCCATCTTCTTTCTGTAGTAAGGAACATTGTCCCAAACATGCTTGACCTGCTTAACAAGTCTTTCGTCCTGAAGTTCACGGAGTTTTTCCGGTGAGGCACATTCAATTTCTTTCTGATAGTAATTTTCCATAACGAGGTCTCCTATTTATGCGTCTTTGCCGAGCAAGAAAGCTTTTTTGTTTATCTCAAGGAACTTAGGCGGAACGCTCTTTTCAATCGCTGCCATCCATTCCTCTGTTGTAAAGTCAAAATACTTTGAAAGTCTGCCCATAAGAACAAGGTTGACCGCTTTGGAAGTTCCTGCCTCCTCGGCAAGTGAAAGAGCGTCAATTGCGTCAAGATTAACACCGAGAGCCATGATTTTTTTAACAAGCTCGGTCGGGTATTCCGCCGCACCGGTAATAACCGGCATAGGGTTAATTTCCTGAGTGTTGGTAACTATAGTTCCGTCGGGTTTAAGAAATTCAGTCCATCGAGCCGCTTCTAACAGCTCAAAGGATATAATAATATCAGCTTCGCCCTTGTCAATAATCGGAGAATAAACCTTGTCACCGTATCTGACATATGTAACAACACTGCCGCCTCGCTGGCTCATTCCGTGAACCTCGCTGACCTTAACGTCGTAGCCTTTTTCAAGAAGAAGTCTGCCGAGAAGCTTGCTTGCAAGCAAGGTTCCCTGGCCGCCGACTCCGACAATCATAATATTCTTCGTCCGCATAATCAGGACTCCTTTCCGTTCGGAAGTGCGCCGAATTTGCAGAGCTGACTGCAAACGCCGCATCCGGTACAAAGTGTTGCGTCAATCTTAACCTTGCCGTCAACAATGCTGATGGCAGGACAGCCGATCTTCATGCAGGACTTACAGCCGATGCACTTGTCCGCATTTGCCGTAATCGGTCCGTTATGTTTAACATATTTGAGAAGTGCGCACGGTCTTCTTGAAATGATAACCGAAGGTTCGTCTGCCGCAAGCTCCTCTTTAACTGCGTCGTCACATTCTTTAAGGTTATACGGATCAACAACTCTGACTCTCTTGATGCCGACCGAACGGCAAAGGGTTTCAAGGTCGATCTTTGTGCACGGGTCACCCTTGAGGTTGAAGCCTGTTGTCGGGTTCTGCTGATGTCCCGTCATGCCCGTAATGGAGTTATCAAGAATGATAACGGTTGAATTCGATTCATTATAAGCAATATTGATAAGTCCCGTAACGCCCGAGTGCATGAATGTGGAATCACCGATAACGGCAACCGTTTTTCCGTCGCTCTTGCCTTCGTTAGCCTTGTTAAAGCCGTGAATTCCGGAAACGGAAGCACCCATGCAAATGGTTGTGTCAATTGCGGCAAGCGGAGGAACAGCACCGAGAGTGTAACAGCCGATATCGCCGAAAACGGTGAGTTTATTCTTTTTAAGAGTATAGAAAAGTCCTCTGTGCGGACATCCTGCACACATAACAGGAGGTCTTGCCGGAATGCTTTCATCAAGCTTTTTTCCACAGTCGGGGGTAAATCCGAGCTTCTCTGCAACGATGTTCTGACTCAGCTCGTCAATGCAGCTGAACAGTTCCTTTCCGGTTACCTCAACGCCGATGTTGCGGCAGTGGGTTTCGATTATGCCGTCAAGCTCCTCAATAACAATTACCTTGTCAACGGACCTTGCAAAATCCTGAATTTTCTTAACGGGCAGAGGATTTATCATACCGAGCTTGAGAACGGGATATTTATCGCCGCAAACCTCTTTTGCATATTGGTAGCTTGTGCTTGATGTGATAATACCGATTGAATGATCGCTTCCGTCTTCAATACGATTAAACGGAGCTGTTTCGGCATACTCTGTAAGAGCAGCCGTTCTTGCTTCAACGATCGGATGTCGGCGCTTTGCGTTGCCCGGCATCATAATATATTTTGCGCCGTCTTTTTCATAGGTCTTTGAGGTCTCAACTCTGTCCGATGTTTCGATAATGCTTTGAGAATGAGCAACTCTTGTACACATCTTGACAAAAACGGGTGTATCGTATTTTTCGGAAATGTCGTATGCGAGCTTCGTAAAGCTGAGGGATTCGCTTGCGTCCGCCGGTTCAAGCATCGGAAGCTTTGCGGCAATAGCGTAATGACGTGAATCCTGCTCATTCTGAGAGCTGTGCATACCTGCATCGTCCGCAACGCCGATAATCATACCTGCGTTAACGCCGGTATACGCGATTGTGAAAACCGGGTCGGCTGCAACGTTGAGTCCGACGTGCTTCATTGAACAGAAGCTTCTCTTACCTGCAACGCATGCACCGAAAGCCGCTTCAACGGCTACCTTTTCATTTGGTGCCCATTCGGCATAAATTTCCTTGTACTTTGCGGCATATTCCGTAATCTCGGTACTCGGAGTACCCGGGTAGCTGGAAACAAAGGAACAGCCGGCTTCGTAAAGTCCTCTGGCAACTGCTTCGTTGCCGAGCATCAACTGCTTCATTATATAAACCTCCGTTTGCTTTTAGCCTGTAATCTGTGATTCGACAAGTCTGCCCTTGCAATACTTTGCCCTGAGCACAGGCTTTTCTATCTTTCCCGTCGGGTTGCGGGGAACTTTTTCAAATATAATCTTCTTAGGACGTTTATATCTCGGAAGCTCCTCACAGAAATCGTTGATTTCCTCCTCGGTGCAGGTCATGCCGTCCTTGAGTTCAATAATCGCGGCAGTAATCTCACCGAGTCTGGGATCGGGAATACCTATAACGGCAACGTCCTTGATTTTATCGTTACGGCGGAGGAAGTCCTCAATTTGAACAGGATAAATATTCTCACCGCCGGAAATAACAACATCCTTTTTACGGTCAACAAGATAGATAAATCCGTCCTCATCCTCTCGTGCCATATCACCTGTGTAGAGCCAATCACCCTTGAGAATTTCTTCTGTCGCCTTCGGGTTTTTGTAGTATTCGAGCATAACGCCCGGTCCTTTTACGGCAAGCTCGCCGACTTCACCCTGCTTAACCGGTTCGCCGTGGTCATCAATGATTTTTGTCTCCCAAAGATAGCCTGCCTTGCCGATTGCGCCGACCTTGTTAATGTTTTCAACGCCGAGATGAACGCAGCCCGGTCCGAGTGACTCGCTGAGGCCGTAGTTTGTATCGTACTGATGATGCGGGAAAATCTTTTTCCATCTGTGGATAAGACTGGGCGGAACAGGCTGTGCACCGATGTGCATAAGTCTCCACTGATCAAGCAGATAGTGGTCAAGATTGATTCTGCCCGAATCTATTGCATCCAGAATATCCTGCGCCCATGGAACGAGAAGCCAAACAATTGTGCATTTCTCCTCCGTAATTGTGCGAAGAATCCATTCGGGCTTAATTCCTCTGAGGATAACGGTTTTACTGCCTGAGAGCAAGCTGCCGAACCAGTGCATTTTTGCTCCTGTGTGATAAAGCGGAGGAATGCAGAGGAAAACATCGTTCTTTTTCTGTCCGTGGTGTTTCTGTTCAGTCAGGCACGAACAATAGAGAGCCTTGTGGCGATGAAGAATCGCCTTCGGAAAGCCGGTTGTGCCCGATGAAAAATAAATTGCGGCATGATCGTTTTCGTTCAAAGCTATCGGCGGAAGCGACGACGAGCAATAGCGAATAAGAGTCATGCAGTTTTCTGCATATTCAGGTGTATTTTTGCCAACAAAAAGAGTAATTTTAATATTTTTCAGTTCATTGTGTATCGGGTCAACTCGGCTGATGAATTCAGGGCCGAAAATAAAAACCTCAACATCCGCAAGTTCGAGACAATATTTAATTTCATCGCCTGAGTAACGGTAGTTCATCGGCACGGCGATACAGCCAGCCTTGAGAATTCCGAAATATAACGGAAGCCATTCAAGGCAATTCATAAGAAGAATTGCTACCTTGGTGCCTCTTTTTACATTTCTGCTGAGCAGAAGATTTGCAAATCGGTTTGCCCTGCGGTCAAAGTCTTTCCACGAAAGCTCACGGCGATAGGGTGCGCCGGGGCTTGCACTTTCTATAAGACTTGCTTCACGCCAGGTTACGGCGTTGTCGCGCTCAACGGTGGGGTTAACCTCAACGAGAGCGGTGTCCGAGGGATAAAGACGAGCATTTCTTTCAAGAAGCTCGGTAATAACCATTTTTTCCACCTCTGATTGTTTTAACTTCCCGTGGTTTCGGAAAATTTTATTATAAATGTATTATAGAATACTTTATCACTTTTAACCGATAAAGTCAATGTGTTTTAAGAAAATGTTGTCGGATAAAAGGACATGATAAACATGACAGTATTATAACATATATTATGCTGTAATGTCTATAACATTTGTGGGCGTATATTGAACAGAATTGTTAAAGATTTGACTAAAAGAATTTATTTAAACGCTTTTCGGTACTCGGACGGCGTCGTTCCGTACTTTTTCTTGAAAGCTTTGGAAAAATACTGGGCGTCGGAAAAGCCGGAGGAACAGGCAACCTCCTGTATGTTGCTTATTCCGTCCTCCAACAGCTGCCGCGCGTGGCTGAGACGCAGATTGCATAAATAATTTGAAAAAGGAATACGGGTCAATTTGATAAAGGCGTTGGAGGTGTATTTGTAGCTGTAATTGAACCTTTGACTGACGGTTTTCAGGTTCAGCTCCGTTTGGGTGTAGTTCATATCAACATAAGCCTTCAGCTTCAGTATGCCGGTGGATTTATGGTTTACGACCGTTTCCCGGCTGTTCTTGCACAGGTATGACAGCGTGTGCAAAAGCAGTCCCTCACAGACCAGGTCAATGTTGGCGCTGTTGGCAGAATCAAAAGCCTCCGTCCAGCGCTCGCGGAGAAAATCAAAGTCATTATAAACAGGCGCGGAGTAGTCGATGCCGAGGCGGTCAAACAGTGCCGGAGCGCGCAGTCCGATAAAGCTGATGTAGATGTACTCCAATTTTTCCGAGTTTTGAATATAAAACGGCTTGGAGGAGAAAGTGAAAAACAAATCGCCGGCGGAAAGCGCGTGGTCTCCCTTTGCCGTGTGCAGAATCCCTCTTCCGCCTGTTACAAGGTGGATGCCGTGACACGCCGAGTAGATAAACGACTGCTTGAAGTTTGCCTCTTTTTCATAAACAAAATTTATAATGTTGATTCCGTCCGCGATTTTTTTGGACTGCACGAATTTGCAAATGCTGTCGGTCATCTTTTCAATCTCTCCGTTTCGCCGAATTTCCGTTTTGTTTATTGTAGTATAAATAAGCTCCGAAATCAATCAAAAAAGTGGAAAAAAATCCGAAATAAATAGATTATTGCCATTCATTTGCAGCCGTGCTTATTATATAATGCAAATGTAAAAGAATTTTGAGCTTTTATACAATTTTGTAAGGGGAGCTGTTTTTATGAAAAAAGCAAAGGTTGGAGTAATCGGAATTTGCAGGGGCAGTATGGTTTGGCAGTATTGCAAGGATGCGGATAATGCCGAAATAGTTGCAATCTGCGACAAATGGGAAGAGGGACTCAACAAGCTTGCCGATGAGCTGAAAAGCGACAGTATTACATATTACACGGATTATGACGAGTTTCTCAAGCACGATATGGACATTGTTGTTCTGGCAAACTATGCAACGGAGCACGCGCCCTTTGCGATCAAAGCCATGGAGGCGGGCAAGAATGTTATCAGCGAGGTTCTCCCCGTTCAGACCATGTCCGAAGCGGTACGGTTGATCGAATGTTGTGAAAGAACCGGAAAGGCTTATTGCTACGCGGAAAATAATTGCTATATGAACGGGCCGCTTGAGATGAGAAGAAAATACCGCAACGGCGAGCTCGGAGACTTTGAATACGGCGAGGGAGAGTATCTCCACAACTGCGAGGATATATGGACAAGCATTACCTACGGCGAGCGTGACCATTGGCGCAACAGAATGACGGCGTTCTTCTACTGCACTCACTCTGTCGGACCGATCCTTCATATCACGGGACTCAAGCCGAAAAAGGTTACGGGATTTGAGTGCCCGTTTAACTCAAGAATGGCAAGAATGGGCGCAATGGGCGGCCATACGGCTGTTGAGATGATAACCCTTGAGAACGACGCGGTTGTAAAAAGCGTTCACGGTGTCGGCTGTGCCAAAAATTCAATCTGGTACACGGCTTACGGCTCAAAGGGCAGAATCGAAACCGCAAGAGAGGATGCCGACAAGGACGGCGTGAGCAGGGTTTATGTCAACCTTGACGAATCCGAGGGCGTGAGCAACAATGACGTTGACAGCTACATACCCGAACTGATTGAATCCGAAACCATGAAGAAATTTGCCCACGGCGGAAGTGATTATCACTGTTTGCACAATGCAATAGATTACATTCTCGGAGACAAGAATGCGAACGTGATTGACGAATACGAAGCGCTGGATATGTGGATGTGCGGCTTCTTTGGATATCTTTCCGTGCTTTCGGGCGGAATCCCGATGGAAATCCCGGATCTTCATGACCCTGAGGTTCGCGAAAAGTTCCGAAACGACAACCGTTGCACAGATCCGAAGGTTGCCGGCAATCAGCTTCTTCCGTCAAACTCAAAGGGCAACCCCGACATTCCCGAAGCGGTTTACGAAAAAAGACGCGAGGAAAGAGCAGAGGCTGTCAAAACAATAAAGCTTGCATAATTTTTAAAAGAGGTAGACAAATGGATAATTTTTTCACGAATGCATTTTCCTCTGCCGAGGATAAGGAAGCAATGTACAAGGCGATTATAATGAACACCGATTCCGAGGAGGCTGCCGAGATAAGAAACAGATATTATTCGACGCGGTTCAAGTCAATGGGCAAGGATGTCAGGATCGGCGTCGGAGTGAAAATTGTCAATCCTCAGTACATTTCAATCGGCAACAACGTTCTGATAGATGACCACGCAACGCTCATCGCAAGGGGCCCCGGCGGAATTTCGATCGGCAGTAATAATCACATAAACGACAGAGCGTATCTTGACACCGAACGCGAGGAAGGATACATAATCGTGCATAATGATGTGTATATCGGAACGGGAACGACACTTTTCGGTCACTCCGGAATGGAAATCGGCGAGCACGCACTTTTGGCGCAGAACATAACGATTACGCCGTATTCTCATATCTTTGAGGATCCCGATGATTATATCATCAATCAGGGCGGACACACGCGCAAGGTAACGATAGGAAAGGATGCCTATCTCGGAATGAACGTCTGTGTGCTTTACAGCGCCGATGTTGGGCAAGGCTCGGTCATCGGCTCCGGCTCTGTTGTCGTGAAGTCGATTCCTCCGTACTCCGTTGCGGTCGGAAACCCGGCAAAGGTTATCAGAAAAAGAGGAAAATAATTCAGGTATAAAAATAAGGCTATACTTCGCAAGCTGCACGGCTTTAAGTGCAACGCGAAATATAGCCTTTTTGTTTTGCTTTTGGTGCGTCGAATGTGACGCGTTTATATTGAATTATTTGCTGACCTTAACGCCGAAGGTAACTTTTTCACCGTTGATGTTCCATTCTGCGGTATGACCGTCGGCAGAGCCTGTAACGAGGTCGTCGGCAACAACAGCAGTGAAGATATCAGCCTTGTTGCGGGCAATGATATCGGCAATCTTACCGTTACCCTCAACGCTGATGATGATGTGATCGGTAACGTTGAAGTCTGCATCTTTACGCATTGTCTGAATCTTGCTGATAATTTCACGGACAAAGCCCTCTTCAACAAGTTCCGGAGTGAGAGTTGTGTCAATTGCCACGGTTACGCCGAAGTCGGAAACCGAGAACAGACCCGATTTCTGAACAGCCTCAATAAGAAGATCGTCGGCTGTCAGTTCGATTGCACCGATGCTGATATTCAGCGTGATATGACCGTCTGCGTCAAGCTCTTTCTTAGCTTTTGAACCGTCAAGCTCCGAAAGCGCAGTTCTGATTTCACCGAGATTCTTGCCGTACTTAGGTCCGAGTGTTTTAAGCTGCGGCTTAAAGTTATAATCGGAAAGCTCATCTGCGGCATCAACGAAGATGACGTTCTTAATATTCAGCTCGTCCTCGATGATATCCTTATAATAGCCCTCAAGCTTAATGTCTGCATTGACATACATCTTTGCGAGAGGCTGACGGTTTTTAATGTTTGCGCCGTTTCTTGCCGCACGTCCGAGACCTACGATGTTGAGAACCTCGTCCATGTTCTTCTCAAGCTCAAGGTCAATATGGTTTTCGTTTACCTCGGGGAATGAGCAGAGATGTACGCTTTCCTCGGCATTCTTGTCAACCGAGCGTACAAGGTTCTGATACATGTCCTCAGCCATAAACGGAATCATCGGAGCAGATGCCTTTGCAACCGTAACAAGCGCGGTGTAAAGTGTCAGATAAGCATTGATTTTATCCTGCTCAAGACCCTGTTTCCAATAACGCTCACGGCAGCGGCGAACATACCAGTTACTCATGTCGTCAACAAATTCCTGGAGAGCCTTACAAGCCTCGGGAATTCGATAATTGAAAAGATTGTTGTCGACGCTCTTTACCATTGAGTTGAGCTTTGAGAGAAGCCACTTATCCATGACTGAAAGCTTACTGTAATCAAGCTCATACTTTGTCGGGTCGAATTTGTCGATCTCTGCATAAAGAATGTAGAATGCGTATGTGTTCCAAAGAGTGCCCATAAACTTGCGCTGACCCTCAATAACAGCCTTGCCATGGAATCGGTTCGGGAGCCACGGAGCGGAGTTTGTGTAGAAATACCAACGAATAGCATCTGCGCCGTAGGTCTTGAGAGCGTCAAACGGGTCAACGGCGTTGCCCTTGGATTTACTCATCTTCTGACCGTTTTCATCCTGAACGTGACCGAGAACGATAACGTTCTTGAACGGTGCCTTGTTAAAGATAAGGGTTGAAATTGCAAGAAGTGAATAGAACCAGCCTCTTGTCTGGTCAACAGCTTCTGAAATGAAATCTGCCGGGAACTGACTCTCAAAAAGATCCTTGTTTTCAAACGGATAGTGATGCTGAGCGAAAGGCATTGAGCCTGAATCAAACCAGCAGTCAATAACCTCAGGAACACGCTTCATCTGCTTGCCGCACTCAGGGCACTTGATTGTAACAGCGTCGATATACGGACGGTGAAGCTCGATATCGTCCGGACAGTTATCGGACATGCTCTTGAGCTCCTCAATGCTGCCGATTGAATGTCTGTGACCGCATTCACATTCCCAAATATTGAGCGGAGTACCCCAGTAACGGTTACGGCTGATGCCCCAGTCCTGGACATTTTCGAGCCAGTCTCCGAAGCGTCCTTTACCGATACTTTCGGGAATCCAGTTAATTGTATTGTTGTTTCTGATAAGGTCATCCTTAACAGCCGTCATCTTGATGAACCAGGACTCTCTTGCATAGTAAATAAGCGGAGTGTCACAGCGCCAGCAGAACGGATAATCATGTTCAAATTTCGGTGCGCTGAAAAGAAGTCCTCTCTCTTCAAGATTCTGAAGAACGGGAACGTCCGCATCCTTAACAAAGAGACCTGCAAACGGAGTTTCCGCTGTCATGTTGCCCTTGCCGTCAACGAACTGAACGAACGGAAGGTCATAGTTTCTGCCGATTCGGGAGTCGTCCTCACCAAATGCCGGCGCAATGTGAACGATGCCTGTACCGTCTGACATTGTAACGTAGTTGTCACAGGTTACGAAGTGAGCTTTCTTATGCTGCTGTTCCGCTTTTTTGCCGGCGCACTCAAAGAGAGGCTCATATTCTTTATATTCAAGATCCTTGCCGACGAATTCTTCAAGAATTTCGTAAGCCGGTTTTCCGTCTTCTGCGAGAGGAGAAAGAACCTTATCCATAAGAGCAACGGCGATGTAATAAACATTTCCGTCAACACACTTGACCTTTGCATATTTCTCGGTCGGATTTACGCAGAGCGCAACATTTGAAGGAAGGGTCCACGGAGTTGTTGTCCATGCAAGAAGATAAGCGTCCTCTCCCTTGACCTTGAAGCGTGCGATTGCCGAACGCTCTTTAACGGATTTATATCCCTGGGCAACCTCATGTGAAGAAAGCGGAGTTCCGCAGCGAGGACAGTAGGGAACGATCTTGAAGCCCTTGTAGATGAGACCCTTTTCGTAAATCTTTTTGAGCGCCCACCACTCTGATTCGATGTATGGATTATGATAGGTTACATAAGGATTATCCATGTCTGCCCAAAAGCCGACAGTAAAAGAGAAATCCTCCCACATACCCTTGTATTTCCAAACGCTTTCCTTACATTTTTCGATAAACGGTTCCAGACCGTACTGCTCTATTTGCTCCTTGCCGTCAAGTCCGAGAAGCTTTTCAACCTCAAGCTCAACCGGGAGACCGTGGGTATCCCAGCCCGCCTTACGCGGAACCTGATAGCCCTTCATTGTGCGATAACGCGGAATCAGGTCTTTGATAACACGAGTAAGAACGTGACCGATGTGCGGCTTGCCGTTGGCAGTCGGCGGACCGTCATAGAAAACATAGGACGGACCTTTTTTCTCGCAGGTTTTTTCAAAGATTTTGTTTTCCTTCCAGAACTCCTCAACCGCTTTCTCTCGGTCAACAAAGTTCAGGTTTGCAGAAACTTTCTTGTACATTTATGATAGCTCCTTTTTGTGTGATAGGATAATGCTCAAAACAAAACCCCCGTCCCGTGAAAAACAGGACGAGGATAACTCGCAACCACCTATTCAACATACTTCAATATGTGTTCCCTTTAACGGAGGACACCCGTCAAAACTTACTCAATTCAGTCCGCAGCTCGAAAGTGATATTCACCGCAATGTACTTCACACCGGGCTTACACCCTCCCCGGCTCGCTTTTGCTTCGCATAGCGGCTACTGTCTTTGTCACAGCCTTTATTATATCGCTTATAAGATATCACAAAACCAATTTTGTGTCAAGGAATATTTTGTTTCATTTTGGTTTTATTATATATATAATGTAATAGGAGACGAAAAAATTTATTTAGACAACTTATCTTTTTTGTTAAAAACGGCATTAAAATTGTATTTTGCACAGTTTTAACCACAATATTTAGTGACTTTTTCAAAAATAGATAAAATTTTTCTCCAAAGGCAAAAAAATACTTGCAAAATGACGGGTCAACGCTTATAATTCATAGTGAGGGGAGTATTTGCCAGGGTTGCTGTCTTCGGGCAGCTCAACTTTATAAGCGGTACTAACGTTATACCACTTTAAAGCCGTGGAAAAGATGCTCAAACCTCAAAAATTTAAAGGAGGAATTGACATGACCAAGATCATTTCAATCATCGTTTCCATTGTAATGCTTGTCATGACCAGCATTTTCCCGGGCTTTGTATGGCCGGGAACAAAGACGGTTGAGACAGGCGCATTCTTGGAGCAGGTTAATGAAGCGTTTGGTTATCAGGCGGTTGAGTCCACGGAAGAAATTCGTGGAGTTAAGCCGGACAACGAGTATTATGCAGCTGTTGCAACAGCAGATAATAATGACGTTCTCGTTGATTATGATAAAATCGACGTTACAAAGGCCGTTACTCCGGAATTCGTAGCAACAGTTCTTGTTAATGCATCGGGCGTTAAGGTTGACAAGACCACCGTTGTAATCGAGAATGCTACATCCATCAAAAACATTGCAAAAGTTTCCGCAGCTGTTGACAATGGCATCATTAAGCTTGATGCTAAGAACAAGCTCGGTCTCGGCGCAATGGCAGCTGACGACGTAACAGCAGCTATCGCAAAGGCTGTTGAGCTTCGTGGTTCAGTTGATGAAAACACTCAGAAGCTCGTTCTCAAGGACGGCGTTAAGACGGTTTCCGATTACGCTGTTGAGGGTGACAGCATCGTTGTTCCCGCAAGCTCAGACCTTGCAGTAGGCGACGTTTATGTTGTTGAGCAGTCCGACGCTATCTTCACAGGTGCAGCTTACAAGGTTGAGGCTATCGACGTTGTAGACGGCGAGAAGGTAGTTAAGAATTCTGATGTTGCTATCGAGGACGTTATCGAGAAGATCGACTACGAAGGCTCATCTGATGTTGATTTCGCAACATCAATGATCGCTGACGGTAACGGCGAGATTCTTTCAGACGGTTACCTTGATACAAATGCCATCTCTAAGGATGACATCATGAAGACTCTCAAGAAGCTTGCTAACGTTAGCTTCTCTGTAAAGGGCTTCAAGGTTAAGGCTAAGATTACAGAAACAGGCCTCAACTTCTCAGTTGCTAAGAGCGTATGCGACGGCGTTACACTTTCTAAGGCTTATGAGCTCACAAACCTCACGGTTGATTCTAAGGCTGACATGAACGTTGCAAAGCTTAACTTCAACGAAGTATATCTTAAGTTCAACTATGACCTTAAGGATACAACAGCTATCTCAGGTTCCTACGCTAAGACCTTCGGCGACGAAGTTACATCTGTTGGCGAGAAGCTCTCAGGCGACAGCTTCTGGGCTAAGGCTGTTAACAAGTATGCTCTCTCAAAGCTTGATTCTACATCAATCAAGCTCTTCACCTTCACACTTCCTCTCGGTTCAACTCCGCTTACCATTACATTCGACGTTCTCCTTAACATCGATGTAAACGGCAGAATGGAAATCGTTGTAACTTCTCAGGAAATGCACGGTATTGAGATCATCAACAATAAGGTAAGCACAGTTAACGATTCAACAGTTGTTGATCGTCAGGTTAACATCTATGGCCAGTTCGAGCTTCGTCTCGGTCTTGATGTATCACTCGGTCTCTATGGCTACGCTCTTGTAGACGTATGCGTTGAGGGCGGCGTTGGTGCTTATGTTAAGGCACAGGCTAAGTATGTTGACGCAAACGGAAACGTTGTTGTTCAGTCATCTCTTACAATTCCTGTTGACTACCTCAAGGAGCTTGCAGCAGGTTCAAACACAGACGGTAAGATCGACATCAGCGGTCATGCGGATATCTACGGTATCCTCAACGTCTCTGTTGGTAACCACAGTGCTATCGGCAAGGTAGGTCTCAAGAAGACATGGAACATCTTCAATCAGAGCAACGGAACATTTGCTTCTTTTGATTTCTGATTTTGATTTCCGAATATCGGCTCCCGGGAGAAATCCCGGGAGTTTTTCTTTTTGAAGATTGGGAGCGTCTTCAACCGAAGTTGAAAGCGCTCCCCTTTGTTATTGATTATTCGTGTGGTTGTGAATTCATGAAAGGTTATTTCATGTTTTTCTCATAGGATTCAATCATCTTCTTAACCATCTGACCGCCGACAGAACCTGCCTGCTTAGATGTGAGATCACCGTTGTAGCCGTTAGAAAGGTTTACACCTACCTCAGATGCAGCCTCCATCTTGAAACGATCGAGAGCCTCTCTTGCCTGAGGAACAACATTCTTCTTGCTGCTTGACATTTGCATTTCACCCCTTCGCAATTCATTTGCGTTTGCAATTATATCTTTTGCGGTATTCTCAAAAATACAACTGAAAAATTTTGTAAACAAGTTGCCATATTTTACATATTGTGATAAAATAGTTCCCTGTAAACTTATATTTAATATTATGTTATTGTAAGCTGTTCAGCATATAATATCATCGGAGGAATTACTTTGGTTTATTCAAATGTTCTTGAAGCAATTGGACACACGCCTATGATTCGCCTTTCAAAAATTGTACCCGAGGGCAGCGCAGAGGTTCTTGTCAAGTACGAGGGCGTCAACATCGGCGGTTCGATTAAAACACGAACTGCATATAATATGATCTGCGACGCAGAGGAAAAAGGAATAATACATTCAAATACGATTATTGTTGAGCCGACAAGCGGCAATCAGGGAATAGGTCTTGCTCTTATCGGTGCAGTCAGAGGCTATCATGTTCGTATTATTATGCCGGATTCTGTCAGCGAGGAGCGTCGAAAGCTTGTCAAAGCTTACGGAGCCGAGCTTGTGCTGGTCCATGATGACGGGGATATCGGCAAGTGCATCAACGAGTGCCTGCAAACCGCACTTCGTATGGCGAAGGAGGATAAAAACGTTTGGATTCCTCAGCAGTTTGAGAATCCGGCGAACCCGATGGTTCATAAAAGCCATACCGCACAGGAAATAATTGAGCAGGTCGGCAAGCCGATCGACGGTTTTTGCTCGGGTGTCGGAACGGGTGGAACTCTCAGCGGAATCGGAGAGACTCTTAAAGCGAAATATCCCGAAATCCATATTTGGGCAGTCGAGCCGAAAAATGCCGCAATTCTTTCGGGCGGAAGCATCGGAACTCATCTTCAAATGGGCATCGGTGACGGACTTATTCCAAAAAATCTAAACACACAAATCTATGAGCATATTGATATCGTTACAGACGAGGAAGCGATCGAAACCTCACGACGCCTTATCCGTGAAGAGGGAATCCTTTGCGGAATATCAAGCGGAACGAACGTTACTGCGGCACTTCGCCTTGCAAAGGAGCTCGGGGAAGGCAAAACGGTTGTGACTGTCCTTCCCGATACAGGTGAAAGATATTTCAGCACGGTTTTGTTTGATTGATTTTCAGCGAGGTGTTTTTATGAATGAAAAAGATCTTTGCAAAGCGGCAATTGACGCAATGAAGAATGCGTATGTTCCGTATTCCGGCTACAGGGTCGGTGCGGCATTGATGACCGAGGGCGGAAAGCTTTTCACCGGCTGCAATATTGAAAATGCAGCCTATACGCCGACCAACTGCGCGGAGCGCACTGCGTTTTTTACAGCAGTCGCGGCGGGAGAACGACAGTTTTTGGCGATTGCAATCGCAGGAAGTCCGGCGGAAATAGATGAAAATGGCGGAAGAAAGATCGGAAAGCTCACGCAGGCAGCCTGGCCCTGCGGGGTATGCAGACAGGTGATGGCAGAGTTTTGTGATCCGGATTCGTTTTTTATCGTTGTTGCAGAAAGTGAGAGCGATTACGAAATCCGCACGCTTCGAAAACTGCTTCCGGAGGGCTTTGGCTCGGGAAATCTGGCGGATTGTATACAATAGATTGTGCGCTGAGGCATTTTAATCTCCGGACCGGAATAGAATCTCAACGACAGGAGAAAAGAGGAACAGACTTCATTGGAATATGCAATTTTATTCGCGGCGCTCTTGGCGGGAGCTGCTGTTATGTTTTTAAAAGGACTCTGGGATCAGCACAGAGCGCAGAAATGGAACCGGGAACAGCTGCGAAAATCCTTTGGAAAAGCCGGCAGGACAGAATATGCAGACGGAGAGTTAAATGGAATTGTCCGATATTTTGAAAAGCATCCAAAGGATTTCCAGATCGATGATATCACCTGGAACGACCTGAACCTGGATGAAATTTTCCTGCGGATGAACAGCACCTGCAGTTCGGCGGGGCAGGAATATCTCTATGCGATGCTGCGCAGTCCGTCATTTGAGGAAAAAGAGCTGCAGGAGCGGGAGAAACTGTTGGAATTTCTGGAACAGGACGAGGAAATGAGAGTCCGGATGCAGGAGATTTTTTTCAAAATCGGAAGAACCGGGAAATATTCCCTGTATGACTATATGGACTTTCTGGACGTGCTGGGAGAGCGTAAAAACGGCAAGCATCTGTTGGTTGATCTGCTGTTTTTTCTTACGATCGCAGCAGCTTTTGTCAGTCCGCCCCTTGGATTGTGTGGTGTGAGCATAGTGATGTGTTTTAATATCACAACCTATCTGAAAGAAAAGAAGCAGATCGAGCCGTATCTGACCAGCTTTCACTATATTTTCCGGCTGATCCGCGGGGCGGAGGAGCTTTCCGGAATTCATGCACAGCAGCTGGAGGGAAGACTCAGCAAGGTTCGAAAGCTGTTGCCACAGTTTGGAAAGCTGAACAGAAGTGCGTCACTTGGGATGCGTACGTCGAGCGGCGATCCGATGGGTATCGTGGCGGATTATATCAATATGATGCTGCATCTGGATATCATCGGATTCAACATCATGCTGCATGCGGTGCGGGAGCAGACGGAAAATATTGACCGACTTGTGACGATTGTGGGGGAGCTGGATGCGTTGATTGCAGCGGCGGGATTTCGGCATTCTCTGCCCGCCTGGTGCGTGCCAAAGCTGACGGCAGCAGAAACGGTGGCGGACGGTGCAGCACATGGCGCTGTAGAATCCTCCGGGCAGCATTTTGAAGCTGTGTCCCTGCAGCTGGAGCAGTTGTACCACCCGCTGCTCGCCGACCCGGTCAAAAACGATATCGAAACGACAAACGGCGTTCTCCTGACCGGCTCCAACGCATCGGGTAAATCCACTTTTTTAAAGGCAGTCGCCCTGAACATGATTCTGGCGCAGACGATTCACACCTGCTGTGCGGATCATTGTCAGAGCAGCTACTGGCGTGTGATGACCTCGATGGCGCTGCGCGACGACCTTGGCAGTGGAGAAAGCTATTATATTGTAGAAATCCGTTCCTTGAAACGAATTTTAGATGCGGCGCAAAGCCCGGGTGCACCGGTGCTGTGCTTTGTGGACGAGGTGCTTCGCGGTACGAACACAGTGGAACGGATTGCGGCCTCCACACAGATTTTAAAGAGTCTGCATAAGCCCGGCGTGTGCTGCTTTGCAGCAACGCACGATGTGGAGCTGACAGGACTTCTGGAGGCAGAATATGACAATTATCATTTTGAAGAGCAGATTGCAGACGGGGATATTTCTTTCCCGTATCTGCTGATGCCCGGGCGTGCGACTTCGAGAAATGCGATCCGACTGTTGGAAATGATGGGTTACAGCGAAGAAATTATTAAAAAAGCGGATGATCAGGCGGCGGAATTTTTAAAAACCGGTGTCTGGAAAGCGTGAACGTGCAGCGCAAAAACGCATGTCCGTGCTGCGCATGCTATGCAAAAAAACAAAAAGGAATGAAAAACAATGCAGAATGTAACACTATATACAGATGGCGCGGCAAGAGGAAACCCGGACGGACCGGGGGGCTACGGCGCAGTTTTGCAGTTTGTGGACAGCCAGGGCAATCTGCATGAACGGGAATTTTCTGCGGGTTATATCCGCCTCCACCACCAACAACCGGATGGAGCTGATGGCGGTGATCGCCGGTCTGGAAGCGCTGACAAAGCCGTGCCGGGTGGAAATTGTTTCCGATTCGAAATATGTGACGGATGCGTTTAACAAAAAATGGATTGACGGCTGGCTGAAAAAGAACTGGAAGGGCGCTTCCGGCCCGGTTAAAAACGTCGATCTCTGGAAGCGGCTTTTGGCGGCGGCACAGCCTCATGAGCTGCATTTTACCTGGGTAAAAGGACATGCCGGGCACCCGGAAAACGAGCGGTGCGATCATCTGGCGACGACGGCTGCGGACACGAATGCGGTTCTGACAGATCCCGGGGTACATGGTTGACGCAGACAGCTTTTCAATGCTACAATAGGACATAACAGAAAATCTAGCGAATGGAGACGGATCTATGGGAAATCTGGTTGCATTTATCAATTCATTTATATCGTATCTGCTTGTGTTTGTTGTATTTGCAGCTGTGATTATAGCTGCAGTGAAGGTCGGCATTACCGCGCGCCATAAAAAGGATGCAAAGGATGCGCAGAACGCGCAGAGTGCAGACGCACAGGAGTAAAATATTCGTTACAGTTCACTCGTACCCTTTTTCATTCAGATTCCGTGCTTGCACGAAAATCTGAATGCAAAAGGGTACGAAGGGAGCGCCATTTTATGAGCAAAAAGAGCTGCGAAGCAGCGGAGAGCATCGAAGATGCGCTTTTGCGAATGGCGCGGGTGAACTGTAACAAATATTCTGCGCAGAATTGCACTGCGGTAGAATCAGGCGTAGTGAAAACACGAACCGGCATCGGGCACTTTGCCTGTTGCCGGTTCGTGTTGCGACTGCGGGAAGCGAGACAACAGGAGAAGAATATGAAAAGAATTGCAGCATTTGAAAAGGTGAGTTTTGCACAGTATGAAAAGGATTTCGCGGACGCGTTCCCAGGCCATGAAACGGCGGAAATTCGTGCAATTTATGATGATATTACAAAACCGAAACGGGCGACAGCGGGAAGCGCAGGCTATGACTTTTCTGCGCCGGTGGCGTTTGTGTTAAAGCCGGGCGAGACGATTAAAATCCCGACCGGAATCCGTGCGCGGATGGACGAGGACTGGGTGCTGTGCCTGTTTCCCAGAAGCGGACAGGGCTTTAAGTACCGTTTGCAGCTGAATAATACCGTCGGAATTATCGACAGCGATTACTATAATTCCGACAATGAAGGACATATCATGGCGAAGCTGACGAACGATTCCAACGAGGGCAAGGTGCTGGAAATCCATCCGGGCGAGGGATTTTTGCAGGGAATTTTCATGCCGTATGGCATCACGGAGGATGACGAGGCGGACGGAGTCCGCAATGGCGGATTTGGAAGCACGGACAGACGCTGAGAAATGGGGAACGTATGAAAAAGCGAATTTTATTGCTGACAACCGGCGGGACGATCGCCTCACAGGATGGCGGGAACGGTCTGGCACCGGTGCTGTCCTCCGACGATTTTTTGGATTATATGAAAGAATTTGAAGATGTCTGCGAGCTGGTTCCATACGAGGTCTGCAGCATTGATTCGACGAATATGGAAGCCTCGTGGTGGTTGAAGCTGGCGGGACTGATTCAGAAAAACTATACGTTATACGACGCGTTTCTGATCTGCCACGGGACGGATACGATGGCGTATACGGCTGCGGCGCTTTCCTATCTGATTCAGAATTCTGTCAAGCCGATTGTCCTGACCGGCGCGCAGAAATCGATTCTGCAGGAGATCACCGACGCGCGGAAAAATCTGCACGACAGCATCCGGTGCGCACTTGACGACCGAAGCCGGGACGTTATGCTGGTGTTTGACGGCAAAATTATTGCGGGAACGCGGGCGAAAAAGACGGCGACCTTCAGCTATAATGCATTTTCCAGCATCAATTTTCCGGTGCTTGGGCAGATTCACGACAACACGGTGGTCTATTATATCCAGAAGGATATCTGCGGTCCGGTGCGTTTCTTTAACCGGATGGATCGGAAGGTGTTTTTGTTAAAACTGACACCGGGGATGTCCACGGAGATCATTCCGCATATTTTGAGCGTGTATGACTGTATTATTATTGAAGGATTCGGCGTCGGTGGATTGCCGGATCGTCTGCGTCAGGCACTTTTAGAGGAAATGCAGCATTACAAGGCCCATGAAAAGATCCTGATCATGGCGACGCAGGTGACGTATGAGGGCAGCAGCATGGATACCTATGTGGTGGGGCGCGCAGCGCGGGAGCAGCTGCCGTTTCTGGAAACCTACGACATGACGCTGGAAGCAGTGCTTGCAAAGATCATGTGGATTCTGGGGCTGCACATGGAAGACCGAAAGGAAATCGAGTGTCTCTTTTACAAAAAGATCAATTACGATCTGTTTCGAAACGAGTAAACCCTTTGGATAAAACCGTATGCGGAATGGAGATTAAAATGGAGAAGAAGCGGACGAGGAAAATGAAAATGGTGATGCTCTGTTATGTGCTGGCGGCACTGTGTCTGGTATATTGTGTTGGTGTGGTTGCAACCAAGGCTGCCGGAACAAAATTTTACCTGATCTGGCTGGCAGGGGCGGCACTGTTTGGTATGTTCGGCTTTTTTGTACAAAAAGGGCTCTGGATGCGTTTGCCAATCGGACTGCGGGCGGGAATCGGTATGCTTGCAGGCGTGGGGATTGCCTGCCTGTGCGGGCTGCTGATCCTGATCGGCAGCGCATTTTCTGTAAAAGGGGAGCAGCAGCTTTCCTATATTATTGTGTTGGGTGCACAGATGAAGCAAAGCGGGCCCAGCGTCGTTCTGGAAAAACGACTGTGTCGGGCATATACCTATCTGACAGAAAATCCGGAGACCCTTTGCGTATTGTCCGGCGGACAGGGCAGTAACGAGCCGGTCAGCGAGGCACAGGGAATGTATGATGCTCTGGTAAAAAAAGGAATTGACCCAAAACGGCTGATTTTAGAAGACCAGTCCACCAATACCGTAGAAAATCTGCGTTTTTCCAGAAAGCTGATTCCCCAGGAGGTTCAGAAGGTTGGCATTGTGACAAGCAATTTTCATGTTTACAGAAGCCTGCGGCTGGCAAAACAGCAGGGCTTTTCAGATGCGGTTGGGATTTCTGCGGATTCCGGCGTTTATTTCCTGCCCAATAATGTGCTGCGGGAATGTTTTGGTATCGTGAAGGACAGACTATATGGCAACCTGAAATTTTTTTAAAAATTTTCAAACTATGTGAAACCGGACGGCAGCTGTCTGCGTGTATGTAGATAGCAGGGGAACAAAAAATCCTGCGGCAGGACGATTTCCTGACGGAAGGATTGAGAAACTGTCGATTTTACAACACCATATGGAAAGGACTTTTCGGATATGAGAAAAAAACAGATGGTTGCACTTTTTATGAGCCTGAGCCTGCTGGCACAGGGAATGTTATTTGGCGGCTGCGGACAAAAGAGTATCGGAGAACAGCCTGCACAGACCCGGACGGAAACGGAAGAAGCGCAGTCTGTGGAGACAACCGATTCTAAAAATCAGGATCAGACGACTGCGGATAAGACACAGGATCAGGATGTTGCGCAAGATGAGGCGAACGGCTTTGCGCTGCGCTTTACGGAGGCTTTGCTGAAGCAGAAAAAAGAGGGAGAGAACCTGATCGCATCCCCGTATTCCGCATGGCTGCCCCTGGCGGCGCTGGTAAACGGTTGCAGCGGGGCGACACAGGAACAGCTGTTAAAAGTGATCGGCGAAGCCGGAATCGACGCGGAAACGTTAAATCAGATGGTAAAGGCAGTCAATGCCGGGCTTTCCCAGGAGGAACGCAGAAAAAGCTTCGAAGAATATGGAGAAACGTTTGAAAGCCCACTGAAAATTGCAAACGCATTGTTCGTTCAAAAGGATGCAGTGGTAAATCAGACGTTTGCACAGCTGTTTTCGGACAATTACGATGGAAAACTCTTTTCCGTTGACTTTTCGGATCCCTCTGCAGCAAATGCCATCAACAGCTGGGCATCCGAGAAGACAGATGGAAAGATTACAGAGATTGTGGATTCCTTCGATGCGGATACGGTAGCGGCGATTGCGAATGCATTGTATTTTTCGGACAGCTGGAGCAGCCAGTTTTTGGAAGAAAATACGACGGACGGTACGTTCCACGGCGCAAAGCAGGACGAGGATGCAGAGTTTATGAATCAGAAGCTGAGCGACGGCATTTATTATGAGGACGAGACGATGCAGGCTGTCGTGCTCTGGACGACAAGCGGAGGGCAGATGGTTCTGTGCCTGCCCAAAGATGGCTATAGTGCGGAAGAGGCACTGCAGAGCCTGACGACAGAAAAGCTGCAGAAAATCAGCGGGGCGGAGTACCGCTGCGTACAGCTTTCTTTGCCCAAATTTAAGCTGGAAAGCAAGACCTTCTCGATCAAAGAGGCGCTGGAAGCCATGGGGGTTCCGCTGATGCAGGCAACAGACGCTGCACTGACAGAGATTCTGGATAACGAAGCGCTCTATATTTCGAGTGCCCTGCAGAGTGCAATGGTTGAGGTGGACGAAAACGGACTGACAGCTGCCGCAGTTACCGTGATGGGGCTGGAAAAAATGGCACTGATGCCCGAAACCGATCCGATTGAGCTTACCTTTGACAGACCGTTTTCGTTCGTTTTAACCGGAAACGGCGAAGACGCAGGCGATCAGATCCTCTTTACAGGTGTAGTGAACCACTTATAAGGCGCAGCAGAGGCTGAAACAAAGTACTGGCTGGTTCAATAACATTTTTTCATCAGAATAAGGAATAAATAAGCCCGGATTTTCCAGATACTGTCATGGCAGGGAAAATCCGGGCTTTCGGCTGTATTGACTTTAATGAAGGAAAATAATATAATGATACCATCGACAAGTCCCGTTTGACAGGGTTCCGTTTTAAAGAAAAGAGAAGAAAAAGAGGCATAGGAAAATGAAAAAACTGGAAGAATATGTAAGAAGTATACCGGATTTTCCGCAGGAGGGAATTATTTTCAGAGATGTTACGAGCGTGCTGGAGGATGCTGACGGCATGCACCTTGCAATCGATACCATGCAGGATCTGGTAAAGGATCTGGAGTTTGACGTAGTCGTAGGCGCAGAGTCCAGAGGCTTTATTTTCGGTGCACCCATCGCATACAACCTGCATAAGCCCTTTGCACTGATCCGCAAAAAGGGCAAGCTGCCCTGTGAAACCGTGTCTCAGGAATATTCTCTGGAATACGGCACGGCAGTAATCGAAATGCACAAGACCTCTATTAAACCCGGACAGAAAGTGCTGATCGTAGATGACCTGATCGCAACCGGCGGCACGACTCAGGCGATGATCTCCCTGGTAGAGAGACTGGGCGGCGAGGTTGCAGGCGTGTTGGTTTTGATCGAGCTGGCAGGGCTGAAGGGAAGAGAAGCAATTGCAGGATATCGTCTGGATTCCGCAATTGTATATGAAGGCAAATAATTGATTTTCGAAAAAGAGTTACAACGTAACTCTTTTTTGGCAGAAACTGATAAAACTGGACGATGGTAAGGTGTGCGGAAGATGGATAGAACGGAAGACAGATCAAAAGAGCCGAAAACCAGGCTGGTGCTGGATGACGGACGAATTGAGAGCATTCAGGAATTTATAAGCCCGGAAGAACTATATCAGGACCTGATCGAGCGGGTGCGCAAGTATCATCCTTCGGATGATATTTCCATGATTGAAAAAGCGTATCGGCTGGCAGATAACGCCCATCAGGGACAGGTGCGTAAATCCGGCGAGCCTTACATCATCCATCCGCTGTGCGTGGCGATTATCCTGGCGGATCTGGAGCTGGATAAGGAGACGATCGTGGCGGGACTTCTGCACGATGTGGTGGAAGATACCGTGATGACGGTCGAACAGGTCGGAGAACAGTTCGGAACGGACGTCGCCTTTTTGGTGGACGGCGTGACCAAGCTGCAGCATCTGCATCTTGCGGACAATTCCGGCAATAAGACAGAAGCACAGCTGGAGATGCAGGCGGAGAACCTGCGCAAGATGTTCATGGCGATGGCGAAGGATATCCGCGTAATCATGATCAAGCTGGCGGACCGCCTCCACAATATGCGCACCCTCAAGCATATGCCCCACGAAAAGCAGATCCGGATTGCGCGGGAGACGATGGACATCTATGCGCCCATTGCACAGCGTCTCGGTATTTCCAAGATCAAGGTAGAACTGGACGACCTTTCGTTAAAATATCTCGAACCGGACGTTTATTATGATCTGGTGGACAAGATCGCGATGCGCAAAAGCGAGCGCGAAAAGTATATTCAGGGAATCGTGGACGAGGTTTCCGAGCACATCAAAAAGGCGGGAATCGAAGCTAAGATTGACGGTCGTATCAAGCATTTCTTCAGCATTTACAAAAAGATGAAGAACCAGCATAAGACCATCGACCAGATTTATGATCTGTTTGCTGTCCGGATTATCGTAGATACGGTTGTAGTTCTTCAGTAACCATGCAATAGAGCGGTTGTTGAAGTTCGTAGCCGTTTCCGATTTGTACAGTTCGTCGATGAGTTGTGGGGCAGAGCCGCACAGCTCAGTGACATTCTGTACAATGGCATCCCATTTTTTGTCGGAGTTTCCCACTGGCTGCACCATGGAACAAGCGGAAATGGCACCGGCATTTACCAATGGAGTGGAAGGGTGGTCGTTTTCCAGCAAAATGGCGATGATGGAGTTGAATGGTAGTCCCGTGGCATCGGCACCTATCATGTCCAGCACTTTCTGTGCACCGTATTGGCGCAGGATAAGGATGGCCGTGTGTACCTTCGAGACGGACTCTATACCGAAACGATAGTCTGTGTCACCTATATTGATGGTCTGCCCGTTCATCAGGCAGATGCTGAGTCCGAATAGTTTGGAGTCTATGTTGGCAAGGTAGGGAATATAATCCGCATTCTTGCCTCCTGTGCTGCCCTTCACCTCATTGTAGGCTTCTTGGGCAACCTCCTTTATTTGTGAAATTGATATTTTCTTTTCCATAAACACGTTGTGATGTACGATTAGACGATGTACGATTTACGATTGAAATTACTCCTTTAAACGTAGTCCGTATCAAGAGAAACTCTAATCGTACATCGTAAATCGTTTAATCGTAAATTAATTTATTTTTTATGAGTACGGCATCCGTGGTTGAATATTTTGGTTTCCACCGGCAGGTTCTTTTCCTGTGCCATACGGGTAGGAGTCGGGTAATCCAGTTTCTCCAGCTCCGTGATGGCATTCTTGATGTCACCCAGCAGCATGTCTGCCATGTCGCGGCTGAATCCCTGGCGGACAACCACACGCATTACTACATAATCTTCCAGCTTGGAAGGCAATGTATAAGCCGGAACCATCCATCCGCTCTGAGCCAGTTTGTCTTGCAAATCATACAAAGTCCATTTGGCGCTCTTGCATATTCCGGTTTCAAATACCAGATAAACAGCGGGTTCACAACCTCGTCGGAATAGTTTACGAACGGAGCCATCTTGCCGATTTCGTCATGGATATACTTGGCGATGGTCAGGGAGTTGTACTGTACTTCCTTGTAACCCTGGAATCCCAAACGGATGAACTGGTAATATTGACCCAGAATCTGTGCGGCAGGACGGGAGAAGTTCAGGCCTACCTGAGTGATGTTGGCACCGAG
>ERZ773192.364-NODE-364-length-58969-cov-14.574770_pt1 | contig 58969 bp, 50 predicted proteins | sample MGYA00581010_ERZ773192 | MGnify/ENA primary metagenome ERZ773192 (study PRJEB29015, sample SAMEA2737741) | human gut metagenome | biome: human gut; feature: human-associated habitat; material: faeces | place: China | collected 2012 ...
TTCATCTGACCGAACACCATGGTCGTCTTATTGATAACGCCCGAATCGGACATCTCATAGTAAAGGTCATTTCCCTCACGGGTACGCTCACCAACGCCTGTAAATACGGAATATCCGCCGTGCTCTGTCGCAATATTTCGGATCAGCTCCTGAATCAGGACTGTCTTACCTACACCGGCACCGCCGAACAGACCGATCTTACCACCTTTCTGGTATGGGCAGAGAAGGTCAACGACCTTGATACCTGTCTCAAGGATCTCTGTCTCTGTGGACTGTTCCTCAAAGCTCGGGGCTTTGCGGTGGATCGGGAGCTTTTTCTCCGTCTTCGGAGCTTCTTTATTGTCGATCGGCTGTCCCAGAACATTGAAAATTCTTCCAAGTGTCTGCTCACCGACCGGCACCATGATCGGTCCACCGGTCGCTACGGCATCCATGCCGCGGACAAGACCGTCGGTGGGACCGAGAGCGATGCATCTTACCGTATCATCACCGAGATGCTGGGCAACCTCAACCGTGAGGACCCCGCCATCCTTTGTGGTGATCTCAATGGCGTCATTGATTTCAGGCAGCCCGCCCTGGGGAAATTTGATATCCAGGACGGCACTGATGACCTGAGTAATTTTACCAATGTTTTTCTCTGCCATCTCACTTCTCCTTGTCTCTATCATAACTATTCAGCCACTCAGGCCAGCGGTAAAAATCTATCCCAGCACATCATGCCGACTGATTTCTGTCTCCTGTATGCTGTCTTTTACCTCCAACACCGCAAGTACACAAGTTTGCCAAATAATTACTCATATTTCTTTTTAACCATCGATGGCATTCGCGCCCGCGATGATCTCTGTCAACTCCTGAGTGATGGATCCCTGACGCGCACGGTTGTACTGCAGCGACAGTTTTCCGATCATCTCTTCCGCGTTGTTCGTCGCCGAATCCATTGCAGTCATTCGCGCGCCGTTCTCACTGGCAACGGCCTCTAAGAATGCCCCGTAGATCAGGCTGCTCACATACTTCGGAATAATTGCATCCAGAACTTCGTCCTCGTCCGGCTCATAGTTCATAATGAGAAGATCCGATTTTTCTTCTTTTACTTCGCCCTTTGGCCCTGCTGCCGCAAGATCCACCGGCAGAAGCTTTAAGAACGTCGGGATCTGGCTTACGGTATTTTTGAACGCCGTGTACGCCAGATAGATCTCTCCGATCTCATTCTTCTCAAACATGGCTAAAAGCTCTTTTGAGATCTGCTGCGCGTCGGAGTAGAGCGGCTCGTCGATCACATCGGAGTAATCCGCTTTGATCTCATAGCCTTTCCTTGCGAGTCCGTCGCGTCCTTTCCGCCCGATCGCGAAGATGAGGGCATCCTCTTTCGGGATCCCGCTCTCCGTCACGAGACGGATGATGTTGGAGTTATATCCGCCGGCAAGTCCGCGATTGGAAGAAACGACGATAACTGCCTTTTTCTTCGAATCCCCGCTCTTTAAATAGCGGTGCCGGATCCCGGTGGATTTCTTCAGCATCTCCTGGATCGTCTGGTACATCAGATTGAAGTACAGTCTCGAATTTTCCGCCTTCGTTCTGGATTTCTGGAGTTTTACAGTGGCAACAAGTTTCATGGCTTTGGTAATCTGCTCGGTACTCTCAATACTGGATTTCCTTCGTTTAATATCTCTCATGGTTGCCATGATACATCACCTGCCTTATCTTGCTGCCTTGCACTCTTCAATAGCTTTTTTCAGCAATTCTTCAGTCTCCGGTGTCATCTGCTTCGCCTCGCGGATGCTTGCCGGGATCTCCGGATACTTTGTATCGATAAACTTAAACAGTTCCTTCTCGAAATCAAGAACCTGATTTGTCGGAATATCGAGGAGATATTTCTTTGTCGCCGCATAGATAATGATGACCTGATACTCGACCGGCATCGGCTGATACTGCGGCTGCTTTAAAACTTCACGGATGCGTTCGCCCTGGGCAAGCTGTTCCTTTGTGCTGGCATCAAGTTCGGAACCGAACTGGGCGAAGGAAGCGAGCTCGCGGTACTGGGCAAGCTCCACACGGATCGGGGCAGCGATCTTCTTCATCGCCTTGATCTGTGCCGCGCCGCCTACACGGGATACGGACAGACCAGCGTTGATTGCCGGACGGAAACCGGAGTTGAACATCTCAGTCTCAAGGTAGATCTGACCATCGGTAATGGAAATTACGTTGGTCGGAATGTATGCGGATACATCGCCCGCCTGTGTCTCAATGATCGGCAGTGCCGTCAGGGAACCACCGCCCAGCTTATCGGAAAGTCTCGCTGCACGCTCCAACAAACGGGAATGCAGATAGAATACATCTCCCGGGAATGCCTCACGTCCCGGTGGACGCTTGAGCAGCAGGGACAGGGTACGATATGCTGCCGCATGCTTTGTAAGATCATCATAAATGATCAGTACGTCCTGTCCTGCCTCCATCCACTCCTCACCGATCGCACAGCCGGAATATGGAGCGATATACTGTAACGGTGCCAGCTCACTTGCGGTCGCTGCTACGATTGTTGTGTAATCCATCGCACCGTACTCTTCTAATTTCTTTACGATAGTGGCTACTGTTGAAGCCTTCTGGCCAATGGCAACGTAAATACATTTTACGCCCTGACCCTTCTGATTGATGATCGTGTCGATGGCGATCGCCGTCTTACCTGTCTGACGGTCACCTATGATCAGCTCACGCTGTCCTCTTCCGATCGGCACCATGGAATCAATCGCTTTGATACCTGTCTGTAACGGTGTATCTACTGACTTTCTTGAAATAACACCGGAGGCAACTCGCTCAATCTGACGGTATTTCTCTGTTTCGATAGGTCCTTTTCCATCAATCGGCTGTCCAAGTGCATTGACAACTCGTCCCAGCAGCGCATCGCCTACCGGCACCTCAACCACTCGTCCCGTTGTCTTAACGACATCACCTTCATTGATATTTTTATGATCACCTAAGAGCACTGCACCGACATTATCTTCCTCCAGGTTCTGTACCATTCCAAATACTTCATTTGGAAATTCCAGGAGCTCACCCTGCATGGCATTTTCCAGACCATGAATACGGGCAATTCCATCCGCCACCTGAATGACGGTACCGGTATCAGATACATCGAATTTGGTACTGTAGTGTTTAATCTGTTCCTTGATCACGGAACTGATCTCTTCCGGTTTCAAATTCATGATACTCCTCCATTCAACTTACTGGCACAACAAACACACAATGACTATATTCATAGTTTCTGCTGTGCTGTCCTTTTAATTCGATAACTGAATCTCCGACAAGGATTTCGCCATATTATTCAGCTTTGTTTTAATACTGCTGTCCACTACCCTGTCGCCGATCCGGATCTTCATCCCTCCGATCAGTGACGGATCAACTTCAAAATTCATCACAAAGGATTCGTATTTCGTTGTCTCAAGCAGACGCTTCTCAACAGCCTCCTTCTGCTCTTCCTTCAAGGCTGCTGCAGATGTCACATGTGCGACACCAATCTTTTTATACTCTCTGCACTCATCAATGAAATAGGATAAGATCTGATATATTTCCTTAAATCTTCCTTTCTCCTCGATCGTCAGAAAGAATCCCGTCAATTCATCACTCACTCTGCCATGAAAGACATTTTCCAGCACGGAGCATTTCTCCTCCACACTGATCTTCGGATGACTCATCAGCTTGACGAAATCTTCATTGGCATCAAGCACCTGAATGACCGCCTCCACTTCTTCCATCAGGGCATCCAGCTTATTTTCCTCTACTGCCAGCTCAAAAAGAGCTTCTCCGTAGGTTTTTGATACTAACTTAGCCATGTCTCATCACCCATCTCTTTTAAAGTGTCTTCGATCAACTGTGACTGCTTGTCCTCGTCAAGAGAAACCTCGATGACCTTGCCAGCCATTGCTGCCGCTACAGAGATCATTTCCTGCTTCACTTCGTCCTTGACTTTATTTTTCTCCAGCTCTACCTCGCGGTTGGCACGATCCAGGATACGGTTTGCCTCCTGCTTCGCCTCGTCCACGATCGCTGTCTCCTTCTTCAGAGCTTTCTTTCTTGTCTCTGAAAGAATCTCTTCGGATTCCTTATCAACGTTCTTCAGCTTCTCGTCATACTGCTCCTTAAACTGAATCGCATCTGCCTTTTCCTTTGCCGCTGTCTCCATCTCCTGACGGATCGTTTCCTGACGCTTCTGCATCAGATCTCGCGCCGGATTGAATAATAGGTACGACAAAAACAGAAAAAGGACAAACATAGCCAGAAGGGTGATCAGACTATCAAAGATCAATTGTGGATCCAGTCCGAAAATATAATCTCCAAGCCCACTCTGTGCTAAAGCTACATTCATTACACTCACCTGTGTTCTGCCTCCTTTCAACTGTATTTACTGCAAAATTACAGCTTGCTGTATAAAGGATTGGCAAATAACAGAATCAGTGCAATAACGAGACCATAAAGACCTGTTGTCTCGGCAACCGCCTGACCAAGGAGCATGGTTGACATAATATCTCCCTTTGCGCCCGGATTACGACCTACCGCAGAAGCACCATAACCGGCTGCAATACCCTGACCTACACCAGGACCGATACCGGCGATAACTGCAAGACCTGCACCAATAGCAGAACCCATTAAAACTAAACCTTCGTTTGTAATATTCATTATAATATCCTCCTTAAAATAAAATCCTTTTCAACTACTCTGTTTCGCCGATCGCATCCGCAACAAAGCACATCGTCAGCATACAGAATACATACGTCTGAATACATCCTGAGAAAACATCCAGATACGCATGAAGCGCCGCCGGCCATACCAGCGTCAGAACCTTTGGCAGCAAACCATAGAGCAATCCCATCATAACCGTTCCCGATAAGATATTACCGAAGAGACGGAGAGACATTGAGATCGGCGTTGAAAACTCACTGATCAGATTCATCGGGAAGAACAGAAAGATTGGTTCAAACAAACTCTTGATCTTACCGAACTTCTGATACTTAAATCCATTGAACTGAATCATAAACCATGTGATCAGCGCCAGCGGAAATGTGACTCCGTAATCTGCGGTTGGAGCTCTAAGTCCCAAAAGCCCCGACAGGTTACAGACCAGAATGAATATAAAGAGTGCACTGACATAGTTGCGGAACTTCATGGCAATCTTGCTGCCCATGGAGCCAGCCACCATCTTGTCTAACATCTCTACGATCAGCTCGACCGCATTCAAAAATGGTCCCGGTACTTCATTTGGATCTGCTTTCCGGATAGCACGGTTCGCAAATAACGCAAATACAAGAATCGCCAGAATAACGATGATCATTGATATATGCGTTGTCGTAAAATAGACATCCTGTCCGAGAAACCGCAGCTTCGTATATCCGTGGATAAAGAAATCCACCTGTGCGCTGCTGTCTGCGTATACAGGTATTGCACTTCCCAGCCCCTTTGAAATGGCTAAGACCCTGATTCCCACATTCTCACCTTCCTTTTTCGTTTATTTGTGAAAACTTGTACAACGAAGATAAGCAGAGCAAACTGTCAATTACCGAATTGCTTCATCGTCGCTATACTATCATTTTCGTCGATACGAACTATGCTCCTTTGCCGTATCAGTATATGTGTAAATCACCGCTGAGCGGCGAATACTCATCAATCATAATCCCACACCTCATCGATACCGCACCGGCTCTGTCATAGGTACCACACAACACCGGTTCTCTCAGCACTGCAGGATCAGCGTACCGCTGTAACACCATTACTTATGTGCTGTCATAAGCTTATGGATCTTCGGCTGCATAAATGCCGAGATCTTCATACCAAACATCCCAAGCACCGTTCCAATCGGATGAACATAGCGATACTGTGTCATGGTCACCGCCAAAACAACCGCCATCACCAGAAACCGCTTCATCGACGAAGCCTGCATGTGTCTCCCCGCATGCTTCTCATCCAGATCCAGTGCAATGTCCAGATGATGATACATGTGCCAGAGAAGCCATGCCGCCACTGCCAGACCAAGGATAAGACCACATGCCACCGCCAGTCTGTGCCGGGATACGATCATCAGAATTGCCAGTACAGCCGCGCCCCACACAGCCAGACCTGCCATCAACTCCTTTAGGGTCTGTTTCGCCTGTCTCATACAACTCCTCCAAATTTCCTGCTTCTATTAGCATTCCATCCGCTACATTAATCTCTCTCAGATCGGATATAACATTCTGCACATTAGTCCGGTTATTGAAGAACCGTTATACCAGCTACATCGCAGCTTTCGACTTGTGCGATCGGAATCGCCAGCTGGTCAGGCTGTCACTCATTCGCTGTACCAGAAACACGACTGCTTATTGCTTCCGGCTTACATCCTCAGCGGCATCCGGTGTTTTCTCCATCGCCTCTCTGCGCTCCTGCCCCTGCTTTTTCAGCTCTTCTATATACCGAAGCCGCTCGTGCTCCTTCCTCATATCCTCTGAATAAAAGGACTTTGTCAGATAATAAACATTACGAAAAGCTGCTCCGATTCCCAATATGATCATGATCACAAACCATATCTGCGTACGGAACTGTCCATCCAGCCACCAGCCGATCCAGCCGCTGAGACAGATCGGTACCAGGATCGTAATGCCGATCTGGGAAACCATCGTAAATGCCTTTAATATATTTTTTTCCTTTTTATTCATGACTATAACACCAATTTCAAATTCTTTCGCAGTCCTGAAAGATTGCACAAAAAATCTACAAATACGGATTTATTATATAATAAATTACACAAAAAGTCCACAGAATACTTCTGCCGGATCATGTAAAATCTACGAAAAAAGCGGATACGATCTATCTAAAAACCATATCCGCTTTGGGATTATATTTTTCTGTTATCGGGATTGCGTAAATTAATCGTCGGATGGATGCGCCTTATCAAAGGCTTTCTCAAAATCGCTGTAAGATGTGTAGACATTGCCGTCCCATGTGATACTGGTTAAATTGTCGCAATATTCGAATGCATCATCCCCAATCGACGTTACACTAGACGGAATTTCTACGCTCGTCAGCCAACAGCCATAAAATGCACTCATTCCGATTGTCGTGACACTAGACGGAATCTCTACGCTCGTCAGGCTGTAGCAAGCAGAAAATGCACGCTCCCTGCGCATAACGAAGCTGCGAAGCAACTTCTAAGATGAGCCTGTCAAGGCTCATTATATCATCCAAACCGGTATGATATAATTATCCCTGTCAATTGCACCAAGTGCAGGCTTCATGCAGACAACTGCTCCTTTAGAGCGTGGTGTTGATGACTTATCAAGCAAACCAAATACCTTTGTCAATTCTGTTCCCGGATTTGAGGTTTTCTTAATTTCAATTGGGTTTAATATCCCGTCATGTTCCAATACAATATCAATTTCTTTGGAATCTTTATCCCGGTAATAATACATATATGGTTCTTTTCCACAGTTAAGATATGTTTTCCTGATTTCTGCAACCACATAGTTTTCTAAAATTGCACCATTCATGGCACCGCTTTCTAATGTTTCAGCACTACTCCACTTTGTCAGATAACATACCAGTCCCGTATCGTAAAAATACAGCTTTGGAGTTTTTACAAGACGCTTTAGCAAATTGTTGGCATACGGATGAAGGTAAAAAATAATCCCCAGAGTTTCCAGAATTCCCAGCCAATCCTTTGCTTGTTTCTGATTAATATCCGCATCTCTTGCAATTTCTGCCACATTAAGCATTTGACCACATCTTGCCGCTGCTGCAGTAATAAATCGTAAAAATTTAAGCGAATCAATAGCATCCGACAATTCTTTAACATCACGCTCAATATAGGTAGACAAATAGCTACTGTAAAAAATCTGACTATTACTATTTACACCACTTACAAGTGCCGGCATGGAACCTTTATAAATACGTTCAAAAATACCCCTTGTATCAATTTCCGTTCTGCCCGCCTTTCTTTTAGCCAATGCTTCCATTTCTACGGTAAAAGGATTCATATCAGCACCTGCTATTTCTGCCTGTGATAGCGAAGTAAGAGAAAGCACTGCCACTCTCCCTGCCAACGACTCCTGTACTCCTCGCATCAGTTTAAATATCTGTGACCCCGTCAGCCAAAATGCCCCTGGTTCGTGATTTTTGTCTACATTCACTTTAATATAGGCAAATAATTCTGGTGCATATTGAACTTCATCAATTAATACAGGAGGTTTGTGCAATTGAAGAAATAATTCCGGATCAGACTTTGCAAGAGCTCTTTCATTCAAATCATCCAGTGTGACATATCCCCTTTTGGTCCCTTCCATTAACTTTTGCAGCATTGTAGTCTTACCCACCTGTCTTGGTCCTGTAACAAGAACTACAGGGTATTCCTTTGTAACCTGATTTACCACATTCTCCAAATTTCTTTTTATATAACTCATATCCCAGACCTCTTTTCGGCTAATTTTTACATTTATTATATTTTAGCCGAAGCCGCATTAAAAAACAAGCGTATTTCGGCTGATTTCTATTTTTATTATATTTTAGCCGAAATACACTTGCTTTATTCTATTAACCATTCGTAAATTATTTCATCTGTATTCCTGACACATTCCCTCCTACCTGGCACTCCTCAAAATTTACAGAAAAAATTATTTACAATCCCCTGCAAGCCCGCTATAATAATCTGTAACACTTCAGTACCGTGAACGAACACATACGCACAAAGGAGAATACCATGGATACCATTCATTTGTACCGCAGGCGTTACATGCCAGACGAAACCGTCGAATTGAAGGATGATCTGATCCTCTATCGGGACGATAATATTCTTGTGACGAAATGGAACATTCTGAAACCGCGCAAAGATATTGACCACGGTATTTCTGTGTATTATATGAAGGACGGCTTTAAGATCAGCAAGGTTTTTGATGCCAACGACAAGCTTGTGTACTGGTATTGTGATATTATCGAAACAGAATATCGCCCGGAGGAAAATACATACATTTTCCACGACCTTCTGATCGACGTATTAATTTATCCGGACAAGCATGTGGAGGTCGTTGATCTGGACGAATTCGCGGATTTCACAGAGAATCTTACACTCCCGGCGCCTTTGCTGGCAAAGGCATTGCGCCAGACGAACAATCTTCTGCGTTTTATTTACGAGGGACATCTGGACGAGCTTACAGAACCCATCACATCAAGAGAATAACAAACACATAACGAATGCCGGGGCAAGGTGATACACTGTCCCGGCATTTTTTAGATTATTATGATGTTGGGTCAGGAATATTTCCCCCGGCTGATGTCACGGATTACTTTATTGCCAGGCAATTCCCACAATATTACAAACGTCGTTTCTGGTTTTGCTTTATTCCCTCGCCTTTCTATTAATGTACTCCGTCTTATACTTCGAATACACGATCGTCTGGTCGTGATAAAGCCCGTAATACCCCGACATCAAATAGCTGACGCTGATTCCCAGCAGGAAAAACGGCACTCCATGGTACCCAAACAGCTCAAATGCAATGAGCATCGATGTCACCGGACAGTTGGTCACACCGCAGAATACAGACATCATCCCCACTGCTGCACACAGCGATGGCGAAATCCCCAGAATGTGCCCAAACAGGCAGCCAAAGGTGGCTCCCACGAAAAACGACGGTACGATCTCACCACCCTTAAAGCCGGCCTCCAGAGTCAGTGCAGTAAAGACGATCTTCCACACAAAGGCGAGCGGCTCTACGTCCCCACGGATCGCCCGCTGGATCACCGGCACTCCGGCTCCCATGTAATCATCCGTCTGCAAAAGGATCGTCAACAGAATGATCGCCAGTGAAGACACAACGATTCTTATGTATGGATTCTTTAGTTTCTTGCGGTAAAAATCCCCCAGCGAATGAAGTGCCATACAAAAGATCACACTCAGTGCCGCACAGCAAAGTGCCAGCCCGATGATCTTCAGGCTTGGAACGATCTCGAAAAAAGGCATGTGGCGGATCTTGAACACGTTTGGTCCGATTCCCATATGGGTTGCAAACTTCGACGCTACCAGCGAGGAAAATACACATGGCACCAGCGCCGCATAATACATCACTCCGACGCTGACCACCTCCATAGAAAAGATGGACGCCGCGATCGGTGTGCCGAAAATCGCCGAGAATGCCGCACTCATGCCGCACATGACCACGATACGCTGATCCTTCTCATCAAACCGGAACAGCTTCCCAAGCTGCTGCCCGATACTACCGCCAAGCTGCAGTGCCGCTCCCTCACGACCGGCACTTCCACCAAACAAATGGGTGATGATCGTCGAGATAAAGATCAGCGGTGCCATCCGAAACGGCACCTCTGCTTCCGCATGAATAGAGGAAAGCACCAAATTGGTTCCCTTGTCATTCTTATAACGAAATACTCCATACAAAAACACAATGACAACACCTGCCAAAGGCAGCAACAGGATTATCCACGGATTCTGTGTCCGAAACGTTGTCACCTGACGCAGACAAAACGCAAAAAGCGTACTGAACGCCCCAACAAAAAGTCCGACAAATGTTGAGAAAACTCCCCAGCGTATAAATACTGCGAGATTTTTCATTATTCTTCCTATATAGAAACGAATCATTTTTATCTGGCGCATAATCTTCCTCTTTTCTGTAATCTGTCACTGATAACGATCGGTTATCCATTATTTCCGTTTGTCCACAGAGTTTTAATTCTCTCCATCATTCCCATATGGTGTCATTTCAACATGCTCAGAACCGGTAATTACATAAGAAAATAATTTTTTATATATATTTTTCTGGGCAAATTTTTTCGTTTTCCTGACCAAATGACCTTTCGTCTCCGCTTTTGTTGTGTCAATTTCATAATATTTACCATTGATCTTATAGATACTCCAGGCATGCAGCTTTGTTGATGCCAGAACAGCCGGAACTCCCGCCTTTCGAGCCAGCAGATTAAAGGCTCTTGTGTAGCCTTCACAGACACAGCGTCCTTTACACAATGCACCATAAGCACTGAACATATCCTCAAACGGATATTGTTGCTCCGTTGTAAAAGCTTTTATTTTATTATCCTTCACATACTGGTTCATCTTCTTTACACCATCGCTGTTATATCGGATATTTTTCTTCATATAGCGGGCAATCGCCGTAACACGCTGCTGCTTCGTCATATTCGGACGGATAATTTTTGCAATGATCGCATTTGCCCTTTTCTCTACCCTTTGAGCCTTGCTCTGCGAATCGTCATACATATACCGCAAATAATACTGCGACGATCCCTCCAAATAAATCCCGATCATATCAGTATGAAATGGCGAAACCTCCGACAAAACTGTATTTTCCGTTGAATTTCCCTTCCGATATTCATCCACCGCAAAAGCACCCTTGTCAAAATGAATCGTCAAAGAAGCATAGCCTCCTTTGGTAAATTCATTCAGATAACGGTAAAAATCCTTCTGTGTTGCCGCATAAACATTTGTTATAGATGCATTATCCTGCGCCACTGCAACCTGCGCATATATGAGCTGTGATGCAAGTATAATACAAAATAATCTTTTCCATAGTCTTCTTTTCATTCGATTCGCTCCTGTTTTTTCTCACTAATGCGCCTGCACAATTTATCTGCCTATTTAAACCTTACTGCAGTTCCATATGCGATCACTTCAGCGGCTCCCTGCATCACTGCCGAGGACGCATAGCGCACATTCACAACGGCATCTGCACCCATGCTCTCCGCTTCCATCACCATTCTCTTGGTGGCAAGTGCCCGCGCCTCCGTCATCATTTCATTGTACGCCTTCAACTCGCCGCCCACCAGAGTCTTCAGGCTCTGTGTAATATCTCTTCCAACATTCTTGGACTGAATTGTGCTTCCCTTCACCAGCCCCAGCATCTCCAGTTCCTTTCCGGTAATGTAATCAGTATTTACTAAGATCATCTTCTTCTCCTCCATCGATTTCTTTGATTCTTTCCATGCAGACATATATCATCGCTCCGCCTAACGCCGCCGGGATTACTGCCAGCACCACCTTGAGCACTACCGGTACAAGGCTGATGACCAGGCAGAAATAAAGCAGATAATACAGAACGATCAATACAGTAATAACAATCGGTGCTATCTTCTTTTTCTGATGTGCGTCCATACCTTCCTCTCCTTTGATATGATGAGAATATTGTAGCATATATTTACACATAACTCCAATCCTTTCTCATAGTAAATAAAACTAAATAAAATCCAAAAGTTTTGAAGAAAAGTACATTTTACTATATAATAATCTTGAAGAAAAGCGCATTTTTATGTATATTAATTTTGAAGAAAAGCATACTTTATATCAAAACACCTTTAAACAAAGGAGGAGAACATGTATTATAAAAGAAAAGCCTATCAGAAGCTTTTAGAATGGAAGCAGCAGTATTCCGGGAAATATGCTGTTTTACTTGAAGGAGCCCGGCGAGTCGGAAAATCAACAATTGCAGAAAACTTTGCCAAAAGTGAATACAGATCATATATATTGATTGATTTTTCCAAAACAACAAAAAGCATTTTTGAATGTTTTGATGATATCGGAAACTTAAATATGTTTTTTTTAAGATTACAGGCAGAAACAGGAATAACCTTATATGAGCATGACTCATTGATCATTTTTGACGAAGTGCAGCTTTTCCCAAAAGCCAGACAGGCAATCAAGCATCTTGTTGCCGACGGAAGATATCATTACCTGGAAACCGGTTCTTGGATCTCAATCAAAAAAAATGTGCAGGATATTTTAATTCCATCGGAAGAAATGAAAATACAAATATATCCTATGGATTATGAAGAATTCTGTGATGCAACCGGGAACAATTATGAGCTTTTGCATCAAATTTACAGCATGAATACAGCCGTAGGGCAAGCAGCAAACAGAAAATTGATGCGTGACTTAAGGACCTATATGGCAGTCGGCGGCATGCCACAAGCGGTAGAGTCTTATATTGCAGGGGAAAATTTTTCGCAAATTGATATGGTAAAACGACAGATCATTTCTCTTTACGAAGATGATTTCAAAAAAATCGATCCTTCCGGCCGAATCTCGGCACTATATCATTCTATTCCGGCACAATTGGCAAAGGATTCCAGAAAATATAGGATCACGACTGCCATCGGAAAGAAAAACAGCACAAAAAGCGAAGAATTATTGTATGAATTGATCGACTCAAAAACAATCTTACCCTGCTATAATTCCACGGATCCGGGAGCAAGTCTGCCGGACACAAAAGACTTTGACAGCTATAAATTATATCTTTCTGATACCGGATTATTTGTCACGCTCATGTTTATTGACCGTCCGGTGACCGAAAATGATATATATGCCAGGCTGCTGTCCGACAAGCTCCCTGCAAATCTGGGGTTCCTGTACGAAAACCTTGCCGCCCAGATGATTGCTGCAGCCGGGAGAGAGCTTTATTATCATACCTGGGAAAAACACGGCAGTACCCACTATTATGAAGTAGATTTTCTGATTTCGGAAGGAAGTAAGATCAATGCTTTCGAAATTAAGTCTTCGGGTACAGGAAAACACGAATCCATAAAACAGTTTTATAAAAAATATTCAAAGCATGTGCGCAACATTTATTTATTATCCCAAAAGGATGTCAGCAAAGAAGAAAACCTATTATTCAAACCGTTTTACCTCATACCGTTTTTGTTACAATAAAACCAGCCGCACCAGCATCGCAGCGATCCACGCTACAGCGCACTGCCAGAACACCACGCCCACTGCCCATTTGCCGCCAAGCTCCCGCCTGATGGATGCCACTGCTGCCACACACGGCGTATACAACAGACTGAACACCAAAAGCGACGCCGCAGAAACCGGTGATAACACGGAACCGATGCTGTCGCCAAAAAGAACGCCCAGAGTAGATACAACGCTTTCCTTTGCCATAAAACCACTGAGCAGAGCAGTGCAGATCCTCCAGTCGCCCAGTCCCAGCGGTGCAAATACCGGCACAAGCAGCGAAGAAACAGCCGCCAGAATACTGTCCGCCGAATCGGTTACCATATTCAGGCGCAGATTAAAGCTTTGCAGGAACCACACAACAACTGTAGCAACTAAAATTACCGAAAATGCTTTCTGCAAAAAGTCCTTCGCCTTCTCCCAGAGCAGCTGTGCCACATTTTTGGCACCCGGCAGCCGGTAATTTGGCAGCTCCATCACAAACGGCACCGGCTCGCCCTGAAACAGTGTCCCCTTATAAAGAAATGCGATCAATATTCCTGTAACAATACCAAACAAATACAGACCCGCCATGATAAGTCCACCGCGTCCCGGGAAAAATACGCTGACAAAGAAAGAGTAGATCGGAAGCTTTGCCGTGCAGCTCATAAATGGTGTCAAAAGAATCGTCATTTTGCGGTCACGTTCACTGGTCAGCGTTCTTGTCGCCATAACAGCCGGAACGGTACAGCCAAAACCGATCAGCATCGGTACAATACTCCGCCCGGACAGGCCAATCTTTCGCAGAAGCTTGTCCATCACAAATGCCACACGGGCAATATATCCACTATCCTCCATCATGGACAGGAAGAAGAACAGTGTCACGATAATCGGCAGGAAACTTAAAACACTTCCCACACCGGTAAAAATTCCATCAATGATCAGACTATGCACCGCTTCATTGACCTGCATCGCCGTCAGCCCTCTGTCCACAATATCGGACACTGCATCAATCCCCATCTGCAGAATATTCTGAAGCCACGCCCCAATCACATTAAAAGTCAGATAAAACATAAGCACCATAATCCCCACAAAGCAGGGAATTGCCGTGTACTTTCCGGTCAGCACACGGTCAATGCGCTCACTCCGGATCCGTTCTCTGCTCTCCTTGGGTTTCACCACTGTCTGCTCGCAAAGACGCTCTATAAAATCAAACCGCATATCCGCAATGGCGGCACTGCGATCCAGACCACGCTCCTTTTCCATCTGCTGCACAATATGCTCTAACATCTCCGTCTCATTTTGATCCAATGCCAGCTTCTCAAGAATTAACGGATCCCCCTCGATTGCCTTCGTCGCCGCAAAACGCACCGGAATCCCGGCATGCTCCGCATGATCCTCGATCAGATGGATAACGGCATGGATACAGCGATGAACCGCTCCATCGTGGTCATTTTTATCGCAAAAATCCTGACGCAGAGGTTTTTCCTGATATTTTGCAATGTGAAGTGCATGACGCACAAGCTCGTCCACGCCCTCATTCTTCGCCGCAGAAATCGGAATTACCGGCACTCCGAGCAGTGCCTCCATTCCGTTCACATCAATCGCTCCCTGATTGCCCGTCACCTCATCCATCATATTCAATGCAACAACCATCGGAATATCCATCTCCAGAAGCTGCATCGTCAAATAAAGATTTCTCTCAATATTCGTCGCATCAACAATATTGATCAATGCCCGCGGCTTCTCATCCAGCACAAAGTTCCTTGATACGATCTCCTCGCTGCTGTATGGCGACATGGAATAAATGCCCGGAAGATCCGTAATATCTGTCTCCGCATGTCCTTTGATCGCTCCATCCTTACGATCCACCGTAACACCCGGAAAATTACCGACATGCTGGTTCGATCCGGTAAGCTGGTTAAACAATGTCGTTTTTCCACAATTCTGATTGCCGACAAGAGCATAGGTGAGCAGTGTCCCCTCCGGCAGCGGATTCTCATCCTCCTTAGAATGATATTTTCCTTCCTCACCAAGTCCCGGATGTGCGATCGGCTGCAGACGTTCTTTTCCAGCATGACTTCTTGTTCTCTGGTTAATTGGCGCAATCTCGATCTGATCCGCTTCTGCCAGCCGGAGTGTCAATTCGTATCCGTGAATCTGCAGCTCCATGGGATCTCCCATAGGTGCCAATTTCACTACCGTCACCTCTGCCCCGGGAATCATCCCCATGTCCAGAAAGTGCTGTCGCAACGCACCCTTTCCTCCCACCGTGCGGATCACGGCACTCTTCCCGATTTCCAGTTCTTTTAATGTCATAGCTTATGCCCTCTTTATCTGATATGATTCGTTTCAGTTAATGATAATTTTTATCAACAAACATAAGTTATACCAAACACTCTGTTATGTCAACCGGTTACAGCTTCTGCGCATCTTCCGAAAGCTTGCTGCCAGATCCATGCTGTAATGAAGCAGCACCACAACACGGTACTTTTCTCTATTTCTTCTATTGTCATGCTGCTCTCCTCACTGAAAGGATCCGATTCCATCGATGTAATTTTCCCTTCACTTATATTATGTCGTCCAATTTACCATTGATTGCATAGAAAAAAGCTGCGAGTTAACAATTTAATCGTTAACTCGCAGCTCCCGTATACTTTTTCTTAATCTACGTTTATATTGTCAATGGAATATATGCGATGCCACGGATTGCCCCATTACATCATATACACCACTATGATGCAGCAACTGCCTCCGCTTCTCCCTCGGCATCCTCTGTCTCTTCCTCGTACTGAGATCCCTCTGTAACATCAACAATCGTTGCATCCTCGGAAGTGATCAGCTCGATCTTGTCATTCATCAGCTCCGGAATATCCTTTACCTTGACGCACTTCTGATCTCCCAGCTTCTCGAAATCAATATAAACCTTCTCCACAATATCCGCCGGATCTGCTTTATAATGAATTTCGGAAATCTCCTCGTCAACGGAGCCCTTCGCCAGCTCCTCGTTCAGCAATACAACCTGTGCCGTCGTAGAAATCTTCTCACCGGCAACCAACAGCTGGAAATCAATCGACATAATCTTCTTCATCAATGGGTTGTAATCCACATCCTTGATAATCGCATTGTATTTCTGATCTCCTACCTGCAGGGTTGTTCTGCTGCCCTTCATGTTCTTTCTCATGAAACGCTCTGCGTCAAACTCAGAAATCTGCAGTGCCATCGGTTCCTCCAGATCTCTTCCACACAAGCTTCCCGGGACATATCCCTCTCTCCGTAACTTTTTCGCCTTTACATTCATGTCTCTTTTCTCAGCATTTAATGTCATCATAATGATTCCTCCTTTTATCGCTGATATTGTTACATGCGTAAAGCAAAGCTTAATTCAAAATGGACTGCTGTAAACCCCTTTCCTGTTAACGGAAATATTCTCATTGAAACAAAAAAACCTCCGCCACACAGGGTCTCCAGTGTAGTAGAAGTCCAAATCGAATCGGTTTTTCGTTTTATGCACCATAGATTATTATAGTCCCTTCCCGCCAATCTGTCCAATTTCATTTTTGACAATATTTTCTGAAATACAATTCAATTTTTGTGCAAAAATTTAAAAGAGGATGACCACAAACGGATCATCCCCTCAGAATCATATACAAGCTTTCAAATTATCCGAAGTATCTCTTAAAAAGTCCCTCGAATACAAAGCGTTTGTCAATTAACCGAAATATCTCTTAAGAAGTCCCTCGAATGCTTTACCATGTCTAGCCTCATCTCTAGCCATCTCATGAACGGTATCATGGATTGCATCAAGATCAAGTGCCTTTGCTCTCTTAGCAAGGTCAAACTTACCGGCTGTAGCACCGTGCTCAGCCTCTACACGCATCTCCAGATTCTTCTTCGTGCTGTCTGTTACAACCTCACCAAGCAGCTCTGCGAACTTTGCAGCGTGCTCTGCCTCTTCGTAAGCAGCCTTCTCCCAGTAAAGACCGATCTCAGGATAACCCTCGCGATGAGCAACACGAGCCATTGCCAGATACATACCAACCTCTGAGCACTCGCCGTTGAAGTTCGCGCGAAGATCAGCCATGATATCCTCCGGTGCGCCCTGTGCAACACCTACAACATGCTCAGCAGCCCAAGTCTTGTCATCTCCCTGCTTAATAAACTTATCTGCAGGAACTCCACACTGAGGACACTTCTCAGGAGGCTGCTCTCCTTCATAAACATAACCACATACAGAACATACAAACTTTGCCATAATCGTAATCTCCTTTTCTTTTATAATATTTACTTTTGATTGCCAATTTCTCCTTAACAGTAATAATTACTGTTTCTATTTAGAATATAACAAATCTAATTCGCTTTGTCAACTCTTTTTTGAAAAAAATTCTAACTTCTTGATCATTTTCAATCAACAACGCATCCCCGGCGTCCACCGGCTCCGCCAATAATACTCGCCGACCCGCTGCTACTCTTTACCAATAGCACTCTCCCAATCCGCAGCTACACCTTGCACTTCGGACACAAGCCGTAAAAGAGCACCTGGTGTCCCTGTATCTCTCCGGCAAATCCCGCACCCGCAATCTGATCAATATGGTCGATCGGATCCATCTCCAGATCCATCACACAGCCACATTTCTGACAGGAAAAATGATAATGCGGTCTTGTATCTCCGTCAAAATGATCCACGCCGTCTCCGCAATCCAGACGAAGCGCCTGTCCCTGCTCTACCAAAAGATTCAGGTTACGATATACGGTACCCAGACTGATCTTCGGATATTCATTTTTGATATTATAATACACAGCTTCCGCTGTCGGATGAGATTTCGTCGAGAGAAGATAGGTACGGATCGCCTCCCGCTGTTTACTGTATCGCATTGCAGCCATCTCATTCTCCTTTCATGAATAACAGTAATTGTTACTGTTATTTTACCATTTATTTTAAATATGTCAATAGAAGTTTCCATTTCTTGACTTTTCATCGAATCGTTTTATACTTAATAAAAACACAATGTAAAAGGATGTGATTCAATGACAACCAACACACTTCCCCAGAACCACATGGAAATATACTGGCATGATTATGCAAGCCAGATGGAAGATGTGAAAATACGCAATGCCAGCCTGACCGAAAAGGCCTCCATCATCGGAAGAACCGGTCTGATGCTGCTATCCTGCGGAACCGGAGCCTGGCGTGTACGAAGCTCAATGAATTCGTTGGCCAAGCAGCTCAACATTACCTGCACCGCCAATATCGGTCTTATGTCCATCGACTACACCTGTTTCGATGGAGACCACTGTTTTTCGCAGTCTCTGTGCCTGACCAATACAGGAGTCAACACTTCCAAGCTGAATCGTCTGGAGCGTTTTATCCATGAGTTTCCGGAAAACTGCGAGAACTTGTCCGGAGAACAACTTCATGCACAGCTTGACAAGATCGAGCAGCTCCACGGACTTTACTCTCCGGTTGCTCTCGGCTTTGCCGCCGCTCTGGCGTGTGGCTGCTTCACCTTTCTTCTGGGTGGCGATCTGAACGAAATGATTCTCGCCTTCCTGGGAGCCGGAATCGGTAATTTCCTGCGATGCAAATTGACCAAGCACCATTTTACATTATTTTTATGCATTGTCTCATCGGTTGCCGCAGCCTGTCTGGTTTATGTTGGTGCATTAAATCTGGCGGAACACTTTTTCTCTGTTTCTCTGCAGCACGAGGCCGGTTATATCTGTTCCATGCTGTTTATCATCCCCGGATTTCCATTTATTACAAGCGGCATCGACCTTGCCAAGCTGGATATGCGTTCCGGTCTGGAACGGCTTGCTTATGCGATCGTCATCATCCTTGTCGCAACGGTTACCGCATGGATCATGGCGCTTCTCTTCCATTTGAAGCCGATGGATTTTCCTCCATTACATCTATCAGCCGGAACACATTTACTGCTCCGGCTGATCACTAGCTTTGGTGGTGTATTCGGTTTTTCCATTATGTTCAACAGTCCCCGTTCTATTGCTGCCGCCGCTGCTTTTATTGGCGCCATAGCAAATACGCTTCGGCTGGAACTTGTGGATTTCGTCGCAATACCTCCTGCTGCCGCTGCTTTTATCGGTGCACTGACTGCCGGCATTTTAGCATCTCTGCTCAAAAATAAGCTTGGCTATCCGCGAATTTCCATTACCGTTCCCGCCATTGTCATAATGGTTCCCGGTCTGTATCTTTACAAGGCTGTATATAATCTCGGCATCATGTCACTGACCACCTCTGCATCCTGGTTTGCATCTGCGATGCTCATCATTCTGGCTCTGCCGCTTGGTCTGATATTTGCCCGTATCATCACAGACAAATCCTTCCGCTACTGCACTTGATATATTTTCAAAGCGGTGCCGTGCACGACATGGCACCGCATATTTTTTAAGCATCTTTAACGGTTGTTCTTTTCTCTAAATCCATTCTCCCTTTAACAGATATTCCTCTCTCTTTGCTCCCACAGAAACAAATGAAATTTCATGGTTCAAAGACTTTTCCAGAAATGCAATATACGCTTTTGCATGATCCGGAAGTTCTTCCCAGCTGCGGCATCCTGATATGCTCTGCTGCCATCCCGGCAGTGTCTGTACTACCGGCTCATATTTTTCCAGATCACAACCCGGATCAAACTCATCCGTCACCTTGTCGCCACAACGATACCCTGTGATGACCGGAATTTCTGCAAACGCACTCAGCACATCCAGCTTTGTCAGTGCAATCTTATCTGCATTCTGGCATTTCAATCCATAACGACTTGCCGGTATATCGATTGGACCGACTCTTCTCGGTCTTCCGGTTGCCGCTCCATACTCGCCGCCCAGCCTGCGAAGCATCTCCTGCCAGGACTGTGTCATTGCTTTCTCTGCCACAAACGGGCCGGCACCCACGCAGGTGGAATATGCCTTTAACACCCCGACTACATGATCAGTTGTGTAGCCCGGTATTCCTGCACCGATCGGAGCATAGGCCGCGATCGTGGAAGAACTGGAGGTATATGGGAATATTCCGTAATCAATATCTCTCATAGCTCCAAGCTGCGCCTCTAGGATCACCTTCTTGCCCTTTTGAAGTGCTTCCTCCAGAAACGCTCCCGTATCGCAAATATACCCTGCGAATTTCTCCGCCTGCTCATTGCACCATTGTAACAGTGCCGGAAATGACATCGGCTCCTGATGATAACATCCGGCAAGTTCCATATTTTTGGCATCCAACATCATTTTAAGCCGCGCCTGCATGCCCTCTTCGTTCAACCGGAGCAGATCACCCATCCGCAATGTCTTTTTGCGGTACTTATCGCTGTACGCATAGGCAATTCCTCTTCGAGTGGACCCAAACGCAGACCCGCTTTTTGCCAGACGATCCTCCTCCAACTCATCCTGTATTCTGTGCCACGGCATGGAGATCGTCGCTCTTTGGGATATTTTCAAATTCTTCGGAGAAACGGACACGCCCTTTTGACGAAGCTTCGCAATCTCATCCTCCAGATGCTCCAGATCTACAACCATTCCATCGCCAAGAACACATATCACACCATCATGAAGGATTCCCGATGGGATCAGATTCAATATAAATTTGCCCTGATCAGCAACAACGGTATGTCCGGCATTGTTTCCTCCCTGATACCGCACGACCACATCTGCCTCTCCGGCAAGAAGATCGATCACCCTGCCTTTTCCTTCATCTCCCCAGTTAATTCCTGTTACCGCTGTCAGCATAATTTTCCCTCCTCAGTTATTTCACCCGGCATAAAAATGCCTTGTTTTTTTCTTCGTCACTCATTATACTGACCTTATAGAAATATGTAAAAGCTATTATTGATATGATTGACATTATTATTTGATATATCAGAAACGGAGACTTCTATGAACATCAATTTTGAGTATTATAAGATTTTTTATTACGTTGCCAAATACGGCAATCTCACCAAAGCAGCACATGTACTTGGCAACAGCCAGCCTAACATTACCCGCGCCATGAATTGTCTGGAAAGCGAGATTCGATGCACGCTTTTTATCCGTACAAACCGTGGCGTCCGCCTGACCCCGGAAGGGGAACGGCTTTACACCCGGGTTTCTGCAGCCATGGCACAATTACAGCTTGCAGAGGAGGAGCTTACGGATAGCACCGGTCTGGAGCATGGCAGCATTTCCATCGGTGCCAGCGAGACTGCACTGAGTATTTATCTGCTGGAGCGGCTGAAGCATTTTCATATGACATATCCAAATATACGGCTTAAGATTTATAACCATTCCACCCCCCAGGCAGTTCATTCCGTCAAAAACGGTGAGATCGACTTTGCCATAGTCACCACTCCTACAACAGCAAAACCTCCCTTGAAGGAGATAAGGCTGGAATCCTTCCGGGAGGTTCTTGTCGGCGGCAAAACATTCACTGCACTGAGCAGTCAGACTCTGACACTCGCAGAGCTGAAAAATTATCCTTTAATCTGTCTGGGCAGGGAAACGATGACTTTTGCCTTTTATCATCAATTGTTTCTGTCACACGGTCTGGAACTGGAACCGGACACAGAAGCCGCCACAACCGATCAGATTCTGCCTCTTGTGAAATCCGATCTTGGGCTTGCATTCATTCCGGAATCCATGGCAATTCCTGCCATTCAAAACCACGAAGTGATCCCGATCCATCTGCAGGAAACCATCCCGTGCCGTTATGTCTGTATGGTTTCTGATGTCAAACGGCCACTAAACAGCGCTGCCAGAAAGCTGAAAGACCTGATCCTGCACTCATAACTCCAGACTGTCTTTGCCGGCTTTCCTCATCAGTGCTTCCCTGCCTGCCAGAACAATACCGTCTATTTCCGTCAAATGGTGCAGTATTTTCTTCTCAAACTGGCTGATCGGCAGGAGAACACCGATCTCATCGTATTTGCGCTCATTCTTCACTCCGGTTTCCTGTCCATAGTAAACCATTGCGGAGAGTGCGCATTTCTGAATCTGCTGAAAAGCATCCCATATGATGGCATACGCCTGCGCCTCGCTCATTCCGAGTGCCGCAGTGTCCGGAAGTGCGTAAAGGATCAGTATGCCGCGCTTCGGATTTACAAAATCCTCCTCAATCTCCAGATTATTCTTATACCGACGGACAATATCATAACCATCTGCAAGATAGATCTTTGACCGCGGAGCACAGGTATGATTCTTCAGAATCTCCTGATATTTATTCCACTCATGTGAAGAAATTCTGCGGGCAGATGTCTGAAGCATGTTGCCCTCTGCATCGGTCAGCAGCACCGGATTATCCCCAGCCTTTCCGTGGAAACGCTTCGGAATCAGATATGCCTCCCTCAGCAGATCAAACATACTCCTCTGGCAGATTTCCAGCAAAAGCGCACTGATGTCCTGCTCCTCATATGCCGAAAAAAGTGCTCTTGCAAAATGCTGTGATCTCGTATCCGGAGAGATATTCTCATCCGAAAAGCGGTCATAAAAGGTTTCCTCCAACCGCTCGCATGCCTCCGGTGACTGAAGGATTTTCGCAAATACCTCCTCCACCTCTGTTTCTCTTGGAATCTTTTTAAGCATAGAAGACATAATATCACTCTTTTCTTTTTATTTGTGGCAAATGCTCTGATCCGATATCATTTGTCTTTTTCGGCTTATATTATACTCGCATTTTTTCAAAATTCAATAGCTTACGCCGCTTCCTGTCGCAAAAATCCCGGACAGTAATAACCATCCGGGATTCCATCACTCTTTGTACTATTGTCTTAATTTATTTACGAAAAACGGACTTGAAAAAACCGCCCTTCTTGCTGCTTTTGCCATCTTCTCCGGCATGATCCTCCGCCTGCGGCTGTTCGTCCGCCGACAGCTCTCCGCCAAAGCCCGCCGGATAGAGTAAATGCTCATAATGCTTTCGCAGCTTCGCCCAGTCCGGCTCATGAAAATACTCCGGCGACGGAACATCAATCTTCGCATCCTCATTGATCAGACACACGACTGTCTTGTCGTCTGTCGTGTCCTCGATATTCCATAACGGCACACTCGCCGTCATCGTTTCGCAGATCCTGTCCGCTGTCGCTGCATCATACAGACTTTCATAACCCCGGTGCATGCAATCCAAATACAGCTTCCAGTCCTGCTCCGGATCAAGAAACTCCCCATTGATATAGTAATGATACAGATCGATCGGATCCTGAAGATTCTTATTACCCAATACACAGTACGGATTCATAAAAAATTCTGTCGCACTCAGGTATACATTCGTCTTACGTCTGTCAGGATTCTGAATCTCCTCTCTGGTCGTCGGAAGATTCAACAAATGCGGAAGAACAACTCGTTCCAGCATACCATCGGTCACCAGCATAACTGCTGCCACTCTCTCCGGGAAGCATCCAAATTTCCACGACTTCTCACCCGCCCGCAGCGGCATGACCGACACACCGTCCGAGCCCTTCTGTGGAAACGTGACTACCTTTGTCTCTCCGGACATTGTCCGAACCAAAATTCCTCCATCTCCGGCATGACCATAGATCACCGTTCTGCCATCGTAGAGTACCACATGAAGAGTGGTATCATATTCATTCAGCATATCATCACAGTCTTTGACATACTCCTCGATCGCCTTCTCCGCATAGCGGTATCCCGCCTTGAGACATGCCATCTTCTCTTCCACCGGATAATCACTTTGAATATGATTCTCCAAATATTCTACCAGCTTTTCCGTTGCCAGCCCGGAAGCAATATCTGAATGACGTGCACTGCCAACCCCATCTGCAGCAACACCGATATACAGTCCGGGGGCAATCTCCCCATGCATATTGGCATCCTGACATACAACACCTGTTTTAATATGTGCTTTTCCTTTGATAGAAAATCCATAGCTTAACATGTCATACGCCCCTTCACCCATCAAAGATGGGATTCTACCATTCGCTAACATCCCTCTCTTCGATATCCGCTGCCATGCCAGCACCCTCTGGCAGATTATCCAGCTCTATCCTGTCTCCTACCTGGCTCTTGGAAATAGCACTCATGCTGTCCACCAGCCAGTCAAAAATACCGGTAAATTCATGCTGCTTCAGCTCAATAACACGATCTGTCAGCTGGAACAGCTCTTCCTTATCATAATCATCCACACCCAGTGCCCAGAACTTAAGGCGTCCGTTACTCCCCTTGGACTCCTCTTCGTGAATGCGGGCTGCAGCCTCCTGCATTGCCTCCTTTGTTGACATGGAAACACCATCTGTGATCATAAATATCCACGGCTTAAAGCAAGGAACTCCGACACCCTGATACTCACGGGTACGCTTCTTAACAAGATCGATCGCTACCTGGATCGCCTCTGCCATATGCGTCTGTCCGCCCGGCTCCAATGTGATCGTTGGCATCTGGTCGATCGGCATAAAATCACTGACGATCTCCACATGTGTCTCGAATGTTACGATTGCCACCTCCACACGCTTTCTGGCAAGTGGGTCCTGGCATACCTGCTGTTTAAATTTTGCAATTGCCTCATTCAGACTCTGAATCGGTGCACCCTTCATGGAGCTGGAAATATCCAGCAGAAGTACACATGCCATATGTGGTTCGCTCGGTGCTGCAATCCCCCCAAACAATTGCTCCTTCGTGATCTGTTCGCTCATTTTCCTTCCTCCTGATTCCTTTTCATTATAACCCCTGTATATCACATTCTATTAGCTGTTGAAATACCATACAACAAACAGAATAATAAACAATATAATAATTCCGTATATAATGAATACCAGATGTGACTCAATAAAGGATGGCTCCTTTGGTCTTGTATCCATATAATTCTCTGCCATATGCTCCTTCGGATGGATCGGCTGGCTTGCTGCGATCCGTCTCGCCTCGGCTGCTGCCTCTGCCTGCGCCTTACGCTGTCTCTCCTGATGCTTTCGTATCATCTCGCAGTACGGGCATTCCACCTTCTTATTAATGAAAAAGATATGACCGTTCGGACACTTGATATAATCCTTATTCTGTAAAACCTCCATGATAACCTGCATCCACTCACTGGCGCTGGCACGAACGGTAGGATCCTTGTAACCATCCACAAATGTCCGGTAGAACAATCTCTGAAAACTCTCCGGCAGGAATGTAAAGTCCGGCGCATATGTCGGATATGTAATTCCCTTTTTCTTGTAGAAAAACGGAGAAAATCCCTTGCGGATATTGTCCGATGGCTGTGGAATATCCAATGATTCGTCTATCGTATCTGCCTCTTCCGGATCGATCGCACACGCAAACGGATGACATCCGTTCATAAACAGAGAGAACAGATTGACTGCCAGTGCAAAACGGTCTGTCTCCTTGCTGTATGTCGGAAGTGGCATAGATGACAAACTCTGTCCTCCGTATAAACGTTTCTGAAGCTCCGGCGGAATATAATTCGCCTGACCAACCTCGCAGCGGTACATCATCTGTCCGTTCACAATATGATACGAATCTGTATCCACCAGCGTTACCATAAGTGCCTCTGCCGGATCTGATGTATCCAGATTGACACAGATATTCTGAGGGTTCAGATCTCCACAGACCTGACCAAAGCTATGTACGGTATCTACAGCGGCACAGATATTGTATCCGATAAATAAACGGTCCTCCAGATTAATCTCCTCAATTCCGGCACCACATACGACCGTAAAATCCTCCGCACTGTGGAGTCTCGGCATGATATAACCCGCAAATCCTGACTCTTCATAGATAACGTCCAACGGCCATGTGACCTGCTTACGCTGAATGTCAGTCAATTGATAGCGAATCATCAGAGAAAGCTTTTCCAAACGCCGCTTTGTTCTTTTTTCCTGTTTATATACCTTGGCAACGATATCATCAGCACCTTCTACAGCACATATCGTTCCCTCTCCACCCTTTGCGATCGGCTCCGGATTAATGGTATATATTTTTCCCGATGCTCCCCGATACTTTTTCATTTAGTCCTCCATGTCTACAGACAGGCTTTTTTGGCATACTCTGCTGCCTTGTCTGCTGCTGCGGCTGCCTCCTGTGCCTTAACCGCTGCCATACGCGCTGCTTCTGCCGCTTCCTGTGCACGGCTCACAGCCATCTCCATCATATGCTGTCTGGACTCATCCTCCACCTCATCATTCACGCCAACTGCCTCATTGATGATCTGGTTAATGATCCGTCCATCCACGCCAACCCGAACCGGCTCTCTTGGTCCGGATTCCATCTCCACATAGTGCTTTTTCCGTTCCTGCACCTCGGCAAACTCCGTCTTTTGAACGCCCGCCATCTCATAATACTTCTTGGCAAGTTCAATGTTCTGCCCAAAAAGAATGCCATTCTCATACATATATGCCAAACCGACATATGCACGCCGGCTTCCCTTGCTCTCCGCTCTGTGATAAAGCTGATATGCCCGGTTTAAATTCTGTTCTACCCCATATGTACCATTCAAGCATCTGTCCGCCATCTCGCAGGTTGCTTCCATATCCTTCTGCTCGATCAACTGTTCCAGATCCTGATTCGTTAATTTTGTATAGTCCATGCCCATCTCCATTTCTGCAGATTATGTCTGCATAATTTAACTCTCCAAAAGACCCAATAACATAAATTAAATCTATCATATTACACGCCAAAAGTCAATGATTCTACCCGTTTTGAGCCGTTTTCTTCTGCATCAAAATCCGGAGTTTCCTGTTCTCTTTGAAACGTTTTCACCTATGTTTTTGAGAAATGGAAAAAAGCCTCCTTCCGACAGTAATTTCCACTGACGAAAAGAAGCCCTTTCGTTTTACCCATTCTTACAGTTCAAAAGTCATGCGACCCTTTAGCCCGGCGGCTGATCCATCTTTCCGATCTGGTTGACAAGAATACCTACCTCCTGTTCAAGCTGCCTGCTCCGGATCTTCTCCAGCGCCTCACGGCGTTCCTCCGGATTCATGTCCTCCGACACAAGATCTGTGCGATTTGTCAGCGCAAGACTAAGTGCAAATCCGCCGCTTGCCACATCCAAAAGCATTTTATCACCCCCACATTTATTTTGCGGAGATTGATCGGAAGATATGACTGGAAAATGCTTGAAAAATCAACAAAATCCCCACAGACAACACCGTCTGCAGGGACTTGTGATCAACATTTTTTGAATGATGTCTGAAGCCGCATCATTTATTCATTACATTTTCGGAAGGCTTGCAAAACCAGGCTCAAGATCCTCATCCGTAGGGATATAATCCTTCATCGTGCCATCATGGAAGCTCTCGTATGCGTACATATCGAAATATCCGGTACCGGTCAGACCAAATACGATCGTCTTCTCCTCGCCGGTCTCCTTGCACTTCATTGCCTCATCGATCGCAACCTTGATCGCATGGCTGCTCTCCGGTGCAGGAAGAATACCCTCAACTCTTGCAAACTGCTCTGCTGCCTTAAATACGGATGTCTGCTCAACAGAGCGCGCCTCCATAAGACCATCTGCATAAAGCTGTGAAAGAACGGAGCTCATACCATGATAACGAAGACCACCTGCATGGTTTGGTGAAGGAATAAATCCGCTTCCAAGTGTATACATCTTTGCAAGAGGACAAACCTTTCCGGTATCACAGAAGTCATATGCATACTTACCTCTTGTCAGACTCGGGCAGGATGCAGGCTCGACAGCGATCACCTGATACTTCTTCTCGCCGCGGAGCATCTCGCCGATAAACGGAGATACAAGACCACCGAGGTTTGATCCGCCACCGGCACATCCGATAATGATGTCCGGAGTAATGTCATATTTGTCAAGGGCAGCCTTTGTCTCCAGACCGATCACTGTCTGATGGAGAAGTACCTGGGAAAGCACGCTTCCCAGAACATAACGATAACCCTCTGTATTAGTTGCTACTTCAACCGCCTCAGAAATTGCACATCCAAGACTTCCTGTTGTTCCCGGATGCTCTGCAAGGATCTTGCGGCCAACCTCTGTATCCATAGAAGGAGACGGTGTCACGCTTGCACCGTAGGTACGCATTACCTCACGACGGAACGGCTTCTGCTCGTAAGAGCATTTTACCATATATACCTTACAATCCAGATCAAAATAAGAGCATGCCATAGAAAGTGCAGTTCCCCACTGACCTGCTCCGGTCTCTGTGGTAACACCCTTTAAGCCCTGCTGCTTTGCATAATATGCCTGCGCAATGGCAGAGTTTAACTTATGGCTGCCGCTTGTGTTATTACCCTCAAATTTGTAATAAATCTTTGCCGGTGTATCGAGCTTCTTCTCCAGGCAGTATGCACGCACCAGCGGTGACGGACGATACATGCGGTAGAATCCAAGGATCTCATCCGGAATATCGAAATATGGTGTCGTATCGTCAAGCTCCTGCTTAGCAAGCTCTGTACAGAATACATGCTCCAGCTCTGCCAGTGTCATTGGCTCATGGGTTGCCGGATTTAAAAGCGGTGCCGGCTTATTTTTCATGTCCGCACGAACGTTATACCACTGCTTCGGCATTTCCTCCTCACTCAGGTAAATTTTGTAAGGGATTTCCTGACTCATCATGATGTTTACTCCTCCTGTGTTAATTTATTAGTTTATATTTTCTGTTGCATTTCGCTTTAATATCCTTAAATATTCTACTCTATTTCACAAACAGCGTCAATGAAAATACCGCACCGGCGGCGGATTTTTTGCAGATGCACAGGTGTGCCCATTCTCCTTGCCATCTCACACGTTCCGCAGATTACGACCGATACTCCACCACGTTATCCCACGCCTTCCTTGGCCGCGGTGCCGGAGCCTCGTCTCCGTACCCCAGTGCCACAACACCGGTAAGCTGATCCTTCGTTCCGATCTCCTGAACCAGCTCATTATATGCAAAGCAGGTGTTGGCGATCCACAGAGAGCCGACACCAAGCTCCGTTGCCCGCAAAAGCATATTTTCCACGGCTGCGCCGATCGAGAGCGAGTCGCAGCTTTCCACGATTCTCTGCTCCGCGCCGATCTCCTCATAAAATGTGCCGCCATTCGTATTTAAAACTGCCACCAGCACCGGAGCCGCCTTCATGATCTCCAGCGTATGAGCCGCGTCCGGCAGACCATAGGCAAACCCGGGCAGATCAGTAATTCCGCTTTGCTCCCGCTTAATTCCTTTCTCCATGGCTGCCACCAGCCGTTTTTTCGCTTCTCCCTGATACACAATAAACTTCCACGGCTGTCTGTTCTTGGCGGAAGGTGCCAAAAGCGCCGCCCGAAGAATGTCGTTAATCTTCTCCTCCTCCAGCGGGATATCCTTATATTTCCGTATACTTCTGCGATCTGTAATAGCCTTCATAAATGCTCCTCCTGTTCCGGGATGTCACAAACTGCTCCTGCAAATTCCGATTGTTCTAAGTTTTCTCAGTTACACCTTCTTGCCCTTCGGACAAGAAGTATCCCTCGCTCAAAGAGCTCGGTCAATTCCGATTTCTTTTATTGTCGCACACAAAGCCCTTTTCATTCAAGTTTTTCTGCCGAAAATCCGAATGATTGATGCAACATTTCTTATTTTCGTGAAGATTTGCACTAAAACATTTCTCATTTTCGTGATTTTCTGTTATATTTTGTGTATTTTTGTACACATAACAAGGGTGACGTTTCATTTTTCATCTTGAAAACGTCACCCTGTTTTTAATCTCTCTTAAAGATTTTTTATTCTCTTTATAATCCTGCTTTCTACTCTGACATCCCGCATATTACCTCTTTAAGCCAGGCATCTCAAACGGGTCCATTGTCCATAGACCTTCTTTCCGTTGCTTACGGTATAAGCACGCACACGGATAAAATAATCCTTTCCGGCTTTCAATTTCTTTCCTTTATATTTGCGGATCACCTGCTTCGTCTGTGACTGCTTTGGCGAAAATGTCTGCTTCTGTTTGAAATTCTTCTTATTGGAAATCTGAATCTGACATCCCTTGATCGATCCGGGTTTATTCCATGTTACGGTAAAAATATGTTTAAAATTTCCAACAGACCAGTGGAAATTTCCCGTATCCGGCACTTCTTCTGTGGATGGTGCGGGCGTGGTAGTCGGAGTACTTTCGATTCCACCGGAGGTATCGCCAACCAATGTCGTTTTTGATGATGTATCTAATGCCACCTGGTAAGTAACCTCTTTGTTATCAGGCTGCGTTACGCTCTGCGTTGTACCACGACCAAAGCACTGTACCCAGTATGTACCGGATGAGGTAACAATACAGCCAACTCCGATTGATTTAAAGCCGGTATTTAAAATGTTCGCCTTGTGTCCGGACGAATGCATCCACATTTCCATCACCTGCGCCGGTGTGCCGCAAAGTACGTTGCTTCCCATTGCAATATTTTCACCGGACATCTTGCTGCTGGCGGTGAAACAGCGCTCACCGTTTGGTCTTGTATGATTAAAGTTTACCACCGTCTCTGCCGCTCGGAGCATTGCTGCCGACAAAAGCTCTTCATCCATCTCAAGCGGCTCTGCACCAACCTTTGCACGCTCCTGATTTACCAGCTCCAGCACCTGAAAAGCATGATCATATCTTGCTGTACCGGAAACATCCTTCGTTTCTGCTTTTGCACTCTGACCTCCAAGGATCAGAACCAATCCAAACAAAACTGCCGCAAAAGCAGTCCTGAGTCGATTTATTTTCATATTGATCACCTTTCCTTTCTTTTGATGATTCTTCCATTTATTGCAATCATTTCCACTTCTCTTTCCGATATCGCCGGATCATTTTCTCCGGATCCGGTGAAGCTGCGGGCGCAGTGTGATCTCTGTCACGACCGCACCCTCTCTCATGTAAAGAATATCCCGTACCGTCTCTGCAATCTCCTCAGGAAGAAGATACGAAGCTTCCTCTTCTCCCTGAGCAAAGTCCGCATTTCGGTACAGCTCCGTTTTTGTCATGTCCGGCTGGATCGTCACAACACGCACGCCATACTTGCGCACCTCATCAAACAGGCTGCGTGAAAAACTGCTGAGCCCCGCCTTTGTCGCCCCATAGGCGCATCCGTGCGGATTGTTTAGCTGTGCCGTCACCGAGGAAATATTAATGATCGTCCCGGCACATTTCTTCAGATCCCTCAGTAACAGATTCGTCAAAACCATCGGCACTTCAAGATTTGTGCGGACCAGCTTCTGTATCTTCTGCGTATTTAATTCTTCATGAAGTCCATAATAACCCACACCGGCATTATTCACCAGAAGCTGAACGCCTCCCTGCCGGCGGATCTGCTTAATCTGACTTTCCAACTCCTGCGTATCGAGCAGATCACAGACGATCCGGTGAAGCATTCCCTTTTCTTCGTTCTGCGCATCTGTCCCATTTTCCGTACAGATTTTCCCCGTCAGATCTCGCTTTGTGTCAATTTGGTCCGGCTCCTCATCCGAAAAGCTTCGTCCAAAGCCATACACCTCGTATCCCATCTCCACCAGCACTCTGCTGATCTCTCTGCCGATACCTGAGGATGCTCCTGTCACGATCGCTCTTTTCTTCACCTGATCCCTCATACTGCTATTTCTTCCCTTTCTCCGTCTGTTATCAATCACTATTCCTTCCGCCGAAAGATCTTCTCCGGCCGTTACCTATTTCTTCCAACGGAAATCCTTTCCATCTATTGCCAATCTCTATTCCTTCCACCGAAAGATCTTCTCCTCCGGAATCCATTCTCTGATCCGGTCCACCACATGCTGCTCCATCTCATTCATCAGTCTGTCCGGATAATGGTACACACCTCCATCATTCACAAACGGAAACTGCACTACCGCACTGTCTCTCTGGCTGCGCCGCAGCTTCTTCATATAGTCCTGCGAGATCCGGAATGACCCCACACTGACATCCCACACCTGACTCATATCAATCTGACCGGCCACCTGATCAAGCATTGCATCATACTGCCTCTGCCAGTCCGGACAATAAATGATCGGGTCAAAACACAGGCGTACCGGAAATCCGGTTTCTATCGCCTTTGCCGCACAGCGGATTCTTTCTCTTAAAGCGGCAGTACCGTGCTCGCACTCCTTCCGGATCCGCTCCGGCGAAAGTGTAAAAGAAAAGATCACATTTTCGTTTGGAACCAATCTGTCCCATAAATCGGTCCGACCGCATTTCGTCCTTATCTCGATGCGAAGTCCCGGATGAGTCCGCACGAAATCATTCCATGCACGGACAAAACCTGTCAGGTCTTCCAAAGCCATCAGATCCGTATCATAGGAAACACACAGGTACACATCATGCTTCGCCAGTATTTCCTCCAGTTCTGCAAAAATATCTTCAATATTGACAAATATCACCAGGTTGCCCGACGGATACATTCCCTTCAGATAACAATATTCGCAATTATAAATGCAGTTCATTACACAGGAGGTATAATAGAAATATTCATTGCCAAAGCTCTGGCAGACCGGCGCTCCCTCATAGATCAGCCTTCCCTCCTTGGCGGCAATGATCAGCATCGGATGCTCCTCCTGACCTGCAATATCCTGTCTTTTCCGACAGAAAACGTCCTTATAATGGTGGATCGGTATCTGCACTGCCTCCGGAAATTTTTGGAGAATTTCGCATGTTCTCGGATGCTCTGCCACCGCCTCCTCCACATATATATGGGAAAATGCTTTATTATAATAATCTCTGTTTAAGCTCATCAAAACGCTTCTTCCCCTCTCTGCGGTCCCGGCAGGGGAGCTCTCCGTCCGCTCTCATCTGCTCTAACAGACTGTTATGATCAACACCTGCAAGTGTCCAATATCTGACACACTGAATGACCGCCAGACGCATTGTCTGCGAACAGTGAAGTTCCTCACAAAGTCTCTCTGTCTGCCGGCTGCATTCTGTCTCCCATTCCTTATCCCTCCGGTTCTGCGCTATGATCTGTCCGATATTTGATACATAGTCTTTGATCACATCCAATCCGTTTTCCACCGCCTGCTCTAATGTCTGCGGAGTTATCCTCTGGTCGGTTCCATGATCGGAAATCACCTTAATAAAGCTCATCTGATGTGGTCCCAGCCAGTATGAGCCTGCCTGATAGATTGCGGCCCCCTCCATATCGTGAAGCACAACAGCTTCCCGGTTTGCCGCACGCTCTCTGCTTTGTGACAACAGATCTCCGTCCGAGACAGACTCTGCTGTATCTCCGTCAACGGCAGACTCCGCTTTCTGTCTCAACGCTTCTGAATCTTCTGTCCCCCTCCATACGACCGGCTCTGTGATGAGCTGCGCCTCTGCAAACGCATGATGGTACAGCATATCCGGATAATAAGTGTGTCCCGTATTTTGGTCAGTGAGCTTATGACACAGATATGCTTTGCCGGACATCTCGTCCGTACCAACTTCCCCGGCACACGTTCCGATATTGATCAGATGATCCTCGTTTGCTGCCCTATATCTGCCAAACACAGCCGCTGTCGCAGCCGCCGCAGCGCACATTCCTGTTCCACTGATCACAAGCCGGATAGATGTGTCCGCATTTTCGTACACATCAAACGGAAGCCCGTCCTGCACTCTTTTCAGCGAAAATACACGGATCAGTGGCTTCGCTTCCGGGTACAACGCAGTAAATAAATAGATCAACGTTAAGACTCCTTATCTTAAATATTGCACATAACTTACATTTCTAAGATTGCTTATCATCGTAAGTTTCCAGAAAATGATGCTTCACGCCATCCTTTTTATAGGCAATTATCGTACTGAGATTTACATTCTCCACACTCTTAAAGATATTGCCCTCGACAAAAGGATTTGTTTTCTTCAGTTCACGAATGAGTTTTTTGATCTCCAGCCTCTTGGAATTGCTCTGTCCATCCTTATCGCAGGAAGAGCAGGTATCCGTGAATTTGCATGCACACTGAATGAAATGAAGTCCATTCGCATCACGCCACGCCTTAATATCGTCCTCACGGATCAGATAAAGCGGACGGATCAGCTCCATTCCCTCGAAATTAGAGCTGTGAAGCTTTGGCATCATCGTCTGCATCTGCGCTCCGTAAAGCATTCCCATCAGAATCGTTTCGATCACATCATCATAATGATGTCCCAGCGCAATCTTGTTGCAGCCAAGCTCTTTTGCCTTGCTGTACAGATAGCCGCGGCGCATTCTCGCACAGAGATAACACGGTGATTTCTCCACATGAAATACCGCCTCAAATATATTTGATTCGAAAATTGTAACCGGTATATTCAGTCTCCTGGCATTATTCTCGATCACCTTGCGATTCTCCGGACTGTACCCCGGATCCATCACCAGAAATACAACCTCAAATGGGAACTTATGATGACGCTTCAGCTCCTGAAAAAGCTTTGCCATCAGCATGGAGTCTTTGCCACCGGAAATACAGACCGCAATCTTATCGCCCTCCTTCACCAGCTCATAATCATTGATTGCTTTGGTGAACCGGCACCAGATCTTTTTCTTGAAACGTTTGCGGATGCTCTGTTCTACCTCCAGGTAAAACGGCGTCTCCTCCTTCTCATCCTTTTCATTCTCTTCTTCCATCGTACCCATCAGCCATGCCAGATATCCGCCCTTCAGGCTGTATACCATATGCCCCTTCTCCTGCAGAAATCCCGCAGCCTCGAGACTTGTCTCGCCCTTTTTGCAATAGAGCACCGTCTTCCTGCCATCCTCCGGCGGCACCCAGCCGTCTGATATCTGCTGCTCCGGCACATGCTCTGCCCCCGGCAGATGTCCATAGGAAAATGACATTTCATCCCGGACGTCCACCAGACGATACTCGTCCGGACGCCATTTGCGCAATTCCTGTAATGTAATCTCTATATTCTCCATCATCTCTGTAACCTATGCCTTTCCTAACCATATCCCAGCACACTATACCGCAACATGTGCATTTTTTCAATACTGATCACATTCTCCCTCGGAGTGTTTCAATCTGCTGCCGGAGTTCATTGCATCTGTGCCTGTTCTCCTTAATCTGTTCCATCGTCTCCCGCCGCCTTTTGGCACGACGGTATTCCAGCACAAGAAGTACCGCGAAAACAATCACGATCGGAATATAAGCCACATCCGTGATTTCAACAAAAAATCCCATCCAGTTTTTCATAAATTCCAGAGCAAGAAACCAGCCAACTAACAGCAGATACAGACCATATTTCTGCATGAGCGAACGTTCTCCCAAACTCGTCTGCAGTTCAGCATTCGCCCGCTGATAATTGTAGATCTGCCGCTCCAGCACTAAGATTGCCTCTGTATTTTTATTTTCCGTCTGCACTGTAATTCTCCCTCCTGCAGTCATTCCCACCACTGCTTAATTCCACAACATCCTTTTGCGGTCATTCTTATATCGCCGTCCTCTTCCATGATATTCCTTCCGCAGGTCTTTTGTACTTTGCAGCTTCATCATTTCCCCTTAAGCTCCTGCGCGACCTCCCCACGGATCTTCTCACCACCCTGACGATTCCATTCCTTTACAAACTCATCGAAATATGACAACGGCTTCTGCCTGGTAACAATCTCAAGATATGCTTTCTTTTCCAGTTCTTCAAGCCGCCACCAGTTACTCTTCATCGTCTTCGTCTCTCCAAAGAACAGTGACTTCACCTGTCTGGTCTGTCCCTTTCTAAGGACAGAGCATGCCGTCATCCGAGATGCATATGCAGCCCAGTCCTCCCAGGATTTCTGTGCGGAAGTATCCTTCTTCCGGTCAAGATATTTACTACAGGAAATATAATACGCTCCCTCCAGAAGTCCCAGATCTTCAAGCTTTTTTCTGCCCTGGATCGCATCCTTCAAGGAATCATAGCACCGCATCAGGGCATCCTTGTAATCCACATTGATTGCCAGAGGACGTGCCGTCGGATCTACATTATCCTGATAATAACGTTCCATTTCACGGACATCTTCTTCGTCATATCTCAGATCATCAAAAAGCACACTGACAATCTTCATAACGATCTCCGGATGCTTGTACCCCTTGCGGACCACTACATACTTATCGTTTGGATTCTGTGAGGCAAAGGAGGTCTGACCATCTTTGTCCGTCTGGATCAGATACGGCTGCCACTCCGCATTCGGATTCTTCTGCATTGCAGACATCAGCGGATTATTCGGCGACCACCACGGTCCAAAAAAGGATCCACATTTGCCCGACACGATCAGCTCAATAATATTACTGCTCTCCCGCATCAGAAAATTATTGTCTAATGTTCCCTGCTGATACATCTGCCGCAGCTTTCCAAGCGCCGCCTTCGCCTCATTTTGCACGGATCCATACACAACCTCACCGTCTTTGTTGTAGATCCACTGCTTTGGAAATGCCCCGAAGCTTGCAAAAATAATATCGTTCTGATACTCGTAGCTGTAACCGCAGCCACCGGTCAGCTCATCGTCACAAACAAGCCCCACCGTCTCTCCTTTTCCATTGCCACCCGGATCCTTCTGTACGAATTCATGGACAATGTTCTCCACATCCTCCACCGTCTCCGGCGCATCCAGACCCAGCTTGTCCATCCAATCCTTGCGCAGCCAGCAAAGGCTTGGTCCATCGTCAATATTTGTCTCCGGCAATGCCACCAGCTTACCGTCGAACGTTACATTATCCAGAATCTCACTGCCATAGCTGTTATAAATATCCTTGATCCGGCTGCTGGTACAATCCTCATACACCTGTGTCAGATTCTCAACCAAATCATTGTCCACCAGAAGCTGCAGCATATCCATATCATTGACCACCATCACATCCGGCAGTTCCCTGGATGCGATCGTCATCGACACGGTTTCCTGATAATTATCGTTTTCGCCCGCCTCAAAGACATCCTTATTCTGAATATTCAGCTGTTTCTTCAGATATCTGGTATAACCATTATCCTCGTAGGTATCCCCCTTTGGTAAATTGGAATTGTTCATTCCGGTCATTTTACCGAGCGTATATACGACCTCCTCCGGGTATCTTCCAAACGGTGTTGTCTCTGCAGTCTTCCATTCCTGTATATTATCCGCCGTATCTGTCTTCTCGGTCTGCTGTTTATTGCAGCCGGTCAGAACAAGGCAGCCCGCCAGAGACAACGCCATCATCCTCTTTAATATATTTTTTATCACTATCTCGAAACTCCTAACTTCGCATTGGTTTATATTATTATAAAACAATCGAACACGATACCGCAATCCTTTCATTTGCAAAAGGCTGCAATATCGTGTTCATTCATAGAGGCTGTTTATGTTATCATAGTAGTCTTTCCGCAGCTCCGGAAATTCTCTTTACATTTACCCCTTCACCGCTCCGGTCAGTCCGTCTGTGTAACAACGCTGCATAAACAGGAACAATACAGCAATTGGGATGGATACACAAACCGCACCGGCGGCAAACCGGGTATACCACTGGTAAATGTTTTCCTTTTCCAGCATGTTCCAAAGTCCGATCGCCACGGTGTAATACTTGGCATCCGTACCAATGATGACCTTCGCCAGCACGAAGTCGATCCATGGAGCGATAAACGAGGTCAGCACCGTATACACAATAATGGACTTTGATAATGGGATCGTGATCCGCCGGAACACATTCCATTTCGTGGCTCCGTCAATATACGCTGCCTCATCGATGCTGCGCGGGATCGTATCGAAAAATCCCTTCGCCACATAGAACTGCAGGATACCGGAGCCTCCGGCATACACAAGCACAAGCGATACAAGCTTTAAGACGCCCTGCGTCATGCCGATTCCCTTCAAAATATAGTAAATTGCGATCATTGCCATAAATCCCGGAAACATTCCAAGAACCAATGCCACATTCAGGAGGAGCTTTCTGGACTTAAAGCGGAGCCTTGAAGTCACATAAGCAATTGATACAATGAAAAACGTAGACAAAATACAGGAAAAGATCGCAACCACCAGCGTATTCAAAAACCACTGTGGAAAATTAAATACATCTGTGTCCGTAAAAAGGGACACATAGTTATTGAGTGTCAGCTTATCCGGAAAGAAAGTGCTGGAGTAGGATCCCTTTCCTGCCCGGAAGGATGTCATGATCACCCAGAACAGAGGAAAAATCCAGATCAATGCCAGAATGGTCAGACACGCATGCACTATAAAATTCGTAAATTTCTTTCGAATGCGGTACTTATTCATTATTGGAATCCCTCCTCATTCTTTAATGCCCCTGTCTTGTGGTACGCCCACAGGGAGAATACAGCCGACAGTATAAATACCATGATCGAAATAACCGCAGCATAATTGTAATCCTTAAAGTCCATGGTCAGCTTATACAGCCAGGTCACTAAAAGATCGGTCTTACCGGCGGTTCCGTTGTTGTAGCTTAACGCTGCCGGAGCACCCTTTGTCAACAGATAAATGACATTAAAGTTATTGATGTTTCCGATAAACTGTGTGATCAGGTATGGCGTTGTCACAAACAGCATATACGGAAGTGTGATCTTGAAAAACTGAACCACCGCATTGGCACCATCCACTCTGGCAGCCTCATAAAGATCCGCCGGAATATTCTGAAGGATACCGGTCACCTGAAGCATTGTATACGGAACACCGACCCACAGGTTTACCACGATGATCGTAATTCTTGCCCAGGTAACGTCGGTCCAGAAAGGAAGACTTTTCTGGATCAGCCCAAGCTGTTTGAGAAGAACATTGATCGAACCCTCGGGCTGCAGCATGGTTCTGATGACCAGAAGTGATACAAACTGAGGAATTGCAATGGACAATACAAAGATAAATCTCCACATACTCTTCCACTTTGTGTCTTGACGATTGATCACAATGGCGAGGATCATTCCCAGTATGTAATTCAAAAATGTTGCAAAAACCGCCCAGACGATCGTCCAGCCAAGCACATGCCAGAATGCTGTTCCAAGTCCGCTGGAGCTGTCTAAAAGTTTTCCAAAGTTGCTGAAACCAACCCAGTCAAATAATTTTCCGGGTGGCTGATGATTTCTGTCGTAATTTGTAAATGCGATCGCCGCCATAAATACAAGCGGAAGTATTGTAAACGCAATAATACAGACGATCGGTCCGGCAAGCAGTGTCTTATGCAGGTTCTGATCAAGCAGAGCCGCCAGATCCTGGCGAAAACTCGGAACTGCTTTGCCTTCCTGCTGTAAAAGCTGTGCCTGATATGCCGATTTCAGAGAGGATCTCCACAAAAGCACAAATGCGATGACTGCAATGATCGCCAAAATTCCATAAAGCAGTATCAGCATGGAATTATCACCGGAAGTATACTCATACACCTGTGCCGCTTCATTAAATACTTCCCCGCCTTCATTAGTGCCAAGCGTCGTAAGACCGCCAAGCAGTCCAAATCCACTCACAACCATAAAGGCAATAAACAGAATCTCTGCTGCCAGATATAACAGACCCTTGATGATCTGCTTTCTGCATATATTGCCGGTCCCCATGATAACCGCACTGAGACGGGTAAATATATCCCCATGCCTCAGTGCATTTTTCACGGAAATGACCTTTGCATGATCCATCATATTTGCCATAGGACATTTCTCCTTTATCCCTTACTAATCCTCCGGCCGTTTTTTACTGCAGCACGGATATTACCGGAAATGTGATCTTTACAGACCGTTGCTCAGGATACCCTTTACCATTTCCTTTGTCTTCTTCTCTGCATTTGCCTCTGTTACATCGCCCTGAACGATTTCTTTACCCATCGTCTCTGCCGGTGTCCAGTAGCTTCCCATCTCAGAGAGAAGTGGCTGTACCACTGCCGCATTGGCAATCTCATTTGCCTGTGCCTTGATCACAATATCCTTTGTTACAGCAGAATCAGCTGCAAGTGTTTTATTGATCGGAGCAATTCCTCTTGATTCAAAACGGATCTTCTGACACTCTTCGCCTGCAAGGTAACGTGCAAGTGCAACTGCCACATCCTGATTCTCGCATTTCGGATTCACACCAATCGCCTTACTTCCGGCGAAGGACTTCATCTGACCTTCCTGTCCGTTAATTGTCACAGTTGGAAGCTGTACAGCTGCAAAATTCTTTCCAAGTGCTTCCTTAATTGCCTTTGCATCCCAGGAACCACTACAGTATGCACCCAGCTTGCCGTCCTTAAATTTCGCAATACTGCTTCCGTCCTTCTCACAGGAGAACTTCTTGTTCTTTGCAAGATTTACCATATACTTTGTTGCTGCCACACCGGCGTCGCTGTCCCAGTCGCAGCCTGCAGATGCGTCTGTTCCGTCTCCGAAGAGTGTGCCGCCTGCAGCATAGTAGAACGCTTCAATGTACCAGCTGTTGTCCAGTGGGAATGCAAAGTTTGTAACGCCATTTCCAAGATCCTTGGACATCATCTTATCGAGAGATTTTACCTCGTCCTCGCTGAACTTGCTCTTGTCATAGTACATGAACCATGTATTTGATGTGTACGGAATTCCGTACACACTGCCATCATATATTACGGAGTCGATCATTGCCTTTTCGTTGTTCTCGTTGATCTCATCAACTGTCGTTCCTCCAAGCTTTGAAAGAGCACCTGCTTCAACTAATGTTGGAATCTGGTCATTTGCGTACATATAAACATCCGCTGCCGCATCCACATCCTTTGTCACAACGTCCTTGGCATCTCCCTCGGAGCATACGCCATACTCAAATGTAATATTCCACTCCGGATGCTCTTCATTAAAGGAATCACACATTGCCTTCAGGATACCATCTTTGTAGCCTTTCATTTTTGCCTGATCCTCCTGCGGTCCCCATACCGTCAGTTTCACATCCTTTGTCTCTGTCTTGGCACTGCTTCCGGCATCAGCCGAGCTTGCCTTGTCTCCTGTTGAAGATGTTTTACCACACCCGGTAAAAACCGATGTAACCATTGCTGTTGTCAGCAATAACGCACATAATTTTTTCGCTCTCATAACGAATTCCTCCTCATTCTTTTTCCATGCAGCAGGTTCATTCCTGCTGTATTTATGTGATAAATTCATTATAAAAGCTGGCAAGTTTTGGGTAAATATAAGGTATTTTAGAAACATACAAGATTTTCGTGTTATATGTTGTTTTATGAATTCATGACATGATACATATACACGTCTTCCAGATCAATACTGTCCTTGACCGGCAAAGCCTCCTCCGGCAGTTCATCCCCCACGATGCGCACACGAAGTCCCTCCCGTCTCTGATAAACATTTCCGACACAGTATTTTGTCTGAAGCTGCTCCAGATCCTCCAGCTTACACGGCAGCTCGCCCACCTTTCCCTGCATGCCGTCGATCAGCTCCATCGGCGTCCCCGTTTTACAGATCCTTCCGTCCCGGATCATGATCACATCCTTCGCAATACATTCAATATCGCTCACAACATGCGTGGCAAAAAGCACGATCATTTTCTGCGCCACCGTGGCAATATAATTCCGGATATTGATACGCTCACTTGGATCCAGTCCCGCCGTCGGCTCATCAAGGATCAGAATGCGAGGCTCTCCCAGAAGTGCCTGCGCCAGCAGAACACGCTGCTTCATACCGCCGGAAAAGCCACCCACCTTTTTGCGGCGGACCTCCCACAAATTTACCACCTTCAAAAGCTCCGCAATCTGCTCCCTCGCCCGGGCAGGTGCGATCCCCTTGACTGCCGCCATATATTTTAAGAACTCCTCCGCCGTATAATTATCATACAGTCTCTGCTGCTGTGGCATATATCCGAGAAGCTCCCTGTACTTTGCTCCCAGCGACGTGATCTCATAATCGTTGTACAGAACCTCCCCCTTGTCCCGCTCAATGCTGTCCGTCAATATATTGATCAGCGTGCTTTTGCCCGCTCCGTTCGGTCCAAGCAGTGCATGCACGCCCGCATCCAGCGTAAGACTCACATCGTCCAGTGCTGTTTTATCTCCAAACCGTTTTGTCAGATGAGATATCCTGATCTCCATATGCTTACACACCTTTCCTCTAAAATATATTTCCCAGAAGCAGCGGATTTAACAAAATATAACGCAGAATCTGCACTCCACTCAGATACAAAACCAGCGGCACTGCAAATACAGCAGCCGAATATACCATTGTCATGATGAAGCTTTTGGCGCGCCGGCAGATCAGATAAATGCAGACCATCAACAGCAAAAGACCAATGTAACGCATCGCCAAGATCAAGATCAGATAATCCGCCACCGTCAGTCCCGACAGCTTCATCGGAATATGGGACATGCAGGCAACCGAGCAGTTCCAGCCCTTCGTCCCGAATGCACTTAATATACGATAAAGTTCGCTGCCGTACACCATTGCGAAGATCACAGTAACAAGTCCGGCGCCGATCCACAGCTTCGCACTTCGCAGATCCTTCCTCCCGAGAGGTGTCGTTTTCAGCAGCCGCATCATTCCCGTGTTATACTCGATCGAATAGATGCCTGCCACCGCCAGGATCACCATAAGCACACTCTCCAGCGCCAGCAGTGCATCCCGTTTCCATGCCTCCTCATAACCGGTCAGCTGCTCATAGCCTCTCTCATAATAAAGACCGCCGCCCGGTATGCTGTAGCTGTAGTTTAAATGACTGAGCAGTGACATAAATCCTTTCGTCTTATTTCGTTCCTTGGTGTATCCATACTCGATCCGTGACCGAACCGCCTTCGAGGAGGACTGATGCTTTTCATCGTGAATCTTTTTGTCCATCTCAAGCCGTTCCTGCTGCCATTCCCGGATCTTTGTCGCCGATGCCTTTGTATACGGTCCGGACACCTGATCGACATATTGCTTATAATAGACATCCGAGTCGTCATTATACAGCATGGTAACCGGCTTATAATTCCACAGAATCAAAACCGCAAATCCTGCGACAAACAGAAGCATATGTTGATAATGCAGTATCTTTTTTGTTTCCCCGTAAAATAAACGATAACTGCGAATCTTTCTCTGCCGTTTCCCCTTTGGCAGAATGCGATGTCCGGCACGGGACGTGATCTTCTGCTCACTAAAGATTAACACGGTTGCCGCAAGCAAGAGTGCTCCCGCGATCACACAGACAACAATACTGACGGTAATATAACTGACCGGAAAACCGTACAGACCAATATTCCGATATACTGCCATCATATCCCCCGTATGCAGAAATCCCATGATATTAACATACTTAAAAACCGACAGCCAGCTGTTCTCCGGTATCCCCCAATACAACACACTGCTTATCCCAAGGACCCCTGCAAAGCTGACAAACAGCTTCTGTGTGTTTCCGCAGACCGTCATCAGAAACAGGATCACAAGCATCACCAGAAAATACGCCAGAAGCTTCAGTCCCAAAAACAGGACAATGCTCTGTCCAAGCTCCGCCTTCACGCCGGTGCCGATAAAGTCGCTTACGGACTGCAAACATGCATGCAGATCCCCCAATCCGTAAAGTCTCCACGCCACCAGTATATTTTCCAGATATAAGAGCAAAAGCACCTCCGCCGTGAACATCATCAGCGCCACTGCCTTTTGAAGGATAAATGGTCCTCTTCCCCGTTTCATTGTGCGGATAAAGACATATTCTCCCCGCTCCTTCTCCTGCATAAAGCTGATTGCTGCCGCCGCAAAAAGGACCATCAGCCCGGCGATATCCGTTTGAAAGAACAGAAAGATAATATGCCAGCCTCTGGAAGGCACAACCGCCAGCGTTTCCCCCCGAAACCTGCGCAGCTTCTCCATTACCTTTGCGGCGTCCTTCCTGTCATATTTGCTGGTCTTTCGAAATGCGTCAAACACTTCACTTTGCGAATAGTCCTGCTCTCTCGCATCCAGATAATCATCATAGCTGCCGGCATGGGAAATCTCATCCTGCAGTTCACTGTAACCAATGCGACGCAGATAATCCACATTCTGGTTGTTCGACTTTTTCTCCAGATAACGCTTTGCCTTTTCCGGCTGCATATTCTTTATCTCACGGTACACACTGCGATAGCAGGATACGGTTGCCTCCGTCCATCTATCACGACCGTATTCACTCCGCAGGATCAGGAACAGATTTAACAAAAGTCCCGCCACCACAAATGCAGCTACCATTCTTTTTTTCCACAGCTTTTTATGTTCTCTCCACATACCGGACGACTCCTTACTTCCATGCGTTGATCTGTTTTGCGACCTCAGAACAGAACTTATTTATCTTCCGCATCGAAATTCTGCCCATCAGACCGTCATACTCATCATCAAAGTTCTTCGCCTGCCAGATATCTTCCCCCTTCTGCAGTGCCGGTATATATACCTCAAGGTCGCCCTCATATCCGTCCGTATCCGGCTGGAAGCCAATCAGCGGAGATGCCGCAGCATTGTAGGACTGCAGATATTTCTTACGATGTGTCGCAGACTCCACATCCGTGTCAAGTTGTGTCGCTGCGATCTGATTTCCAAAATCCGTTCTTCTCCAGATCACACTTAATGCATAATCCTTAGAATAATCACAGACTACATTATTTTTCACCTGATAATTTCCCTTCCGGATATCATACAGCATCAGATCCGCGATCGTCTGATCCGTGTATGCCAGCATCAGAAATGTCTCTGCCTGATCCTTGCAGTTAGACGCAGCCGCCACACCGGTAGACATATTACAATTTGAAAATACAATGTGCTTTGGACGTACCACATAAGCCGACTGCTTCTTTATTTCCTCACTGCATGGACCGTATCCGATCGTTACCAGCCAGTCTCCCTTTTTCAGTGCCGTCTCTATTTTCTTAACATTCTTATTCGTATTTTCCTGATCGTAAAGTTTGTTTTTTTCTGAGAGCCATCCCTTCTTATACCATTCATTAAATGTCTGATATACGGCACGAACACTCTTATCTTCATACCACAGGGAAGGCTTTTTGCTGTTGCGGTTCAGCGCAAGACCGAGGCAGTAATCACTGTCCGTAAAATCGGACAGGTTTCCTCCCGCCAAATTGGATTGCAGGATCACCGGATATTTCACGCTCTTTACATTTGCATTGGTAAGGATCTTTCCGACCTTTTCCAGCGTATCTGCATCGCCGGCTGATGCTTTATTTTTCAATTTATTGCTGTAAGCAATATAGATTCCTTCATAAGTCTGATTCGAATTTGGGACAGAATAAATCTCGCGGTTAACCTCAACCTTTTTCCAGTCAAGCTTGCTAAACTGTGCCTTCAGCTTCTTTCCATCGGCCGACAAAAACGAGGTCAATGGTTCAAAATAACCGGACTTCAATGTTGCTGCTGCCTGATTATCCGTTGCATGGTTTGCCGGTGCCTGCAGAATATCAATCTCCGGATGCTGCTTTGCAATATTGTCAATATCCGAATCCTGTACATTTGTGAAAGCAACCTTAAAATCATACCCCTTTTTCTTTAAATAACTGTTGATCTCCTTAACGGCTTCATCCGATGGCAGATTATTATCATTCACACCCCAGATCACCGTATCGTCCGGATCAATATTTTCTTTATTCTGATCTGCTGCCGCCTCTTCCTTTGATTTCTCCGGGAACTGATATTTTCCCTTTTCCAGCTCCTTGATCGGAATCGCACAGCGTTCCATATGATCATCGCTCCAGAATAGATCCCCATAAATATAATCTCCTGCAACACCCTGCGGATGACAGTCTACAGCCGGAGACGCAATACACGTCTTCCTCGTTGTTTTTCTGTCATAACGATACCAGTCATACTTTTCCCTCTTTTTATTCCATACCACATAAAGAATGCTGTTTTCTGTTGTTACAACTCCCCGATATCCACTGTCACATTCCCTGTGCTTTTCCGTTGCAGGAGAACTGTAGATATGATAACTGTCGCCAGTCGGCAGATTCGTTGCAAGCAAATTTCCGGAATAATCCTGATCATAACACCAGTTTCCGTAAAACGTATTACTGTGATTGCCATCCTGCGGAATGATAGTGTACAGCGATACATCCGACAAAGAAAAATCGCCCCGCATCAAATGCGAATGTTTACTCATATACTTGATCCGGTTTTTATCCGTCATTTTATTATATTTCTTTGGATCAAATCCTGAATCATAGTAAGTATAGTATGCCCATACCCTTTCTGTTCCCATAGACATTGTAGAAATGGTCGGACATGCATTTTTTCCTAACATGCCATCCTCCGAAGATCCTTCCTTCAGATAAATACACTGATAGCTCCAGTCGTTCATATTGATAACATACAGACCGCTCTTCTGGTCAAAGGATCCATATTCAACATATTTTCCCTTTTTGGTATAACGGCCATACTCTATAAATCCGACCACCATATGCATGCCATCGCACAGCATCCCCTGAATGATCATTCCTGTATTTTCTTTTCCCTTGAGAGACAAAATCTTTTTCTGATTGCCACCCGTCAGATCCTGTTTCCAGATTTCCATCGGCGTATTTTCTCCCAGTGGATCCGCCGGTATGTAATAAAGTCTCTCTCCACTCGGAACAAATGCTGCGACATGGTTAAAATCAGCCTCACAGCCGGATGGTTTCATGCTGTCCATTTTATGCTCGCAGTTTGTCTTTGTACATACGATCGACTCCTTACCGCTTGCCGCATCCAGATAATACAGAGCACCGTTATCCGAGCTGTAATACATACCACAACTTCCGTACGCCTCTCCCATAATATAAGTCGACAGCCCACTAAAACTGTGCTGACTTTCCGACGAATCGTTTTCTTTCCCTGTACCGGTCTGTTTCGTGGACCGCTTTGTCCGACGATCCGGCATATTCTGCACCACAACTGCCCCCAGCAGAAATACAAGGCACAGAACAACCGCTGCTATAATTCCCTTTTTCACGTTCGATCTTTTCATGAAATCCCTCCTCTGATATATTCAACGAAACATTTCATATATCAATTTATCGTAATTTCATGATAGCATGGAATCGCCGGCAAAGGGATTAAGAATTCCTTACGTTTTGAAAGGACTTTCCGCCCATGTAATTCAAAATTAGCAGTTGCTAATTTTTTCATTTCATCCTATAATTTTGATGCAGGATTGCGAAGATCACATAGCAGTCCATGGCATCAGCTTAGGGACAGATACCTTTGCCCCTACATCACAATATAGAAAAGAGAGGTTACGAGATGCCTGTTTTTGATTTTAACCAAGAAAAGAAAGATGCCGTAAAGGCAGAGAAGACATACGAGTTGGTATACTCCAGCGAAAGAGTGCCGGATGCTTCCCATCCGATTATGCTTTTGGACAATGGAGAGGAGAAGCTCTCACATCATGCTTCCGGTATGTTTACCGCTCCCACCAAGGGAACCGCATTTGTCTGTGACGATGAGAAGACATCACATGACATTCTCCAGATCGATGCACGTTTTGAGAAACTGGTCAAATGGCTCGGTGAGAATCATATCATGGTGAAGCTTTCCGGTGCCGGCACCGATAAGGGCTATGCCGTTTATAAAATTTACGAAACCGGCGTGGCAATGAGAGGAACAAAGCTTTCCGGCGAGAATGGATTCCTGCAGTTTATGATCGAGCGCCTTTTGCAGAGCGATGCTCCGTCCAAGGAGGTTGTTGATTTCGATCAGATCGAGGATTCGGATGATATGAAGCTGACAAGCATCCAGAGCATCACCGATTATCTGATGTGCGCAGGAAGCACACTGCCGGACAATATCCGTCTCTGGGCGAGACGTAATCTTGCCGTAGCCAAGTCTACCGAGGTGACACCGGAGGAACGACGCCACGCACAGCGCGCACTTTCGATCATGTTAAATATCCAATGGAAGAATACGGATTTCCAGCCGATCGATCCGGTCGAGGCTAGAAGAATCCTGGATGAAGAGTTGTACGGACTTGACAACGTAAAGCAGCGTATCATTGAAACGATCATTCAGATCAACCGTACCCATACACTGCCGGCATACGGTATCCTTCTGATCGGTCCTGCCGGTACCGGTAAATCCCAGATTGCCTATGCCGTGGCAAAGATCCTGAAAATGTCCTGGACGACACTGGAGATGAGTTCGATCAACGATCCGGAGCAGCTTACCGGAAGCTCCCGAATTTACGCAAATGCAAAGCCCGGTCTGATCATGGAAGCATTTGCGAATGCAGAAAGCTCCAACCTCTTGTTTATCATTAACGAGCTTGACAAGGCATCTGCCGGCAAAGGCAATGGAAATCCGGCGGACGTACTGCTGACTCTTTTGGACAATCTCGGATTTACGGACAATTACATCGAATGTAATATTCCGACAACAGGTGTTTATCCGATTGCAACCGCCAATGACAAGGACGCGATCAGCGCACCTTTAATGTCACGTTTTGCCGTGATCGAGCTGCCGGACTACAGCCTGGAAGAGAAGCGTGTGATCTTCACCCGATTTGCAATGCCAAAGGTATTAAAGAGAATCGGACTTCGCAGCGAGGAGATCGTGATCACCGATGAGGCATTGGATGAAGTAATGGAGATTTTCAAGGATACCTCCGGTATCCGCGATATCGAGCAGGCGGCAGAGCACATCGCTGCAAACGCACTGTACCGTATCGAGGCAGAGAAGATGGTCTGCGTCACCTATACGGCGGAAATGATCCGCGAGCTTTTAAAGTAAAAAATTACAGCTCAGATTTCTTACAAATCTGAGCTGTTTATCTTTCTGAAAATATTCAACAGATAATTATTTCGTCTTATCCTTCTTTAACTCGTTCATTCTCATTGCACGAACCTTCAGTGGAAGACCCCATAATGTGATGAATCCCTCTGCATCATGATGATCATACATATCACCTGTTGTGAAGGATGCCAGTGACTCACTGTAAAGAGAATATGGAGAAGTTGTTCCGTTCTTGATGATATTGCCCTTGTAGAGACGAAGCTTAACTTCACCTGTCACATACTGCTGAGTAACATCTACAAATGCGGAGATTGCTTCACGAACCGGTGTAAACCACTTTCCTTCATATACAATGCTTGCAAGCTTGCTGCCAAGCTCTAACTTAAGTGCGATCGTATCACGGTCAAGAACAAGCTCCTCAAGCTGCTGATGAGCTTCCATAAGAATAGTTCCACCCGGAGTCTCATATACACCACGGCTCTTCATACCAACAACACGGTTCTCAACGATATCAACAATACCGATACCATGCTTTCCACCGATCGTATTCAGCTCACGGATGATATCAGCAACCTTCATCTTCTTGCCGTTCAGAGCGGTAGGAACACCCTTCTCAAAGGAAATAGAAAGCTCTACATCCTCATCCGGTGCCTTCTCCGGTGTAACGCCAAGAACAAGCATATGATCATAGTTTGGTGCCTGAGCAGGATCCTCAAGCTCAAGTCCCTCATGGCTGATATGCCAGATATTTCTGTCACGGCTGTAGGACTGATCTGTTCCGAACGGAAGATCAATGCCGTGTGCCTTACAATACTCAATCTCTGCCTCACGGGAATCCATACCCCATCTGTCATCACGCCATGGAGCGATTACCTTGATATCCGGAGCGAGTGCCTTGATACCAAGCTCGAAACGAATCTGATCGTTACCCTTACCGGTTGCACCGTGGCAGATTGCAACAGCATTTTCCTTGCGGGCGATCTCTACCAGCTTTGCAGCGATCGTAGGTCTTGCCATAGCAGTTCCCATGAGATATTTATGTTCGTAAACAGCACCAGCCTGTACACAAGGCATGATGTAGTTCTCGCAAAGATCATCAACAACATCTTCAATATAAAGCTTGGATGCTCCGGAAAGCTTTGCACGCTCCTCTAATCCATCGAGCTCCTCACCCTGTCCACAGTCGATACAGCAGCAAACAACCTCATAGCCGTATGTTTCCTTTAACCATGGAATAACTGCAGTTGTGTCAAGTCCGCCTGAGTAGGCTAAAATAACCTTATCCATCTTTTTCTCCTCTTTTCTTTTATTGTGAACACCTGGTTCCAACTTATAATAATATCAAATCTATAATAGCGTATATGCCATAAAATGACAAGATTTGATTTTAGGATGTTCCATCCGCAGGATCATTTGATTTCTGTGGAATATTTATCGTACACCTTGTTCCTTTTCCCACTTCACTCTCGATCCGCAGACAATATTCCTCCCCATAATACAAACGGATCCTCTGATTGACATTCCGCACACCGTACCCCTTTGTCTTAAATTCCAGAATTGAGGATAATATCTCCGGCTCAATTCCAACGCCGTTATCCTCCACCGTCAGATAAATATTTTCGGCATCTTTCCGCCCGATGATCTTAATATAACCTCTGCCGTCCTCCTTCAGGTCAATACCGTGATCGATCGCATTTTCCACAAGCGGCTGCAGCAAAAGATTCAACGTCTGGTATGGCAGAATCTCCTCATCAATATCCATGATCACATCAAAATCATTATCGTGCATGCAAAGCTGAATCTCCAGATACGATTTCATGTTCTCAATTTCCTTCTCAATTGTCAGAACATTCTTGCCACGGTTGAGCGATGTCCGGTAAAACGAAGAAAGCGCCAGCGTGATCTTACTGATATCCTGCTGCCCTGCCTCGAGCGCCTTCCAGTTGATCAGAGAAAGCGAATTGTACAGGAAATGCGGATTGATCTGCGCCTGAAGTGCCGTCATTTCCGACTTTCTCTGTGTCAGCTTACTCTCATACACCTCATGGATCAGCCGATTGATCTCCCCAAGCATGCTTCCGAAGCCGCGGATCAGACTTCCGACCTCATCTCCGGCATTACTTGTGACCATCAGCTCCATATTGCCTTCCTCAACCGCCTGCATATTGTCACGCAGACGTTTGATATCGCGCACCACGAACCGAGAAAATGCCAGGGATGCCACCACCGATGTGATGATACATACCGCGATAATTCCCATGACAAGCACAAGCAGCGTCTGAATCTCTCTCGCCATCATTTTCTGTGGCTGATAGACGATGATCTTCCAGTCATCCACCCCAGCATCTGCGGAAACGATCAGATAATTGCTTTTCTTTCCGTTCTCCTGCGCCTCCATTTTCTTTTTCAGAGCAGGAAAAGATAATCTCTTTTCTTTTGATTTCTTTGCTGTCGTTTTTGTATTATTTTTCGAAGCTGTATTCTCCGAAAAGGTATCCTTTTCAAATAACACATTTCCCTTCTTGTCAACAATATAAAGGCCGTAGCTGTCTCTTGAAATATCATCAAAGCCTGCAAATAACGAATCATAATTTACATCCAGATACAGGATTCCCTTCTGCTTATTCTGCTCCATGATTGGCATGGTTCTCGCCGAAAACGATGTTTTATTCTCTGCATCGATGATCCATTTTACCTTCTGGCTCAGAGAAGACTCATTTTGTCTGTACCATTTTTCACCCTCAATCGTCTGCAGCGAATCCACCATTGTGTCATGTTTCACAATATTTTTATCCAGATAGATCGTGATCTGATTGATATTCGGATTAAAATATTTCAAAGAAGAAAGTACCGGATCTACCGTTGCCGTGTACTGCTCATACATGGAAAATATATTGTCATAATCACCGATCAGCACATCGGAAATCGGCTGGTTAAACGCAATATAATCGGACAGATTATTATAAACAAGAATCTGTGACTTTAACTGCGATGCCCCCTGCGACACCGAATCCTCAATGTTACGGTGCTCCCTCTCCATCAACGTTTTTCTCTCCTGTCCGGACGCAAAGAGTCCCAAAAGCAGAATAGGTATCGTTCCGATACAGATATATATGATCATTATTTTCTTTTGTATTTTGGCATTTTTAAACCATTGACCGATCCTGTGTTTCATATATTTCCCCGTTCTGGTGCCATCTCGCATGACATTGTTTATTTTACTGATTTCTATAAATTTATAGCTGATTTAAACTTGTATTAATTTACTAATTGCTGTTGGTGATTTAACCCTGCACAATTTTATTTTTCTCTTAATAATTATCTCTGCGCAGTTTTACTGATTCCTGTATTTCTGTGGACTTACCCCATAATACTCGCGGAAGCTCTGACAGAAATACGACACATTCGGATACCCCACCGCGTAGCTGATGTTGACGATCTTGTTATGTGTCTGCTCCAGCATTTCCTTCGCCTTTTCCATACGCAGCGCCTTGATAAACTTACTAAGATTCTGCCCCGTCTCCTTCTTAAAAATATGGCTCAGATAGCTTGGTGCCAGAAATACCTGCTCCGCCAGCATATCCACGGAAAGCTCCTCATCGTAATGTGCATAAATATACTGCTTCACCGTCTCTATCTCCCGATGCTCCATCTGCGGATTGATTGCAAAGCTCTGTTCCAAAAGACGGATACCCTCATTGAGAAGCTCTGTGACCTCCTGAAAATCATTCGTACGATACAGCCGGTCAATCTCCTGATTCAGTCCCGCCGATTTCTCCTGCGGTAGAATTTCATAAATATCCTTCAATAAATTAGAAAAGATAAATTTCACATACATCTGTGAAAAATTCTTTTTGCTCTGATACTTCTCACACAGACTTTCAAAATGACGGCGAAGTCCCACCATATCCTTCACCTTGATATCCTGACGTATCTGCTTCATCAAAGTGTCATCGTCAATCTCCGAAAGATTGGCTTCTGACTGCTCCTCCTCACAAAATACCCGGTCCTGCGGTGCATAAAATTTATTCTCCATGAGAAGTTCCAGACGTTCCATCTCCTCTGCCAGTCTGACAGGATGTTCAAACTCTCTGCTCACGGCAATATAGCACCTCTCCCCATACTTCTTCTCAATAGTATCCTGCAGCTTCTGCGCCATCTCCCGTCTCGCCTCGATCTCAATAGAACGCTCCAGAAGTATGATTCCCTGCTGTGGATTCATATTCAGATAAAGGAATGGCTCATTCATTTCTTCGCGCAGATTTTCCAGAAAATCGAGTCCGGTCCGCCCGAAAAATTCCCGGTCAAATTCCAGCAGCATCATATTCTGAAAATCCTGCACATATTCCAGGCTGCCCATATCTCCCAGACTTTTCGCCAAATCCTCCGGTGCCGCCCCATTCAAAAGCGATAATATCACATGCTCCTTCACAAAATTTCGGTTCTTCTCCTTGCGCTCGTCCTCCAGCCGTTCTCCCTCAATTTCCTGCAGAACTTTTTCCATGGTACTGCGAAACTCTTCCGGATCCACCGGCTTTAAAATATAGCTGTTTACGCCGGACTTCATCGCCTTCCTGGCATACTCAAACTCGCCATATCCACTGAAGATCACCATCTTCGTCTGTGGATACTTCTCCACCACGTTCTCTGCCAGCGTAAGACCGTCCATAAAAGGCATTTTAATATCTGTAAGCAGAATATCCGCCGGCTCCTCCTCAAGGGCTTCCAACGCCTTCACACCGTTCACAGCCTCCCGGATCTGCGCCTCCATATGAAGCTGCTTCAACAAAAACTTTATTCCATTTCTCTCTATCTTTTCATCATCAACGATCAATATCCGAATCATAGCCAACCTCATTTCCGCAATATCTGCTTCTGTCCTTCTCTAGTTTACCACACACTCTCCCGAAACCCAAACACAAACTTTCTCATAATCTCATAAAATGCGAAATAACCCCCTCCCGGCATTTCTGCCGGAAGAGAGTACATTATTTCTTTTATTATTTTAATCACTTCTATTTTAGTTATACGAAGTCCCTTTTTTAGAACTTTGTTATTCCTTTTTACTCTTGATTTTTCAAATTCCTTCTTCCTTGATCTTAATTTTTCTTTTTTATCCTTTACTTTTCGGAAATCCTTTTTAATCTTGATTTTCTATTCTTATATTTTGCTTTCCGGAAGCTCTTTCTTAATCTCGATTTTCTATTCTTATACTTTGCTTTCTGGAAGCTCTTTTTTAATCTCGATTTTCTATTCTTACACTTTGCTTTCTGCAAAGTCCGTCTTTTGGGACTCTTTTTTCCTTGTTTCCACTTTACTTTTACAAAGTTCCCGTCTTCCAGATTTCCTTTTCATACTGTGCAATTGTACGATCTGATGAGAAGAATCCTGCCTTTGCGATATTTACCAGCATCTTCTCCGCCCATGCCATACGGTCATTATATTCCTGATATGCCCGCTCTCTTGTCGCAATATAATCCTCAAAATCAGGGAAAGTCATGAACCAGTCTTTATTTAACAGCTCATTATACAGACGCGTCAGATGTTCTTTATCTCCTACTGCCATCATTTCTTCTCCAACAATAAAATCAACAGCCTCCTTTAACTTCGCATCCTTTTCATAATAATCCTTTGACACATAGCTTCCATCCGCATATCTCTGAATAACCGTCTCACTGTCCTCACCGAAAATATAAATATTTTCCTTTCCGACAAGCTCTGCAATCTCCACATTTGCGCCATCCATGGTTCCCAGCGTCAACGCACCGTTCAGCATAAACTTCATATTACCTGTACCGCTCGCCTCTTTCGACGCAAGCGAAATCTGCTCAGAAATATCACACGCCGGAATGAGCTGTGCCGCTTTGCTCACATTATAATTCTCCACCATCACCACACGGAGATACGGACTAACCTGCTCATCACTATTGATCAGCTCCTGCAGGCACAGGATCAGATGAATGATATCCTTTGCGATCACATACGCCGGAGCTGCCTTTGCTCCGAAGATCACGGTAACCGGCTTCTCCGGGATCACACCACGCTTGATCTCCAGATATTTATGGATAATATATAATGCATTTAACTGCTGACGCTTATATTCATGAAGACGTTTCACCTGAATATCATAGATGGAATTTTCGTCGATCTCCACGCCCTGTGTCCGAAGCAAATATTCCTTCAACTGTTTCTTTTTCTCTGCCTTTACCGCAAGCAGACTCTCCAGCACCTTCGTATCCTTCTGATAAGAAAGCAGTTTTTCAAGCTCCATCGCATCCTTTTTGAAACCGCTGCCGATCAGCCCATCGATCCATGAAGCAAGCTCCTCATTGCAATGAAGCAGCCAGCGGCGGAATGTAATACCATTCGTCTTATTATTAAATTTCTCCGGATAAATCTCATAAAACGGCTTCAATTCACTGTTCTTCAAAATCTCCGTATGCAGATACGCCACACCGTTTATACTATATCCATAGTGCATATCTATGTGTGCCATATGAACACGATTTTCCTTGTCTATAATTGCTACCGCCTCATCCGGATATTTCTTTTTCGCCTCATTATCCAGAATATGTATGATTGGTAGAAGCTGCGGCACAACCTTTTTCAGATAATCAACCGGCCATTTTTCCAACGCCTCGGCAAGGATCGTGTGATTCGTGTAGGCACATGTCTTCGCAACGATCTCCATTGCCTCCTCAATGCAGATACCACGGATCAGAAGTAGTCTTATCAGCTCCGGGATCACCATTGTCGGATGTGTATCATTAATCTGGATTGCCGCATACTCCGGCAGATCATGGAGATTGCAGCCTCTCGCCTCACACTCCTCCAGGACGAGCTGTGCTCCCGCTGATACCATAAAATACTGCTGGTAAATTCTAAGAAGCTGTCCCTTCTCATCGCTGTCATCCGGGTACAGGAACAATGTCAGATTACGCTCAATATCCTCTTTATCAAAAGAAATTCCATCCTCGGTAATCTTCTCCTCCACACTGTCAATATCAAACAAATGAAGCTGATTTGTTCTGTTCTCATAGCCTGTGACTGCAATATCGTACAGAGACGCTTTCACAACATGATCACGAAATTCTACCATATAGCTTTTCTCTCTTTTGGTCAGCCAGCTTTCCTTCTCAATCCATGGATTCGGATACTCCTTCTGCAGATTCTGCTCAAATGCCTGTCTGAAAAGCCCCAGATGATAGTTAATACCAATACCATCTCCCGGAATTCCCAACGTTGCAATAGAATCAAGGAAACATGCTGCCAGACGTCCCAGTCCTCCGTTTCCCAATGAAGGCTCCGGCTCAATCTCCTCAATCTCATAAATACTCTTTCCATTTTCCTCCAGTTCCTTTTTCACTGTATCAAAAAGTCCGAGATTAATGAGATTATTCGACAATAATTTTCCAATCAAGAATTCTGCCGAAATATAATAAACCTTCTTTTTCTTTGCAGGACTTTCCTTCCCCTGTGCCTGCTGTTTCACAAGCTCCAGAAGTGCCACATAAATTTCCTCATTGCTGCATTCCTTCAAACTCTTCCGGTAACGATCCTCTACAAATTTCTCTAACATTTTTCTCCTCCTGATTATAATGTTTTGCTAGTTGGTTTTTAATTTACTTCTAATTTTTCTTATTGTTTTATATTTGTATTTTCTTTTAACTATATTGGTAATATAAAACCTATAATTTTACTTTAAATTAGTATTTCCCTTTGTTTATATTTTCCTTTATCGTTATTTTCTAAGATAAATTCTATCTCTTCTCTTTTATTTGTGTTTGCTTTATCTATACTTTCTAAAATAAATTCTGTCTCTTCTCTTTTATTTGTGTTTCCTTTTATCTATGATAGATATCCGCCAGTTTTGCAAGAAAAGCAATCTGCTTCTCTCCAAATTCTTCTTTCTTCAACCGCCAGCGCCAGTTCTGACCAATTGTTGACGGAAGATTCATCCTGGCATCGTTATCCTTTTTCAGAATGTCCTGCATCTGAAGGATCACCGTATCTGCCACACTCTGGTAAGCCAGACGGATCACTGCATCCGCCAACTCCTCCCTCTTCTTCACACCGGTATAGTCCTGCAGATATGTATATCCCTTTTCCGGCAGTGAATCGAAATATCCCAGCAGTGTTTCATTATCATGTGTCCCGCTATACACAACACAATTTCTTTCATAATTATGCGGCAGATATTCATTCTCCTTGTTTCCGTCAAACGCAAATTCCAAAATCTTCATCCCCGGATAACCACTTTGCTCAAGCAGCTTGCGTACTCCCGGAACAACCACACCAAGATCCTCCGCGATCACCTTTGCATCACCGATTGATTCATCAATTGCCTCTATCAGCTTCGCTCCCGGTCCCTCGCGAAATGCTCCATCCACAGGCACACCATCTGCCGGAATCGCATAATATCTCACAATTCCAATAAAATGATCGATCCGCACCACATCATACATACTGCCTGCCGCCCGGATACGCTTTTTCCACCAACGGAAGTGATCCTTTTCCATAACCTTCCAGTCATAGATTGGATTACCCCACTTCTGTCCATAATCCGAAAATGCATCCGGCGGGCATCCTGCTACATCCACCGGATGAAGCGTTTCATCCAATTGATATTGTCCGGGATTTGCCCACACATCTGCACTGTCCAGTGCTACATAAATCGGAATATCTCCTATGATCTGTATTCCTTTGCCATTTGCATATTCCTTCAACGCACTCCACTGCTCAAAAAACTTATATTGCACAAAACACCAGAACTCAATCTTCTCTTTCAGAAGCTGCCTGTAATATTCCAGTGCAGATTTCTCACGGAATCGTATGTCCTCATTCCAGGACAGCCATTCAACTCCACCGAAATAATCTTTGCACGACATAAAAAGACTATAATCCTCCAACCAGTCCCTATTTTTATCCACAAAGTCCTGATAATCGGACAAGTTCATACAGTCCCGATAATTGGACAGATCTGTTTTTTCACTTATTTTCTTCCTTATATCTACAATATTTTTTCTTACATCTACACTTTCATCTTTTCGCTCCGCATTTTTCTCCTGCCACCGCAGAAATGCCTTCTTTAAAATGCCAAACCGATTCACATACATCTTCTGGTAGTCCACATCATATGCCAGCTTACCCCAGTCAATACTGAGAATCTCTTTCTTCTTCAGTAGTCCTTCTTCTTGCAGCATATCCAGATCAATAAAATACGGATTCCCCGCAAATGTCGAAAAGGACTGATATGGACTATCCCCAAAGCTTGTCGGTCCCACCGGCAATACCTGCCAATACCGTTGACCCGCTTCTTTCAGTTGATCCACAAAATAGTATGCCCCCTGCCCCAGTGATCCAATTCCATACGGAGAAGGTAAACTGCTGATTGGTAATAATATCCCTGCTCCGCGTTCCAACCGTTTCGACTTCTGTTCCATGTTCATCACACGATTCCTCCATCTTTTCTGCTTCGAGCCCTGTAGGTCCCATTCAAATGCGAAAGCATTCATATCAAGCTTTCGTATTTCTCACTACTAATATGCTATCAACTCTCTGTCAAATATTCCATATATCATTTCTTAGATAAATATCAATTTTCCTATACTATAAAAAGGGCAAAACGCTGGTTTTGCCCTCCAAGAATTGCTTCGCAATTCTCGTTGACTTCATTCTACATTACGAGCATTTTTCTATACCATAAAAATAGCCGGCATATTGATATAGAAGTATACCAATACGCCGGCTTTAAATTTCCGTATAAATAAAAAAACCTACTACAAAATGCAGTAAGTTTAATAAAGTGAGACACGGGGGATTCGAACCCCCGACAACTTGATTAAAAGTCAAGTGCTCTAC
>ERZ773192.367-NODE-367-length-58788-cov-4.890964_pt1 | contig 58788 bp, 61 predicted proteins | sample MGYA00581010_ERZ773192 | MGnify/ENA primary metagenome ERZ773192 (study PRJEB29015, sample SAMEA2737741) | human gut metagenome | biome: human gut; feature: human-associated habitat; material: faeces | place: China | collected 2012 ...
GTGATTATAATATCATATTTTTTATAATTTGACAAAACTTAGATAATCACAAAAAAACATCTATTTTTCTTTTTAGAAATCTATATTGGAATTATTAGTAACAATAGTATTCCATAAAATATTTTATACTCTGATTTAATTCATTTTCAAAATAATAATAATTATTATTATCTAATACCTTTCTTAACTTTTTAAATATATTTCTTTTTTCATGACACTCCTACATTATCTTATCATCATAATTAAATAATTTACTAAATTCATGTGATGCTTTTTCCATCTTATATTTGCCAGGTAATTTAGTGCTACTATTAGTTCTTTTAAAATAATTATCAAGAATAAACTTTTTTCTTTGTTTATCATTCATCTTTGATTTTATTTTATTTTGGTTTATTTTGATTCTTTATAAAATACATTTTTATAAAAATGGTACTTTTTGGTTTTTATTGGTTCAAATAGTGAAATTACTCTAATAATATTAAAAAGAATCATTAGAAATTCTAACAATTGGTTTCAAAAAGCATAATCTCATTATGCTTTAATATTATTATTACCAATTAAAGCAAATTTATTTATAAATTAAATTGTAGTTATTTTTTAATATGGCAATAAAAGAGAGAGAATCATTTTATTATTATTGATTCTCTCTCTTTGTTATTATATAATTTAGTTTTTTAACTTGTATTACTGTATTTTTTTCATGTAATATCAAAACAGTAAACAAATTAGTGAAATTTATATTTTAATCTTCCATTAAGTTCTTTATAACATCAACTTTTTTGATATTAAAAAACACATATATAATATTTAATAATACTAAGGAAATTACTAATAGAATAAATATAATATAATTACTCATATATTGATATTTTAATGTATATTGAATATAATCAGCATTTAAAATACCAACAATTATATTTAAAATAATAATAAATAGTAATAAAGATAAGAGGCTTGAAATTATAACCATTAATAATATTCTTGATATAATAATAAAATTAATTCTTAAATTGCTAAAGCCAATTGCTTTAAAAATTGCCATTTCTTTTTTTTCATTATTAATAATATTCTTGATAATATAAATTATAAATATGAAATCAAATATAATCAAAATATATATAAACATGTATAGCATATCAATAAACTTTGATAATTCATTGTATTCAGATAAACCTTCATCACTAGCTAAGAAAGAAACATATCCATTTTGATTAAATAAATCAATAATTTTTTCTATATCATTATAGTTATTACTTATTATATTATAATATTCAATCTCTAAATTAAAACTCTCAATTAACTGATTAAGAAAATTTTTAGATACTACAATATTATCAATATCACTAATACCAACTACTTTCAAAGTATATTCTTGATTATCAACTTTTATATTAATGTTATTATTTAAATACGATTCTAGTTTTTTAGGAACAATTATTTCATTTGTGTTTGAAATGTATTTTCCACTTGTTAATTTTAACTCATCTTCTGTAAGATAACTCAATAATAATTTCTCATTGTTGAATACAGAATTTATATTTGTATTCGGATAGTATTCTTTAATATAATCATTCGTATCCAGCGCTTCAGGAAAATATTCATTATTTAAGACTAATAATTTTCTATTTTCTATTTTTGAGCCAATTCCACTATCTAATACATATTGATAATATTCTTTAGTACTTATTAGTACAAGTATCATGATAAAACTTATTACAAATAATGACATAAAAATAAGGTATTTATTCTTATTTCTAAAAAAACTCAAAATCACTGTCTTCATTTCAATTTAACCTCATCCATATTTAATTTAACATAGCCAATTAATGATACTATTAGCGTTATTAACAAAATGCTAGGTATAATAGACAGTAGTGGACTATAATCTATTATTACTTCAAATTTTGAAAAAATGAGTGGCCTAAAATATAAAATAATATTAAATGCTTTTGATAAAAATGTAGAAATGAATAATGTGATTATAGAACTTATAAAAATTAAAATAAAATTACTAGTCGTATTAATAATACAAATATTAATTTTTGAATATCCTAAATAATATAATAAATTATAATATCTTAAATTATCATGTAAAAGTTTTAATAAAGATAAAAATAAAAGTCCAAAAATCAAAAAATTTAAAACTATATTTATAGTAGCAATATTTGATGAAATCTTATCAAAATCTTCATATGCTACTTCAGTAATAGATTCTACTTTATATCCATAATTTTCTAACATTTTCTTTACTTGTTCTTTATTTTCATATTTATCTATTTGAACATAAAATGATGAATTTGTCATTTCATTATTTTTATTTTCCACAGAAATATTATTTTGTTTTAAATACATATTATGTAATGTTTCCTCTTGAACATAACATATATTTTCATCAGTAAGAGAATTACTATTTTTGTAAATACCAACCAATTCTAAATCAATTTCTAGATCTTCCCTGTCAGTTAAAAAATTCATATAATTTAAGTTTATTTTTTTTCCTAAATACTCTTTTAAATTAAGCATATCAAATCTACTATATTTTTCTAATGTTCCTCCAGTTGGAATAAAGTTCTGAGGACATATAATATAATTGCCTTCTTTTATAGGAAAATCACTACCTTCTACTATTTCTGGAAGTGTTTGATTGTTAGCTACTTGCAAATTTATTCTTCCATCAACTTTATCATTTTTTTTAAATTCTTCAATTATACCGCCGTTTATCCATAACTGTTCAGAAAATATGCCAACAATATGTTCTACATTTTCTAAAGTTCTTTTTATGTCAGAAATATTATTTTTTTCATTATCGGTAGTTACCCAATATGTATTATAATAAATATTTTCTCTTATTTCGCCATAATAACCATTATAACTAGTAGCATAATATGAACTAAGTATTAAAATTAATGACATAGAAATACCTATTAATATAAAAGTTAATATAGTACTTTTTTTTCTAAGAATAGGTTGCAAATAGAAAAAGATTTTTTTCATATTAATTCACCATCTTTTATCTTTAAAACTTTATCTGCATATCTTAAAATCTCATTACTATGACTTACAACTATAACACATTTACCATCATCTGATAATTTTTTTAAGATTTTTAAAATTTTAGTTTCATTCTCAGGATCTAATGATCCTGTTGGTTCATCAGCTAATATAATAGTAGGATTATTAATCAGTGCTCTTGCAATAGCTACCCTTTGTTGTTCACCACCACTTAGTTCTTTCGGAAAATGATTGCATCTATCCTTTAAATTCATATTATTTAATAATTCTAATGCTTTTAATTTTATTTCTTTCTTATTAATTTTTTTATTTACATATAATGGCAACATTACATTTTCTAAAGCAGTCATAGTAGGAATTAAATAGAAAGATTGAAATACAAAACCAATTTTTTGATTTCTAATTATAGCTTTTTCTTTTTCACTCAACTCAGAAGTATCTTTACCATTAATTATTAATTTACCATTTTCGTAATTTTTTAACAATCCTAATATTTCGATTAAAGTAGTTTTACCAGCTCCACTTTTACCATTAATACAATAAAAAGTATTAGAATTAAAGTTATAATTTACATTATTTAAGACACAAAATTTTCTTTTTGACTTTATATATGTCTTAGTTAAATTTTCAATTTTTAAAACCTCTTTCATAACTTTCACCTTATTAATTTATTAAATGATATAGTAATAGAATCTTAATAAATAAAATTCCATTACTATATCAAAAAGAATATGTACTCTTTTTGATAAACAAATCTTATTGTCCAGAGTATGACCACATACCACTCCAGTCAGCGTAATTTAAGCTTGTTTCTTGATTCTTACCATAAAGTTTTATACGCCAGTTACCAATACCAACATATTTCTTTTGGATAGTAACTTCGCCATTTCCACCAACTTTTTGTGCAAACCCTGTCTTTTGAACATAAGTGCTTCCACTTTTTAAGTATGCTCGAATATAAGTTCCTGGAGTACCTTCTCCATAACCCATACTAGTTATCATAGAAACAAGATTAGCTTTTGAAGATGTATAATCTTTTGTAAGTACAGTACTAGATGTTACATTTATCGTAACTGATAGTGCTGATACTGCAAATGTTCCTAATAACATAATAACAGCAATTAGTGATAATGATATAACTTTCTTTCTCATTAGTCTTACCTCCTTATTTTAACATATATAACAAACAACATCTACAACTCGATCGCATTTTGTAAATAATGTTGTTACCAAAATTGCTACCAACTACCTGTCCATTTTGCAACAGCTGGTGTTATATTGTCATAATAGTCAGATATTGAGCTATCTAATATAATTCCACCTCTATTGACATAATAATTAGTAATATATTCCTGACTAATACTCTTAGTAGCATGCGAATAGTCACCATAAGCATTTTGACTAGTTAATGTTCCACTATTTCTTTTTTCTACATCAAAATATAAATATGAACTTAATGATACCAACTTTGCTGTTGGTAATCTAAATGATGCACCTATTCCTACAGATGATGTATTTCTAGTGTGTGTATTAGAACTAGAGCAATTATTGCTTGAGTAACAAAAATTTTGCTGAAATACCGGTGTTGAATAAACTTTAACAGTATTATCTATCCCTAATCCAATAATATCATAGCTTCTAGTAGATGGTATTTTGGTCCATTCAAGACTAACTTTATAACGATAACGATTATTAACTGATACAATGGTTGTTATCATTTTTTTGATGCCGTTGTGATTGAACCATTTTGAATTCCAAATAGTTCAATACCATTATTTTTTGAGTTTATTTTTTCATTTTCATCAAAATAAACAATATTTTTAGATACAACTTCACCTTTTAGATTTTTGTTTTCATTGTACTCTTTTAATGTCATGTTTAATATTTCATTATCTGTAAATCCCAAATTTAATAAATTATTATATTCACTTTGTGAAATTTCTATTCCTTTATTATTTATTGTTGTTTGAGATAATGCAGATGCAGATATATTAAAACCTAATAATAATATTGCTATAGTAAATAAAGTAATATTGATATTCTTTTTTATTTTATCCTTTTTCATTTTTATCCCCTTTCTGTTTTAAGATTAGCATTTTAACAATGAGAATTAAATACCAAAAATTAAGATTTTATCTCTTATTTTGAGATTTTTTTATTTTAGTATTAAAAAAAGAAAAACTTTGATTCTCTTTAAAATTTTTGAAATACAAATTTAAAATTTTTTTCCATTCTCATAGATTATTCGGTTATTAGAAAAAATTAATGAATAAGAAATATCAATTTCAAGTTCTTTTTGTTTTAAATCTTTATCAATATATTTAATTTTCAATAACAGATTATTATTTGGATAATTTCTAATTACATCATTATAATTACTATCTTCTTCAATGTATAATTTTATATTTTTAATGACATCATTTAATAAAGTGAAAGAACTATGATCATCATGAACATATAATGATATATCACCATTACTATATATTATTTCATTATTTGATAACAACGAATATTCATATGCATAAGCAATTTCAATATCTAAATCAAAATTTGTAAGATTCTCTATTGAATTCAACGATATTATATCTTTCTCAGGTGTATTAATAATTACTCCATTTATCAAAAAATTTTTATTTTTACTCATTAATGTATAAATGTAACAATTATTATAATTATATTTAAACATAAGCATCACAATTATTAAGAGAAACAGAATTACTATACATATACAAATCAATGATGCCTTTCTGATTATTTTCTTTTTTTGATTTTTTATATCTTCTAATTCTTTTAATCTTTCCCCTTTTAATAATTCTAATTCATTAATTTCAAATATATCGCATAATTGTTTTAAATATGAAATATCAAACAACGTTGCACCAGTTTCCCATCTAGAAATTGTTTTTACATTTGTTCCTAATTTATCTGCCAACTGTGATTGTGTTATATTTTTTTCTTTTCTCAATTTTGCTATAAATTTTCCTACTTTTTCTTGATCCATTTTTTATACCTCCTAAAAAAAGCAGTACTATAAATTAAATAAAATTATTTAATTAAGGTACTGCTCTATACACATGATTATAGCAAAAAAGAATCTAAAATAACAGAAGTTGTATAACCATTTTCTAAAATTGACATTTAATTATACACATACATATAAGTTATTATAATTAAGTTTTTATTTTGATATACAATTTTATTTCCACAAATCATCAATATCTAAATTCAACCTATGAATATTACTTATAATTGAATTTTTGAAATATCCAAATTTATTTTCAATTATATTATCATCTTCGTCCCTAAAATCTCTTTCAATCACTCTAGGTACTATATAATGTATTATTTGTATTAAATCTTGATACGAATTATCTTCTTCTAATAACTGATTAAATAACTTATCATAATAGAATATTTGTATATCATCTTCATTTATATAACCTCTTTCTATTAATTCCAATGTTAATTTATTATGTTCTTCAGGAACAAAAAAAGATGATATTTTGGTTTTATCATCTTTATCTATTTGTTTTTTAGTATTTATTTTATTAGTATTTATTTGTGTAGGCATTTCCACATTTGGAGTATCCAGGTGTGGATTTTCCGTATCTGGATTATTTTGTTCGTTTTCTAAATCAATAAAATGTGGTATTTCATATATTAAATAGTTATATTCAAAATAACCTTTATTTCCTCTTACTTTTTCAATTTCAACATAATGATGTTCTTGTAATTCTTTAAGTATTGATCGTATACCATCTCTACTCTCTTTGCTAATAGAACATAATCCAGCAAGAGAATAATCCCAATTATCTGGTAAACTCAACATAGACGAAAGTAATCCTTTTGCTTTATAACTTAAATTTTTATCTCTTAAATGATAATTACTCATAATTGTATAATTTTTATTTTTTTCAATTTTAAATACAGACATTTTTACACCCCCTAAAAAAAGATACCTTTTAAAGTATCTTTGTTAAATATTTTGTAACTATTGTTTTTGCATATTTTAAATCATTATCATTTTGAATTTTCATACATTTTTCCAATGGCTTACAATTCTTTTTTGAAATAGTAGTAAACTTGTTCTTATTATCAAATTCTTCTATATCATTAAAAGCAAATATTTTTACTCCATTAAATCTAGTTATAACAAATGATAAAATACTTCTATATTTATCTTTTTTATATACTATTTCTTTTTTTGTTACTCTCCTACTAATCTTTTTGCTATTAGATAGTACAATTTTATCTAATTCTTTAAAATGTTGTATATCTTCTTCTTTTTTCTTTTCAAAGTGAGTTTCAATTGGATATAAATCTCTTATATTAATATCTTGATCATATATTTTATTTTTTCCCTTTTCTAATTCTTTATCAACAAACTCTTTAAATTTAGCAGTATGTACTACTGAGTTTTTACCAATTAAATCACTTAAAACAACTAGTTCAACTTCGTATTTATATAGTATTTTATTACATTCACTTATATATGCATCTTCTAGTTCAAAAGTATCTCTCGCTAGAACACAAGGTTACATGAGTTTTGAAGTACTTGTAAATAAGTCTGATCACCATGTCCTCCTGCTTTCCAACAACCAATTCTTGCTCCACCTATATGAACACTTCCAGAATCATAAAAATGATCATTATCCATATCGATTAAGTTTTCTTCCAAAGATGCTGCAAAAGTAGTAATTTTAAAAGTAGAACCTGGTTCGTATGATGCCCATATTGGTAAATTACGACTTAATACTTCCATTGTATAATTTTGGTAATTATTAGGATCATAAGTAGGACGAGAAGACATAGCTAAAATCTCACCAGTATTAGGATCCATTACAACAGCAAGTGCCATATCAGGATTAAAAGCTTTTACAGCATTATCAAGTTCTCTTTCTAAAGACATTTGTATATTATAATCAATCGTAAGTTGTAAATTCATTCCACTAGTAGGTGCTACATAAATATCAGACAATTCAAGTTTATTTCCTTTTGCATCTGAAAAATACTTAATTGCACCACTTTCTCCAGATAGATACTTATCATATTCTAATTCCAGACCACTTAGACCTTGATTATCAATTCCAACATAACCAAGTACATGAGATAAAGTAGTACCATATGGATAATACCTCTTTGCTTCTTTTACTAAATAAACACCTGGTAATTCTAAGCTACTTATTTTATCTGCCACTTCATAAGATAATCTTCTTCCTTCAGGATGAACTCTTTCTATTGAAGATATTTTATTTACATGTTTATCCATCTCTTCTTTACTAACCCCTAAAATAGATGCTAATTCCTTACTAGTAGTTTCTTTATCTTTTATTTGATTAGGAATTAATACCAAAGAAGTAGTAGTAAGATTATCAGCAAGAATTACGCCATTTCTATCTAATATAAGTCCTCTATTTGCTTCAATTGGTAAATCTCTACTCCATAAGTCACTAGCTAAAATAGATAATTTTTCATAACTAATTAATTGAATATAAGCAACTCTTAATACAATAAATAAAAACATTAATAATATAATTAAAAATAAGAGTTTAATTCTAGAATCAATCTTTTTAAAAAACATACTATCACCTAATTAATCATATGAAAAGAAAAAAGAACTATTATTTTATTTAACAGTTCTTTTAATTGCTTACATTTTAAATCATATGATTTTATTTAGTTGTTTTTACTATTTCTTTTCAATGTTCCTGCAGTAATATATGCAGTTATAGGTATAACTATAATGCAACCTATAGCACTAAAGAATATTTTTATCATTTCTGATGCAAATGTCTTTGCATTTACAATTTCTAAAAATGAATAATTTCCTTTATAAAACCAGATTAATAAGGTCATAAATTCACCTAAAAAAGCAAACATTAAAGTATTATTTGTTGTACATAGTATATCTCTTCCAATATTCATTCCTGATAAAAATAAATCTTTTTTTGATAAATTTTTATTATTATCATACACCTCGTATAATGCTGATGATATTGCTATGGAAGAATCAACCGTTGCACCAATTAAACTAATCAGTATCATAGAAATTGCAATATCAGTAAAGTCTATTCTTACATCATAGGAAAACATATTTATTTCTTCATATGATTCATATCCAAAGCCAGCTATTCGTGATATTTTTGTTACAAAAAATATAAGAAATGATAATATAATTAGTACAATAACAACTGATTTCAAACTAGATTCTGTTTTTATATTTCTTTCATTTACATAATATAATATTATATAACTTATTACAAAACAACCTATTAAAGAACAAATTATAGGATTTAAGCCAATAGCAATTAAGTAAAAAATAATCATTAGAATAATAAAATTAAATATTATAGATAAAAACAACTTTATTCCTCTTTTAGTATCAATATAAATCATTAATAAGAATAATAAAACAATTAATATTATATTCATTTTGCACCTCTTTTCATCAATTTAATTGATACATGTGCTGATACTGGAATGGTTAAAACAATCCCAATACTTCCAATTAAGAATCTAGTTAGTTCTAATGTAAAATTACTTGAAATATAATTATACATTGAAAATCCATTACGTAATGCCAATACAAAAATAGGAAGTCCTGAACATAAATAAGTAAAAAACAAAACATTACTCATCGTACTCATTATATCTTTTCCTATTTCTCTAGCAGATTTTTTCAAACTTTTAATAGATATATTATTGTCTTTTTGAATAAGTTCTGATATAGAAGATGCAATTGTAATAGCCACATCCATGATTGCACCTGTTGAGCCAATTAGTAGTTCCGGTAATATAATATCTTCGATAGGAACAGTCAAAAATGATAATTCATTGAAATTTATACCATTATAGCCATTAAAATTTACAATAATTATAAGTATAGCTAACATTATTAATGTTGATATAATTACAGATAAAATTGCTGACAATGTTTTTTTATTCAGTCCACTCGATAATATCAAAGAAATAATAGAAAAAATAATCATTTCTATTACGCATAAAAATAATAAATTAATACCTTTAAAATATAAAGATAAACCAATATAAAAAATTACTAAATTCAAAAAAATACTTAATACAGATAGTAATCCCTTATAAGAACCAACTATATAAAGTAGATTTAAAAATACTACAATCATTATAGTTAGATAAAAATCTCTTTTTAATTCAATACCACTTGCATCTAATATTAGCTTGTCATTAACTTTATATTTATCTGTTACAACAGATGAATAAGATTCATCATATGAGATAGTTTTTTTATTTCCTTTCTGCTTTCCATTAGTTATGATACCTGTTATCTTCTTTGTATAATACTTTTCTTCTAATCCTAATGAATTTTGAGATATTTCTTCACTTAGCGTATCAATCTTTATTATTTTAATAATTTGTTTTGAATATAAAAAATCATCATTATAAACAAAGAATAAAGCAATTATAGATAATAGAAATATTATAATAAAAATTATCTTCTTCGTATTAGACATTTTACCACTTCCAATAATATTTTATCACATTTAGGAAATTGTTTTTAAATATATTGAAAGAAAAAGAGTTATTAGTTGATTTTTATTATTTATTCTTATTCTTTTATAACTTTAGAATTTTGTCATTATTTGTCTTTTCAATTGTTGATATTGTATCGCAATGTTTTAAATTTATTGTCTATGTATCTATACTAACACCAAGTTGATAAAGCATATAAAAAAGGAATTAGTATAGGCAAAGAAAAAATAAGAATACTAGAAAGAAAACATGTTTATAGAGAAAACGGTGTATAAAAATGGAGTCTCGTTATAACTCTATAAAAAATTAACATTTATTTTTGAACAACCCTTATTAAACATTATTTTATTTCTATTACCATTATATTTTTTTATAATATTACATAATTCACTCATTATATAATTTGAATCATACTTTAATGAATTAAATTCAAATCTAACCTGTTGTTCGGAATTCCAAAAATCAATTATAAAATCAATTTCTCCAGTTTCAATAAATTTATCATAAGGTAAATTTATAATATTAGAAAAAGCTAAATCAACATCAAAATTAGAATTATATCCAGTAATAAACAAATCACAATCTAAAGGAATCATATTTAAAATATTTGAATTTCTTTTTGTTAATTTAATACACTGTATATCCTTTTTATATTCTATTTTTTTCTTATCTAATTCCTCAAATATTTTATCTTTTTCATCTATATAATCCACAATCAGTATAATGTTATCATAGTTAAATAGATTCAATGCTTCATTTATCATTTCATATTGAATTTCTACATTGTCAATGTCTATTATAGTGATATTATATTTCTTCCAAAGAGATTTTTTTATTTTTATTCTCTTGAATCCCCATAGTGATTTATTTGTTTTCATTTTTTACTCTCCTATTTTACCCCATTGTAATATAAATAATAAATTATGTAATTAATACTTTTATAAGAATAATATTTTTATTTACTGTTAATTACAAAAATTAATAATCTTTTTCAATATAATACCAATGCTCTTTTAATTTTATAATTTTTGTGATTAAATTTCTAGATTTATTTTCATATATTAGTTTTTCATCAGTAGATGTATAAATAAGTTCAGTACTTCCACTTAAAACACCTCTAAAAATCCAAAAACTAATAACCTGGTTATCATCATTTTGATAAACATAAATTTCACCATCTGACGAAACAGATTTATATATTGGCAACTTGATATTTTTATCATAATAATATGAAAATTCATTATTTTTTACCTTTTCAATAATAATACTTCTTTCTTTTTCATATAAACTTAATTCAATTTTTGTTTTAATTAACTTGAAGTCATAATGAAGGAAAAAAAAGATACAAGTATTAATATTAAAGATATAATTTTAAGATACTTCTTAATATTATTTTTAAAATTTTTGAAATAAAAAATTAATAAAGTTACCATTGAAATATATAAAGCTAATTTCAATATAATTAATGTAAATATATTAAAATAACTTATAATGTAATTTTGATACCAGTTGATAATAAAGCAAAGTAAGCAAAATACAATTTCAATACCTATTAGCTTTTTCATTATTATTTTCTCCTTACAACTATATTTTTAATTATCCTTACACTCTATCAATATAACCAAAATGATAATCTTCGATATAAAGTAATTATTAAAAATACCTTTTCAAAAAATATGGTGACATTTTTCTAATTTCATAACTGTCAATATTACCTTTATAACTATAAAACATCCTTTTACCTCTTTTCTAAATCTATTAGTAACTTTAAATATATCTAAATTAGATTACTTACTTTGATTATATCATTAATTTCTAAATACACTAATACTTCTAGTTACTAGTTATTTAGATTGTCAAAATTATACACATAAGTTACTATTATGAATTTAAAAAAATAATAGACCTACTATTGTAAGTCTATCTAAATTCTATTACTCTTTGTTTTTCTTTTATGATAATATGATGCCTCATCTGCTTCTTGTCTTTTTTCATTCCAATTGTCATTTGGTTTAAATACAGAAATACCTACTGATACGGATAAAGGTAAGTTTAATCTTTTTCCTAAATCTTCAACATCTCTTTGAATTTCATTCATTTTCTCTTGTACTTCTTCTTTATTATCAGAATTAAAAATAAACAAAAATTCATCTCCACCAATTCTAGCAACTAAATCAAATGGAGAAATTTTATGATTAAATAAAGAAGCCACTTCTATTAAACATTGATCACCAATTAAATGTCCATAGACATCATTAATCATTTTAAAATTATTTAAGTCACACATTACTAAAGAACAGGATTGATGAGAATTGATAATTTCCTGTTTTTTCTCTTCTACTGCTTTTAAATTTGATATTTTAGTTAGGGTATCTGTTTTTAATTGATATAAAAGTTCCTTATTTTGTTTCCAAAGGTCTGTAACATCAGTATATTCTTCTTGAATATATTGACAACCCTCTATCGCAATTAAACTACTTTTTTTACTCCAAGCTTTATCTAATTCTTTATCGTAATAGATATTACTTCCTATATTTATCATATAACTAAAACTATCTGGTACAATGCGACTATACTTCATAATTTTTCCTTGGTAATCTCTTATCAAGAAAACAGTACTTACTAAATCAAATTGAAAATCTAATTTCATGTTTTTTTCCTCTCTTTCATAGTTGACTTCTTTAAAACATACTTTTTATTTTAAATTTGACTAGTTAAAATAAAAAGAAGCAAATACTTCTTTTTATACCGTCATTAATTCATTTTCTTTTTCTTTGGTTTTTTCGTCTATTAGTTTATTGTATTTATTTACTAAATCTTGAACTCGATTTTGTAAATTTTTTTGTTCATCTTCTGATATTTCCTCTTTTTCAATGTCTTCATTAGCATCATGTCTAATATTTCTGATAGAAACTTTAGCATCTTCTGCCATAGCACGAACTTGCTTAGTCAATTCTTTTCTTCTTTCTTCTGTTAAAACGGGAATAATAATACGAATTGTTTCTCCATCATTATTAGGAGTATACCCTAAATTAGATTCAAATATAGCTTTTTCAATTGCTCCTAGACAACTTCTATCAAATGGTTTAATTAATAACTGTCTTGCTTCTGGCACTGAAATTGTTGCTAATTGTTTTAATGGTGTTGGACTACCATAGTAATCAGCAGTAATTCCATCTAAGCTAGAAGGATTAGCACGTCCAGCTCGAACCGTTACAAATCGATGCTCTAAATTATCTAATGTTTTTTTCATTTTTTCTTCTGTTAAATTAATAACTTCTGTATTCATGTATTCAAATTCTCCTTTATTTACTTTATGACTATATTTTAGCATAATTTAGTAAGAGTTGCACTAAAAATTACTATTTTTATGGATTATGTGTAAAAAAAATAGATATTATCAACTAAATGACATATCTACTTTTTTATAATTAACCATTAATTTGATTCATAACTTCTTCAGCAAAGTTTTCTTGTTTCTTTTCGATTCCTTCACCAACTTCATAACGAACCATGTTAACGATTTCACAACCATGAGCTTCAGCATAAGCTTTTACAGTTTCTTTGTTTTCAGCTTTAATGAAGATTTGGTCTTCTAAACAAATTTCAGAATAATATTTGTTTACTTTTCCAACTAAGATATTTTCAATTCTATCAGCAGGTTTTCCTTCTTTAAGAAGTTCTTCTCTCATGATACTCTTTTCTTTTTCTAATACTTCAGTTGGAACTTCGCTTGATTTTACATATTGAGGATTCATAGCAGCAGCATGCATAGCTATTTCATAAGCAGCCTCTTGATCAGTACCATTTAATAATACTAAAGCAGCAATTCTTCCTCCCATATGTGAATAACTACCAAATACTTGGTTATCATTTTTAGTAAGTCTAGTAAATCTTCTAAAAGATATTTTTTCTCCAATTTGAGCAACAGCTGCAGCAACCATATCACTAACAGTTCCTTCTTCAGTAGTAAGTGCTAAAGCACTTTCCATATCTGCTGCATCACTTTTCATAATAACATCAGCTAACTTATTTACAAACTCAATAAACTTTTCATTTTTTGCAACGAAATCTGTTTCAGAGTTTACTTCTAAGATTACTGCTTGATTACCATCTACTAACATTTTAGTAATACCTTCAGCAGCAATTCTTCCTTCTTTTTTAGCAGCTTTTGCCATACCATTTTTTCTTAGCCATTCAATAGCTTGATCCATATCTCCGTTTGATGCTTCTAAGGCTTTCTTACAATCCATCATTCCGGCATTGGTTCTTTCTCTTAAGTCTTTTACATCACTAGCACTAAACATATTTTCATCCTCCTAAAATTATTTATTTAAAACTTCTAAAAGTTCAGCTTTTTTCATTGAAGTGTATCCTTCGATACCTTTATCTTTTGCCATAGCTTTTAATTCAGCTACTGTTAATTTAGATAAATCTGTATTATCTTCTTTTACTTCTTGTTTTTCTTCTTTTTTAGGAGCTGATTTTTTTTCAACTACTTCTGTTTCTTCTTTTTTTGTTTCTTTTGATTCTTTTTTAGCTTTTCCTTTATCTTCATCAGTTAAGTAATCAACCATTTCTGTTCCGTTTGCTTCACTGATAGCATTTGCTAAAGCACCAATCATTAATTTAACACTTCTAACAGCATCATCATTACCTGGGATTACATAATCAACCATATCAGGATCACAGTTAGTATCTACAACACCAAATACTGGAATTCCTAAAATGTGTGCTTCTTTAATAGCAATTTCTTCCTTACGAGGATCTACAATAATCATAGCATCTGGTGCTTTCTTCATATTTCTAATTCCTCTTAGGTTTTTATTTAATTTTTCATATTCTTTCTTAATTTGAATAACTTCTTTTTTAGGTAAAACATCAAATGTTCCATCTTGTTCCATTTTTTCGATTTCTTCTAATCTCTTAATTCTAGAACGAATAGTTTTGAAGTTTGTTAAAGTACCACCTAACCATCTTTCATTTACGAAATACATGTTAGTTCTGTTAGCACATTCTTCAGCTGCTTCTTGAGCTTGCTTTTTAGTACCTACAAATAAAACTTTACCACCATTTTCAGCGATTTCTTTTAAAGCTTTATATGCCTCATCAATCTTTTTAGATGTTTTTTGTAAATCGATAATATAAATATCATCTCTAGTTGTGAAGATATATTCCTTCATTTTTGGATTCCATCTTCTCTTTTGGTGTCCAAAATGTACACCTGCTTCTAATAAATAATTCATTGAAACTACTGTCATTATAATTTTCTCCTTTTCGTTTTATCTTCTACTAATTTCTAAAACTAACCACCATTTGGCACTCGGTTAGTAAATTCATTAATATGCTTATTTTTGTAATGCTTCTACAAGTTCAGCTTTTTTCATTGAAGTATATCCTTCGATATTTTTATCTTTTGCCATAGCTTTTAATTCAGCTACTGTTAATTTAGATAAATCTGCTACTTCACTTTTTTCTTCTTTTGCTTCTTTTTTAGAAGCAGCTTTTTTTTCTTCTTTTACTACTTCTTGTTTTGTTACTTTACCGTTTAATCCGTCTTTAGCAACATTAACTAATTCAGTAAATGCTTTTGAATCGTTAATAGCGATTTCTGATAACATCTTTCTGTTAACTTCTACACCTGCTTTTGTTAACCCTTCAATAAATCTTGAATAACTGATTTCGTTTTCACGACATGCTGCATTGATACGAGTAATCCATAATTTTCTGAAATCTCTTTTCTTTTGTTTACGGTCTCTAAATGCATATTGTCCTGAATGCATTAATTGTTCTTTAGCAGTTTTATATAATCTATGTTTACTACCAAAGTATCCTTTTGCTTGTTTTAATACTTTTTTATGACGAGCTTTTGTTGTAGCTCCATTTTTTACTCTTGCCATAATTTTTCCTCCTTAATACTTTAAAACTAAATAATATTTTTAAATCTGTTTTGATCTGCCTTACTTAAACCAGATTGTTTTCTTCCTTTTCTATTAAAATTTGCTGATTTACTACCAGTGTTATGTCTAGTTCCTGGGTGTCCAATTGTGATAGTACCACTTTTTCTAATATTAAGTACTTTTTTCATTCCTTTATGTGTTTTTAATTTTCCCATAAGTTCCTCCTATATTACTTTTCTTTTTTTGGTGCTAATAACATAATCATAGTTCTACCATCTAATTTAGCATTTTGCTCAATAGTAGAAATATTTTCTAATCTTGCTGCAAACTTATCTAATACTTCACGACCAAGTTCAGTGTGTGCCATTTGTCTTCCTTTGAAACGAATTGATAATTTGATTTTGTCACCTTTTTCAAGATATTTTGTTACTTGTTTTAATTTGGTATCGAAGTCTCCTACATCAATTACTGGAGATAAACGGAATTCTTTTAATTCTGAACTATTAGCTTTTTGTTTTTTTAATGCTTCTTTTTCCTTCTTTTGCTTTTCATAACGGTATTTATTATAATCCATTACTTTACAAACAGGTGGATCTTGATTTGGATTTAACATAACTAAATCTAATCCAGCATAATTAGCTAATGTTAAGGCATCTTGGATTGGTTTTACTCCTACTTGCTCTCCATTTGGTCCAATTACTAGAACGTGACTTGCTTTAATCTGCTCATTAATAGGCTGATTATTCTTGTTACTTGCTATAAAAAACACCTCCATAAAATATAAAAAGATGGATATAAAATCCACCTTAAAAGACCTAATTATAATATTAATTATTATATATTTGGCTTTTTACCTACGGCTATTCGCTATCGTCAGGTGGATTTTAAAATCTCTTTCCTTTTAATTTCTATTCTATTATATAGAAATTATACATAATTGTCAATTGTTTTATTTTGTTTTTACTACTTCATTAGTTTCTTCTAATGATTCTGGAGCAATTAATTCAGCTAATTCTTCATCAGACATGTTATTTATGATATCTTCTATTTGATCAGTAGTAAGATAATTATTACCAGTTTCTGTTACTTGTACGTTTTCTACAGCTGGAGCAAAACCACTTGGTGCCTCACTAGAAAATCCTTCATTAGAAGTAGAAACACTATTTGTTTTGCTATCGCCAATAATGATATCTCCATCAATTTCTGCATCTTTAAATTCATCATCAATATGAATATCTCCACCATTGCTACCAGGCGTTGGTGTAGGTGTTGGTTCAGGTGTAGGTACTGGAGTTGGTGTAACATTATTTTCAGTTCTATTATCTACACTTGGAACTGGAGATGTTTCTGTTTTAGAAGTTTCAGCATCTTTATATTCTTTATCAATAGTAGTTCCACCACCGTAAGTGTTTCCACCACCATTATTTTGCTTCTTTTCTTCATTAGCTTTCCACTGAAGTCCATCACTTTTACCTAAATTATAGTTATATACAATTTCAGCATCACTTGAAGTTGCCCAACTAGCATCATAACTAGCAGATGTAGAGCAAACGTTACTACCAGCAAAATAGTTATAAGTAGCACCGTAAACATTTGCTAAAAGTGCTTGTCTATCTTTAGCCCCTTGACTATTAGCTGCTTGTTCTTCTGCTTTTTTCTCAGCCTCAGGAGTAGATGCATCATATTGTCCTGATTTATTTACCTCATCTTGTCTAGCTTCAGTCATTGCTTCTTCAGCACTAACGGTATTACCACTATGGCCTTTTACTGTAGAATTAGCACTAGATAATTGATTTGCTATTACATCTAGACCTTTTTGCTCTACTTTTTTGATGATATCTCCTACTTTGCCACCAGTAACTCCACTAGCAGTAATACCATGTGTATTTTTGTATTCTATTGCCTTTTCTGTAATAGCATATTTTTCAAAATAATCCACATTTTTAGGATAAATTTGTTTATCTTTTAGTTGATTATTTAATAATTCAATGATAGTTTCAGAATTATATGTTCCCTTAGTAGCTGTATCATAAGCGGTTGAAACATTATCAAGTAATTCAGGTTTAATTCCTGTTAAATCAAAACCTGCACCACCTGCATAAGCAACCTCACTATTAAAATCTAATGATTTTTGATCTGCAATATATGTATTTGCTTCCTCTAGTTTTTGTGCTTGTGGACCACAAGATTGATCAGCAATACTAGTACCAATATCAGTATTTAATAAATTATATCTTGTTTTAGATAAACCATGTTCCTCTAAGAAGGAATCAGCATCAAATGCACCAATACCATCGCTTTCATTGAAACCTTCTACTAGTGTTCTCATAGTAATTTCATCAAATAAAGCAGTTTTAATTGTCTTAGTTACATTTTCATTCTTTTTTGTATCATATAAATTAACTTCTATATTATCTTGATATTGATGAATTTGAGAAATAATAGAAGCAGCTGGTAAGAATGTTCTTAAAATGTATGACTTAGCATTGTCTTGTTCATAATCAACATCTTGAGCATAGCTAACAAGTGCTTTTTTAATTTCTTTCATTTTAGCTTCTGCTTCTTTTTCTTTACCCTTTTCATTATCTAAAGTTTTATATTCATTAAATAAAGTTTCAAATTCGTTAATTTTTGCTTGCTCTTGTTCATTAAAATTGATTAATTTATCAATATTTAAATGGCATTCATCACTATTAATATAGTAAGCAATAATTCTAGATAATGCACCATTACTTTGACTATGAGCATCATTCATAATAGAAACAGTATCCATTTCATAGCCACCAGTAAGAGATAAATAATCTTCTTTTTCGTAATGTCCAAATCTAAGAGCTAAAGAATTAGCATCTTCTGCAGTAAATCCATATAGACATTCACTATCAGAATAACCATATTCTTTCATTTGTTCTTCTGTTAAAGTTACTTTTTCCCAGCTTTCTTGGGCATTAACAGAAGCTAACCAATCATAACTATTCATAAATAATTGTTTTTGAGTAGTATCCATACTATTTAAAGAATAAGCTTCCCAGTTTTCTGGTAAAGACTCATCTTTTAATTGCATTTCAATAGCAGTTTGTTCTTCTAATGGCATTTCGTCTTCTTTATTTTTACCAAGAACACTATGACCATATGCACCTAATCCAACTAAAATAGCTCCTGCTAAACCTCCGGCTACTACTTTAGCTGCTGTACCCTTTGCTTCTGCCTTAGCTTTAGCTTTTTCTTCTTTTTTTACTCTATTTGTGATTTCTTCACGAACTTCAATTGGTAAATATTCTAAATGGTTCTCTACTCTATTTTGAGAATCAATTAATCTTGGATCACCATCAAAATAACTACAATTTTCAATTTCAGTGTTATTAAAATATTGTTTAACAAATTCTCTTTTTTCGTCTATAGTGAAATTTGTAAGATCTACTATTTCATGTTTTTCTGAATCAGCATGAAATATCAAAGCAGATTCAGCTGCTATTAAAGCAGCCTTATTCTTTGACATTCCATCTTTTACTAATGATCTGTATTCTTTTTCGTTTAGTCCCAACACAGTTCCAACAATTTTATCGTTTGTATCCATGTTTTACCCCTCCTATTATTTATTTCTTGTTTTTCCAGTGTAGCTATATCCTTGAGATAATAATGTTTGATCATTATAACTTGACCATTTATATACTGTTTTTGCTTCTGATAATAATGTACGAGTTCTAACTTTATAATATCTTACATAAGCATAGATATCTTTTGCAGGTTCTTTTTGAACAGTCTTATATTCAGATACTTTTCTAGTTCCATATAGTGGAATAGAACGTTCTTCTACATTAGCACAACTTGCAGTTACATTAGAGTATTCTGTATAAGCTGTAACTTTTCTTGTTTGTTCTTTATAAACTACATAAGGATGGTTAGTACAATCGTTACCACATTGACTATAATCTATTCCTTGGAAAATCCAACGAGATGTCATAGTATCAGCTGGTGGATTATATCCTCTATAGTAGTTCTCTACATAAGCCCAATCACTATCTATTCTATAAATAGTATTAGCATCTGCTGTATAAGTATAATTTGTACATACTTTATATGTATAAGTACCTGATTGATATAATACATCTTTTGTTGTATGAACTTGTTCATATACAGCTGATTTAGTACCAATCTTAGTATAAATAGAACCTAAATCTACTGTTTCTTTAGTATCTGTTAATTCAAATACAACACCATCATTATTCTTTTTAACATGTTTTGTCCAAGCTGACCATTCACTATAAGTAGCACTTGTTGTTTTTGAATATTCATACTCTTTATTTACTACTGGTGTAGGTGTTACGGTAGGTGTTGGTGTCACTGTTGGAGTTGGTGTTACAGTAGGTGTAGGAGTGACTGTTGGTGTAGGTTTTGGTGTCCAAGTTGGAGTAACTGTTGGTTTTGGTGTTAATGTTGGTTTTGTTGTTGGACTTGTTGATGGTTTACTTGAATTTGTTGGCTTTGGTGTAGTAGATGGCTTTTCTGTATTATTAGGTTTAGCCTCACAAATATCACTAGTACAGTATGAATAACATCCTAAATGTACTAAGATATAGTTTTCTTCTTCTCCACATTTTAAGTTAACCTTCATTAAGTATTCAGTTTCTTTTTTTTCAAGTGATACATAAGAAGCTGTTACATCACATGAATTACCATTTTTATCAGTAAATGGAATTAATAACTTCATATCTAACATTTTTTGAAGTGTTAAAGTAGTCTTGTCCCCTACTTCTGCAGGTAATCTTTCTGTTGTAAAATAAGTAATTCCTGCTTCTTTCATTGTTTGCAAGTTTGCATTAAAAATTTGATCTTTTAATGGATTTAATGAATCCATACTAGGCCATGGTACTAGCCAAATAAGTAATAAAACAAATATGATAATTAAAATTAGTTTTAAGATGAAATCAACAATTAGATTTCTATGTTTTCTTTCTTCTGTATACATATACATTCCCCCTTCGTTTTATGCCGTGTATTTTAGCATAAAATTCGATTTTTGTCAATATTATTTGCTTTAGGTTACTTTTTTAGTTCCACAATAGTACAACCTACATTAAAAAAGTCAATATAATAGTTTTCTACTCTTTTATCTCTTTTTAGTACTTCGTGAACTTGTTTTTTTAACACTCCTGTCCCAATTCCATGAATAATAATACCACGGATGCACCCTAATTTACATAAATCATCTAAAAACTCTTTCACTAATAATTCTGATGACTTACGATCTTCACCATGTAAATCAATGCTTGGTAAATTACTGGTTAGTGGTATGTTTATTCTGTTATTTTTCTCATACATTTTTTACCACCTGAACCTATTATAGCAAAAAAAGAATTATCTTAAAAGATAATTCTTTAATTTTTTTAGAAAATCCAACTAGATAACCATTTCAAACTATCAATGTAATCAGATGTAGTTACCATACCAGAAACTACTGGATAGAAAATAATAAATAGTAAAATTACTAAAGCAATATAGAAAATATAGAAACTATTATTTTTCATTTTTTCAGTAATCCATTTTACTAGTGATACGATTGCTAACATCATAAATGGTAGTGTTGGGAAGAAATGATACATAAACATTACTCTTCCAATTAGTGCATATGGTAAATAAGTGCATAGAATAAATACTAAAATAAATAAATTTTCTTTCTTTCTTGTACATACACAATTAATTAAAAGATAGATAAATGCAATAATACCACACCACCAAATAGCAGGATTTCCAATTCCAACGATAGTAGATTTAACATTACCACCATAATATCCAACATAATACCAAACTGGTTTTGTCATAACTGGCCAACTATACCAACTAGATGAAAAATCATGAGTTGCGGTTAATTTAGAATGATAATCATACATATTTTTGATTTGATTTATAATTCCTGAAATACTATTATCTGTATACCCATATACATTAGGGAATAATACATAACATAAGATATAAATAATAACAGGAATAATAATAAAGAAAACAAAACAAGCAGCTATTACTTTCCAAGATTCTCTATTTACTTTTACAATATAATAAATTAATCCTAGTATTACTAATAGGATAAAATATCCTACTGTTAATTTAACTGCTAGACTAGCTGATATTAGTAACGCTGTAATATAGTAAATAGCAATTGGTATAATACAAATACTAAATAAAGATATTAGTAATATTTTATTTAATTCTAATATTTCTTTTTCTTTATTTTTATTTTTCCTAATATCTTTATAAATTAAATCTACAAAGAAAACAATTGCTAAAGCAAGTCCTGCATATAGTCCTGTCCATTTAGTTGCAATACTAAGTCCTATAAATAATCCTGATAGGAATAAATTTTTAAGTTTTGCTTTTAAGGTTGCTTTTTCATCTAATGAAATATATTGGTACATAAATAATGCTGATAGCATAATAAATAATACTAAGAAACTATCGGTTGTACCCATTCTAGTTTGAGCAAAATGGAATGTATCAAATGTCATTAAAATACCAGCTAAAATTGCCCATTTACGACTCTTAAAGATTCTCTTAGCAAGAATATAGATAACTGGTATCATTAAAAGTCCAGCTATTGTTCCCATTAAACGATAACTAAAGGTACTCATACCAAATAATAAAATTGGTATCATCATAATTAGTTTACCAAGTGGTGGATGGGTCCATTCCATAACATCAATTCCATGTGCATATTCGTAAGCACTTCTAGCAAAATATATTTCATCAAAGTAACTACTATTCATATAGCTAATTTTAGCAGGTACTGTTTCTGTTTCATCTACAATCACATTACTTTGATCATCTGTTGCTTTAATAAGTAGCTTGTTACCATATTGGTCATATAATTGAATTTCACCTAAATAGCTTCCTTCTTCATGTGAAACAAACTTTAAGTATTTAAAATTATTTTCAAGCACTAAATCTTCCCAGGCAAATACATAAGTTTCATTTAAAGTAGCTATTTCTTCATAAGTTTCTCCATCATTTGATGCCAAAAGTGAAAAACTTCCTACTTCTGGACCTGTATAATAACGAAGTTTAGATACTTCTTGTACTCCAGTTGGAATCATAACTCCAATACTATCTCCTTCATATTGAAACTTATAATAAGTCTTTGGACTATCTAAAGTTCCTAAATGATAAAAGGAAATAATAAAATAGAAAAGTACAAGTACCCCCATAATAATCCAATCTTTTTTATCTAACTTTGGTGTGTTATCTTGTAAGTTTTGAAAAAAAGTCTTGATTTTTGAATCTTTTTTCTTTTCTTTTTGATTCTTATTTTTCATTTATCTAGCCTCCTACAATATCATTATAAGGCAAGATAAGTAAAAATTCAATTACTATTTTTTTTAATAAATCATGCTTTTTTACTGATGCATTTATTTTCTTTTCTTTTATCCAATTAATAAAATCTATTGTAGCATCAGTTCTATCATCATTTCTATTTATTCTTTCCTCATCATTCATTTCAGCTAATGTTTTATTACAGTTTTTTGGGATAAAAATATACCATAAATTTGATTTGGCATTCTTTGATTGATTACCTTTTTGTTCATATGATAAGCTTCCTTCAACTATTACTTGATCAACATCACCATAATTCATTTTTGGTTTTTGTTCTAGATAATCCGGTACATAAGATTTCCTATAAACTATAGTACCTGAATAAAACGGATTTCTTAACACCCTAGATATATATGCTGCAGACCAATTTGTTAGTCCAGTTGAAGTTCTTGCTTCTTGTTTAGTTAATTCATCTGCAATAGCACATGTTCCTTTACCACTTATATACTCTGAATAAATAAATCTTACTATTTCAGCTTGCTCTTCATTAACTACTAAGTCTTTACCAACTTTATCATATCCAAGTATATTGCCAGTTCCATAGAATACTCCATTTTGAAATGATATCAATTGTCCTGCTTTTACTCTTTGAGAAGTTTTCTTATTTTCATTTTGAGCCAGTGCAGCCATTATAGTAAGTTTTAATTCTCCATCTTCATCATTAAAAGTCCAAATATTATCATCAGTAAAAAATACTTCTATCCCTATTTTCTTTAACTCTCTAGTTTTTTGTAATGTATCTACTGTATTTCTTGCAAATCTTGATACCTCACGAGTAATTATTAAATCAAACTTTCCTGCTTTTGCATCCTCCATCATTCTCATAAAGTTTTTTCTTTTCTTTGTAGATGTTCCTGTTATACCTTCATCTATATATCTATCATATAAAATCCAGTCAGGATTTTTCTTTAGAATATCATCATAGTACTGAACTTGATTTTCTAATGCAGATAATTGAGCTTCGTGTTCTGTCGAAACTCTTGCATATATTGCCACTTTTCTTTTCATTTTTCTCACCTCTATAAAGAAATTATCATTTTTATAATAAATAGTTTAGGATGCGATTTTATACATAAGAAAAAGAAGTATTTCTACTTCTTTCATCGTACATTTGACATTTATTCGATATATCCTGTTTGTGATGATTCCAGTTCATTTTTTATTTTTTCTATCATTTCATCACTCCAAAATCTTATTACATTTAACTCTGTTAAATATTGCATTGTTAGCATTTGTCTTGATGGTGAATACATTAATGTATCTGGAACATATTCTGTTATAGAAACATTTTGAATTTGATTGTTTGATAGCATAATACTCAAATTATTATCTTTCTTTTTATTGTTGCTATAGTTTTCAAGTAATTTTTCGTTATGATGTGATAAAAGATTTTTTAGTGAATTATAAACATATTTATCTACCATAGAAGTAGCATAATAATAAGAAACTTTTCCATCATAAGGATTCAAATAAATATGATTGAAAAAATCTATATCAACAATGCAACCATGAATACGGCCATCGCCGCCTATACTTTTAATACCATTTGATATTTCTTTTAATGCATCGTTATAGTTCTTCATTGCTTTACTAATTGCAAAAGTTAAAATATCCATTGTATTATAATAATAATTAATATCTTGATTCTTTAAAATCCTTACTGATCCACCGTTAAGTAAATATAATTTTCCTTCTATATTTTGGTAAAAGAAACAATAAATACCATTCTTTTTTAGCATTATCAGTTTACCATCAGATTTATTAAAATCAATTCTAATTCCTATACCCCTATTAAAAGTAAAATAATCATCACGGCTTATTTCATATATTCCATTTTCAAAATATTGAAAGTAATCAAAGTTTTTTGATAATTCAAAATACTTTAATCCAATATTACTTCTATAATAACCTATTTGGTTGTCTGAATAAACTGTCTTTTCATCATCAATTGAAAATGAATTTTGGTGAGTATGGCCATTAACATATATCCATTTTTTTACATAATCACTAGTATTCCAATTTTCTTTTTGAGTGTGAGTTAAAACTATTAATTTTGTCTTATCAAGAGCTCCTTTTACATGTTCATACAATTTATTAAATCTGTCGGTTTGCATCTTGTCTTCTTCAAGTGTCTTAATAGTATCTCTATATAACCCACAAATTGCATTGTATTTATTATTTAATCCACTAAACCCTAGTCCTCCTAGTATCATTAATCTACTTCTATTACTTAATTCCTTTAAATAAGTTTCAGTAGAAGCTAAGATTTCTTCTTCATTTAATATTTTTATTCCCTCTTCATGGAAAAATAATAATTCATTTTGCAAAAATATTATATCTTTAAACTCTTTAAAAAAATCTCTATATTTTTGAACAATATCATTCAATCCGTTTTCTGAGATTTCATTATCAATGTTCCATATTTCATGATTTCCAAGAATAACAATAATATAACCCTTCCATTTTTTTCTTAATAATTTATAAAAAATTTTAGTTAGTTCAAAACTCGATGATGTATCACCACCAATTAGAAGACAATCATATAATTCTGCATTTTCTGTTAAACGATCTATCATTTTTTTAATAAATTGTATAATTTCAATATACGAAGCGTGTTCAGGAAATTTTTTTGCAATTTTATGGCATAAGTGGATATCGCTAATATAATAAATTCTTCTATTATTATTAGAATTATCTGTCAAGGCTAGTCCATAATTGTTTGCTGATATTTCATTATCTTCATTTTCCATATATGGAATATTCAAATAATCCTTATTATTCAGAATAAGATTATCATAGGAAGTAGAATCATACAATCCATGTTCAATTAGTACATTACTGCCTATTAATAAATTAGAGTAATCTAATTGTTTTACGTCTACACCCTTAAAGTCAAAATCAAATAAATCTGCTTCAGAAAGATCATTATTAACATATTCAGAAAAATCATCAAAAGAATTAAATTCTTTATTTTCAATGTCATCCTTATAAGAAAACTTTTCTGTAGTATAAAATTTATTAGTTACTTTATCATATTTTTTTTGAGCAAAAATCCTTATTCCACATTTCCTCTCTAAATTTATTATTTCTTTGTCGGTATCAAATTGAGTTGGTATGGCTTCTTCAATGGAACGTGTATATACTGCTTCTTCATTTTCTTTTAATTTTACTGCTGTTTCTAATGTTGCAATAATTAGTTCTCTAGTTCTTAATTTTTCTGGAACAATATCTAAAATATTGCAATTAGTTTTTACAGCTTCTAGATACATTTCATCTTTAATATATTTTTTAGGTATATATTCTATACAACTAGGATTATTTTCAAAAGCTTTTAAACAAATTTCTTTATTTCTCTTTTTATCACTTATATACCTTAAATTATTTCCATCTGTCATGATTAATTTCATTGCCGTTTTATCATCTATGTATTCACTTGGAAAATATCTAATACATTCTCCATTTAATTTAATTGCTTCGAAACAAAACTTTTTAGTTTTAATATTGTTAGGGACAAATCTCATAGCTAAAGAATCGTGTTCAACTGCTGCCAAACATAATTCAGTTGTTAAAAATTCTTCAGGAACTTCTTTTAAATTAAATGGATTAACTTTTACTGCTTCAAAACACATTTCATATGTTCTGATTTTTTTAGGAATACTGCTAAAACTGATTTTTCTTTCTTTAATCCTTTTTATGTATTCATCTGTTGATTCAATAAAATGTTTTTTACTTTCTACTAATTCTAAGCTCATCAACTCACCACCAATCTACTAATATTATTATATCATATATTTTGATTAATCATCTCTGTTATATATTTCAAAATTTAGTTTCCGCTCTAGATACTCTTCATCTGATATTTCTAAGTTTTCTCTTTTGCCTCTCATCTTTTTCCATTCATTCATAGCTTTTTGAACAATATCGTTATATTCAGTTCTTTCAAAACTATCTGAATCAAAACTTATCTCAAAATATGGTAATTTTTCTTCCAACCACATATGAAAATAAACTACATCAATTGGATTATTAAAATCATATCTCTTTATAGCATTAACACTTACTTCATATAAATCGGCAATATCCATTAATCTTTCTTTACTAGGTCCTCTATCATTATTCTCATAATATCTAAAAGCCTTATGTGGATCATCACCTCCAAATCCAAAATATTCTACGACATCATCTGCGTCCATGTGTCTCAATCTTCTCACATACTCTAAACGATCTCCTTGTGATAAATTTTTTAATGTTGGTTTTCTAAAATAAATATTCATCATTCCTTTCTTTTTTATATTTTTTCTTCCAACAAAAAAAGTAGCCCTAACCTTATTGCTACTTTCCTGCATAAAAATTTATTATTGTGGCATCACACCACCCAACCCATTTTTATTATTTATATAATATTATCATCCTTCCATTTTACCCTTTTATTCCAACAAAAAAAGACTCATTTGAGTCTTTCTTATTTTACCATTTGGAGTGTGTTCTCACTCTATTTTTGGTGGGACTTGATAGCAGCTTGTGCAGCAGCAAGTCTAGCAATTGGTACTCTAAATGGACTACATGATACATAAGTAAGTCCAACTTTATGGAAAAATTCTACACTAGAAGGATCTCCTCCATGTTCACCACAAATACCAAGTTTAATATCTGGACGTGTTGTTTTACCTTTTTCTACTGCCATTTCTACTAGTTTACCAACTCCAACTTGATCAAGTCTAGCAAATGGATCTTGTTCATATATTTTATTTTCATAATATGAGCCTAAGAACTTACCAGCATCATCTCTAGAAAAACCAAATGTCATTTGTGTTAAATCGTTGGTTCCAAATGAGAAGAATTCTGCTTCTTTCGCAATATCATCAGCAGTAAGAGCAGCACGAGGAATTTCAATCATAGTACCGATATGGTAATTTATATCTGAATTTTTCTCTTTCTTAACTTTTTCAGCTGTTTCAATAACGATATCTTTCACAAATTTTAATTCCTTTACTTCACCTACTAATGGAATCATAATTTCTGGAATAATATCAAAACCATCTTCTTCTTTTACTTCAATTGCTGCTTCCATTAAAGCACGAGTTTGCATTCTAGCTATTTCAGGATAAGTTACATCTAGTCTACAACCACGATGTCCCATCATAGGATTGAATTCGTGTAAATCAACGCATTTTTGTTTTAACTGTTCCGCTGTTACACCCATATCTTTAGCTAAATCTATGATTTCTTTTTCTTCAGTTGGTAAAAATTCATGAAGAGGTGGATCTAAATAACGAACGGTCATTGGAAGACCTTTTAAAACTTTATACATAGCTTTAAAATCACTTTTTTGATATGGAATCAATTCAGCTAAGGCTTTTTCTCTTTCTTCAACAGTATCAGATAAAATCATTTTTCTCATTGAATGAATTCTTGCTTCGTCAAAGAACATATGCTCTGTACGGCAAAGTCCAATTCCTTCTGCTCCTAATTCTACTGCTTTCTTAGCATCGGTTGGATTATCGGCATTAGTTCTTACTCCTAGTATTCTATACTTATCAGCCCAAGCCATAACACGACCAAATTCACCAGCTATTTTAGCATCTGTTGTCGGAATCACACCATCATAAATATTACCAGTTGAACCATCTATTGAAATAATATCTCCTTCATGATAAGTTTTACCAGCTAGGCTAAACTCTTTCTTTTCTTCATTCATTTTAATATCGCCACAACCAGATACACAACAAGTTCCCATTCCACGGGCTACTACTGCAGCATGAGAAGTCATCCCACCACGAACAGTTAAAATACCTTGGCTAGCTTTCATTCCTGTTATATCTTCAGGAGAAGTTTCTAGTCTTACTAAAATTACTTTTTCATTCTTGCCACCAAGTCCTTCTCTTTCGGCATCACTTGCAGTAAACACAATTTTACCACAGGCTGCTCCTGGAGATGCTCCTAACCCTTTTCCAATAGGGGTAGCAGATTTTAATACACCAACATCAAATTGTGGATGAAGTAAAGTATCTAAATTTCTAGGATCTATCATTAATACAGCTTCTTCTTCCGTACGCATACCTTCATCTACTAAATCACACGCAATCTTTAAAGCGGCTTGTGCCGTTCTTTTACCATTTCTAGTTTGTAGCATATAAAGTTTACCATGTTCAACAGTAAATTCCATATCTTGCATATCTTTATAATGATCTTCTAGAATTTTACACACTTCTTTAAATTGTTTGAATGCTTCTGGGAATTTCTGTTCCATTTCCGTAATATGCATTGGCGTTCTAACACCAGCTACTACATCTTCTCCTTGAGCATTGGTTAAAAATTCTCCAAACAAACCTTTTTCACCAGTTGCAGGGTCACGAGTAAAAGCAACTCCAGTTCCACAATCTTCTCCCATATTACCAAAAGCCATTGACTGTACATTTACAGCAGTTCCCCAAGAATATGGAATATCATTATCTCTTCTATAAACATTAGCTCTAGGGTTATCCCAACTTCTAAATACTGCTTTGATTGCTCCTAATAACTGTTCTTTTGCATCATCTGGAAAACTACTACCAATTTTAGCTTTGTATTCTTCTTTAAACTGTCTTGCTAACTCTTTTAAATCTTCTGCATCTAATTCTACATCTAATTTGACATGTTTATTTTCTTTCATTTTATCGATTAATTCTTCAAAGTATTTTTTACCAACTTCCATTACGACATCAGAATACATTTGAATAAATCTACGATAACAGTCCCATGCCCATCTTGGATTATTTGATTTTTCTATTAAAGCATTTACCACATCTTCATTTAATCCTAAATTTAAGATAGTATCCATCATACCTGGCATACTAGCTCGTGCTCCACTTCTTACACTCACTAACAAAGGATTTTCTTTATCTCCAAATTTCTTACCAGTAATTTCTTCTAGTTTCGTGATGTATTCATCGATTTGAGATTTTATTTCTTCATTAATTTCTTTACCATCTTCATAATACTTACAACATGCTTCTGTTGTGATAGTAAATCCTTGTGGTACAGGTAGACCAATATTCGTCATTTCTGCTAAATTAGCTCCCTTACCACCTAGTAAATTTCTCATACTAGCATTTCCTTCACTGAATAAGTAAACGTATTTCATATCATCACCCTTTCTACTTTTACTTAACCCAAGTATAACAAAAAAATATAGACAAAACAATTTAAATATAGAAAATTAAACTCGTTTTACAGATTTCTTTTCTATTCATTATTCATCTATATTTTATTTTTAATTTTTATATTTATTACTAATAGTTAAATGGAATATTTCATTTTCTTACATTTTTGATGTTCTACTTCTTTAGAATAAAATTTTTCTTTTCTTTCTTGATAGCATTTACTGCATACAGATTCATAAGTAATGTTTGCTTTTCCATCTATTGCTACTTGTTTTCCAGAAAAAACATCTTTTCCATCTATTTTACGAATCACAAAAGTAGCTTTTTTTCCACATTTACAGATTGTTTTCATTTCTTCAATACTATGAGATACTTGAAGTAATCTTGTGCTACCTGAAAAACCATGTGTTAAAAAATCAGTACGAAGCTCATAAGCAATTACTGGAATATCTAATTTCGTCGTTATTAGTAATAATTCATCTATCTGTTTTGGTAATAAAAACTGTACTTCATCTACTAAAACACATCTAGCATTTTGATATTTGTTATCAATTAATTCATAAATATTAGTATTTTCATCTATTATTTCATCAATTTTCTTTTCACCTAAACCTCTTGATACAATTTTATTGTTTCCTTTTGAATCAACTTTAGGTTTTATAATCACTGCTTTCATACCTTGTTCTTCAAAATTATGAGAAGTCATCATTAAATAAGTTGTTTTGCCACAATTCATAGCACCATATCTAAAATACAACTTAGCCATCTGTTATTTTTTCTTTCTTGCTCTAGGGTGCGTTCTTAAATAAACACTTTTAATTCTATCATTCGTAATATGAGTATAAATATTAGTAGCTGACAAAGATTCATGTCCTAATAATTCTTGAACACTTAATAAATCACACCCTTCATTTAATAAGTGTGTTGCAAAACTATGCCTAAGCATATGAGGAGTTAAATGTTTCGTAATAGCCGTGTGTTTCATAATTTCATCTAAAACATATTCTACCCCTCTTGGTGTTAGTCTACCTCCCAATTTATTTAAAAAAAGATAATCGCTCTTTTTTGTATTTAACTTATCTCTTGCTTCTTTTAAATAAAGCTTTAATCTTTTTTCTGTTATCTTATTAAAGTAAACAATTCTTTCTTTATTCCCTTTTCCTAAAATTTTAATAGTTTTCGTATTCATATTGATATCATTTACTTTAATACTTACTAGTTCTCCAACACGCATACCTGTTGCATATAACATTTCTAAAATTAAAGAATTTCGAATACCAAGAGGTTCTTCTAAATTAGGAATATCAAAAATTTCATCAATTTCATTATATTCTAAATACTTAGGTAATCTTTTTCCTTTTTTTGGTAACTTTAATAAATGAAAAGAATAATTTTCTTGCTTATTGTTTGCTAAGTAACGATAAAAACTACGAATAGAAGATATTTTACGACTAACTGATGTTGCTTTTTCATGTTTTCCGTTGTATAAACGATTTACATAACTACGAGCTTCTTGATAGGTTATTTTTAAATAATCGATATTATTTTCTTTACAGTCATCTAAAAAAGATTCTATATCTAGTTGATAATTTTTTATGGTGTAATTAGAATAGTTTTTTTCTACTTTTAAATAAGTGATAAAATCTTTTACATCTTTCATGTTATTTTATTCCTTTAGGGTTATCTTCACCATACATCATTTCGTATTCTTCTGGATCTAAATATTCTTCTGTTTCTTGATTATATTCTTCTACTTTTTCTAAAGTTGTTTTAAAGGTACGATTTAGGGTATAGTTAGGATTAGTTACCATTTTAGTAGTAACACTTAATGAATTCTTTTTTGGAACACTTTTATTTTTATAAAAATAATTTTCTTCTTTTTTCTTACGAGAAATAGCTAGTCCTCTATAATTTTTATATTTTGCTAATCTCTCTAAAATTTCAGATTTTAGATCTTGTAAATTTTTACTTTCTTCTTCTGAATAAACACCTTGATGAAAACTAGTAGCATAACGACTTAATATACCTTGAAAAGTATTACCATAGTTATATACCTCTGTTAAAAAAGTTTTATAATTATCACTTTCTAATTGTTCAAATAAATAGTTTTTCATTTCTAAATAACTATTTGTTTCAATTACTTTCTTACCGTTTGATATTTCTCTTATGATATTTTCAATATAAGAGTTACCGCATATAATAGAAAATTCATTATCTTTAATAGTGTCATAAATATATACTTTTTTAATTTCACTCCTTAAAATATCTGATGTATATGCTAAATCATCTAATAAATCATAGTAACTTTCTTTTTCTAAACAGATAATATCCATTTCCTGTAAGGTTTTCTTTTGATATTCTTCTAACTCAATAAACTTTATTTTATTTTCTAAATAAACTTTAAATTTAAATCTTGCCATAACATACACCTCATAATCTAATGATACCATAAGTATAGTCCAAAAGAAAAAGAAAAGCATAAAATTTACTTTTCTTTTTCTTCATATTTACATTCAGAATTACTACACTTGATTATATTATTTTTAGTTACTAATAAATTACCACATTCTGGACAAATTTTACCAGTTGGCATATCCCAAGTAGCTACTTTACATTTTGGATAATTGTTGCAACCATAGAAAATCTTTCCTCTTTTGGTCTTTTTTTCAATAATTTTTCCTTGTTTACAAATAGGACAGTCCATAATTTCTTTTGTTTCTTTTATTTCTTTTTTAATATATTTACATTCTGGATAATTGCTACAAGCAGTAAAATTACCATATTTACCTTTACGAACCACTAAAGGGCTACCACATTCTGGGCAAATTTCCCCTGTTTCTTGTGGTTTAGCTTTTTCCATCTCACCAAATGCTTGTTTTAAAATAGGATCAAATTTTTGATAGAAATCTGTTAATACTTGAATATTATTAGCATTATTCGTAGCTATTTTATCTAAATCATTTTCCATATTGGCAGTATACTCTACATTAATAATATCACTAAAGAATTCTTGAAGTTTATCTGTTACTTCAAATCCAATATCTGTTGGAACAAATTTTTTATCTTCTAAATTTACATAACCACGATCACGAATATTACTAATAATAGTAGCATAAGTAGATGGTCTACCAATTCCTAACTTTTCCATTTCTTGGATTAACTTAGCTTCTGTATAACGACTAGGTGGACTAGTGAAGTGTTGTTTTTTCTCTACATTTTCGGTTTTATATTCTTCCTCTTTAAAAACAGGCAGAATCTTATCTTCACTGCTTTCATAATCAGCATATACTTTTAAATAACCATCAAAGATTAATACTTGACCTGTAGTTTTAAATAAATATTCTTGATTATCAAAAATAACTGTAGTTTGATTAACTTTACTATCTGCCATAATAGATGCTAAAGCACGATAGTAAATAATACGATACAATTTATATTCATCATTTGATAAATATTCTTTAACAGTGTCTGGTGTTCTTAAAATACTAGTAGGACGAATTGCTTCGTGTGCATCTTGTACATTTTCTTTACTTTTAGTTTGTTTTACATAGCCAACATAATTTTTACCGTAATTTGTTTCAATAAACTTTTTACTGCTACCAATAAATTCATCTGATAAACGAATAGAATCTGTTCTCATATAAGTGATTAAACCTACTGTTTCTTTTCCTAAATCAATACCTTCATAAAGCTTTTGGGCAATACTCATTGTTTTTTTAGCAGGAAAACCTAATTTGGTAGATGCTTCTTGCTGTAGGGTACTAGTAATAAATGGTGGTTTACTCTTCTTATTTTTTACCTTTTCTTCAATTTTAACCAATTTATAAGTATCTGTTAACTTTTCTAAAATAGAATCTGCTTCATCTTCGTTATGAATTTCTATTTTTTTATTTTTATATTCAAATAAGTCAGCATTAAAATTATCAAATATAGAAGTAATTGTCCAATATTCTTCTGGAACAAATGCCTTAATTTCACGTTCACGGTCTACAATTAGTTTTAAGGCAACACTTTGTACACGGCCAGCACTTTTACCACCTGTTTTTGATTGCATTAATTTTGATAAACGAAAGCCAATAATACGATCTAATATTCTTCTTGTTTCCTGACTTTTTACTAAATCATCATCTATTTTTCTAGGTTCTTTAAAGGCATCTATTACTTTATCATGCGTAATTTCATGGAATAAAACGCGTTCATAGTCTTTATCTTTAATTCCTAATGCATCTTTTAAATGCCAACTAATTGCTTCTCCTTCACGGTCAGGGTCGGTAGCTAGATAAACTTTATCAGCATCTTTTACTTCTTTTTTTAACTCTGTTACTAGTTTCTTTTTACCAGGAATAAAAGTATAACTTGGTTCGAAATTATTCTCAATATCTACTCCTAGTCCATATTTTCCAGTAGTAGCTAAATCTCTAATATGACCCTTTGATGATACTACTTTATAGTCTTTACCTAAATATTTTTCTATTGTTTTGCTTTTAGCAGGCGATTCCACAATTACTAAATTTTTTCCCACAAAATCACATCCCTCATTAAATTTATACTAGCTATTTCTAGTTTTGTCAATTTTATTTCTACTATAATATACCAAATAACTTAGCTATTTACTTCTATTTTTTAAAATTTTTTGATATTTTTCGTTCACTTTAGAAAAATCAATTAATTTCCAAAAGTTATCTACATAGTTTTTACAATTATTTCCATAATCTATATAATAAGCATGTTCCCATACATCTAATGCAATAATAGGAGTCATTTTAAAAGAGAATGGGCTTTCTTGATTTTTTAAATTTAAAATTTTTAAATTCTTATTCCCATCTACTACTAAAAAAGTATAACCAGACCCTTGTAAAGAATTTCCTAAATCGATAAATGTATTTTTAAAGTTATCAATACTTCCAAATTTAGAAATTAAAGCACTCTTTAGTGGTTCTGGAATCATGGTATTATTGGATTTATCTAAGTTATCAAAATAAAGTTCATGATTTACTACTCCTCCAGCATTATACAAAATAGCATCTTGGGATTTTCTAAAAATATCGAGATTTTGAAATAAATCTTCTAATGGAAATTGATACTTAAAATTATTTTGTGCAAGTAGGTTGTTTAAATTTCTTAAGTATTTCAAATAGTGATTATGATAATGGGCTTCTACTGTTTTTCTACTGATATCTGGTGATAAAGTATTATAATCATATTTTAAAACATAAGGTTGATACATAAAATTCTCCTTTCATAGAAATATATGAAAAGAGAAAGATAATTTTACCTTTCTCCTATTTTTTTTGATTTATGTTCTTCTATTTCTTTGCTTAAATTCGTATTCATTTTGACTTCTGGTGGTAATTGCACATATAAAAAATCAATTCCCATAATTTCACTAGCAGCATTAGGTATTTTATATTGATGAACTAATCTTTTTACATCTTTTAATGTTTCAACTAGAACAGTACTTTTTCCATATAAAATATTTCCAAAAGTTTTAAAATCATTTAAAAGTTGTTCCCAAATATCAGATACTGAATTTGATAAATCAATATTACTTTCCTTTATATCTATTAGTAATTGATTAACGTTATTTATTCCATCTAATAGACAAAATTTTTCATAATTAGCTTCTGAAAATTCTACTTTCCAAATACCACTATATAATTGCTCTGGAGTATCTTTTGCATATTTTAATTTTATTAATAACTTAAAATAATTAACTTTAGCATAAAACTCTTTTTCTTTTTTAATTGTTTCCTCTACTTGTTTAAATTCATTCATTTTTAATCCTCCCTGATGTTTTTATTATAGCAGTCTTATTTTTGGTTTTCAAGCTCTTTTACCATTTCTGATATTGGCTTAAAAGTTTTACGGTAACCATCAATTAAACCATACTCTTTAATTGCTTCAATATGCTTTTTAGTAGGATAACCTTTATGAGATTTAAAACCATACATAGGATACTTCTTATCTAATTCTATCATCATTCTATCCCTAGTTACCTTAGCTATAACGCTTGCAGCTGCTATAGAAATACTTTTGGCATCTCCTTTAATAATAGAAGTAGATGGCATTTCAAGTTTATCTAATTTCATAGCATCAATCAAAACATGTTCAGGTTTCACTTTACTTTTTTCAACTGCCTGATACATAGCTAATTTAGTTGCTTCATAAATATTAACTTCATCAATTACCTTTTCATCCATCATGCCAATTCCAACACTGATGGCATGTTCCATAATGTAATCATAAAATTCTTCTCTTTTTTTCTCACTTAACTTTTTAGAATCTGTTAATCCTTCCAACACAAAATCTTTTGGTAAGATAACACAAGCAGTTACAACAGGACCAATTAAAGGGCCACGACCTACTTCGTCCATTCCAGCAATCAAGTTAATGCCATTTTTCCATAGTTCTTTTTCATATTGATATAAATCTACTTTTTCCATTTTTACCTCTTTACACCTAAGAAAAAAGAGATGATTCCCTTTTCCTTTTTCTATTATTATTTTCTCATTGAAATTCCTAATACTTTACAAAAAGCTTGTTTTCTTTTTAACTTTCTTTTTTCTTTTTGAATAGATCTAATAGATAAAATATAACCGGTAGCATTCATCATTTTAATATCTAAATTATTAATGCTACTTATAAATTCATTTCTTGTTTCTAATGTTTTTGCTTCTTTTGGTACCTTAGAATATTTTAATTCTACTAAGTCTTTATCTACTGTATGATGAAGAATTATATTTCTTAATACTTTTATTTTCTCTTTATCTGTCAAGCTTTTTGCATCAATCTCGTATTCCTTTAGAAATTCATCTAATGTTTGTGTTCTTTTTTCTTCCATAAGTTACCTCCTATTAAGACGATCTAAAGTAATAGAACCTAGATTTCCGTCTTTTAAATCTCTTATAATAATATAATACACTTTTTGATAATCGGCAATACCACCTTTTTTTAAAGCACCACGTTTTTTAGCAATTTTATCTAGTGTTTCTTCTATATTTGAAAAATCAATTGCTGTTATTCCGTAACGTTCTTCTAACTTTGATGGATACAATTCTTGCATAGTCTTTAATATAAAAATAGCTATTTCTTGTTCATCTAGTATTTCTTCTTTGATAGAAGACAGGCTTGCTAAAATAAAAGCTTGATGTTGATTTTCTAATTTTGGCCATAGAATACCTGGAGAATCTAATAAATCGATATCTTTATGAATTCTAATCCAGCCTAAGTTTTTGGTAACACCAGGTTTATCACCAATAGAAGTTACTTTTTTTCCTACTAAACGGTTTATTAAAGTACTTTTACCAACATTAGGAGAACCAATTACTAATGCTCTAATATTTCTTGGCTTTAGTCCCTTTCTTTTTCGTTCTTCATTCATGCTAGCTAATAATTTTTCACTTTCAGTAATAATTTTATTTACATTTTTACCATTTACCAAATCTACTGGTATTACTGTATATCCTTGTTTTTCATATTCTTCTAATATTTTATTGGTTTCTATTTGATCACAAATATCATATTTAGTAACAATTATAATTCTAGGCTTATTTTTTACTAAATTATCAAGATCAACAATTTTAGAACTAAGTGGCATTCTAGCATCAATTACTTCATAAATGATGTCAATTAAATCTATTTTCTCTTTTATTTCTCTTCTTGTTTTAGCCATATGGCCTGGGTACCAATTGATTCCGACTGATGGAAAACTTTTTGGACTATCATCTTTTTTCTTTTCTGCCCTAATTTTTCTTTTTTGATACATATCCATTTTAATCACTTCCTTTTTACAACTTGTAATTTATATAACTACTTATATACTACCACTTTTGGAAAACAAGTAACATTATATTCTTCACAAGTTTTACATTCTTTATCTATTAGATCTGCATTATCATAAACAAATCCATTTTTAAGATAAAACTCATCTACTTTTGAAATTGTATATACTGGTTTTCCTAACTCTTTTATAGCTTTCTCTAATAATATTTTTCCATAACCTTTACGTCTACATTTTTCATCTACCGCTAATGCTTCAATAAAGTTCTTATCTTTATATAATGAAATAGATACTGCTCCTTTTATTTTTTTGTTTTCTACTATAACAAATGATTTTACATTAGTTCCAAAATAATTTTTGTTTTCATCAAATTCTAATCTATTTTCTATATAAAAATTAATTAAACTGTTATTATCATACTCAATAAATTCCACTATTTTCCCCCCCTAAATTACTATTTTATTTCATCAAGTTTCTTTTGCTCTTTTATTTCTAATTTTTTCCTTTCTTTTTCTAATTCTTTTAAGCTCTTTTTAGGTGTTGGCATTTCTTCGGGCATCATTCCACCAATATCTGCAATTGCTTTTCTAACTTTTTGACCAACTTCATAATGTACAGCTTTTGCTTCTTTTTCATCTTGTACATTGTCTTTTAAAAGTTTTTGCTTTGTTTGATTTATTCTAAATAAATTAGCAACTAATTCATCTTCATTCATATTATCTAAAATATCTTCTCTATAGCGTAATTTTTTTCTTTTAAAAATATCATTAGCTGTTTCTCCATTATATAAACCTTTATACCCTGCATTATGAAACTCAGCCATATTTTTAACACCTGCTGCAGAAGCAACTCTTTGCAAAGTATAATTACCTTGCTTTGTTAACTTTCTTTGATAAAATCTTTTTTCGTCATCGGATAATGAATCATATTCCTGTTCTGTTATTTCTTGTTTTCTTGTTTGTATAGCAAAATAGGTTTGTCCTAAAGCCACAACTTCTTTGTTGGGATCTGCATTTTGTACTATTAAATAACATATATATCTTGAAAGTTTATAATCTTGTATATTAGCAGTAGCATTATTATTTCTTTTTGACAACTTGTTGACCTTAACAAGTTGTTCATCTATATTAAATCCAGAATTTTTACAAGCTTCTTTTGCTTTATTTAAAACCTTTAAGAAATTTCTCCAGTCTTTATATTCTAAAACTTTTGAAAGTTCCCTAGCATACCAATATTCATTTCCATAATCATCTATATGTTTAATATTTTCAAAAATACTATTAGCATATTCATTTCCCATTTTCTTCATTACTATCTCCTTCTTTATTACCTCATATAAAAGTTTTCCATAAGTCATTATCACCCCTATTTTCTTTAAAATTTTATCATTTTACACCTAATTCAATCAAAACATCTCAAATTTTTCCTAACATAGCAGATTCTAATTCTGTTTCAATATAATTTTCTTTCAAAGTTGTTAAATTCAAAATATAATGATCTTTCATAATATTTTTAGCTAAATCACTATTACCTAATTTTTTGGTCTCATTACTTTTTCTTGTTTAAATTTAAACAAAAATCAAATAAAATACCTTCTAAAATAAGAGTTTATATAGAGCTTAATTAAAGTTGATATATACCAGTTGACATTAGTTTTGTAACTTCATTATTATTTGCTTACCTTTATTTCGAGCCAACCTTTGTATATCTCATTTGTGAGTAATATATAATTTTATAGACTTAATTTAGCACTTCTCTATTAATTTTACTATAAATTTTATTTTATTTAAAATAATTATTAATTATATTTACAAATTTTTATTTATTTTCACCAAATGGTTTTTTATGCCCACTTTAAACATTAAAAAACTCTGTATGTTATTTTCTTATTAAGTTTCTGACTTCTTTATCAATTTCATAAGTTGCAATAACCTTGTTTGTTTATGTTTCTAAACACTTTAATTTAAATATTAATAGTTATTAAAATTTTTTAACTAACTCTTTTTGTCCAATTTCATAAACTGGTAAATCTTTATTTAAACACTTTATTATTGCTAAGTAAGTGGGATCAGTTATACCGGTTTTATCTTCCCATAATTCATGAATTATTAAAGACAAAATATCTCTCATGTCTATACCATATCTTTTTCTTTGTTCCCTGACCGCTACTGTTATTGATGGACGTTCTGATTCATAGGCAATATTCCATGCTTGCTCTACACTTAATAATAATTCTTCTCTATTTATTTTTTTACCAAAATATATTTCTAAACTGTCTAGAAGATGATTTATAGCTTTAATGGTATAACAGTATTCATCACCAGGTAAAAATGAAATGTCTTTTAATTTCTTATTTGTCAAATGTTCTGGAAGTATGATACCCATAATATTTTCTGTATTAATTTTTTCAGTAGCAAACACTTCATCATCAAAACACGATTCTAAAACTCCAACTTCATTAACTTTGGTATTTCTATTAATCATTAACGATAATGAGGTTAAGGTGTGCAATGAAAAAGCTTCAAAAAATTGAGAAAAAGTTGGGCTTTTTTCAAACGTTATTCTATACAATTTATCATAATCAACTAAAGAAATATAATTCATACCATTTTTACACTCATAACTTTTGATACTATGCACATAAAATGATAATAATTTTAACTTTTCAATTTCTTTTCGTGATAATATTCCATATTTTAAAATATAATCTAATTTCACTAAATTCAAATCAATAATTGAATGAAAATAATAATTTCTAAAAAAATTATCATTATCTTCTACTGCATTAATATATTGACCTATTTTATAATATCTTTCCATTAAAAAAACCTCCTGAAATATTTAGTAATTACTATAACGAACAAGTTATACTTTAAAAAATTAAAAAAAGTTAATTGTTTTTTTATAGGCTTTGCCGTTTACTTCTTTTTTATCCTCTTCTTGTGCATCAAGGGAGTGAAATATAATATGGTTTGATTTTGTAATTAACGATTCACATCTAGGATTTTTATTTCCAGAATCTGTATAATATTCTACAATATCATGTTCGAAGTGGTCTTTATTTAATACTAAAGAAACCCAAAAAACAATATATTCTTCATCTAAATCATTACTATTGATAGAAGACAATTTTTTGGTTTCATTATAAGAAAGTACTGTATCATAACTACTAGCTTTTGACTTTACTTCAATATAATTCCATTTTTTGGTTTCATTATTATAAGCAATAAAATCATAACCTAGTCCATCACCTATATCTTGAGATACCCATTTAAAGAAAGAATACTTATCTTGGTGATTAGCTAAATATTCTTTTACAAGATACTCTGCATAATAACCCAATATCTCTATATTATCATTTAATGAAGTGAAATAGACTTCTTTTAATTTTTCTTCATATAATGGGATTTCTTCTTCTTTATATTTAACATTCTTTCCCAAAAGCCAACTACCATCTTTAGAAAATGAAAAATTATTGATTCCATACATATTTAAAAAATCTTTTATCCAACTACTATCATATTGAGGAAAAACTTCTCTACATATATAAATAATTAGATCACTATATTGGGTAATATTTTTTCCATATTTTTGACTAAACAAAGCCATTTCACTATATAAATCATTAGTATTTCTAAATGGTATTAATTCAATCAAAAAAGCTTTCACATAATCATATCTAAAATCATTAGTTTCTCTATAGCTTATAAAATTAATTACTTCTTCTGTCCTCTTTGTAATAATGTCATTTTCCATTATAACCCCTCACATTACCTATAAATTAATTCAATTAAGTCATAATCTATTGAAATTGGCTATATTATATTATAAATCTCTATAAAAGGAAAGAAAAATATACCTGTTTACAATGTATACAAGTAAAAGATAATCAAAAAAACTTCTGTTATAATTGCTGTAAACTCAAGAATAACAAAAGTTATTTTTATAAATGGAATAATATACTATCTATCTAATAATAGATTATTTATTAGAGTCACTGTTCTTTCTTTTACTTCAAAAATTTTCACATTCTTAACCTTTATCTATAATGTCTTTAATTTCTCTTAATGATTTATTTATGAATTTCCTATTAATACCTATAAAAGGAACATTTATATTATTTTCAGATAATTTTTTATAAAGTTTTTCCATGAATAATCCTTTTCTTTTTTCCATTCCTTTGTTTGTATAAATATAATTAATACAACAAGACGGAGAATGTTCAATTCCCAATACTGCAATTACTTCATATTTGGATTCTATAATTCTTTGAATACTGTTAAAAGTTTGAAGAGCTAAATCTTCACATAATTTATTAAATTCTTTGGTATCATACTTCGTTATTCCTTTTGGCAATCTAATAAGTCCTTCTTGTGACATACTTTCAGCACAAGGCATTTGAATAATATTAATATCATTTTCTATTAATAATCTCATTATAGGCTTTATGGTAGCCTTATGTTCATATTTTACAATACCTTGGGCTTGATAGGCTTGAGCCATTAAACAAAAAGGAACAAATATAAACTTTTTACTTCTATTATCTTCCATTATATAAATCTTTCTCCTAAAGCAGTATTCTTTTGTTTTTGTATTATTTCATCTACTATTTTCTCATATAATTCTTTATATATTTTTTGACAAGTTTTTAATGATATTTGATCCACGTTATTAGAACTTAAGGGTATTCCTATCAAGCATTGTGATTCATTCACTTTTGGTACAAATCCTCTTATAATAAATTCATTTTTTTCTTCAAAATCATTTATTAAATCTTTTAATGGTAATAGTAACTCAATACTGTATTTTTTAAATAATTTTTTAAATAAATTTAGCATTTCATCTTGTTCTATAGCGAACAATTGACTATTTCTTGCTCCATCTGCAACATATTTTATATTATTTTGTATACATATTATAATTGCTGCAACATACATGGATAATCTACATGATAAACAGTTTAATTCAGATATTGTTATATTACCATATTTTTTATTAATCTCTTCTAAATACATATTATAAGTCTTTATTATAAAATTTCTAAAAAAACAACTTATATTTTTAGTCCCAATATACGATACTTTTTCACTACCATATTTCTTTAATAATCTTTTATAACCAATTTTAACATTATTGATACCAATGGTCTGTCCATTATCAAAATGTACTAAGATAACTTTATATCCTTGCTCAATTAAATAAATTGTACTTAAAAATGAATCTTTTCCTCCTGAAAATAAAACTAAGCATTCCTTCATATCTAATTCTCCTAACGATTTTTTATTTTCTATGTATATTGTATCATGTTTTACATATTTTAAATATTATTATCAATCTATAAAACTATTTTTCACATAAAAAAGATAGATTTCTCTACCTTTTACCTACTACCAAATCTATTAAATGGATAAATAATGAAAGTGGCATGCCCTAATATTTCATTTTTAGGAATAGTACCTAAAATTCTACTATCTACAGAATCTGTTCTATTATCACCAAGTACATAATATTCACCATCTGGTATTTTAACTTCTTCAAAATCATAAGTAATTTCATTACTATGGTTATCACTAACTTCTTTTCCATTAATGTATAGTTTATTATCATGATAAGATATAGTTTCTCCTGGCATACCAATTACTCTTTTAATGATTTTAGTTTTTCCAGTTTGAATTACGACAATATCAAATCGTTTAATGCCACCTAGTTTCATACCAATTTTATCTAAAATCATAACATCACCATTGTGTAAGGTATTCATCATACTAGGTCCATTCACAACAACAGGCGTAAAGATAAAAGTTCTAATAATAATAACCACAATAATAATGATAATATATGGAAGTAATTCTTTTAATAATTTTAATAATTGATTCATAATAACCCCTTTTCTATTACATAAAGAAAAAATAAGGTATAACCTTATTTATCTCTTCTTTCTTTAATTTTGTAACCACCAACTAATCCTTTTAAGAAAGTTAATTTAGCTCTTCTAACTTTACCTTTCTTAACAACAGTAATTCCAGCGATTTTTGGTGAATGAAGTGGGAAAGTTCTTTCTACTCCAATTCCTGAAGACATTTTTCTAACTGTAAATGTTTCAGAAACACCTCCACTTTTACGAGAAACTACGATTCCTTCAAATGCTTGGATTCTTTCTTTGTTACCTTCGATAATTTTTACATCAACTCTAACAGTATCTCCAACACGAAATTCAGGCACATTAGGATTAAGTTGTTTTGCAGTAATTTTATCAATTACATTTGCCATACGATATCTCTCCTTTCTGTTTTACCAGTAATCATATTCCATTAGTAACAGCGGATTACCAACGAGTTAAATTATAGCATAAGTATAATGAATATGCAAATACTTTTAAAAAATATCTTTACTATTTCAGATACAATTCTTTATTTTAAATCTTTCTGTTTTTGTTTCATGTTAGTATTCTGTTTTTTATCAGCTATTTCCTGATAGTATTTTAATACATCTTTATAGGTTTCTGTTGTATAAATTTTAAAACCATTTGTATAACCATTTTTAGCTATCCACGGAGCATAATACTCTGTAAATGGAATACTATTTTCAAGGTAATTAAAAGTTTCTTCTTTAAAATCAAATGAATATGTACCTCTTTTTCTAGGATTATCATAATCAGCAAACAAAATTTTAGAATAATCACTATCTCTAGTAATCATAAACCTACATGAGACATAAGTATCATGTCTAGGACTAGATATTAATCTATCTAAACTTCCATATCGTGTTATCTTACTCTCTAAGAGTTTAAATTCTTCTTCACTTAGATTACACACTGAAAAAGGAATATTAGCTTCCATACATGACTGAATACTAGAATATAAATCCATAGGTAATATATTATGCTTAACAGGCATACGACATAACATTTTTCTACATAATACTTCTGTTTTATAACCACTTACACTATAATTTATGATAATTACTTTATCCATATTTCCCCCTGAACCCAAAATTATCTACTTCTACCTATCTCATTTTCATTTTGATAATTTTCTTGATAATTCTGTTCTAAATAATAAAGTCTTAATTTTAATTCTTGTTCTAAAATATCTAATTTTTTATTCATTAAATCTGCTTCTTCTTTTTCTAAGTGTTTACGATATTTATTAATTAGTTCCATTCTTAATTTACTAACTTCATTTAATCCTTCTTGGTAAGCAGTACCTGTATCATCATCACTTTCAAAGATAACATTTAGAAGGGTTAATAGTTTACGAAACTTTAAATCAAATTTCTTTTTAGCTACTTTTTCTGCTAGAGATGGATTAATAATAACTACTTTATTGACATTAATAGCATCTTCTATCTTCATGCCTTTTTTAGGAGTTAAGTCATAGCCTTCCATTTTATCATATTCAAAATATGTAATTGCTTTATCATTTTTATTTTTCACAATATAATACTTTTTATCTAGCATAGTAACACCTACTTTTCTAATAAATCTGGCCTACGATCTTTAGTTCTATTATAACGCGAATTGCGACGAAAATCATCAATTTTTTTATGATCCCCTGATATTAATACATCTGGTACTTTCATACCCCTAAAATCATAAGGTTTGGTATAGGTTTCATAATCTAATAGAGAATCATTAAAACTATCTACTAAATGACTATTCTTATCAATAACGCCATCTACAAGGCGAATAACAGAATCACTTACTACCATAGCTGGTATTTCTCCTCCTGTTAATACATAATCACCAATTGAGATTTCCATATCTACAATATTTCTAATTCTTTCATCAAACCCCTCATAATGACCGCATAACAAAATCAAATGTTTTTCTTGTGCTAGGTCATAAGCTATTTTTTGTTTATACAAAGTACCATCAGGAGTTAGCATAATTACCTTACTATTTTCTTTCTTAATACTTTCAATACAGTCATATATTGGTTGACACATTAAAACCATACCTGAGCCACCACCATAAGGAGTATCATCTACTTTTTGATGAGGATCTTTTGAATATTTTCTAAAATCAATAATATTTATTTCTACCAAGTCTTTTTCAATTGCTCTTTTGATAATAGATTCCGTCTTAAAAGTTTGAAACATTTCTGGAAATAATGTTAAAATATCGATTTTCATTCAAACATCCCCTTAATTGGTGTTACTACTATTTTTTTATTCTTAATATCAACATTAGAAATAAATTCTTTTTGATAAGGAATATATACATCTTTATTATCTGCATGGATAGTCATTACTTTATTATTACCAGAATCGTAAATATCTTTTACTTTGCCTACTAATTTACCGTCTACATAAACATTTAATCCTATCATATCAGATTCTAAGTATTCATCATCTCTTAATTTTAAATCTTCTTTTTTAATATATACATATAAACCTTTATACTTTAATACTTCATTAATATAGTTATAGCCTTCCATCGTAATCATTTCAAAATTTTTATGATGTCTATAACTTTTAATAATTTCTTTTTCTTTTTTTCTACCAATATAAATAGGCATACCAACTACAAAAACACTATCTTTTTTTTCAAAATCAGATAAAATCCTAATTTCTCCCTTGATACCATGAGTATTTACTATTTTTCCAATATAGATATATTCTTCCACTTATTAGTCCCTCCTTGATAGTTCATATAATAAAATACTAGCTGCAATTGCGACATTTAGACTTTCTACTTCATGATTTAATTCAATATAAATAAATTTATCACACATATCTAAAATATCAGAATCTACTCCTCTACCCTCATTTCCCATAATAAGAGCATACTTTTCTTTGTCACGCTTTTTTAGAGTTCTAATGTCTGTTCCATATTCTACTTTTGTGCCATAAACAGGAATTTCTTCTTCTTTTAAATTAGGAATCAATTCTTTTAAGTCTCTATTTACAATATTCATATGAAAACCAATTCCTTGTGTAGAACGAATTACTTTTTCATTGTATAAATCAACACAACCGTTTCCAAGTACTACCGTATCAACACCAAATGCTTTACTACTACGAATAATAGTACCTAAATTACCAGGATCCTGTACTCTATCTAATAATAGTAACTTATTTCCTAATTCACTATTTTCTTCTTTCTTTTTACAAACACCAATGATATGGGTAGGAGTTTCTAAAGAAGACAGTTTATTTAATATTTCTTTACTTACATAAGTAATAGGTACATCTAAAATAGTTACTTCATCTTGTTCAATTAAAATTTCTTCTAGTAAATTACTACGGTATGCTTCTACTACCAAATGTTCTCCTTCTACTAAAAATTCATTATAAAAATCACGATATTTTTTCTCTTTTAACTTTAAATATTTTTTAATTTTTTCATTATCACAACTAGTAATTAACATATTTTTCTCCTTTAATAATTCTTCATAATACGACGCACTTCTTTATAATTTGGGTAGTTTGCTTCTACTACTTTCCAAAAACAACTAGAATGATTCATTTCTATAAAATGAGATAATTCATGAACGATAACATAATCTAAGCAAAATGGTTCTTTTTTTATTAATTCTAAGTTAAGTGTTACTCTCTTTAATTTAGAGTTACATACACCCCAACGAGAAGTCATTTTGCGAATGGTTAAAGATGGATAAGGTATTTTTCTATCAAAGTTATGATACCAATAATCTAGTCTTTCTTTAAAAAGAAGACTTGCTTCTTTTTTTAACCATTTTTCACTATCAAAATCAGCTGGTACAAATATTTTATTTTCTCCAATAATTGGTTTATCGGTATTCGTTTTCACAAAATCATATTTTTTACCAAGATAGTAAAAATCTTTTTTTAAATCTTGTTTATATGCCTGTTTTTCATACATTTTAATAATAGAAGGCATATTTTCATCAATAATTTCTTTTATTTTTCTTTCACTCATGAAAGATGAAGTAGTTACATATAGGTTTAAATCTTCTTTAATTCGTAAATAAGTATTTTTATTTCCTCTTTTTTTTAAAATGATTACTTCTACTTTTTGATTATTTATATTGATATTCATTAAAATCACCACGTTAATCTTTTACTATTTTATCATAGTAAGATTAAAATTACTATATTTTAGTATAAAACTGTTTATTTTTACCACACTATAATTGAGGAGGAGAATAATTATGAATTTAGATATTAGAAGTCATATTATTAATAATTTTAAGGGTGATGATACAAACATATTAAAAGACGCAATTGAAGAAAGTATCAAAAACAATGATGAAATTACTTTACCAGGTATGGGAGTATTTTTTGAACTTGTTTGGCAAAAATCTGATGAAGATATGAAAAATAAAATTCTTAATATTCTAGAAAGTTGTGTAAAGGGAGCCTAGATAAACTTCCTTTTTTGTGTATAATAAAACTCAAGTAAAAACTTGAGTTTATTTTCATAATGGTGCATAGGAAGTAAACCTAACGACCTATAGGTAAAAAGACAACAATAAATAATAATTTACTGTATATGCATAATAAAGTAACAAGAAAGCATTTTATTTTTGCTCTCTTGTTTTCTTTAAAACTGGATTTTGTTCATCAGTAGTTAGATTTATTTTAAAATCAATATTATCATGTTCTAATTTATGAGATGCTGTTTCCATTAAGCATTCGTGACAATTTTGATTAAAATATTTACATCTGTTTTTTGATAAAACCGTTTTATTGCCTTCAACACACAAATCATAGGATTCCCATAATTGTACTATTTCTAATGGAGTTAATTTTCCTTTAGCATGAATTTCATCAATTTGTTCTTTAGTAATTGAATTATAAAAATTATTTACTTGTTTTTTTAGAATAATATGCTCACACAATCCTTTTAGAGCTACAATTTGTCCTTTACTTCCTCTTGTATATATTGCCAAATCTATTACATCATCTTCAATATTATCTAAATACATTAAAAAGAATCGCTTATATTCATCATAATCTTTAAAAACATATGCCTCATTTTTTTGACTATCTTTAACATACATTTGTCTTTTTTTCTCAACTTCTACTACAGGTATATGTTCAACTCGTAATATTTTTGTAATATATAAATATAGCCATGTTTTAAAATCTAATTTTGACAGTTTATTATTTTCTTTTGGTATATTTGAAGAATAATCTTTATCTTTAAATTCTGCTATTTGTTTCATTCTTTTTTCATGTGCCACTTCTAACCATTTTTTTAATTCTATAACTTCTGCTTCTGTCATTTTCATTTCAGGTAATACTTTACCATATTTATCTACAGAATCTTTATGTTCAATATAATATTCATATAATCTTAATTTTAACCACTTTTCGTAATGTTCTTGACTAGGTTCTTCTAATAATTTTTCTTCATTACCAGAAGGTAATAAAGAGTATGGTGATACACAATATAAATTGCGAAAAGCAATTGTCATATGATTTTCTCGCCACTTATTAGCATTCTTTTCAATACCCTCTTCAATTGCATTTATATTCATTCCAATTGCTAGTAAAGTATCTACCACACCCTTTCTAAATGCATAATCACATTTAGTACTAAACAAATATAAATCTCCCCCTAATTTTTCATCAATTATCCAATTGTCTCCACCATTACACATCCAGTCTATTTGCCAACTAACAATTTTTTGCTCATATTCATGTCTTAACTTATTAAAATTATTAGAATTAATAATATATTCTATAATTGTACCTTTTCCCAAATAGTATAAATTATATTTTTTTAAGATTAAATCAGCTAACCATTTATCATTTCTTAAATGACATGGTAAATTTTCTTCAGCAATAAAGTTAGATTTATTAAAACAATTACTATGCCAATGACCATCATTTGGAAAAAAATTTTTTAATGTTTTATCTAAAAATTCTTCTATCTCCATTTTCATATTTTAAGCCTCCTGAATTCCTTTTAATAAAATTATAACACACTAATTTTCATTTTGTTTTCATTATTTTGTTCTACTATATATTTTTTAATTATTATAATATCAAAGTTATATATTTATTGTAATAAAAAACCATTATTAATTTTTTTAACTATTTATACATACTAATTTATAATTGATTTACAAGTGCGTGATTAAACAAAAAAATAAAAACCGAGTAAAAAACTCGAGTTTATTTTCATAATGGTGCCCTGTTAGGGATTCGAACCCCAGACCGATGCCTTAGAAGGGCATTGCTCTATCCAGCTGAGCTAACAGAGCGTCTTGCTCAAATGAACAGTTAAATTATATAACTATTCTAATAAAGTTGTCAATACTTTTAGGAAAAAATCTTCAACTCACAAAATTTGAAAAAGTGCTATTAATACGAACATAGTTAAGAAAAATAAAGTGTTTTTTGAAAAAAATTTGTATAGAAGCAAGTTTAAGCTAAATGCTTTTTTATTATTTTGTATAATTTGTATAAATTAAACATAAATATCTATAAAATTAGTTGAAATAGTATAAATATGATAGTATTATTTAGTTAGAAATCACATTTAACATTAAATTATAAAAAATTTAATGTTATAATATATTAGTGTAAAGGGAGGATTAGTATATGGAAAAACTTATTCGTAGTACCAAAAAAATTTCTTATATTGATGAAAATGGAAATATTTCTTATATTGATAGTTCAGATAAAATTTGTCTTGCTAGAGAAGAAATTGTTGAGGGCAAAAAAGTAATAAAAAAATTATCGAAAGATTATTACTCAATGGAACCAATATATGAGGAAGGTTTAAAAGAACTTTATATTGTATGTAATGCAGTATGTGACATAGTTTATAGTCAATTTTTAGAGTATTTAAAAAATTTTAATGATTTAAAATTTTCATTTAAATATGGCATTATTGAAATACAAAGAGATGAAAAAGGAAATATAATTCCAATGGGAGAAAAAGTTGTTGTTCCTCTTTTATATGATAAAATAGTTGGAAACAATTTAAAATCAGTTACTGCATATGTAAACAATCATTTAACTTATATAGATATAAATCCAAATAGTGATAATTATGGAAAACAATTAGTTCCAGCAGTTTTGGAACACGCAGTTCCTTTTTCAGTGGATTATGAGGGATTTGCAGAATGTAGTGTTTGTGGCACAGCTGGTTATCTACCTCGTAATTGTCAACCTAGAACAACACTAAGCCCACTCGATTTACTAACAGAAGAACAAGTTGAATATTTATTGGCAGATTTAGAATCAAGTAGTGATGATTTAAATGAAAGTGCAGTAAATAAATATTCTGAATTAACAGGTAATGCTAAAACTTTAAAAATCACTAAAAAATAACAGAAAGTTATTGTTACCTTTTTACGGTAATTTAGATTTTTACTTATAATTAATATTTTAGGTATAATCAACTTTCTAAGTACTTGAATATAATCTGTATTTATGATATTATGTATATAGATGAAGGAAGCTTCATACAATAAATAAGGGAAATACTTAACTTTTGCGTGTTGAGTACTTGCCCTAATAGTTGGTTCAGTACTTAATCTAATGCAGATTGAGTACTATTTTTTTATAAAAAAATCATTAAAAACTCAGATAGTCATTCAATTTGCCATCTGAGCTTTTTATTTATATTTAATTACAGTTATTAGTAGATTCTACATTTCCTTCTACTTCTAAAATAACACTTTTAACTGGATAAGTACTACATACTGATTCTTTAATGGTATAAGTTACCTCTTCTAAGATTTTATCATGAGTAAAAATACTATTATTAAAATTAAGAGTCATAATTTCATCTTCTATTTCATAATTGATTAGTTCCGTATTTTGATTTAATAAAGATACCAAACTAGATTCATAGATATAATTACTAGATAAATTATCAATAATAATATTAATCTTTTCACGATCATCATTTAAATACTTCGTTACTGGTACATAATAATTTTGATTACTGATTTTATCTAAATAATATAAAGTCACTTTCTGAATACCATTTAGATTATCGATATCAAAGACTTTGTTGATACCAAAATTTCTATTTAATAATTCTGGTAGCTTCTTTTTCGTTTTTGGAAGTTCTGTTAATAAATTTCCATCTACTTTAATCGTAATTGCTTCTACCCCATCAATATTAATAATACTATAAGTAATTGCTTCTATTAGTCTTTCTTCTAACTCTTCTTTTACATCTAATAATTCTTTAGAAAAATCAATTGTTACAATAGATTCTTTTATCTCGATATTATTAACCTTTGTATTCATTGGAATGATTCCAGATAAACCCGTTGGTAATTTATCACTTTTTTGAATCGTTAAATAATCCAAAATACTACGAATTTTAGTATTCATATTATCTGTTTCTAATAAGACATTTGTTTTAACTAAGTATTTGTTTGGTCCTAATAAATAAATTTCATTTGTACCTAAATTATTTACATATTCTAAATCAATCTTAGTATCTAAAAAATTATCTTTACTATTTAAACTATTAGGAATAATACAGATAGCAAAAACAGTTAGTAAAGAAAATGTCGTAATAATGATTTTTCTAAATGCTCTTCTTTTTAACATAAATTCACCTTACCTAATTAAATATATGGATAATTCAAATCTTTTAGAAGTAGAAAAAAAAGAAATAGAAAATTCTATTTCTCTACAAAGTAATTTCCTTTAACTTTAATAATTCTATTACTGCTGATGCTCTCCCATTTACGCCTAATTTCTGTATTACATTAGAAATATGGTTTCTTACTGTTTTTTCACTAATTTTTAGATTTTCTGCTATTTCTTTTGTAGTCTTATTTAAAATAAGCAAAGAGAAAACTTCATATTCTCTTTTGGTTAAAATTTTTGTATTCACTTTTTCACTCCTACTCTTTTATACATTGATACCTATAGTATTGTATGTAAAAAGATATATAGGAGTTAGTAAAATTGCCTAACTAAGTTTCAAATTTAACAGTTACATAAACTTTATTTTGAAATTCACTTTGAACGGTTTTCATAATTTTATTAGCAAGAGTGCTATCATGTTTATCTTTTACAGCTACTACCTTTACCTCATTATTATCAATTTTTACAAAACTTTCTAAATTATATTCTTTCTTAATTTTTTCTTCAATTGCTTCTTCTTGTCCTTTTAAATCTGTAATGTACTTAATTTTCTCATACGCATTATTTTTTTCTTCACTCGTTGCATCACTACTAGTTAAAGTAGTTTTTAAATCCGCTATTTGTTCACTTCTTTCTTCTTCCAAATTTACACGCATCGTTACTAATAGTTCACTTTCTTCTATCGTTACTTTCGTATCAGTATCTTCTTCTTTACTTGTATTCTTACTTTCTAAATAATTACTATTATTGGTAAGAAGTAACTCATTTGGCATCGTAATATAATATACACTTAATACCAAAATTAAACTAAATAGTGTTAAAAACCACAGACTTTGTTTATTTATCATATCCATTTCTCCTTTTAGTATAAGATATGACAGAAAAAAAAGAATATTCTATTTTACTAGAAGATTCTTTTTACGATATTAAATAATTTTTAAGCACGAGATGCATATTTTCCATCTTTGGTAGTTACTAAAACAGTTTCTCCTTCACCAATAAATAATGGAACTTTAATCGTCATACCATTTTCAAGAGTTGCATCTTTCATAGCGCCACTTGAAGTATTACCTTTAACAGCTGGTTCAGAATGAGTAATTACATATTCAATCTTATCAGGAAGGGAAATACCTAATACCTCTCCTTCATAGAAAGTAATATTTACCATTAAATTTTCTTTTAAGAATTTAGCATCATCACCTAAAGTATCTTTACTTAATTCAATTTGGTCATAAGTTTCCATATTCATGAAATAGTATATGCCACCCATTTCATATAAGTATTGCATATCTCTCTTTTCAATACGAGCTGCTTCTACTTTAGTTCCAGCATTAAATCTTTCTTCAATGATAGAACCTGTTCTTAAATTTTTTAATTTAGCTGTAACAAAAGCTGCTCCCTTACCTGGTTTTACATGACCTGTTTCAAGAACTGTAAAAATATTACCATCCATTTGAATTGTCATTCCAACTTTTAAATCATTTGTGTTAATCATTTTAAAACCTCCTTTTTAGAAATTAAGAGGAGAATATTCTTCTCCTTTTTTAGCTATATTTTGATTACTTTTTCTCTTTATGTGTAGTATGTTTTCTACAATTAGAGCAGTATTTACTAAGTTCTAAACGGTCTGTTGTATTTTTTACATTTTTACTTTTTCTATATCCTTCTTTACCACAAACAGTACAAACTAAAGTCTTATTTTGTCTATTTCCTACTTTTGCCACAATAATCCCTCCTTGTTTCCTATATGTATTATACATTAGTATTTATAAAAATGCAAAAACTTTTTTTCTTTTCTAGTTATTTTTAATAGGAAACATTTCAAAATACTTGTTAGAAATCATTCTGACAATTCTTCTATTCATATAAGTTCTATAGTTATAACCTGTATTAGGATCTTCTACATCAGGAGAAGTTACAGTAATCGTCATAGTAGGATTATCACTTGGAGCATACCCTACAAAAGCATTACTAGTAGTTTCAGTATCAATTTTTCCGTCTTTATCAGCATCAATAAAACTCTCACTAGTTCCAGTTTTACCAGCGGGATTTGGGCTATTACCCATAACCTTTTTACCAAGACCAACTTCCATTACAGCAACAAAGCCTTCTTGCACTCTTTTTAAATATTCTTCCTTTGTAGAAACTGTATTTAAGATAACTGGTTCTTTTATTTCTAAAGTCTTTCCAAGTTCTTCATAACTAGTAGCTTCACGAATTTCTTTTAATAAATGTGGCTTTAATCTTTTTCCATTTGAAGCAATAGTCGTAATATACTGCGAAAGTTGAATTGGTGTATAACTATCATATTGACCAATAGAAAAGTTAAGAAGTAAATCAGGGGCTGTTTTAGTACCACTATAGCCTAAGCTTTCAACTGGTAAATCTATTTCAGTTTTCACACCTAGTCCAAATTCTTTAAAAGTATTACGATAAATATCAAACGCTACTGGATTAATTGTAAGCGGCTCATTATAAGAATATGTAGCACCTCCTACTTTCATTGCAATTTTAAACTGATAAACATTACTAGATTCTGCTAAAGCAATAATATCATTTAATCTACCTACTCTATGAGAAGAACATTTAGCAGGCAAATCTTTAATTTTAATACATTCATCAGTAGTATATTCTCCTATTTGAATAGCGCCAGTATTATACCCTACTAACATCGAAGCACCCTTGATAACAGAACCTGGTGTCATTGGATCTGTTAAGCTATAAGGGGTAATATCATAGGTTATATATTCCTGATTCTGTTTAATTACTTCTCTACCTGAAATTGCTAATACTTCTCCTGTACTTGGCTGTTGAATGATAGCATATGTTTTACTTAAATATTTAGTATTTGCTTCCCCTTTTGCTCTAATTAGTTCTCTATCAATAATACTATCTACTTCTTTTTGAAGATTAATATCAATACTTAAAACAATATCGTTTCCTCTTTTAGCATCTTCTAATAAAACTAACTTATTACTTGCTACTTTCTTATATTTTGCTTTCGTACCCTTTAGAATATCTTCATACTGTTTTTCAATATTACTTAACCCCACAATATCTGTTAATTCATAACCCTTTTTTAAATAAGATTCTTTTTCTTCTTTTGGAATACTACCAACACTTCCTAATATTTTCTTTAAAGTATCTTGATATAAATAATTTCTTTCCCAATTTACCTTTGTATCAAAACCTTTTAATTTATAATTATTTTCAGAAAAATAAGCATATTCACTGTCTGTTACATTACTAGATTTAATTATCTTTTCACTATAAGAATATCCTTGATTCATTAAATAATATAAGTATGCTGCTTTTCTATCAGTTTCTGATAAAGTATTTAATTCATCATCTGTAATTCTAGCTATTTTTAAATTTTCAATATCACTACTATTTAAAACTCTTTGTTTCTGTTTAACCCATTCTTCTTCCGTTATTTTTTCATTTCCTTTATTTGGGTATAACACAAGATAAAACTCTTTTAAATTTCTAATTTTTAATTTATCATATTCTAACTCTAGTTTATCAATTACTTCATAAATAAGTTCAATTTCTTCTTGTTTCGTTATTTTGTCTACCTTTTTATAATAAATAATAGGAACCGCTATATTATCTACTAATAAATTATAATTTCTATCATAAATTCTACCACGAGGAGCACTTTCTCCATATACTATTACATTCGTTAAACTATTTAATTTTTCTTTATAAAAATCTTCTTTTAAATAAATAGTCTTAAATAAAAAATAAGCTAGAAGCAAGAAAAGAAGAATAATAACTATTTCTAAAATATTAAGTTTTTTATTTAACTTCTGTATATTCATAGCTATCACCTAAAATTAGTTTGTATCAAATTCAAAAAAACTTGCATAAATCTATACAAGTTTTAAAATAATTTATTTGATAAGTACAATTATGATTATTGTTGGATAGAGATCAATGTTACTCTAGCATAACCATTTCCTGAGCGAACACCATTTTGCATAGAACCATCAGAAACTCCGTCTATATATCCAGAACCACCGGTTCCACAAGAATCTTCTGAAAACTTTGTGCCACCATACCAGCCACCACCTGAAAATTTATCTCCTTGTCCAAAGCTATAACCACTAGATTGTGTAGCTTCTACTCCAAGTTGAGCATTATCCAATATTACTCCTTCATAATTTTTGTAACTAGTTTCTGTGTCACCACATTCCATAGCATCATAATCATAGTCATGGCAATTAGTGTAATCAGTAACTATAGCTTTACCGCTTACAGCTCCACCACCAGTTCCTCCTTTGCAGGAAGAACTACCACCGCCAGAAAATGCCCATCTAAAATCGAAATCGCTTCCACCACCTCCACCGGCAACAATTAGCACTTCATTACGATATAAACTATAATTTGATAGCACTCCCCGATTAGTGATCGCTACATGTGTAGCACCACCACCACCAGATCCAACATAACCTCTTCCAGTATCTGCAAATCTATTACCTAAGAAAAATTTATCAGTAGAATTTCCACCACCATTATAGCCACCATAGCTTTCTGCACAATATTCATCACCATCATCTTCTTCATAGACTTTGCAAGTAAAATTAGGCTTTCCTCCTACAGCAACATATAATTGGGAATCTTTGGATAAACTTTTATTTCCTTGAGAATAACCGCCATAACTTCCTGCCATTTCCACACCAAAATCACTATTTAAAACATCTCCTCCTTGAGCACCCCAAACCTCTAATTTATAAGTGCCATTACATGGAATCTTAAAGTCTTGTACTCCACCTGTATAATTAAATTCCCAAGTATGCCCAACATTATAAGCACAAAGCTGAATATTATAAGTATAATGTGTCCATTCACCGTTATTAGACCAATGTCCAGCATTATCAATTGCTTTTACGTAAATATCCCAAGTTCCTGTCTTATTAATATTTACATTAAAGTTAGTACTTCTTAATGCATAATTACTAGATTGTAAAGTTCCATTAAAATATACTTCATATTGAATTAAATTAATTTTACTGTGATCATCCTTAGCAGTAATAGTAGCAAGCTTAGTAACATTAAATTTTCCTGATGCAACTGAATTAGTTATTACTGGTACTACTTTATCCACATATACATCTATACTACAAGTTCCTATATTTCCAGCCTGATCCATAACAGTTCCTATTACAGTTGTTTTTCCATTATTAGTTACACTTGGAATATTAATATTTTGATATACTATACTGCTTACTTTTTCAGTAATATTACCAAATCCTACTGTAGCATTACTAATATACCATCCATTTCCACCTTGAGTTCCACTTGTTACTTTTAAACTACAAGTTGGTACTTCTTTATCTATTTTAAAACTATAGGTATTACTATTACTAATATTTTCATATTCACTTTTATCCATACTCTTTACATAATAAGTATAGCTTCCATTTACAGTCATAGTCTGATTATTTCTTGATAGTGCTGTAAATGTACTATTATCTGTACTTATTTGATACTCTTTTACTCCACTTCCCATAATACCTGGTTTACTATAATC
>ERZ773192.369-NODE-369-length-58219-cov-14.836480_pt1 | contig 58219 bp, 53 predicted proteins | sample MGYA00581010_ERZ773192 | MGnify/ENA primary metagenome ERZ773192 (study PRJEB29015, sample SAMEA2737741) | human gut metagenome | biome: human gut; feature: human-associated habitat; material: faeces | place: China | collected 2012 ...
GTGCACCAACGTTTGCCTCAACCTTGAACTCACGGAGAAGACGATCAACGATAACCTCAAGGTGAAGCTCACCCATTCCGGCGATGATTGTCTGTCCTGTCTCTTTGTCTGTATGAGCCTTGAAGGTAGGATCCTCCTCAGCAAGCTTTGCGAGTGCCTCACCCATCTTACCCTGATCATTCTTGGTCTTAGGCTCGATAGCAAGCTCGATAACTGGCTCTGGGAATTCCATTGACTCAAGGATAACTGGATGCTGCTCATCACAGATTGTGTCTCCTGTTGTTGTAAGCTTGAAACCTACAGCAGCTGCGATATCTCCTGAGTAAACCTTATCAATCTCTTTACGAGCGTTGGCATGCATCTGCACGATACGTCCTACACGCTCCTTCTTATCCTTTGTTGCATTCAGTACATATGAACCGGAGTTCAGTGTACCTGAGTAAACTCTGAAGAATGCAAGCTTTCCAACGAATGGATCTGTCATGATCTTGAATGCAAGAGCTGAGAATGGCTCATCATCTGATGAATGACGAACAACCTCGTTACCATCTGGATCAACACCTGTGATATCAGGGATATCTGTTGGTGCTGGCATGTACTCGATAACACCGTCAAGCATCTTCTGAACACCCTTGTTCTTGTAAGCTGAACCAAGGAATACAGGAACTGCCTCACTTGCGATAGTTGCTCTACGAAGGACCTTCTTCATCTCTTCGATTGATGGCTCCTCGCCCTCAAGATACATCATCATTAAATCGTCATCTAACTCGCAGATCTTCTCGACAAGATTTTCATGCCACTTGTCTGCAAGCTCCTTAAGGTCATCAGGGATAGCTGTGATCTCGATGTCCTCACCCTTATCATCTTTGTAGTAGTATGCTTCCATCTCGAACAGATCGATCAGACCGATGAAGTCTGACTCTTTTCCGATAGGAATCTGTACTGGAATTGCATTCTTGCCCAGACGATCAATGATTGTCTGAACTGAGTAGAAAAAGTCTGCACCCATTTTATCCATCTTGTTGATGAATGCCATACGAGGTACATTGTATGTGTCAGCCTGACGCCATACATTCTCTGACTGAGGCTCTACACCAGCCTTAGCATCAAATACACCTACAGCTCCGTCAAGTACACGAAGTGAACGCTCAACCTCAACAGTGAAGTCAACGTGTCCCGGAGTATCGATGATGTTGATTCTGTGCTCTAACGCGCCAGCCTTTGGTTTGTGATGATCCTCAAGTGTCCAGTGACATGTTGTAGCAGCTGAGGTAATTGTTATACCTCTCTCCTGCTCCTGCTCCATCCAGTCCATGGTAGCTGTACCGTCATGAGTATCACCAATCTTATAGTTAACACCAGTATAGTATAAGATACGCTCTGTAAGAGTTGTCTTACCGGCATCGATATGAGCCATAATACCAATGTTTCTTGTTCTGTCCAATGGATATTCTCTTCCAGCCAACGGATTGTCCTCCTTTTGCTAATATTCGTAACACACTAATCTATTGTGCTCTAATATACACATAAGCATGCATAAGCATGCATACAAATGCATTCTCATACAGAAAATTAGAATCTGTAGTGAGCGAATGCCTTGTTTGCCTCTGCCATCTTGTGCATGTCTTCTTTTCTCTTTACAGATGCACCTGTGTTGTTAGCTGCATCCATGATCTCCTTCGCAAGTCTCTCTTCCATAGTCTTCTCACTTCTAGCACGTGAGAAAGCTGTGAGCCAACGAAGTCCGAGAGCCTGTCTTCTGTCAGGTCTTACATCGATAGGTACCTGGTATGTTGCACCACCGATACGTCTAGCCTTAACCTCGAGGAGTGGCATGATGTTGTTCATAGCCTCTTCGAATACCTCTAATGCAGGCTTGCCAGTCTCTTCTGCGATACGATCAAACGCACCGTAAACGATCTTCTGTGCTACACCCTTCTTACCATCTAACATAATGTTGTTGATAAGCTTGGTAACCACCTTGTTATTGTAAATTGGATCCGCTAATACGTCTCTCTTTGCGATATGTCCTTTACGTGGCACGGTTCTTCCCTCCTTAATTATTTATTAAATCTTCGGTACTCACATTCTCTTCAGAACATGAAGTAAACATGTCACAAACTCCATCTGTATATTCAAATGTATTATCACATGTTCTATCACACCCCTGCGGAATGTGTTCGTGCTGTTATCTGTCTTAATTGTTTCTATCCGAAATATTATCTATATAAAAACATGACCTTACCAGCACACACCGGTCGAACACTGTGTCCGATTCTACCGGTTGTCGTGGCATCTACAAGGCGTCAGCCTGTTCTATGTCCACGAATTAGAATTGTTCAGCATGATTTATTTTGCATCCTTAGGACGCTTTGCACCATACTTTGAACGAGCCTGACGTCTCTTTGCTACACCTGCTGTATCAAGAGTACCTCTGATGATATGGTATCTTGTACCAGGTAAGTCCTTTACTCTACCACCACGGATCAGAACAACGCTGTGCTCCTGAAGGTTGTGACCTTCTCCTGGGATGTAAGATGTAACCTCGATTCCGTTTGACAAACGAACTCTGGCGATCTTTCTAAGAGCTGAGTTAGGCTTCTTAGGAGTAGCTGTCTTAACTGCTGTACAAACTCCTCTCTTCTGTGGTGAGCTTGTCTCTACTGGCTTCTTCTTGAGTGAGTTGAAACTTCTCTGGAGAGCTGGTGCAGTTGACTTCTTCTCTACTGTCTGTCTTCCTTTTCTAACTAACTGGTTAAATGTTGGCATGTTTTCACCTCCTGTATATAAATTAAAAATGATAAAGCATGTTTTTACGCATGCTTTATCATTATATAATCGAGTATTTTCTCTGTCAAGCATTTATTTTGCAATATTTGCCTTAACATACTGTAAATACTTCTCCAGTTCTTCTTTCAAATAGTTCTCATCATACTGAATGTAATCTGAATTAAGCAAGAATGCATTTCCAAGAATATAATCATTCATTTTCTTGTCTATCTTCTTTGCTGTTTCTTCGTTACAACCTTCAGTCTCCATCAACATTTTCACCGACTGCTCATTCGTGAACAATTCTCTGTCCGCCGAATCACCCATGACAAAATGTCTAAACAGCATCCTCTCATCATTTGCGAATTTGTATGTCGCAATCCCCTTCTTGATGTAATCGGCATACTCTCGGTCTTTCAGACTTTTCTTAAGCGAATCCACCTGTTCCTGCACACGCTTATTTGTCAGCTCTATTATCATACCCATATCATTAAAATTCTCATATATAGGCTGTGTCGAGCATGATGCTGCTTTTGCAAGCTTGCGTGCACTGAGTGATCCAAGTCCTTCTTTTCTGACCAAATTATATGCTGCATCCAATATGCTATCTTTGTCTATCTTTCTTATGGCAGCCATGTAATTTCATCCATTTCCTTCTATATATTATTGTTATGTTTCTGCATCTGGATATTATCAGATATGCATTTATCAGAATACAATATATGAATATCATTCCTCTAATATGTTTATACGATCATATGATGTCTTTAACCATATAACTATATCTATTCCTATGATATGCATCCATTATTTCATACCAAATATAACACCAGATATATAAAAAGAATCCGGCATATACATTTTCCTGGTTCCGCCAATACAAATATATGTACAGACAGAACCAGAAAACTGACATATCCCCGGACTCCCCTTTTATCCTTTATGTCCAACCGTTCTGACACGGTTGCATTGTCTATATTCCTGACAGATTACTGCTCATCGTCAGCATTCTCAGCATCAACATCATCTTCGCCGCCAAGCGGATCAACATCATCTGCTGCATCAAGCTGCTCAAACACCGTCTCCTCAGAGTTTACATCCTCAAGCTCTTCGAAATCCTCATCGTAGTCATAATCGTCGTCATCCTCATCAAAGAAGTTTACTTCTTCCATCTCTGTGTCAAGTTTAACTGAACGATATCTCTTCATGCCTGTACCGGCAGGTATGAGCTTACCGATAAGGACGTTCTCCTTAAGTCCAACAAGCGGATCCATCTTGCTCTTTATTGCAGCATCAGTAAGTACCTTTGTTGTTTCCTGGAATGATGCAGCTGACATAAATGAATCTGTTGCAAGAGATGCTTTTGTTATACCAAGCATAATCTGAGTACCAGTTGCAGGCTCCTTGCCCTCTGCAACAAGTTTCTCATTTGTATCCTCAAACTCAAGTATATTCGCCTGAGTTCCTGGAAGATAATCTGAATCGCCCGGCTCATCAATAATGATCTTCTTGAGCATCTGTCTAACTATAATTTCAATGTGCTTATCATTGATATCAACACCCTGAAGTCTGTAAACCTTCTGAACCTCACGAAGCATGTAATCCTGAACGGCACGAACACCCTTGATCTTGAGTATATCGTGCGGATTTACTGAACCCTCTGTGAGCTCATCTCCGGCTTCAAGAACCTGGTCGTCAAGAACTCTGATACGTGATCCATAAGGAATCAGATAAGCCTTTGACTCACCAGTCTCATCGTTTGTAACGATAACTTCTCTCTTCTTCTTATTGTCTCGGAGCTGAACCTTTCCGCCAAACTCTGCGATGATCGCAAGTCCCTTTGGCTTTCTGGCCTCAAAAAGCTCCTCTACTCTAGGAAGACCCTGTGTAATATCTCCACCGGCAACACCACCAGTATGGAATGTTCTCATTGTAAGCTGTGTACCAGGCTCGCCAATTGACTGAGCAGCGATGATACCAACAGACTCACCAACCTGTACAGGCATACCAGTTGCCATGTTCGCACCATAACACTTAGCACACACACCAAGATGTGATTTACATGTGAGTACAGTTCTTATCTTGAGCTTGGCATCGCTTCTTACACTTGTGTTGCCATCCTCGTCTGTGACAGTGAATGGAACACCATTTGAATCAACACCCTTCTTTACGATAAGCTCTGCTCTCTTAGGTGTAACCATATGATTTATCTTCACAAGCATGTTGCCCTCAGCGTCGTACACTGACTCTGCAAGGTAACGTCCAGTGATTCTCTCCTGGAACTCCTCGATCATCTCCTTGCCCTCTCTGAAGGCCTCGATAACCATGCCAGGGATAGAATCTCTTCCTATACTACAATCAGGCTCTCTGATAATAAGATCCTGTGATACATCTACAAGACGTCTTGTAAGGTATCCTGAATCGGCTGTACGAAGAGCTGTATCTGACAGACCCTTACGAGCACCATGGGCTGAAATGAAATACTCCAGAACGTCAAGTCCCTCACGGAAGTTAGACTTAATTGGGAGCTCGATAGTCTTACCTGTTGTATCTGCCATCAATCCTCGCATACCTGCGAGCTGCTTGATCTGCTGATTAGAACCACGGGCTCCTGAATCAGCCATCATGAATATGTTGTTATATTTATCAAGGCCTGCGAACAGGAGATCCTGCAGATGCTTATCCGCTTTCTCCCAGATCTTTACTACGGCCTGATATCTCTCCTCGTCTGACACAAGACCACGTCTGAACTTCTTTGTGATCTGATCAACGAGCTTCTGTGCATCTTCAAGGATATCCTTCTTCTCAGCAGGCACCTTCATATCTGAAATAGATACTGAGATAGCACTTCTTGTCGAATACTTGTAACCTATAGCCTTGACATCATCAAGAACCTCAGCTGTCTTTGTTGCACCATGTGTATTGATACACTTATCAAGTATAGGCTTAAGCTGCTTCTTTCCTACATGGAAATCGATCTCAAGCTTAAGGGCATTCTCGCGAACGCTTCTGTCCACATATCCGAGATCCTGTGGAATGATCTCATTGAAGAGCATCTTTCCAAGTGTTGTATCTATAACACCCGTAACCGGCTCTCCCTCAAACTCTGCCTCTCTTCTGACATGTATCTTGGTGTGAAGTGTTATTCCCCCATTCTCATATGCCAATATAGCCTCGTTCTCAGACTTGAAGTATCTACCCTCTCCAATCTCGCCTTCCTTCTCCATTGTCAGATAGTAGATTCCAAGTACCATATCCTGTGAAGGAACGGCAACAGGAGCACCATCTGATGGCTTCAACAGGTTGTTTGGCGAAAGCAGAAGGAATCTGCACTCTGCCTGTGCCTCTACTGTAAGTGGAAGATGGACAGCCATCTGATCTCCATCGAAATCGGCGTTGAACGCTGTACATACAAGTGGATGAAGCTTTATAGCCTTACCACCCACAAGCACAGGCTCAAATGCCTGAATACCAAGTCTATGAAGTGTAGGAGCACGGTTCAACATAACAGGATGCTCTTTGATAACATCCTCAAGGATGTCCCAAACCTGTGGCTCAAGCTTCTCAACCATCTTCTTGGCCTGCTTGATATTGTTTGCCTTGCCGGTTGCTGTAAGTTCCTTCATAACGAATGGCTTGAACAACTCTATAGCCATCTCCTTAGGGAGACCGCACTGATAAATCTTAAGTTCTGGTCCTACTACGATAACCGAACGTCCTGAGTAATCAACACGCTTACCAAGAAGGTTCTGACGGAAACGTCCCTGCTTACCTTTCAGCATCTCTGACAGAGACTTGAGTGCTCTGTTACCAGGTCCTGTAACAGCACGTCCACGACGTCCGTTATCAATAAGTGCATCTACAGCCTCCTGCAGCATTCTCTTCTCATTTCTTACAATGATCTCTGGTGCACCCAGGTCAAGAAGTCTGCGGAGACGATTATTTCTGTTTATAATTCTTCTGTAAAGATCATTCAGATCTGATGTTGCAAATCTGCCACCTTCAAGCTGCACCATAGGTCTGATATCAGGTGGAATAACAGGTATAACATTCATGATCATCCACTCAGGTTTGTTCTCTGAGGTTCTGAACGCTTCCATAACCTCAAGTCTCTTGATGATTCTTGTTCTCTTCTGACCGCTGCAGGTCTCAAGTTCTTTCTTGAGCTCCTCGCTCTCGGCGTCAAGGTCAATAGCCTTCAGAAGTTTCTGAATAGCCTCTGCTCCCATCTCAGCAACAAATGACCCATATCCATATTCCTTCTCAGCCTCTCTGAATTCCTGTTCACTCAGAATCTGCTTATATGCAAGCGGAGTATCCTTAGGATCTGTCACTATATATGATGAGAAATAGAGAACCTTCTCAAGCACTCTAGGTGATATATCCAGGATCAGACCCATACGGCTTGGTATGCCCTTGAAATACCAAATATGAGATACAGGAGCTGCAAGCTCGATGTGTCCCATACGCTCTCTACGAACGTTTGACTTGGTAACTTCAACACCACACTTATCACATATTATTCCCTTGAATCTGATCTTCTTGTACTTACCACAATTACACTCCCAGTCCTTCTGCGGTCCAAATATCTTCTCGCAGAACAGACCATCCTTCTCAGGCTTGAGTGTTCTATAATTGATAGTCTCAGGGCGTTTTACCTCGCCATGTGACCATTCTCTTATCTTTTCAGGAGATGCAAGTCCGATTTTAATTGCGTCAAAGTTCAATGACTTTTCCTGTTCTGTATTGTCTACATTGTATTCTGGCATCTTACAAAGCTCCTTTCTTATTCTTCCTCATTGTCATCTGCGAAATCAGGGTCAGACATGTCCATGTCATCATCGCTGACTTCTGAGAAACCACTTGCCTGAAGTTCCTCGGCATCATCACCGCTGAATACTTCCGGTGCATCATTCTCATCCTCGTCATCTCTATCAGATGATCTGTCGCTGAGAAGTCTCTTGATGCTTGTATTGTAATCATAGGCCTCCATAGTCTCGCTAAGGTCAACCTCAACCATCTTCTTGTTGCCCTCATCATCCTCTTCTTCTCTTACAACTCTTACATCGAGCCCCAATGCCTGGAACTCCTTGAGAAGAACCTTGAATGACTCAGGTACACCAGGTGCAGGTATGTTGTCGCCCTTGATGATAGCCTCATATGTCTTAACACGTCCTACAACATCATCCGACTTAACTGTCAGGATCTCCTGCAGTGTGTATGAAGCACCATAAGCCTCAAGAGCCCAAACCTCCATCTCTCCGAAACGCTGTCCACCGAACTGAGCTTTACCACCCAGAGGCTGCTGTGTTACCAGTGAGTACGGACCAGTTGAACGTGCGTGGATCTTATCATCAACCAGATGGTGCAGCTTGAGATAATGCATGTAACCGATTGTTACAGGTGCATCAAAATTCTCTCCTGTTCTACCATCACGGAGCTGAACCTTACCTGTCCTGTTGATAGGTACACCCTTCCACTCTGCTCTGTGATCTCTATTGTTATAGAGGTATTCCATAACCTCCGGCTTAACTGTATCTTTGTACTTGGCCTCAAAGTCCTCCCATGTTCCGTTTGCATAATCGTTTGCCATCTCAAGAGTATCCATGATATCAAACTCTGTAGCACCGTTGAACACTGGTGTTGACACCTTGAATCCAAGAACCTGTGAAGCAAGTCCAAGATGGATCTCAAGGACCTGTCCGATATTCATTCGTGAAGGAACACCAAGTGGGTTAAGCACAATATCAAGAGGACGTCCATTTGGAAGGAATGGCATATCCTCAACAGGGAGTACTCGTGAAACTACACCCTTGTTACCATGACGACCAGCCATCTTATCTCCGACCTGAATCTTTCTCTTCTGTGCTATATATACTCTTACCTTCTTGTCTACACCTGCTGGAAGATCATCTCCATCAGCACGTGTAAATACCTTTGCATCTATAACTATTCCGAATGCTCCATGTGGAACCTTCAGTGATGTATCTCTTACCTCTCTTGCCTTCTCACCAAAAATAGCACGGAGAAGTCTCTCTTCTGCTGTGAGCTCTGTCTCTCCCTTCGGAGTAACCTTTCCTACAAGGATATCACCGGCACGAACCTCAGCACCGATTCTGATGATACCATTCTCATCAAGATCCTTAAGGACATCATTTGAAAGACCTGCAAGATCTCTTGTGATCTCTTCCTTACCAAGCTTGGTATCACGAGCCTCACACTCATACTTCTCTATATGAATTGATGTATATACATCATCCTGAACAAGTCTCTCGCTCAGAAGAACCGCATCCTCGTAGTTATATCCTTCCCATGTCATAAATCCGATCAGAGGATTCTTACCAAGTGCAATCTCTCCACCTGATGTCGAAGGTCCGTCAGCAATTACCTCGCCAGCCTTTACGTGATCACCCTTGAAGACTATAGGTCTCTGGTTCATACAGTTACCCTGGTTGCTTCGTGCAAACTTGATAACATGATATACATCCTTTGTTCCATCTTCGTCTGCCCTTACACAGATCTCAGTGCTGTTAGAATACTCTACAACACCATCTCTCTTTGCAACTACGCAGACACCTGAATCTACAGCAGCCTTTGCCTCCATACCTGTTCCAACTACTGCTGACTCAGTCATCATAAGAGGAACCGCCTGACGCTGCATGTTAGATCCCATGAGGGCACGGTTTGCATCATCATTCTGAAGGAACGGAATCATTGATGTCGCAACTGAGAATACCATCTTAGGTGATACGTCCATCAGATCAACCTTTGACTTAGGGAACTCAGTTGTATCAGCTCTGAATCTACCTGATACATTATTCTTTACAAAATGTCCGTCTGCATCGATAGGCTCATTCGCCTGTACTACTCTATATCTATCTTCCTCATCCGCTGTGAGATATACTACCTCATCAGTAACAATTGGATTTGAAGGATCTGTCTTGTCCAGCTTTCTATATGGCGCCTCAACGAAACCATACTCGTTTATACGCGCATATGTAGCCAATGAGTTGATCAGACCGATGTTAGGTCCCTCAGGGGTCTCGATAGGACACATTCTACCATAGTGTGTATAGTGTACATCTCGAACCTCAAATCCGGCTCTGTCTCGTGAAAGTCCACCAGGACCCAGGGCTGAAAGTCTTCTCTTGTGAGTCAGCTCTGACAGAGGGTTGTTCTGATCCATGAACTGTGACAGCTGTGAACTTCCAAAGAACTCCTTAACTGCAGCAGTTACCGGCTTAATGTTTATAAGGGACTGAGGTGTGATACTCTCAGCATCCTGTGTTGTCATTCTCTCTCTTACAACTCTTTCAAGTCTTGAAAGACCTATTCTATACTGGTTCTGAAGCAGCTCTCCAACCGCTCTGATACGTCTGTTGCCAAGGTGATCGATATCATCATCATTACCAATACCATACTCAAGGTGAATGTTGTAGTTGATAGAGGCAAATATATCTTCCTTTGTGATATGCTTTGGTACTAGATCAGACATATCGCGCTCAATTGCAGCTTTCAGTCTGTCTGTATCATCGCCATATTCCTCAAGAAGTCCCTCAAGAACAGGATAATATACACGCTCTACTATTCCGAGCTCCGCAGGATCAAAATCTACATAGTTAGCTATATTGACCATCATATTGGAAAGAACTTTAACGTTTCTCTCCTCTGTCTGTATCATTACAAATGGTACTGCTGCATCCTGTATAGTATCAGCGAGTTCCTCAGACACAGTTGTTCCTGCCTCTGCGATGATCTCTCCTGTACTAGGGTCTACAGTGTCCTCGGCAAGCACATGACCGGCAATACGTGCCTTAAAAGCAAGCTTCTTGTTGAACTTATAACGTCCAACCTTTGCAAGGTCATATCTTCTTGCATCAAAGAACATAGCATTTATAAGGCTCTCTGCATTCTCTACTACTGAAGGCTCGTCCGGTCTGATCTTCTTGTAAAGTTCAACCACACCCTCTGAGTATGACTTTGCAGGATCCTTGTTAAGGCTCTCCATAATCTTTGGCTCCTCGCCAAATAAATCTATAATCTCCTGATCTGTTCCAAGACCAAGGGCACGGATAAGAACAGTTACCGGCACCTTTCTGGTTCTGTCTACACGCACATAAAATACATCGTTGGAATCTGTCTCATACTCCAACCATGCACCCCTGTTAGGAATAACCGTACACGCATACAGCTTCTTACCAACCTTATCGTGAGTAATATCATAGTAAATACCTGGTGAACGAACCAGCTGGCTTACTATAACACGCTCTGCACCATTGATAACGAATGTTCCTGTCTCTGTCATAAGAGGAAGATCACCCATGAATATCTCATGTTCTGACATCTCCTTTACATCTCCGACTCTGAGTCTGACCTTGACTCTGAGAGGAGCAGCGTATGTCGCATCTCTCTCCTTGCATTCCTCAATACTGTACTTCAAGTCATCTTTACAGAATTGAAAATCTACAAATTCGAGACTGTACTGTCCTGAGTAATCAGTGATAGGAGAAATATCTCTGAATGCTTCCTTCAATCCATCAGTTAAGAACCAGTTGTATGAGTTCTTCTGAACCTCTATGAAGTTAGGCATCTCAAGTACGTCCTTCTGCTTTGCATAGCTCATTCTGTAGCCTTTTCCAGACTTGACAGGACTAATTCTGTTCTTTTCCATCGACACATTCACCCCTTGGAATTTATTTTTATGCTTTTAGGACAACCTTAAGTTATATAAGTGTTTCAAAGCCATTTATCAGGCTATTACGGCGTGTATGCACACGAAGCCATAATAGTGACAGTTTACTATCCTACCAGCAAATGCAATATTTGTCAACTATATTTCGGAAATTTTTCAGATTTTTTTTAATGATATGCGTAAAGATATATAGAAAAACCGGCCCGGCGGGATGAAATCCATCTCCGCCAGGCCGAATATTGTCTGATAATAAAATAAGGATCAAATTACTTTAATGTAACCTTAGCTCCCTCAGCCTCAAGCTTTGTCTTAGCTTCCTCAGCCTCTTCCTTAGTAGCGTCCTCCTTGATTACCTTTGGAGCACCATCTACAGCGTCCTTAGCTTCCTTAAGACCTAAGCCTGTAAGCTCACGAACAACCTTGATAACCTTAACCTTGTTAGGACCAACCTCTGTAAGCTCTACGTTGAATGAATCCTTCTCCTCAGCTGCTGCTGCACCGTCAGCACCTGCTGCTGCAACTACAACACCTGCTGCTGCTGATACGCCGAACTCCTCTTCACAAGCCTTAACTAAGTCGTTTAACTCTAATACTGATAAACCTTTGATTACTTCAATAATTTCCTGAGTTGTCATTATGTTTTCCTCCATATAATATAATTTGTTATTTTGTAATGTATCCACATATCCTTCTCGTATCATGCAGATACTTTTTGTCCACAATATAGACAGTTGAATATCTGGTCACGTGCATATACAACATTGCGGGTATAGCGCATGACAGACCTTCTATCAGGCTTAATATTAAGCCTCCTTCTGCTCTGCGATCTGCTTGATAACACGAGCGAAGTTTGCGATAGGTGACTGGATACTTCCAAGGAACTTGGAAATAAGAGTCTCTCTTGAAGGGATCTTTGCAATAACCTGGATTCCTTCTGCATCGTAGAATGTTCCTTCTACAACACCACCCTTAAGCTCAAGAGCTGGGGCATTCTTTGCGAAGTCTGCAAGAACTCTTGCAGCTGCTGTAGCGTCTTCCTTGCAGATTGCAAGACCAGTTGGTCCCTCTAAGCACTCCTTAAGGCCTTCGAACTCTGTTCCTTCAATAGCGAAGTTGACCATTGTGTTCTTGTATACCTTGTATACAACACCAGCTTCTCTCAGATTCTTACGGAGCTGTGTATCCTGCTCAACTGTAAGACCACGATAGTCTACAACTACTGCAGTAGCAGCGCCTTCAAGATTTGCCTTGATCTCTTCTACTATTGGCTTCTTTAACTCTACCTTTGCCATAATGCGCCTCCTTATTTTACTAATGACTGCACATTCAAGATATAAAAAACTCTCAGAGCCCTAAGACCTGAGAGTATATTGTTAAAATATTTAACGATATCTTTCCTCGGTAGGCGGATAAATCCTTACGCCAGATGGCACCTACTGTCTTCGGCAGTTCATCGCAGATTAATTTATCACACCTCGAAAAGAATGTCAACATATTTTTTGATCTAATTTTCAATGTTTGCCGCAAAATCCTATGCACCTATCGTCTCATCAACCGCATTTGCTATGGCGTCCACAATAGCTTCAAAATTGTAGTCAAACAGATAGTTGTCATGATCGTTGTTTATAAACCCCGTTTCCACCAGAACAGCGGGTATATTCGTCCGCCGGAGCACCGCAAGTCCGGGTCGCTCTTCGACATTAATATTTCTAAATCCAAGGGATGAGAGTTCTCTGTTTATATTCTGAGCCAGATCGTATTTAACTCCTGACTTGTCATATACCAGAGTCTGAACCCCGTTATATACATTTGCCTCGGGTGCTGAGTTGCGGTGAAGCGATATAAAATAGTCTGCCCCGCTCTCATTTCCTATCTGGGCTTTTCTTGCCGGAGAATCATATCTGTCCGTGGTTCTTGTATATTCAACTTCATATCCTCTGCGCTCCAGCTCATCTCCAAGTGCAAGTGCAAGATTAAGATTGTCATTCTTCTCCAAACGGCCCTCATACGAAGCACCATTATCATAACCGCCGTGTCCCGCATCTATCATGATCTTTGTAGCCATAAGCATAAGCGTCCTTATTTGTTTCTATATAATATTATGTACATTTACAGAAACAAGAACCTTATTTGATCGCCAGCACACATGCATCAGTCCTTGAACCACAAATTCAGATCCACGTCACCGGATATTCCATCCACAGATCCGGATTCAGTGTACTGCCATCCTGTATATTTATATGGGAAATTTGGAACGTTCGCATAATGGGCAAGCCACAGCTCGTAATCCCCAAGTCTGTCCATGTCGAGGCACTGGGCAAACATATTACGGCTTGCATATATCATAGGTGTGTATCCGGCAGCTTTCACAGTCTCACAGAAACCTACTATACCATCCGTTCTCTCATCGTTAGTTGCGTTGTCGCCTCTGGCTTCGGCATCACCTATCAGCTCAGAATCTATGACAATTGGATATTTCAGATTCATATTCTTCACCTGCTTCAGAACATATTCTGCTTCCTCCACGCCCTCATCATATGTGATGGCCTGTGTGAAGAAATACACGCCTGTCGGAATCTTATACTTTTTTACCGCTGCTTTACTATCCTCAAACGACGAATCCGCCATGAGACCGCCCTCGGTATACCCTCTATATCCAACTCTCAGCATGACAAAATCAATATCTTTGTTCTTGGCCAGTGTCTCCCAGTCTATACTATCCTGAAAAGTTGACAGATCGACTCCCACTAAAGTGTCTTTTATATTGTCATCACTGTAGTGCATATAGCCGTCATCACCAGTATAAAACCGCTCCGCATCAAGATTGTTTCTCGCCACCTTATCGCTGATCTTATAGAGCAGCGCATCCGGTCCAAGATCACCTACATTTATATATGCAGTCGGAATATAACTCCAATAATTATCATATATTCTTTGAGTTATCTCAGTATCTTCTATAGTATAACCAGCCTCTATCTTCTGCGAAGGAGACGCCTTAGAACTGGTGAAACCGCTAACCTTTCCAATCACAAATCCCAGAATAATTCCGAAAATAAAGCATATAACGCCAACCAGAACGCACCAGTTTCTTGTATATTTCTTGATCTGTTTTGTGTCCATTTATCTTACCTGTTCTTTCCCTGTTTGTCTCATTTGTCTGCAATATATCACGCCCTGTCAAGGAAATGCTCTGTACCAAGCCGCAAATGCACAATCTTGTCGTACTTTTTCTTTACCGCATGCCTGAATTTTTTTGCTTCGCTGTGTGAAAACATGCGCTCCAGATCATCCATTCTGAGAATTGCGTCGTCGTACAGTATCTTATATTTTATATTCCAATCATACATAAGACTCGTACAGTTATCTATACTCACCCTGAGCATAGCACCTTTATTCTTACCAAAGAATACACTTCTGTTCCATCTCTTTTTTGCCGACGAATTCTTCGCATCAAACACAACTTCTGCGCCCGGGAATTTCTTCCACAGAGTATCAAGGAAGTTTTTCAGACGTTCCTTGTTAAAATACTTCATCATATCATACGCCACAAATAAAATCGCAGTATCCTGTGGCTTGCTTATCTGGTCCAGCCAGCCAAAATCAAATATAGGTGATTCTATATTAACCTCTCTTGATCTTGTATCCATGTATTTTCTTCTAAGTTCTATACGCTCCGGAAGATCAACATTGTACCATTTTATCCTGCCATTGTCCACTCTGGCAAACATGGTATCAAGTTCACAGCCGACATTTACTATGATTCCATCAGCATACCGTTCTATAAAATTTCTCACCCGGTCATCTATCGCGACAAGTCTTTCCATGATAACTGTCCTGTCATAGAACATGTACTGTGAATTCCTCTTTCTATGCTCAATACCAATCTTGTCAGCGAGTTTGATAGACTCATTGTCCTCGTACAGCTTCGGATATCTCTCTGCCATCATGGCCCTGCACCATATGTCATTCTCTATATCCAACGGCAGGAAATCCGTGTCTTCCTTCACACAGGCAGCGATCTTCTTCATGATAACTCTGCACTCAGGAATATGCGGGTGTTCAATATAATCGTGGACCACCGAGTAATACTGGAAGCAGCGGCTTCTCATATTAAGTTTTTTCACATTGTCATATAACTTTCTTGCATAGCAGTTGAGCAAGTCTGCATCCACCGTGAATATAGCCATCTCATCACAGATATCTGTAAGATCATAATATATCGGGCTGGATATCTCCGGTGTCCCGGCCGAATCATCAACCCAATAGGTTCTGAGGAACTCTCTGATCTCCTGAGTAAAATAGTATCTGTACATAAATTTGCTGTGATCACTTATCTCTTCCATGAGCCCCCTGTCAACGAACTCCGTATCGAGAACCGGTGAACATAGTATGAGCTTGTCCGGTCTTCTAGATCCATTCTTCCATAACTGTATGGCAGTCGACAATGCAAGGCATCCTCCAGCCGAGTAGCCAATAATTACCACCCTGCCTATATCCTCCTTGCCGCACATCTTCTCATATGCTGCTGTCAGCATCCCCAGCGCTTCTGAAGCTGTATGTTCCGGTGTAAGCGGATATATAGGGACCACTGCACCGTACCCCGTACGCTCCACCGTATCAAATACAAATTTCCATTCGTTATGTGTTATCTGCGATATGAATCCCCCACCATGCAGATACATGAAATATTCCTTCACGTTCTGACCCTTAGGCGTAACGTAGAAACACATGCCGCCATTTACAAACACCGATCTGATGATCATCTTCTCCTCGTTGTAAGACGGAGGATTATAATCGCCTTTCTTCTGTCGCTTCAGTGCCAGCTTATATATATCAGAAGCTTTTCTCCTCTTATCATCAAGCATTATATGGCCAAGTTTTTCACACGCCATACTCAAATAATTCTGACTTCCCATAGCATCCCTTCTAAATATAGAAAACACAATTCCACTTATAAAGTTATTTTCACATATATGAACCATATAATCAAGAAATGATTTTATTTCATGTTGCAATATCTCAAATTTATGATATTATAATTGCGACAAAGAGGGTTGTATTTCGCCATTCTGGCAGCAATGCTTCCCATTCACTTTATATTGATTGGATTTGCTGCTTTACCTGCAGCTATAGAGAGGTTAGAGTTATGAACATCACAATGTTGAAAAGCAAGATACACAGAGCAGTAGTCACACAGGCAAAACTAAACTATGTAGGAAGCATCACCGTCGACAGTGAGCTTTTATCTGCAGCTGGAATTCTTGAATATGAACTTGTACAGATAGTAGATATAGAGAACGGCAACCGTTTCGAAACATACACCATAGCCGGAGAACCGGGATCAGGCGTCATGTGCCTGAATGGAGCTGCTGCACGTCAGGTACAGGTTGGAGATCACATCATCCTCATGTGCTATGCATCCATGTCTCCTGAGGAGGCAAAAGAACATACGCCAAAGGTGGTATTTGTAAATGATGACAACTCCATATCACGTATAACAGACTACGAAAAGCACGGAGAATTATTTAGCTAGATCAATATCAAGCTGAATATTTCCAACATACATCTATATCAAAATCATAAAACAGCGGTTTTGACAACAATGAGATTTTTTGAAATGACATTGTTATCAAAACCGCTGTTTTGTGTCTGCTCACACCGTTTCGGGATATAGGTTTATCTTTTAATTCTCTTTGCCAAGGAGTTTTCGTCCAAGCTCAGGTATATCTACATTATCCAGAATGATATCCGCCCTTATATCCCTCTCTGCATCGTCAACCGGTGACAACTGAGAGTGCATATAACAGGTGTGGAGTCTGGCCTGTTTTGCCGCCATGATATCACACACAGCATCATTGCCCACCATGATAGATTTGTTTGGATTCAGATGGTTTCTGTCAAGTGACTGCTGATAAAATGCCGCATCCGGCTTCATCGCCCCAAAATCAGACGACAGTGAGATATCCTCAAAATAGCCATCTATTCCAAGCTGCTGCAGCTCTGGCAGAGTGAATACCCTCTGAGCATTTGACAGCACATACAGCTTCTTACCTGCATTTTTAAGGCTCTCCAGCAGCTCCGGTACCCCGTCATAAAGTCTGATATATTCCGTCGAGGCACGCCTGAACTCCTGTGCCGCCATGACAGTCAGCTCCGCACAGTCATCCGCCGTTTGATCCTTCTTCTTTGTAAGCTGTTCAAAGACATCCAGTATCTGGATTTCCGGAAATTTAAATTTCTTCTTTGCCATCGCCTGTTCCGCACGGCGAACCTGCCTCTTGTATCTGGACCTCAATCCGGCGGGATTATATTTTACACCGTGCTTCGCATAGAAGTCACACATGTGTTTCCACACTGATATATCTTCCTCGTCAGTGTGAATATTTATAAGAGTCCCATACAAGTCAAATATTATATTGTCATACATTCTCTCTATACCTCCACGAATTTGATCGCACACAAATTTTGCATCTGTTCTGATCAAGACCTGTATACGTCAGATTCCTTCTCTGTAACCAGCTCTGATTCCTCCTATATATTTTGCCCTGGTTCTGGCCATGACCACGTGTGCTCCGCCAACCATGCTATGTTCCGATCTCACCGGCACAGCCACAGGAGCCAGATGCATGCCTATGAGAGTATCACCTATATCGATTCCCGCCTGTGCCTGGATACACTCTATTGCAACCGGATCCTTCATATAAGAATAAGCCGCTGTCGCAAATGAACCGCCTGCTTTAAGCTGAGGCACCACATTCACTATCGGTATCCTGTTCTCTTTTGCATAGGCTTTTTCAACTATGATGGCTCTGTTCAGATGCTCGCAGCACTGTGCCGCCATAAAAATGCCCGTCCCGTCAAGCTCATCAAGTATAGCACCAGCTATGCACCTGCCTATCTCATCACTGGAGAATGAACCGATTCTCATATTTGCAACCTCGCTGGAAGAACAGCCGACCACAAATGCATCTCCAGGTTCCAGATTTGCCACCGCAAGGAGATCTTTCACCGCGCCGCGGACTTCTTTTTCTATATCCTGAAGGTGAGAAAATTTCTCTGTGGATACTCCCTTTCCGGCAGGTCTGAGTCCACACTCGGCATCACCAGCTGAAAAATATGCTGTACCACCGGCGCTGTCGGCTGACTCTGGCGCATCCGCAATCTCCTCATATTCATCCTTGTCTATCGACACAGGAATTCCAGTCTTACCAAACACAGTTACACCTCCATACCACACGCTGTCCACCGTCAGGACATCCCCAACGTCGTATTCCATAGAATAAGTATCCTTTTTCTGTATAATCCTTACCTTTTTTTCCATCATCCATTCTCCTTCCAATTCAATATAACATCTGCTATACATCCATCATGCACCTGACGTCTACATCCGCTTAACAATCTTATATAACGGTGCACCATACATCACGGTCATGACGTCTTCATACTCCTGCTTTGTGACATATTCTCCATGTGTAAGCATCTCATATGTCACCCCGGCCTCATGCACCTGATAATCAAGCCCCACAAAACCATTTCTGTCATAGAACGCCTTGCGCCTGCACCGCTGCTCATAATTTGGCGCATTCTTATCCAGAGGCTCTATATTAAGAAAAAGCTTTACTCCGGAATACTTTTTGTGGATACATCTGAGTATCTCTGAACCATAGCCTCCATCCCTTGCATCATCGTCGATGGCAAGAAACATAAGTGTCTTTACCCTGTCATTTCCAATGACATATGTGAGTCCGACAAATCTGTCACCGTCAACGACAGCAGAAAACTCTGCCTTTCCCTGTCTGCACCGTCTTGTGAGCATCCACATAGGAGGTCTCTCCTCCCTCGGAAAAGCCGACAGAAACAATCTTTTAACCTGTTTTTTATATCTATCAATATCCTCAAATTTCAATGTCATGTCATCATCCTTCAACATACTTTATTGTAATATCACCCGAATCTGTATTCACCACACAGCTGCCAGTGCTGGTAACAGTCTGCTCAGGCAGTTCTGTTTTTCCGCTCTGACTGACCGCCTCTATCTTCTTCGGTTTAAACAGTGACAACTGTACATCACCCTTTTGTGAATCAAATTCCATAAGTGCACCGTCACAGCCATCTATCAGCATATCTCCCCTGACAGAAGTATACAACGCCTTTCCGGATGCCACTATGTTGTAGCCCTCAAACCGGCCATCCCCCACGCTGAAACTCACAGTATCCGCATCTACATTTATAACTGACAGATCTCCGCTTTTGCCTTCAAATATAAGATTCTTTGCAACCACCGTTGCCATGCTCACCGAACCAGACTCCGTCGTAACATTCATCTCGTCTGCATCCACGTTGCTTACAAACAATCTGCCACTATTCTCCGTCACATCAAGGCTGCTGCATCTGACAGACTGACTGATGGATATCTGCCCGGAATCTGATATCAGTGATATCTCCCGGTAACGCTTAGACGGAAGTTCTACCACTATATATGGATCATCTCCGAAACCTATGTCCGATCCGAATGTTCTCTCGTCCGTGCAGGTCATCACCAGACTCCCATCCTGCACAAATATCTGGTGCGACACCTCATCGGAATCAAAATAAGATATATGACATACATCATCTGATGACGACTGAATATTCACCGCCATATCTTTTGCAGCCTGTATATATACACTGTAAAACTGCTCACTCACGTCATTCTGTTTTTCCACATACGAACTCTTTGCTTTTGACTTTGTTTCTTCTTTAAACGCATTTCGGGATTTGTTTCCCATAACCGCCGACATTATGATAACGCCCACAACTGCGCACACCACAAGTACAGTTATGGAGCCCATGATCCATTTCGCTGCTTTCAAACTTCTTTCTCCTCAATCCACATTCTGTGACCATCCTGCCACTCATTATATATATAAAACGGATGTATTGCAAACACCCTTTGTAAATGTGCCTGCCATACATCCGTATTGTCTCTTGTCTTCCCCTTACCGCATATGGCGGAGTCATTTTGCAATATTGAGAGAACGTTGTCATCATCATAGCCGCCGACAATGCAAATGCCATAAATCGTTTCATCTTTCTCATAAACTTCTCCTTCAATACATTTTTGTTGTCCATAACTGTGCACTCTATTTCGTTGACATCTATGTACAAACATCTTTCCTCATATTCACATAATTTTAGGGCAACATTCTGAAAAAACTATACCACCCGGCACGCCTTGTTTACAATGAATTAATGTAAAAATGCACAATACATTTTGTATACTTTTACAGATAAGACCACCGATGGGGTCAGGCACCTTATCTACTTGCATCTGCTTGCAAAGGGGGTCAGGCACCTTATCTACTTGCATCTGCTTGCAAAGGGGATCAGGCACCTCCGCTATCTCTGTCTCACATAGAAAAAATCCACAGGACGGCTGGCACCTGCCAGACACCCTGTGGATTCTTAGAATTCACTATTACTATGTGGTTATTTACCCAGTGTGGTCGCCCTATTGTCGATATTCTTCTGGAAGTTGATGACCTTGTGGTCGTATGGCTCGTCCATCAGCTTCGACTGTATCATGAAGTCCGCTGTAGCTTTATTGTTCGCCATCGGTATATCATACACCTGAGCGATACGGAGCAAAGCCTTTACATCCGGGTCATGCGGAGCCGCTGTGAGCGGATCAGAGAAGAATACCACAAAATCTATCCTTCCCTCAACAATCTTGGCACCGATCTGCTGGTCACCGCCAAGCGGGCCGCTGTTGTAGCCTTTCACCTGAAGATTTGTCCTGTCCGTTATCATGCGGGCCGTAGTTCCCGTTCCGCACAGCTCATGCTGGCTTAGTATTTCTTTGTTGTCCTCGCACCATCTGATGAGTTCTTCCTTCTTAGCATCATGGGCGATCAACGCTATTCTCTTCTGCTTTGGTATGGTCATTGTGATGTAATCTGCACTCATATCTGTACCTCCTGTCTCTGCAATTCTATTAGTTGTTCTTCAATACTTCCGGACAAAGACTGTTTGTGTTTTCTAAGACACCTCATCTCTTCCCAGCAACAAATCTTCCATATCCTACTATTTGCGGGCATTACCCTATATTCTTACTCTACCCAATCCATCCACTATTTTCAATATAAAACACTGTAATACAGGAAAATTTTTCCACATTATTACATTTGCGAATTTGCCTAACTTTCCTCTGTTTTTTCTTCCATCTGTGTGGTATTCTCTTATATGATGCTTTATAAAGTTAAGTATTTTGCTTTGATACATTATTTTGCAAAAAATTCTGTCCCCGTTCTTTTCACATTTCATATATTACTTATATCTCGGGCGGAATATATTTTCATAAGAAGTATGCAGACAATTCCTACGTCTGCTCAATCATATAGTTTAAGGAGATTCACAAGATGAGAAAAATTGGCTTTGACAATGACAAATACCTGTCCATGCAGTCTGAGCATATCAGAGAGAGAATTGGACAGTTCGGAGACAAGCTGTATCTGGAATTTGGAGGAAAGTTATTCGATGACTATCACGCATCCAGAGTCCTTCCGGGATTCGCCCCGGACAGTAAGCTTCAGATGCTTCTCCAGCTTGCAGATCAGGCTGAAATGATCATATCTATCAATGCTGCAGACATAGAGCGCAACAAGATCAGACACGACCTCGGCATCACCTACGATCAGGATGTTATCAGACTAATCGGTGTTTACAAAGAAAAAGGACTGTATGTGAGCAGTGTTGTCATTACAAGATACGCCGGACAGCCTTCTGCAGATGTATTCCAGAAAAAGCTAGAGGCAATAGGAATCAAGGTTTACCACCATTATTCAATAGACGGTTATCCGAACAACGTGGAAAAGATCGTCAGCGACGAGGGATACGGCAGGAACGAATATGTCGAGACCACAAGACCTCTCGTCATCGTCACGGCACCGGGACCTGGAAGCGGCAAGATGGCTACATGTCTTTCCCAGCTCTACCATGAGAACAAGCGCGGTGTGAAGGCCGGATATGCAAAGTTTGAGACATTTCCAATCTGGAATATACCTCTCAAGCACCCTGTCAACCTTGCTTACGAGGCTGCAACAGCCGACCTCAACGATGTGAACATGATCGACCCATTCCATCTGGAGGCATATGGTGAGACAACAGTCAATTACAACCGTGATATAGAGATCTATCCTGTTCTTGCGGCTATGTTCGAGGGAATATATGGACACTGCCCATACAAGTCCCCTACAGACATGGGTGTCAACATGGCCGGAAACTGCATTGTTGACGATGAAGCTTGTCAGGAAGCTTCTAAGCAGGAGATCATCAGAAGATATTATCAGTCGATGAATAGATTTGTCAGAGACGAGGCGACAAAGGATGAGGTCTATAAGCAAGAACTCATCATGAAGCAGGCTAAGATCACCGTGGACGACCGCACCGTTGTCCCTGTTGCCAACAAGCTTGCCGAGGAGACCGGCTGCGCCGCTGCAGCACTTGAACTGCCAGACGGAACCATAGTCACAGGTTCAACCTCAGACCTTCTCGGTCCTTCATCAGCAGTCCTCCTGAATGCCATCAAGATACTTGGCGGCATAGACAAGAAGACACATCTGATCTCAAGGACATTTATCGAGCCTATCCAAAAGCTCAAGACCAGGTACCTTGGCAGCAAGAATCCGAGACTCCACACAGACGAGGTTCTCATCGCTCTATCCATGTGTGCCGTATCAGATCCAAATGCCAAGCTCGCTCTGCAGCAGCTTCCAAAGCTTGCCGGATGCCAGCTGCACACTTCCGCCATACTGTCAGCAGTTGATATGAACACGTTCAAGAAGCTTGGTATCGAGTTCACGAACGAAGCTGTGTACGAGGGCAGGATATAATTTGCTAGTTTGCGATTCACGATAGCAAGCTGTTTTAATATAACCTGCGATTCACGGCAGTAAGCTATTGTGCAATCAGATAAAAAGTGCATAAAATTTTCGCTTTTTGAAAAAAATTGGCTGAAAGATACAAAAAATTTGAAAATTGTATCTTTCAGCCATTTTTTTAAATTAAAGTGAAAATTTTGTAGCTTTTTCCATCTCTAACATCGTTTTAGATAAAAACAATGCGTTATCGAGTTCCACGGGGGAGCGGCGCCATCTATCTTCATAACAGTTTGGTCGTCTCGTTCCTGTCTGGCACTAACGTTCCACAGGGAGCGGCGCCATCTATCTTCATAAACCATGTAATAAAACGCGTGCCATAGGGGTGACAGGTCCCACTGTGGAAGCGACTTTCTCCAGCCTCATAACCCATTTAATAAGACATGTGCCAAAACATATTATCAAACAGCGCTGATTGACAATACTCAAGCACACCACCGTGCAAACAACACATAGCCGCAGCTATCTCTTCTCCTTATACATCATGAGGTGCACCACCATAAGAAGCGCGCTGGATATCCAGATTGACTTGAGTCCCAGGTTGAGCGTGCACACACCGCCGGCACCGGCACCGAGTGCAAAGATGATGATTATTCCATAATAATGCATAGCTTTTCTGAGTGCCCCCGGTTCCTTGTCCCTTAAGTATACCGACAGGCTCTCCGTTCCGCTTCGTAAATTTCCTATGCACATGGTACTGGCATATCCATAGCCATTCACCTTGCGGAATGTCTGTACCTGCATCGAACAGGCAAATGATACGAGCATGGTCGCCAGAAGATTAAATCTCACAGGTATGAATCCAACCACAAACAATATCACTATCTCCATGAGAACAACTATCTGTCTCCAATGTATATGCGATGCATTCTTGTATCTGTGGCTTATCCTCTCCGCCACCAGCACCCCAAGTGCAAATGCGATCAATGGGAAAAGGTACCTCACAGCAATCTTAAAATCACCCATCATAAGGTGCTGGCTCATGAGAACCACATTTCCGGTCTGGGCATTTGAGAAAACCTCATCCCTGGCGTTGTATGTATACGCATCCTGAAATCCTCCCGAAAGTGCAAGTATGGCACTTAAAAGAAATGTCTCGGATGTCTGTCTGAGTTCACGATTTTTTCTTAGCATATGTCTTATTTCCTCTTTACATCCTTTTATTGTTTCATCTCCATAAGATACCATAGATAAAAAATATTTCAAGTACCCGCACAAATACAAGACAGGACGCAGCGTTATAAAAATAACTACTGCGCCCTGATCTACTATTTCATATTACCACCATTGCTGAAATTCTCTGCACCAACAAAAATTTTTCCTCCATATACAATGTATGGTTTAACCGTAATCAGATAGAACGGATCACTTGATGATGTTCTCATCGGAACATCTACTTTTACAGTGCTTTTATTAGTCTTTATTACTTTGTAAGGCTTATAAACTGTGCTTCTGGAATCGGTCGTCACTTTATTCAATATCACAAAATAACCCTTGTTCTTTGAACAGCCACCAAGTTTCACATTGTAATACAGCTTTATCCGGGAAGGATTTTTCGCATTCTCCACATATGTGTACTTGTACTGTGTCTTTGGGACGGTCGCAGCTACTATATTCTGGGATGCAGGACCAATCAGAATTCCCCTCGAATCCGGAGAAGTCCATCTACTTTTATAAGCCGCTATCCTGAACATATAACCAGTCCCCGGTTTCAATTTTTCAACCATAAAGTACACTTTTCTCGTTTTTCTATCATAGTTGTCGCCTTCATCAACGAGGATCTTTATCCATTTCTTACTTTTCGCATCATACCTGTAAATGCAATATCCATCGGCTCCCGAAACCGGAGCACAGCCTATCTCTACATAATCTGTTCCAGTCCGCACCGCTGTATAATTCCCTATTTTTTCAGTCTTGCCGCTGACGACTCCAGCGACCTTTGCAGGTGTTGTTCTCTCCACAAATTCGTCTGACTTTGCCAGCATTATTTCTTTGCCATTCTTAACTGCATATGCTTTCAGGTAAAATCTGTATTCGCTTCCCTGCTTTCTATTTTTTATTGTGATAGTTGTTGTTTTGCTTGTTCCTACCACCTTATATTTTTCACTGCGAGGATAATCGAGATCGTGATCCGTTCCATACAATTTATACACAGTTGCTCCTTTAACCACAGGAAACGTCAACGTTATACTGTTAGACGTCCTCTTGCTTTTTATCTCAGAAATTTTCGCAGGCACTATTTTGAATTTCTCCGTACTGGTACCCTTAAATCTGCTGCTTCCAGTATATTTTACCTTCAATGTGGCTGTTCCGGGATAAATATTATTTGCATATGAATAAGTGTATTCTTTATTAGGATCTACAATCACACCTTTTTCAGTTATATTCCCGATAACCTTGAATGACGGCTTCTTCGCAGTTCCATCATACACAAATGTTCTCCTGCTCAATCTTATCTGAGTATAATCCGCGCTGTATGGCTTCGTGCGGACTGCTGCCACCGACGACTTTGCTACATCAACATATCGTCCTGATGCAAGCTTACGCTGCCCCTTCACATAATATCTATACACTGTATTCGGGGTAAGTTTTGCAAAATCCATAGCATTGCCCCCACTAATACAAGTCCGGGCCGCCTGCCATTTGCCATTTTTATATTGCATGACCACGTATCTGTCCAAGGTTGCATACAAATAGTCCCATTCTATTATCAGCGATGTCTCATCTACATATGTAGATCTAAGATTGTCTATATGCTCCTGGGTTATCTTAAAAGTCTTTTCTGCACTTCCCTTGTAACGGCCGATATATGTTATATGTATTTTGGCTGTTCCAGGATAAATGTTGTTCGTATAAGAAGCCGTATAGTCGACATCCTCAGTTAGATAATGCCCTGAGGGATCCTTGATACGCAGCCACAGATTCACCTCTTCACCATTGTAAGGAATTGACTCATTCACAAGGCTCACCTTAAACTTGCTGGCATCAATTCTGCCATCTCCCGGTGTGGCTGTCTCCACCGAAACCGGCTGCATGTCAGTCTCCGCATATACAACACTGCCATCGCCCAGTCCTGCATTACTACACAGGATCATAACAACCGACAAAACAAGTGCCAGCATTCTTGTAATTGAATTTCTCATAACCATCTCTCCTCTCTACCTTTTACGCATTACTTAGTCACATTAAACGCAGCATTATAGATAACAACGCATTCGTATATGTACAAATTATACAACTTATTTAAGGGAAAATACACAATTAGTTCTTATCCAACACAAAAAAACTACCAGGATACACACCCGCATATCCTGGCAGTTCATCAATATTTTAAATCATTTAATCTACATTGCCTTCTTGTATATCTCAGCAATCTCCTCCTGTGTAAATACCACAGGGTTGTTTGCTATGCTGGCTGCTGAAACCTTCATGCAGTTCTCAGCCATCCAAGGAATATCCTTCTCCTCGATTCCGAGGTCTGAAAGCTTGACATCCAGATCAAGATTCTTCAGAAGAGTTCTGATCTTCGGTGCTAGATCATCCGCCGTGATACCACCAAATATTCTGGCGATCTTCGCAAACTTGAAGTGATCTCCCTTGTAGGATGCCTCGATGATAACAGGTGTCAGAGCTGCAAGGCCCTTGCCGTGAACTATATCCTTAAGTCCGCTGGCAGGATGCTCCATTCCGTGAGCCAGTGTAACTCCGGCTGTGTTGATGACCATACCACCTATGGTGCTGGCCAGTGTTATCTTCTCCCAGCTCTCCTGGGTTCCTCTGCCCTTATATACATCCACAAGATTGTGGGCGATAAGATCAATCGCATATAGTGCAAGCGCATCTGTAAATGGCTGCGAGATCTTTGATGTGTATGCCTCCATGCAGTGGCACAGTGCATCAAATCCAACTGCCGCAAGCACATGCTTTGGCATAGTCTTCATGCAGTCCGGATCCACGATGGATACCTTTGCCACTATGGCATTGCATCTGAGTGACTTCTTGTCGCCATTTTCCGGATTGGTGAGAACCGCAAATCCATTTCCCTCTGAACCTGTTCCGCAGGTTGTAGGAATAAGTACAAGCGGAAGTGCCGTATCGCTGACCTTTCTGCCAAATATGTAATCGTTGATATCTCCATCATTGAGTGCCAGGAACGCTATAGCCTTTGCACAATCCATGATACTTCCACCACCTATGGCAACGACCACATCACAGCCATTTGCCTTGGCAAATTCTGCACCTTCCATAGCTGTTGTAGTGAGCGGATTCTGTGCAACCTTATCAAACAGTGCAGTCTCAAGCCCTGCTGCTTTCAGACTGTCATTTACCTTGTCGTACAGGCCAGACTTCTTTGCACTGCTGCGGCCTGTGACGATGAGCGCTTTCTTACCATACGGCTTAGTGAGTTCACCGGTCTGGGCAACCTTTCCGGTACCAAATGCAATATTTACAGGGAGACTGTAGTTGAAGGCAATAGGCTGAACAAATTTTGTCTCATCCTCCTCGGCCATAACAAGCTCGATTGCTGCCTTGACCTCTTCCTCTCTGCTCTCTTCCTCATCCACAATCTCGTCATCAATGAGGACATCGACATGTGAAGCGAATTTTTCTTTGTATTTAAGCTTACATATTATGAAGAATACCACGCCGAGAAGTGACCAGCCGCCTGCCATAGCCCATTCCTGCCATACAAGTGCACTTCCTGAATTTGGAACTATGTACATCACAACCATAAAACCAGACATGAGAACTGCCAGTACACCAACGATCTTATAATGCTTAACCATATATGGTCTCTTCATATCAGGCGCCTTCTTCCTGAGTATCAGGAATGAAAGGGATACCATGCAATATGCAAGACAGCATCCAAAGTTACCTGCGTCAACTATCCATACCAGCATCTTACGACCTGCAAGAGGAGCAAGAACTGAGAGGAAACCGATGAGGTAAAGTGCATTTACAGGTGTCTTGTGCTTCTTGTGAAGCTTTGCAAATGTCTTCGGGATCATGTATGACTCTGCCATGGAGTACATTGCACGGCTTCCTCCGATGAGGAATGAGTTCCAGCTGGTAACGATACCGCACATACCTCCTACAATAAGAACCTTCGACATAATACTGCTGTTGAACGCCTTTGCCATGGCATCCGCTGTAACAAGACCTGATCCATCCATGGATGCAGCTATCTCAGATGAATTCATGACATAACCTACACCTATGATGATAAGTGCATAGAAAAGAACCGCAAGAACAATTGAGAGTATCATGATCTTACCAATCTTCTTGAGAGGTACATTGATCTCCTCTGCAGCCTGTGGGATTACGTCGAATCCAATGAAGAAGAATGGTGTGGTAACAGCAACTCTGAGGATAGTCTTGAATACCTCCCCTGTGGAGTCTCCGTTGAACATCTGTCCGTCAAGGTTTGAAGCATCTCCTGTCACAACTGATGCAACTATGAGAAGAATACCAACACCGCCAATCACAACTGTAAGTATGGTCTGCAGAAGTGCTGCTGTCTTCGCACCCTTTATATTGATATATGTTATAAATATCGCAACTATTATTGCAACCGCAAGCCACGATGCATAGATATCAAAACCTGCCACCGTGTACAGATATCCCTGAAGGAACTTTGGATATATATAAGTGATGATGGTTGGAAGTGCACACGCCTCGAAACATACAACACTGACATATCCAAGTACGATAGCCCATGTACATATGTAAGAACCTATCGGTCCCATAGCCTTATAGCTGAACACATGCTCGCCGCCGCACTGAGGCATGGCTGCTGTAAGCTCTGCATATGTGAGTCCAACGAAGAATACCATCACACCGCCAAGTGCAAATCCGATGGCCGCTCCTATTACTCCACCTCTCGTGATCCAGTCGCCTGAGGATACTACCCAGCCCCAGCCGATCATGGCTCCAAAGGCTATCACCAGTATGTCCCAGGCAGAAAATACTTTATCAAATTCTGATTTTTTTCCTGCCATAATATCATCCTTTCTAATACATCCAAGCACACCATCCACAGTTTGTTAAAATGTAAAAAAAATGGCGTCAGGAATCACACTTTCCGTGTTCATCTGACGCCATTGTCATTTTCTATATTCGCGATGTAGTTGGAATTGCATATATATGTTAATTCACAATTTCTTTTATGCTTAATCCTCAAATCTCAGATCTATCATCTGAAGTATGTACTTTGCAGTTTTCTCAAGACCAAGTACACTGGAGTCTATCATCATGTCTCGCATGCTGCAGTCTCTCATATCTCCGCCTGTCATGTAGTTATATCTGGAACTGAGCATTCCATCGTTGTACTTGACAAGCTCAGCCGCCTTGTCATGATCAAGACCCTTCTTCTCCATGACATACTGTATCCTCTTTTCTGTAGGTGCATATATGAATACATTCAGGCAGTCCTCCCTGTCCCTGAGTATATAATTGCTGCACCGTCCTATGATGATACAGGAAGATTTCTCTGCAAATTTATTGATAACCTCAAACTGCTTATAAATAACCCTGTTTGTAAGGTTTGCATATCGCGGTCCAAAGCTTGTATCAAATTCATACTTGACTGTCTCGCCCTGATCCGCCTTCTCGACAAGATCTCTGTCAACGCCAATCTCCTCAACGACCTTATCTATCAGATCTCTATCGTAATACTCAACTCCCAGAGATTTCGCCACCATCTTGCCAATCTCTATTCCACCGCTGCCATATTCACATCCAACGGTCACAACAAAATGTTTCATCTACATCGCTCCTTCCAGGGGCTTCGCGTTTCCCCTATTTACTTAATTCTGCCACTGCATCTGTGATGATCTCAACAGCCTTATCACACTGCTCTTCGTTCACGATAAGTGGTGGGATCATACGGATTATATGAGCTCCGATGGCTGTGATCAGAAGCTTTCTGTCAAGGCATCCATGCTTTACATCCACACCGCCGATCGTATCATCAAACTCAACGCCAACCAGGAGTCCCTGATGTCTTACTTCCTTTACATGTGGGATCTTCTCAAGCTTTGCTGCGAAGTAATCTCCCATCTTCTTTGCATTTCCTGCAAGATCTCTGTCAAGCAGCTCATTTACCTCTGCAAGTGCTGCTGCACATGATACAGGATGTCCACCAAATGTTGTTCCATGTGAACCAGGTGTAAATGCCTTTGCAACCTCAGCGGTTGCACATATAGCTCCAATCGGCATTCCGCCGCCGAGAGCCTTTGCCATGGATACGATATCCGGCTTGATTCCGTAATTCATGTATGACATGATATTTCCTGTTCTGCACCAGCCTGTCTGTACCTCATCTATAAGGAGAAGCATATCGTTCTCATCACAGAACTCTCTGAGTCCCTTCATGAATTCCATTGTTGCGGGATGTACACCGCCCTCGCCCTGTACAGGCTCAACCATGATCGCTATCGTGTTCTCTGTACATGCATCCTTGAATGCCTGAAGGTCGTTGTAAGGTGCATATGAGAAGCCGTATGTCATAGGACCAAATCCTACCTGGCAGCCATTTCCCGGCTGACCTGTTGCTGACATGGCGCCGAATGTTCTTCCATGGAAGCCCTGCTTTGCAGTTACGATATGGTAACGGTTTGGACCATACTTCTCAATACCATACTTACGGGCCATCTTGATCATAGCCTCATTGGCCTCTGTTCCTGAGTTCTGGAAGAATATCTTGTCCATTCCAATAGTCGTACAAACCTTCTCAGCAAGCAGTGCCTGTGGAATTGTGTAAGGATAGTTAAATGTGTGCATGATGTCACCGACCTGATCCTTGACAGCCTCAACAACCTTCTCATTGCAGTTACCTGCGCTGTTTACTGCGATTCCGGCGTAGAAATCAAGATATCCGTTGCCGTTCTCATCATATATGTACATATCCTTTGCTGTCTCAGCGAGGAAATCGAAACGCTCATATGTCTCGATCATGTACTTGTCTACCTTGTCCTTGATGTCCTGAAATGTTAATCCTGTGTCTTTTAATTTCATAATCCTTACCTCCACTACATTTGTAAAATCAGAAGAATCATGGTGCCGGATCGTTTTTGTCCCCAAGCATCAAAAAAGGCAAAGGAGACTGCGGACGAATGTTCGTCCAGGCTCCTTTGCCTTAAATTCTTGTTCTTTATATTTGACACACTTAAGATACCACTCAATATAATACATGTCAACACCTTTTCTTAATTTTCTTAAGATTGGCTTATTATCTGACTTTATTTGTATTACCATGCACTTTAGAGCATTATTTTATTGAACATTTTGTGCATTATATTGGACAAATGATAATCTTTTACAACCACATTGTATGTACATTATTTTGCACTTAATACCACTCATATTTTCATGTTAGTGATAGTCCAGGAATACACATATACAGCTCACCTTTTCATTCCCATCGTTGCTGTACACATGAACCTTATCAGTCTCAAACCTGTATATCTGGTTCTTGCCGACATTCTTTTTTGTATCACCTGCCTCAACAGTCAGAACACCCTCTGTAACCGACAGGTATTCTCTTGTCTTCTCACCATGGGAGCCACTGACATATGTGCCTCCCGGCTCAATGTCTATACGATATATCTCCACCTCATGGCTGTCCTCATACGGAAAACACGTCCACACTTTATACTGTCCCTTTGCCTCCTTGATCGGAACAAGCTCCTCTGGATCCACAAGACAGGCCTCCATGGGCGGCGGATCAATAAGTTCATGAAACTCAACTCTGAGGCCGCTGGCTATCTTGCCCATGACACCCAGAGACGGATTAGCAGTGCCCTTCTCAATCTGCGCCAGCATGCTCTTGCTGACACCCGTCTGCTCAGAGAGCACGTCCAGACTCATACCTTTGGAGGTCCTCATCCTATTCAGATTCACAGCAACATTATGAGATAAATAATCCATAGCACTCCTCCCGCTTACGCGTTATCACAAGGCATCTCCCGCTTCGCGGGTCCTCCTTGTGATATATTATGTCGTGTATCTTCTGCTTTTTCAAGCATCTACTTAAATGCAGCCTCCACTGCTGCCTCGAAGATATCAAGGCCGGCGGCAAGCTGCTCATCTGTGATAACAAGCGGTGCAAGGAATCTTATGACATTATTGTAGGTTCCGGCGCCCTCAACTAACAAGCCGTGCTTCCAGCACTCAGTGATGACCGCAGATGTAAGCTCAGGAGCAGGCTCCTTGGTCTTCTTATCCTTGACAAACTCTATTCCTACCATTCCACCGAGTCCTCTGACATCGCCAACGCACTCATACTTCTCCTTGAGCTCATTGTATCTTGCCACAACCTTCTCACCGATCTCACACGAACGTCCTGCAAGATCATCTCTCTCCATGATCTCGATAGTCTTGAGGGCTGCTGCACAGGCAAGCGGATTTCCACAGTATGTACCGCCTATTGTTCCAGGAGCAACAGCCTCCATGATCTCTGATCTTGCGATGATGGCTGACAGCGGAACACCTGCTGCTATAGACTTGGCTGTTGCTATGATATCAGGCTGTACGCCTGCCTCCTGCCAATATACACTGGCAAACATTCTTCCTGTTCTGCAGAAACCACTCTGTACCTCATCCGCAATAAGAAGGATTCCATGATCATCACAGAGCTTTCTGACAGCCTTTACCCACTCGATAGGTGCAGGTATGAAACCACCCTCGCCCTGAAGAGGTTCAACAACAACTGCCGCAATGGTATCTGCAGCTGCGCACTGTTCAAATACATCTGTAAGCGAATTCATATAGTAATCAAGAGCTGCCTCCTGTGGCATTCCCTCAGGATTCCTGTAATAATATGGAAACTGTGCCCTGAACACTCCATTTGCAAGCTCACCCATCCCCTTTGCATAAGCCTTCTTGGATGTCATGGCCATTGTGTAATGTGTTCTGCCGTGGAAAGCTCCCGAAAATACGATGATATTCGGTCTCTTTGTAAAGCTCTTTGCCACCTTGACAGCATTCTCATCAGCCTCAGCTCCACTGTTTGCAAAGAACACTTTCCTCTCGTCGCCCTTTACCGGTGCGATGGACGCAAGCTTCTCAGCAAGTGCCACATATCCCTCATGGGTTACCACATTGAACATACCGTGGAAATATTTGTCAGCCTGTGCCTTGACAGCCTCAACGACCTCCGGCTGTGAGAATCCGATATTCAGGACTCCGACACCACCTATCCAGTCGAGGAATTTGTTGCCATCCACATCCTGTATCATTGCTCCCTCACCTTTATCTATAACGACAGGGTACGCACATCTGATGGCTGATGGCACAGCCTTCTCTCTTCTCTTTATAACCTCTGCTGCCTTTGGTCCCGGCAGAGTCTCTGTGATTATCTCTGGTAAATCTGTTCTAAGCATAATTTTATCCTCCTTTATTTTTTCAACCAGCAGCCTGTGCACCAAAGATACCACATCGGGGTCAGACCCTCTTTCCCGCATTAACGTGTTAAATGGGGTCTGACCCCTTTGGGCCTATATTGACCTCACTTCAGATTATGGGCTTTATTTCTGAAACACCGGCTGTCTTTTTAACTATGCATATAGAATCGCACAACCGGAGGTGTTATGCCATATTCCCTAGGCACAAAATATTAGAACACATTTGTGCTCACAGCACATTTTTATCATTGACATGCACCTCATATGCAATGATAATAACTTATAATATATGTTTACATGGAAATATATGTGCGTGCAATACAGGAAGGGACACTGACATGGCTATTTTTCTGAGAGATCTGTACTATGATACCAAGCGGAAATACAACCTCAACCTGATATCCGGTGGAAAGGGAATGGAGAACATCGTAAGCTGGGTATACATATCAGAGGATATATCTACATCCACATTTTTGAACGGAGGAGAACTCATCATCACAACCGGCGTGACCTCCGGTGAACGCGAGGACTGGCTCAGGGCATTTATCAAGGAGCTCATAAAGAGGGGAACCTGCGGACTCATTCTGAATACCGGCAGATATATATTTGAGGAGGACATAACCGATGAGATTGTCAGGCTGTGCCACCGATATTCGTTCCCGCTGTTCACCATGCCATGGGACACAAGGATTTTTGATATAACCCACGACTACTACAACCGGATATTTGAAGACTCCAGGGATGACGGCAACATGACCGCAGCATTCCAGAATATTCTCATGGGGAATTCCCTGACCAACGAGCAGACTGACACAATAAAAGGCTCCGGATTCAACAATGGCTTCTACAACGTTCTGTCCATCGATACAGAAGCAACGGACGAGTTCATGTATATTCTGCAAAAGGTCTGCAACAATACAGATCTTGTCTTTCATGCATTTGTATATGATGGCGGCCCGACAGTTATCCTGAGATGCCCTTCCACCGGCTCAATCGCAGACAAATGCAACGACATCGCAGAGGCTCTGACAGCAAGATTCCCAGACTACAACATACATATGGGTTCCGGAAGCCCGGTTCTGTCCCTGACAGAACTCCCCCAAAGTTACCGACGTGCAGTTTCCGCAAGGGAATTTGCTGCAGACAACATATACTGTGATTACAACAGCCTCGGATTCCTGCGTATTCTTCTGGAAGTTAATGATGCACAGCTCATACACTCATTTATCACAGAGCAGCTCGGCGGGGTCATAGAATACGACAAAACCCATCATTCATCGCTGACGGACACCCTGTACGAATATCTTAAGTGCAGCGGCAGCGTTCAGCTTATCTCCGAGAAAATGTTCTGTCACAGGAATACGATAAATTACAGGCTCCGGATAATAAAAGAAGAGCTGGAATATGATCTCTCCGATGCGGAGGTCAGATTCCAGCTCATGGCTGCGTATAAGCTCAGGGAGATACGAAAAGCATAACTCTCTTCAATTATATCTATTACATAAAATGCGAATACACCGACGCAAGTATAACCGTAAGTATTCCCGTAACTGCAATCGACAAACTGCTCATGGCTCCTTCAACCTCACCGATCTCCATCGCCTTGGCAGTTCCTATGGCATGGGCTGATGATCCGAAAGCAAGTCCCTTGGATATAGGCTCTTCGATACGGAATATCTTGAACACGATCTCTCCGATTATGTTACCGATCACTCCGGTCACAACTATGACTGCAACCGTGATCGTCACATATCCGCCAAGCTCCTCCGAAACACCCATTCCGATAGCTGTGGTTATGGACTTCGGAAGAAGTGTCACATAATCTTTATGGGAAAGTCCCATGACCTTGCACAACACAAGGACTGTAGTCAGACTCGTTATAACTCCGGCAACTATACCGCCGAGCACAGCCTTATAATTGTGCTTTAAAAGCTCCCACTGCTCATAGAGTGGGATTGCAAGACATACCGTAGCCGGTGTGAGGAACCAGCTCAGATACTTTGCGCCTTCATTGTAAACATCATAATCCACATCAGCCACAACAAGCACCACTATGGTCACTATGATGGACACCAGCAGTGGGTTAAGTATAGCTATCTTAAGTTTCTTTTTAAGTACACTTCCAAACATATATGCCAGAAGGCTTATAGTCACCCCTGCAAATATAGACGATTCAAACAGATCACTCATTTTCAGTCTCCTTCTTCCTGTCTCTCCTTATTATAAGCTGTGATACCCAGCCTGAAGCAAGCATGACTGTGATGATGACGACCACCGTTATGACGCTGACTGGCACAAGCACAGGCTTAAGCGTTCCCCACGACGACATAAGGCCCACACCGGCTGGTATGAACATGACCGGCATGATCTCTATGAGAAACTTGCCCACACTCTTCACATCGTCCAGCTTGAGGATCTTGGTCTGTAGGCAGATAAACATGATAACCATACCATATATACTTGCCGGAATCGGTAGCGGAACTATATACTTAAGTATCTCACCGATAAATGAGATGGCGAGGATTATAAGAAACTGCTTCAAATATTTCATCTTTTATGTCTTCCTTATATATATATTTATCATGCACATATGGAGCAACGATTCACAACTTTGGTATACATGCCTGTATACAGTCTCCACATATCGGGCCTTTTCATAAAAAAGGAGGTTCGATACACAGATATAGTTACTCTGTATATTCAAACCACCCTTTAACCCTCTGATTATTATATTCTCACTCAGATTTTATTCAATAGAATATTCTGCATTTTCTAAATTTTGATAAATATAACAATTTTTTTAATTCAATCTGAAAATATTTCGTAAATATTTCTATTGACTATTATTTTTGCAGGAATCTCATCCTATGAATTTTTCATGATCACTGTGTTCACAATATCCGCCGCATGCTCGCACACATCCATACAGTTCTCTATGCAGGCATATATGTTTTTCCACACGACCACAGTCCTAAGGTCACTCTCACCGTACAGTCTGTGCATATTCTCCACATACAATCTATCTCCTCTTGTCCTGTATGGCCTTAATGATCTGTATTATCGCAGTCGGTGCAAATGCAAGTCCCGCTATCTTCAGCACATCAGCCGCTCCAAGACTTACCACGCTAAACAGACTGTGAAGTCCCGGTATGAACAGAACCGAAGCCAGAAATGCCACTCCGGCTAAAAATGCATATACGCTGTATTTATTTGATCTAAATCCCAGCTTAAACATCGACTCCTCACTTCTGCAGTTAAAACCGTGGAACAATCTGGCAAGTGTCAGTGTTGCAAATGCCATGGTAGTGGCTTTTGCCGGACTCACCAACAGGCCAAGATGGAATGCTGTCATGGTCGCTATAGCGATGAGAAGGCCCTCCGAGAGCATCTTTGCCATAAAGTCAGATGTCAGTATTCCCTTCTTAGGATCCCTCGGTTTTTCTGAGAGCAGCGATGGATCAGCCGGCTCCATTCCTATCGCAAGCGCAGGAAGAGAATCTGTGAGCAGGTTGATGAACAACAGATGTACAGGTGCAAACGGAACAGGCAGGGCAGCTATAGAGGTATAAAGCACCGCCAGTATTCCAGCTGTGTTTCCTGACAACAGGAACAGTATCGCATTCTTTATGTTCCTGTATACATTTCGTCCATTTGACACCGCCTTGATGATGGTTGCAAAGTTGTCATCTGAGAGTATCATAGCCGCCGCATCCTTGGACACCTCCGTGCCGGTTATTCCCATGGCAACACCTATGTCTGCCTTCTTGAGTGCAGGGGCATCATTGACACCATCGCCTGTCATGGCTACTATATTGCCGTTCTTCTGCCATGCATCAACTATCCTTATCTTATTCTCCGGTGACACCCTGGCATATACAGATATCTTTGTTATGTCACGCGCAAGCTCCTCATCAGACAGAGCGTCAAGCTCCTCTCCCGTGAGTGCCATGTCCCCATCCTCGTATATTCCGATCTGCTTCGCTATGGCAACCGCTGTGATCTTGTGGTCTCCAGTTATCATGACCGGCTTTATGCCCGCACGCCTTGCATCGGCAACCGCTGCCATAGACTCCGGGCGTGGCGGATCCACCATGGACACAAGTCCAAGGAATGTAAATCCATACTCAGTATCAACTCCCAACACCTCGTCACTTTCCTTATATGCAAATGACAGTACACGGAGGCCATTCTCTGAGAATGCCTTGTTCTGAGCCTTGATCTTCGCTTTTTCTTCATCTGTCATAGGCTTTACGCCATCGCTGTACCTCACGCTCACGCATCTGTCAAGCAGCACATCCACAGCACCCTTGGTGAGTATGGTCGGTACCCCATGAAGCAGATACTTTGTACTCATAAGCTTTCTGTCTGAGTCGAACGGAACCTCCTCCATTCTGTCCATGCAGTCCCTGAGTACATCCTCACTAAGATTCCACGCACCAAAGCCACTTTGTCCAATGGGGTCAGACCCCTTATCACTTGACTCCCTGTTTAAAATGGGGTTAGGCTCCTTATTTCCTGACTTTCTGTTTGAGATGGGGTCAGGCCCCTCCGTTACAGGCACATTGTTTCCCGGCATCATGTGGACCTGGCGAAACATCTCAAGCAATGCATATTCCGTCGGATCTCCTATTCCTTTACCATCCACTATGCTGGAATCATTGGTGAGAACTGCATCGTATAACAGGTACCTGTGGAGCTGGTTATGGGAATCAAGCTCCTCCGGCTTGTAAAGTTTTCCATCCAAATATATTTCCTGCACGGTCATCTTGTTCTGTGTAAGTGTTCCGGTCTTGTCTGAACAGATGACTGACACGCATCCAAGGCTTTCAACCGCCTTGAGGTTCTTGATTATCGCATTCTCCTTCGCCATCTTCTGGGTGCCAAATGCCTGCACGATGGTGACTATTGAACCTAGAGCCTCAGGTATAGCTGCAACTGCAAGGGCGACTGCGAACATCATAGAATCAAGCACCGCCATCTTTCTGTATATACAGAGGACAAATACCAGTGCACACACAATCATGATAAATGCCGCAAGCCTTGCACTGAACTTGTCAAGGCTCTCCTGAAGCGGAGTCTTTCTCTCCTTTGCAGCGTTCATCAGGCCTGCGATCTTGCCGAGCTCTGTGTCCATTCCTGTTCCGGTCACAAGCACCTCTGCTCGTCCATATGTAACAAGACTTCCTGAATACACCATATTTGTCCTGTCTGCAAGTGGCACTGAACCTTCTATTATCGCATCATTCTTTTCCACATTTGTTGATTCTCCGGTAAGAGAACTCTCATTTACCTGAAGCGAAAAATTCCTGAGTATCCTTCCATCGGCAACTATCATATCGCCCGCCTCAAGCAGCACGATATCACCCGGAACTATCTCGCGGGACGGAAGCTCCTGCTTCACGCCATCTCTCATAACTTTTGCATTTGGAGATGAAAGCTGTTTCAGACTGTCAAGCGAACGCTCAGCTTTCACATGCTGCACTGTTCCCAGCACAGCGTTCATGACGAGTACCGCCAAGATTACTATGGTACTCTCGATATTGTCAGAAAACATAGAAATGACCGCTGCTATGATCAGTATGATCACCAGCAGGTCACAGAACTGGCTGAGGAACACCTGTAATGTGCTCTTTCTCTTGCCTTCCTGGAGAACATTTTCTCCCTTCTCATTGCGGATCTCCTCCGCCCGCTCCGTCGACAGTCCGCGGCTGTCTGTCTTGAATTCCTTTAGTAATTCATCACCGGAACAGTTCCAAAAATTCTTTTCTGTCATACACACCAGACTCCTTTTCTTCTTGATTTCGGATACCAGACACATGCCCGGTGTCCATTTTCCATTTCCCAGATCAGCAATATTATCTATGCATCAAACATAATGTCATCTGATCTTATATGCTTATCACGCAAAGAAAAGTCTGTTGTGTATTCAGCTATCTCTTTTTCTTACATACAACAAAGGAACGAGACCTCCATTGCATGATAAACACACAATAAAAGTCTCGTTCCTTTCAAATTCTATATACACTACTATATATACTCCGAAAGCGTGCGCCCCGGTTCCCTGCACAGGTATGTCCCAGCCAGAAAACGTGATGACGAGATCGCACAACATCTTATAACCGATGTGAACTACTCCCTGATATTTCCGACATAATAACACGGGAACCCTTTGATTGTCAAAGGATTCCCGACTAGTATTTGGTAAAGAAATTATAAACTTTTAATTCAGAGCATCATAGCCGCTCTCCTTTGTACGGATCTTAGTTGCAGTACGGATCTCATAGCTGAATATCTTGCCATCTCCAACCTCACCTGTATATGCCGCCTTCTGGATAGCCTCTATGGTCTTCTTCTCCCATTCCTCAGATGACACAACTATCTCAAACTTGATCTTCGGCTGCATCACCACATCTACCTCAGTACCACGGACAAGTTTCTTATATCCTCTCTGTGCTCCGCATCCCATAACCTGAGACACTGTAATTCCATTTACATCTATAGCGTTCAGTGCTTCCTTGACGTCCTCAAAGACCTCCTCGCGCACGATAGCCTCAACCTTTATCATCATATCAGATCTCTCCTTTCTATATCATATGCTGTCCTATGAATCAAGTCCATTGAATGTTGGATATGCACTCTCGCCGTGCTCTGAGATATCCAGACCCACCTTCTCTTCTCTGTCTGTTACACGGAGCGGTGTGAAGAGTCTCACGATTCCAAGGCAGATAAGTGTTCCGACCACTGCTACCGCGATCGTAACCACGATACCAACAAGCTGCATCAGGAACAGATGTACATCACCGAATACCAGTCCATCCCAACGAGCTACACTGTTGATCGAGCTCTTTGCAAATAATCCTGTTGCGATACCTCCCCAGATACCTCCGATACCATGACAGCCAAATGCATCGAGTGCATCGTCTATCTTCAGCTTACCCTTAAGAAATGATATTGTAAAGCAGCAGATCGGGCTGACAAGTGCACCGATGATGAATGATGACCAGATCGGTACGAATCCTGCACCAGGTGTTATAGCCACAAGACCGACTACAAGACCTGTCGATGCACCGACCAGAGTAGGCTTTCCGTCCTTTATAACATCTATTATCATCCATGAGAGCATTGCGCTGGCACTGGCAATCGCTGTTGTCATAAATGCATGTGCTGCAAGACCATTTGCACCGAGGGCACTTCCGGCATTGAAACCGAACCATCCAAACCAAAGGATGAATGCACCGAGTGCGACAAATGGAATGTTGTGAACTCTGTATGCTGTGTTCTCGTATCCCTTTCTTCTTCCAAGGATGATAGAGAATACAAGAGCGCTCACACCTGAGCTTATATGTACTACATTTCCTCCTGCGAAATCAACTGAACCGATCTCCCCGAGGAAACCGCCCTGGCCCCATACCATGTGAGCCATTGGGTAATAAACGATGATCGACCAGAGCATGATGAAGAAGAACAATGCCTTGAACTTCACACGTCCGACCAGTGAACCGGTGATAAGTGCCGGTGTAATCATTGCGAACATCATCTGAAATGCAACGTATACAAGGTGAGGTATATTGTCTGCATAAGGACCAGCCTCATCCATCTTTATCCCGTTGAGTGCAAACCACTTGAGGTCTCCTATAACACCTCCGTGATTAGTGCCAAATGAGAGTGAGTAACCGAACAGCACCCACATGACAACTGAAAGTCCCATGATGGCTGTACATGCCATGATGGTATTTACAACATTTTTCCTCCTGACGAGGCCTCCGTAAAAGAATGCAAGTCCGGGTGTCATGAAGAACACCAGAGCCGCACAGATCATAATAAAACCAGTATCTCCCGTATTCATAGTTTCTTCCTCCTTATTTTTTCCTAAAGGGGTCAGGCCCCTTTGCTGCATTAACGTGTTAAACGGGGTCTGACCCCCTTGTTAATGAAACAAAAAAGGCGCCAAACGAATCTTTTCGATTCATTTGACGCCTTTGTCGTGATTTATAATAGCAGACTTCAGAAAATAATGCAAGAGATATTTTTAAATTGTTTTTCACAAGCTATTTTGTTGTTTTTGTAAAGTTTCTTAACTGAATCTTTATCGCGCACTCAATTTAGACATATCAGATTTTTTACGGTGTGCTATTCCTACGCCACCCCTGTGGACTCCATTCCAGCATTTCCAGCTGCTGCCATACTTACATTTGCCGTAACCGGTATATGTTTCTTACATGCAATTGCAACATCCCGCATGGATGGCACTGACACACTCTCTGTCTGCCAGAACCGCTCTGTAACCACGGATATTGCATGTGTGATATGTCTGTAATCATTCTCGCATCCCGGAGCCTCACTGACATACCTGTCATGCATTTCTCTGAGATATTCCACTATGTCTCGCCCATCATCTATGCTTTCCATATTGACACCTACTGAAGATATCGTCTTATTCACATAGTCATGCAGTTCTGTCTCGTACTGGCAGTGCTCTTTGAGATTTCCGAAAAATAAACTGTTGTGTGGATATGTGAATGAATCTGCCACGTAGTGAACAAGCTTTCCGAGAAGAAAGCTCTGTCTGACAGTTCCCATTCCGCCTTTCTCAAGTTTCTTTGTGAGTTTTTCCATATACTTCATGACATTTTCGTAGTTGTGTCCTCTAAGCTTCTCCTCGCCATGGATGCTACCCCTGAAATAAGTCAGCATATTGATATCCGGCTCTATGCTGCCAAATATGAACGCCGCCTTCTGCAGCTTAGATGCGCCGGCATCCATGTGATCCATAATATATCTGCTCAGATTCATGTGGTCTGCTGTTCTCATATTTAACGCCTCCTGCCTGTTCTGCCATCAAGCACAGCTTGATAAGCTTCTCATGTACAAATGTATCCTCTATATCTTTTTCGTTGTATATAGTGTAAACGATAGATATAAAATCCACAGGAAGAAACTATAAATACTTTCTAAATAGACCGTAAAATATTCAGAAATTCATAGCAATTAAGAGAGTTCCAGCAGTGATGCATACCACACCAACAGCCGCTTTCTTGGTCAGCTTTTCGTGGAACACGATTCCTGAAAATGCAATGGTGATGAGCATGCTCAGCTTGTCTATCGGGACGACCACGCTTGCCGGTCCGTCCTGAAGTGCCCTGTAATAGCACAGCCAGGATGCTCCCGTGGCTATTCCGGAGAGCGCAATAAACAGCAGCTCCTTCTTCTCTATGCCCTTTATCTCATGCTGTTTTCCTGACACAAACACCATAAGCCAAGCCATGACAAGAACCACCGTTGTCCTGATCGCCGTGCCCAGATTTGAGTTGATATCCGATATCCCTACCTTGCCGAGTATCGCTGTCAGACTGGCAAAAACAGCTGAGAGCACGGCGTACAACAGCCAGCTGCCATTCAAAAGTCCCATTCCCCGCCGTTTCTGTGCCACACTGCCACCGTCTGTTGACATATGTTCGACATCTTTTTCTGACAGCTCCTGATCATCTGCAGTTTTCTTTTTGGTGATCATAAGCATGGTACCCACACCTATCATAACTATTGAGATACCCTTAACCCAGGTGATCCCCTCATGTAGGAATATAAGGGCAAGCAGAATCGTGAGCACGGTGCTTGATTTGTCTATGGGAACGACCTTGTTGATATCCCCTTTCTGCAGCGCCCTGAAATAACACAGCCAGGATGCGCCGGTTGCAAGGCCGGAGAGGACCAGAAAAAGCAAAGTCTTGCCGCTTATATATGTGTCTGCAGTCCAGGCTCCTGTGACAAATACCATCAGCCAGGCAAACAGCAGAACCACAACTGTCCTTATAGCCGTCGCCACATCAGAATCCGTCTTTCTTATACCGCATTTTGCAAGTATCGCCGTGATCCCCGCAAAGAACGAAGAACCCACTGCAAATAATATCCACATTTTACGCGCCTCCCATTTACGTGTAACAGTAAACTACACATACATTTATCATTTCGTATCGGCTTTGCTATATGGTAACACTATTTTAGCCCCAAATCCATCCCTGCGAAAATCCTGCCCAAAGCCGTATAAATGCTTGTTTTTATCCGCTCTGTATATTTTGGTGAAACTTTTGTTAAATCGTTTTTCCAAGTCTTGAAATATTCTTCCCGCTACTGTATTCTCTGTGAAAAGTATCTCCCGCGGGAAACGTAAATCATCCATAACGGCTGGCCAGCCAGATCATTTACTGCGTTGTTATTTTTTATTTTATGGGGTAAAATGGAGGTACATATTTGAGCAATAAGAAAGAAAATACAGATGAAAACAAGGAACTTATCCAGTGGCACACCGGATTTGTCCACGCCATGAGATTATATCTTATGGATTACGAGGATGACATTGAGTTCAATGACGAATTTCAGCTTACACGTAAGCCGTTGATCATTGATCTTACTGTTGTCAAGAAACCTGATGATCTGGTGATCGACAACAATATAGGCAGATTCTTCAGAAAGCACAATATTCTGGAATACAAATCACCCAGAGATGAGCTTAATCTCGAAACATTTTACAAGGTGCAGGCATATGCTCTTTTGTATATGATCGCACCAGGGAATTGCGAGGCAAATGGCACTCCTATTAACGAAAAAGATATTACAATTAGTATCGTCCGTGCGGCATATCCAAGGATTTATTTTATGATTTTTTGTCTAACATCAAAGATCTGGATACAAGACATGGCATGTTCGCAGACACGATATCATCCATCGTATCCGATGCTAACGAGGAAAAGATTGAAACATGGAAGGAGCGTGATGCTTTTATGAATAGTGCTATGAGAAGGATCATGGCTAAAGAATTACAGGAGAGCAGAGACGAGGGTGTTTCTGAAGGTAAGTTTAAAGGGCAGAATTTAATAAAAGAAGCCACAAAAATTGCCAAAGAGAACAATATCTCTAATGTATCAGACCTCGAGGCCTTAGGTTTTGACAAAGATACCGCAGAAGGAGCCATATCTCTTCTAACCGAACTGGGCATCATATCATAATTAAACATTCAAATAAAATATCCCCATATAAATTCAGAAAAATAACTTCAGAATTATATGGGGCATTTTATGTCTGCTCTATATTTCCACTAATAAATAGACTATATTAAATATGTCTATCATAAATAATCATATTCCTTACATCAACTTTTTAACATCCTCCGCGATCATCTCCGCATCAAGACGATTATCCTTAAGAACCTCTTCGACATCGTACCTGTCAAGGAATTCTTTCTTAAGACCATAATTCAGCACCTTCATATCTGAATCACCGTAGAATCTTGCAATCTTCTCGCCGAATCCGCCATCCAGTATACCGTCCTCGATGGTGACGACAACTGAGTGGTCTGCCTTGAGGCTTTCGAGAAGCTCCTCGTCAAGTCCTGTGATATAGTATGGATTGATGACGGTGGCATCTATCCCAAGCTCACTCTCCATCTCGTCTGCAACGGCATTTGCCAGGCTGTAGAAAGTTCCAAGTCCGAGTATGGCAACCTTGCTTCCCTTCTGCGTCACCTCATACTTATTCAGATCTCCGAAGTCCTTCGTCACAGGTCTTCCACTTACCATTGCACCGCCTGGGAGCTTGATGGCCACAGGATGCTCATTCTGCTCTATGCTCCAGTCAAGCATAGCAATATACTCTTCCTTTGTTGTCGGAGCAAGATATACAAGATTAGGTATATTTGAAAGCATCGGGATATCCTGAAATCCCAGATGTGTCACATCATTCATTCCATATACAGATCCTGCAAATGTCACTATAGTGGCTGCATTATTGTTGATACAGAGATCCTGAGATACCTGGTCAAATGTTCTCTGCACAAATGAGCTGTACACACCGAACACCGGCTTGCCGCCGCCTGCTGCAATTCCCGACGCAAGAGCCACCGCTGTCTCCTCTGCGATCCCCACATCGACAAACTGCTTTCCGGCCTCGCGTCTCTTATCCTCTGTAAATCCCATGACTGTTGGTGTTCCCGCTGTGATAGCAACGACCTTTGGGTCCTTCTTCATCTTGTCAAGCAGGTAATCACAGGACACGCTTGAGTAGTCCTCCCCACCGCCTTCAAATAATGACTTTCCTGTCTCTATGTCAAATGGTCCGTTGTAGTGCCACTGCTCCTTGTGCTTCTCGGCCGGTGCATAGCCCTTTCCCTTGAGAGTTCTGATATGAACCACAACCGGTCTCTTTGTATCCTTTACCTTCTGGAAGGTGTCTATGAGAGCTGCCACATCATTGCCCTCATGCACATAATAATAATCAAGTCCCATGGCACGGAACAGATTGCACTCCGCTGTTCCCTTTGTATCTCTGAGTAATTTGAGATTTGTATAGAGTCCACCGTGGTTCTCAGCTATGGACATATCGTTGTCATTTACAACTATGATGAGGTTGCCATCCAGCTCTTTAGCGTAATCCAAGCCTTCAAGGGCCTCTCCTCCTGACAGGGAGCCATCTCCTATTACCGCTATCACGTTGCCATCTGCGCCCTGAAGGTCCCTTGCCTTTGCAAGGCCTGCAGCCAGACTAATGGATGTTGAAGTATGTCCAACCGTGAAGAAGTCGTGCTCGCTCTCACGCGGATTGCTGTAACCAGTCACATCATCATAGTGCTCCTCATAGAGATATGCATCCTTTCTTCCAGTAAGCATCTTATGAGGATAGCTCTGGTGTGACACGTCATACACAATCTTATCCTTTGGTGATTCAAATACATAGTGAAGTGCTATGGTTGCCTCCACCATACCAAAGTTCGGGCCAAAATGTCCGCCATGTTTGCTGGCTCTGATGAGAAGCGCATGTCTCATCTCTTCTGCAAGTGTTCCCATCTCGTCTACTGTCAGTTTCTTTACATCCTGTGGTCCGTTGATATTTTCAATATACATTTTTTCTTTATCCTCCTGTTTTAACATAGTACATTGCCTCTCATTAACATAGTGCACTACCGCTCATTAACATAGTGCATTACCGCTCTTTGATCTGCCTTTCCATTTACATCCACACATGCTCCAGATTGTGCATATATCATTCACAATCGGTAAAATTCCTGTCCCATACAAGCTTGCCGGTCTTCACGGCCTCCTCATATTTGGATATCTTGTAATGTAATCTATCCATGGTGGCTTCGATCTGTTTTCTCTGCTCCTCAAGTTTCTCATACTGCTCCTTAAGGAGATCAAGCCTTGCACCAAATGTAACATCTCCCATCTGGACCAGTTTTACATATTCAATAAGCGCCTCTATCGGAACACCAGCATTTCTCATGCATACAGTGTGTTCAACCCAGCTGACATCATTTTCCTGATAATCCCTGTTGCCACTGGCATTTCTCGCTACAGGAGGGATAAGTCCCACTCTCTCATAATATCTTAGGGTATCAGCAGTGATATCAAACTTTTCACTTACTTCTTTGATAGTCATATTTCTCACCTCTTACTTATCTATGTACTTGAATATTTATAATAAACTTTCTATCCTGTACTGAATATATCACTTGGAGCTCACTCCAAGTCAACCCCCAATTTTCACCCCTTATGGGGACGGAGGTGCCTGCCCCCCTGGGGACGGAGGTACCTGTCCCCATACAGGAACATAAAAGAGGCGGGCAACGTAGTTACCGCTGTCCGCCTTTATATACATGAATATGTAATTTTTTTATGCTACGCACTGATTCCAACTGTCGAGCAGATATTTACTGCAATGATATCATCTACCGTTACACCAAAGATGGCAGCTAGAATGATCAGGTTATCTACGGTTGGCATAGCCATACCTTTCTGCCACTTGTATATCGCATTTGGAGTGGCAAATCCAAATATATCCTGCAGATCCTTTACAGAAAGACCTGCATTCTGTCTAAGCTTCACAATATTTCTGCCTGTTCCTGTCATGTCAATTGTTGGTACATTACACATAATACTTCCCTCCTAAAATTCTCATCTCATCTGCATTGTTAAAATTGTGAACCGCGCAGAGCGCATCCCCTGGCGCCCCTAACGATCCGACACATACAATCTCTGCCATGTCTATCCCTTTCTTTTATCTCTAAGTTCTGGCAGATTTCTTCTTCACAAAGACGAGTTCAAAAACACGAAAAAAACGCCCATCCACATGAATACTTCTATAATACTCACATAGATGGACGTTTTTTCGTGCATCATGATTACAATCTATTAATGCTGATAGATCTGGCTGATCTCAGTCTATCGAAACCTATTTAATCTGTTATGTATTTGCTCAGATCTTTCAGGTCAGCATATTTGCATGATCATGTTCCGTACGCTCTCGCCCTGTACCATATGAGTACATATGTTCACGCAGCTTATCATCTGTATGTAAAGTATTCCCTGCCACATCACTATTAAACTCTCGGGTTATGTATTTAGCGAAAACTATACTTAACATGATTCTTTCCTTTCCTGACTATCCCTTCCGGGTTCCTTTTCCTAAGTCATTTTTTATTGGTGTGTCCTGATTTTCTTCTTTTATTTGACCACCTAAACTGTACTCTACCACAAATATAATTATTTGTCATTACACCGCTGGTATAAAATTATTTTATCTCCGGCTGCTTCAAGCTCCCTCTCTATCCAGGTCATGATGACATCCACCAGATACTCCTGCTGCCTTGGCCCAAGCTCCACTCCCGGTGCAAATGTGTGCCACTTACGTATACATTCACGGCAGCATGCAGCCGTTGCATGCTGTGCCACAAACACCGGATGTCCACGCATGGGCGTCTGTTTGCCATCATTTGGTATAAATGCAGGAGCTTCCCTCTGTGCTATGAAATCCCTGGCGTGCTGCCTGATGGTATCCATCCCTTTTTCATGTATATAGTCTATGTCCTTCCCGGTCAAATGAAATCCACTGCGGAACTTCGACCTCCCCAGACGCTCAAAAAGCTGGGTATACCACTCTTCCTTTGTCAACCGTATCATCTCCATATAAATTTATAGCAGAAAATCTCCACAGCACTTCATCACTTCTCACAGAAGAATTCTATCTCCTCGCCAAGCGGGCCACGGCAGAATGCGATCCTTGCAGGGAACTTTGGATTCGACTGGATCTCTATGTCCTTCGGCTCTATGAACACCTCATATCCAGCATCTCTAACTGCCAGGACGCAGGCATCCACGTCATCCGTAGCAAATGCAAAATGTCTTATATTTCCCTGCGGAAGAGGTGACTCTCCATCGTCAAACACCTCGATTATTCCGTCTCCGGTATCGAACATGATTCCGCCATCCCAGCTTCTCGCAACAGAAAGTCCAAGTATGTCTCTGTAAAACTCTGCAACTTTCCTATATTCCTCTGCATCCGAGCATTTGAGTGCCACGTGATGTATTCCTTTTATAAGTGCCATGATCTTATCCTCCTGTTATATGCCACGACATGCTCACATCTTGCTGACATTCACCGTCATGTACAGCCACGATGAGATGCACACTCACAAATACGTTCCAATATATAATAGCACTTTTATCTGCTGTATATCCAGCTCTTCACCAAACCTTAGGATCAAAATTACACTATATATTACAGTCTAACCCTAAATATACCATCACTTTATATCCGGAAGATCTGTATTTCCCACTCCGCGCTCTGCACTATGGGTACAGTTGCTGAAGCTTACGCTATAAGAGCCTTTACATGAACAGTCACCAAGTATACCGCCCAGACTCACCTTCCTGTAATTCTCCATTATTTTATTGTACTGCTCATCCGTCACGTCGTCACCCTTAACCGGCTGGACATAGCTGAGTTTTCCAGTGCTGCTGCAGTCATTTATCTGAACAAGTGCATTTTCTGCGTTTATCTTTGAGGCATCAGGAGTGTCTGCATCAGTCGAAAGAAATACTGACTGTCCGATCCTTCCTATTATACCTCCCGCAATAACTGAGAGTGTAAATCCCTCGCTGATCTCTCCGTCATCATCAACATAATTGGATAACTCTTCCGCATCCACCGCCCATCCATCAGTGAATGACAGATCTCCTGTGTTGTCGCAGCCGCTGACCACAACCTTTGTTCCCATGAGACCATCGACAGCCATGATTCCTCCGATAAATCCGTCTATTGATTTAGAAGTAATGTTTCCACTGTTCTTGCAGTTCTTTATGTCAAATGATGTCTGGGCGTCACCGCCTTCAGCATTTTTCTCGCTTGGGAAATATGTGAAACATACAATTCCCCCGGCATTGCTTTTCGCATCAATATCTCCTGTATTTGTACAGCCTTCAATATTTACAGCCCAGTTATCCCCCATATTTGACACATAGCCGATCACACCAGCTCCGTACAGTCCGGAAGTCTTTATACGTCCTTTGTTCGTATTGTCATTTATAGAGATGGTGGCCGACATCATTTTGAGATTATATATTATTCCGGCGCACTCATCACCATCCAGATCCTGCTCATTTACGCAGCCTGATATAGTGACATCACCAGTATTTACCGTTACTCCCCCTGCAATTCCGGCAAAACCAGAAGTACAGGACACATTCGCACTGTTCACGCATTTGTCTATGACCACCTTATATCTTGCATCCTGTGAGAGTACATCTCCTGCTATTCCTCCGACAAGGCCTTTATCGGATGATACCGATCCATTATTCCTGCAATCCGACATCATGTTCCAATCCACAATACTTCCAGCTATTCCGCCAACCTGGGCATTTTCTTCATTCGCAACCTTGATATCCATCTCACTTACACATCCACTGACCTTACCACTGTTTGTGCCGGCAATTCCACCGATATTGAACATGATAGAGTCACTGCTTGCATTGCTTATCTCTCCCTTGCTGTCGCAGTTCACAATGCCTTCGAATTTGTCCACATCGTCATCTTCAGTAACCAGGTAGCTTGAGCTGTAACCAGCGATACCACCGGCTTTAAAATCTGATTTGTCCTTGACTGCACTGATCTTTCCAGAAAATACACAATCCTTTAATGTCGAAACACCTGCATTTCCAACTATTCCGCCATATTCTCCATCATAACCTGTGATATTTCCTGACACATTGCAGTTCTCAATCACAGCCTTAAATGCTGCCCCCGCCACAATTCCTGTATATGAAGATTTTCCCGATACTTCGACATAGGCATCTTCCATATCGACGTTCTTCACAGTACCGTTCAGTTCTCCAAACAAGCCTCTGTCTGGATACAGATCATCATCTACGTTTGTGTTGATATACATTCCTCTGATCGTATGGCCATCTCCGTCAAATACACCGCTGAAGGCATAAGTCTCTCCGATAGGCCTCCAGTCATACTGCGGTCTTGACGTACTCCAATTGTCAAAATCTGTCATGTCGTTCAGATCTATATCTGCCGTGAGCACAAAATTTTTGCTTTTATAATCATACTTTTTATCTTCATCTGCCAGAATATCGGACAGCAGCTGAAGCTCCTCCGCCGTGCCTATCTGGTATGGCGACTCCTCACTTCCATCTCCGCCAGAGAAATCCTGCGCAGCACTCCTGTACACCGGATCCGCCAGATCACGAACTTCGTACTCAAAACTTTTCTCATCTTCTGCCTGTTCGCTGTTCTCTGCCTGATCGCTGTTCTCTACCTGTTCGCCACCCTGCACCGCTTCCTGGTCGGCACTCTGTGTCTGACTTGAGCTGCCTATCTGCCCTGTCTTATCCCCATTTCCGGAACCACAACCGGTAAGTGCCATACCGAGTGTAAGCATTCCTATAACTGCATAATATTTTTTTCTCATCTTTCGTTTCTCCTTCCCACATTATGTGGCTTACATAATCCTGCAATCATATAAGCTCTACTATATTTAAACACATTCTGATTTCGTTTTGGAAACAAATGTATATTCTGCTTTTTTAATTGTCTTCTTGTCAAATTTTATCTATAATATTTTTAATGGATTCTTAAAATGGATTCCTAACTTTCCAAAATCAATTTTTCAGATTTAAAATGACATGATATCGCTTGATAATCTATGAACACAAAAACTTTTATTTTAATTTCTAAATAATCACCATAAAAAATTGTTCACCGCACGTATATATATTGAGAATCATTCAGACAAAAGTTCAATAAACCATCAGGTTCAACCTGATAATTATTACATGACATGTAAGATCAGCTCCGCCAAGTGTGTTTCTTAGCGGGCTGATGTTTAAAAGGAGGAATTCATATGAGAAAAAAAATAACAGCATTACTACTCAGCGCCTGTATGTGTGCCGGACTTGCCGGCTGCGGTACACATACACCGAATAACGATCCGGAACACACCAAACCTGATTCGTCAGTCACTTCACTCACTGACAACATCTCTGTGACTCCGGTCAAAACGGATATAACATCATTTGACCAGCTAAAGAACGGAATCAATGAATTCTCTATGAATATGTATTCTGCACTTCCAGCTGACAAGAACATATTTTACTCGCCTTACAGCATTGCAAGTGCACTGTCCATGCTGGATGTAGGTGCCGGCGGTACAACAAAAAATGAGCTTGAAAACGCTCTCGGCATAACAGATCTTGATAAGTGGAACGATGAGATGAAGGCATATCTGTCAAAAGACTGGTCTCAGAATACATTTGTCAATACCGCAAATTCAGTATGGATGAACAAGGGAACATCCTGGTCAACTGACATAGAAAAGGATTTCCTTACACCTGCCAAAGATTACTACTCAGGTGAGGTGTATGAAGCAGACTTCAACGGCCAGGCGGACAAAGTTGTACAGAATATCAACAACTGGGTCAGCACAAACACTAACAAGATGATCCCCGAAATCTTAAAGGAGATTCCCGGCGGAACAGTGATGATGCTCATAAACGCAGTTTATTTCGAGGGAAAATGGGATACTCCTTTTACCGAGGATAAAACTTTTCAGAGCAGCTTCTACGGAACTGACAAGGAAAGCGTTGTTGATATGATGCATCTCTACGGTGAGCACTTCACATACATGGACAACGGCGAGATCAAGGGAATCACACTTCCATACGACGGCGACAATGTTGTCATGAAGGTGTTCATGCCAACCGCCGATGACGGAGACATAAATGAACTCTTTGACAAACTAAGCAACGAAGAAAAACAGAAACTCATCGACTCTCTGGATGACGCCGGCAGCGTAGAGGTCGATACCCTCCAGCTCCCAAAATTCACAGATGAGCAGCGTATTGACGGTCTTGACGACATTCTGAAAAACATGGGAATCCTGTCGGCATATTCGGAGAGTGCTGACTTCTCCAAGATCGCCGATGGCATAGCCGTTTCATCTGTCAACCACAGGGCAAAGGTTATCGTGGATGAGAACGGAACCAAGGCCGCAGCAGAGACAGACATCATGATCAAGGAAACAGCAATGATGCCAAGTGAGGAAACTTATAACTTTATTGTGGACAAGCCATTTGTGTATGTGATAGAAGATCAGAGCACTGGAATGATTCTGTTCATGGGCAGGGTGAATTCGCTGTAATTTTTGATTATTGACACATACCAGGACTTGCTTCAGCAGCTTTTACCTGCGAAGAATGGAACATTTTCGCTTTTTGGATCTGTTTTTCTCGCAAAGAAATGGAACATTTTCACTTTTGCGCTGGTTTTTCTCGCAAAGAAATGGAGCTTTTTCGCTTTTTGCGCTGTTTTTCAGAATTGGAGTACAAAATTTTCACTTTTCTTTGCAAATATCGACAAAAGCACACAAGATAACAAATTCTTGTGTGCTTTTATTCGTTTTTTCCACAAAAAGTGATCAATTTTTGCACTTTTTATTGTACCCACACAATCAAGTCGCTAAAATATGTTTCATGAACAGACTGATTGCCAGATATTCCTTCAATCACACCAACGATTACAACTCCCACTGAGATTCCATCCTTGATATCAAACACGGTTTCTCCAACATTTATGACATTTGCCACGGAATAAACGCCAAGGGTCCCTGAGAAGGACGCTTTGATCGCCGAGCTCATAACTCAGCTTAAAAAGCAGAATTATAAAGTGAGCAATTATTAAAGGACAGAACCCACCAGCTTTCTTTCGCTGAAAAGTTCTGTCCTTTTTTCTATAGGAACACTATTCCAACTTTCTCTCTGAAGTCTCACTGTCTTCTGACGTGTCACCTTTTTCTCTGAGATTCTTCTCCCATATATACTGGATCGCCTCTTTTACAGCTGCCTCCTCCTCATCCTTTGCTATCTTTCTTGCATAGGATACAGTCTTTACGAGATTGGTTATGAGTATAATGGCAAGTGGAACAAGAATTATGGGTACAAATATAAGAGGGTTGGACACAAGTCTCACTATCTTGCCAAGTACGAGTGATGACCACACCACCTTGCCAAGCAGATCTCTTGAATCCACATCATAACGGTCCACCACATTATTTGCATCGCCTTTTGTAACATACCTGTAATTATTACCATCCGCCTCTATCGAGACAACTCTATGTGTATTTACCGCACCAGAAAGAGCCGGATCCGATGAATAAAATGATATGACATCATTCTCCTTTATGGCTGATGGATCTGTCTGCTTAACAATTATCAGCGAATCCACATCGTAGGTTGGTGCCATACTGCCTGTGGTTACCCGAAGTGCCATGTAACCGGCTATGTTCGGAGTCTTACCCGGTTTGGTCATCACCACTATAAGCAATACAAATACCGCCGCAATGATGATAATGACTGATAGTACATTTATAATTGTATATAATATCTTCTTAAACATAAAAGTATATCCTGTTGCAACTTTTTACTGCTTATCGTCAGACTTCGAATCTGCATTGGTTGTATTTGAAACATCACTCTTTACATTCTGATCTGCAGAATTCTTTCGCTCTCGTCTTTCCTCAAGAGAACGTCTTATGTAATGGCTGAGGCTGTTTGCCTCCGCCTTTGCCAAAGCCTTCTGTTCTCTCTTCTGCGCTGCTTCGATCTGTTCATCTGCCTTTCGCTGCATCTCAGCAATCTGTTCTGCTGCACTCTTCTGCGCAGTTGCCACCTGCTCTGAGGCCTCTCTCTGGATCCTTGCAATGGTCTCTGCCATTTCCTTCTTCATTGCCTCTATGTCAGATGATGCATTGCTGCGGGCTGTACGAACCTCTGTTTCTGCTTCACTTCTAGCCGTTGCCACTGCTGCCTGAGCCTCCTGAATAGCTGCATCTTTGGAAGACTGCGCATTTGCTGCCTGCTCCCTGGCTGCTGCCGCCTCTGCCTCGCTATTCTCAGCGCGTTTCTGAGCCTCCGCCTTCTCCGCCGCATCTTTCGTCTCCTGATGAGCCTTCTGTTCCTCAGAAAACTGCATCATATAAGAGTTGCGCTCCTCCTCGGTCTGAGCCTGCAGATCAGAGAGCTGCTGTAACTGCTCACTTAAGGAATCTATCTGCCACTGCAGATCAGACATGGAGAACTGCATCTCCGAAACTGTCTGCTCAAGCTCCTGAGTGTGCTGCTTTTCCTGTTCGAGTGCGGCCTCGGCATCCAGCTGTGCCTGAGTTACCTCCTCGACAAATACCTTTCGGATCTCAACATCAGGTATATTCGGATCGTCTACTATCTCCTCCTTGATCTCCTTTATGAACTTAGGCTTTACAGGTTCTTTCTTCTCCACCGCGATCTCGTTCATCTTGCGGGGATCGGACTCAAGAAGGCTCTTGAAAACCGTATAGTTGGTTATCATGTTGATATACATCTGTAAGAGATACTCTTCATCAAATTCCATTGCGGAATCCTGTTCCTCTATACTGAAACCAACTTCATCATAGCTCTCTATGAATTGCCACAGCTTATAACATGCACGATAATCCGGATCCTTCATCATAAGGTTTGTTCTCTGGATAGGACTGAGAACCTTGGCACAGCCGTTCATGATCTCACAGAATGAACTCTGCCTCAGAACCCTTGACATACGGCGCACGCGATCGATCCTCTTGAAGACGCTCATGTTATCCGTATCATTTTCCACCAGACTCTGTTTATTCTTGACAGTCATCTCCACCTTATAGGATATCTGCTCATAAGCATCGTCCACCTTGCTCTCCATGCTCATGACATTGCAGGTCTCATCCCCTGTCGCCCAGAAGATCACATCCGTACGCTTATCTACGAAAGCAAAGAGTCTCTGTATAAGATGGTATACAAATCTGTTCTCATAAAGATCATAGCTCTCCTCTGTCGTCACATTGAGAATTTTGGTCGGCTGCATCTCTCCGGCAGCATTTGTGGCTATGAACTGTGTGTTCTGACTGAGATGGCGCACGCTGTCGGCACTGATCTTCTTCGCCAGGGCAACCGGAACGACCTCTTCTTTTGTCGCAATAAACCTTCGAGGCTTATCAACTATCTTGAAAATAGATTCTATTCCCTCTTCAACCACCGTAAGCCAGGTCTCGTCAACCACCTTGTGGAGAACTCTGTTCACCTGCTGGAGCTTGTTGTCACCTGCCTGTATCATCTCAAACATGTACTGGAAATATCTGTCATCACCAAGTGCCTCTTCCACACTTCCCGTATACTTCTCGTACAGATTCGTGATCGTCAAATCATCCTCGGAATACTCAGACTCCTCGTCATCCCATCCATCACCGGCATTGTCCCATTCGTCTGGGCTCGGCACTCCGTCTCCACCGAGATCATCCCACGCGTCCGGGCTTGGCACTCCGTCATAACCGGCATTGAGTCAACCATAGGGATAGATACCAGAAACGCAGATTCATCAAGTGCCTTGTTAAAGGTGCACATCATATTAAATTTCGGTTCCTGATTTGCAGGCACATCCAGAGCTGCCCTCATCTTTGTACCCGGTTTTATGTTCATAATTCCAGCCATTCTCTATCTCCCTTGCCATATTATCTGTTAATCATTTCTGAACACAATCGCCCAATCTCCCCATTTTGTCTTTATTACTAGATCATATATATATCAAGCCATTATATGGAAAAATACACTATTATACATGTGGATATAATTTTATCACATAGTTATGATAAAGCAAAGTTTATAATTTTATTTGTCTAATATGTATAAAAATAACCTCCTGGCGGTTTCCCACCAGGAGGTCATCAATCCCCACCCCGAAGAGGCAGGCCATTGCATACATATTGTCAAATGTCGGCAGGCATTCGCCTCGCTGCCATTTGTAAATCGATACAGGTTCATTGAAACCCAGAAATGTCTGCAATGTCTTAACTGTGATTCCTTTCTGCTGCCTTATTTCCTTGATCCTTTCGCCTGTGGCCCTCAGATCAATAACTGGAAAACTTGTCTGTGCCATGATCATACCTCCCTTTTTTTCTACTATACACCAGGCCTCCACCTATTTTTTTACGCCTGTTACGCATATAGCAGGGATGATATCTTAATATATAATAAAAAATGTTTGACGACACCTATGTGCTGCACTGCCAGGAATCTGTATTTAATATAGCACACTTAAACTACAGATTAAAAGTAAACCTGTGGTTATATTTCTCCTTCTTCAGATGAAAACTTATAACTCTCCAGCTACTTTTTACATCTGCCTGCAACTGTTATTACTGCTATTATTTTATTTTCATTCTCTCCACGAACGCTGCCACCATGCAGACAACTCCGTCAACACCCAGCTTCGTCTCGTCCAGGCACAGATCGTAATGTCCTGAATATCCCCAATTCTCGCCTGAGTAATAGTCGTGGTAATTTCTTCTGCGCGCATCCGTCTCTTCCACGAGATTTCTGGCTTTTCTATCCGATATACCATGTTTTTCAGCTATTCTCTTTATGCGCTTATCTATATCTCCGCACAGGAAAATCCTCACCGCATCCGGTCTGTCCTTATACGCATAATCCGTAGCTCTTCCAACGATCACGCAGTCCTGTCCTCCGATGAGCTCATCAAGCGCCTCCATAGGAGTCGTATATTTTCTGCTCACGAAATCATCTGACACAGATGTCATCATGGAATCTATCGTTCTCTCGCCAAAGAAGAAAGGATATTTGCTGTATATCCCCTTTTTCTTTGCCAGTTCTATTATCTCTTTCTTTGTGTAATGCGGGATGCCAAACCTCTCTGAAAGTCTGATTGCAACCTCATCTCCGTCGCATCCACATTCTCGTCCTATTGTTATGATCATATCAACGCCTCCCTGCTGCTCCGTTACCGGCTAGTCTGCTGCCATCTAATCCGCCGTATGTCCGGCCACAAATACACTTCTTATAAGCGACATGACAGATCTGCTATTGCATTCCAATTTCATGTCAGCACCTTCTTGTATTTTCTCTGTCTATTATACACTCTTTGGGACAGATTTGCGCATAAATTAACCATACGTTCTAATTATTTGATATCTTCCGATGCAGGCAAATTTTCTTCCTGATTCACTTCACTCTGCATGTACGGTCACCTCACTTTTCTTTTTTTTAGACATAAACCAATAAAATATAACACAAAATGCTAAAGCAAACACA
>ERZ773192.385-NODE-385-length-57058-cov-13.548971_pt1 | contig 57058 bp, 47 predicted proteins | sample MGYA00581010_ERZ773192 | MGnify/ENA primary metagenome ERZ773192 (study PRJEB29015, sample SAMEA2737741) | human gut metagenome | biome: human gut; feature: human-associated habitat; material: faeces | place: China | collected 2012 ...
ATCTGTGATAATATTACCGATCTCCTTGGAGATTTCTGTAATGTGCTCCATTTCCATCAGCAGATCGTTCATTTTTTCTTTTTCTTCGTTCGCTTTATCTGCAGAAGCTTTTACACGTGCAGATGCGCTCTGTGTTTCCTTCGCTGTATCTGCCGCCAGATCCACGACCGTATCAATGGTGGCATTCAATTCCTCGATGACTCCTGCCTGCTCTGTTGCACCGTCCGCCAGGGATTTTGATGCATTTTCCACCTCGGATGCATTCGATGATACCTGTTCTGCCAGATTGCTAATCTCGGTCAGGGTACTGTTAAACCGTTTCAGAATATACAGCAGTGATACCTTCAATTCCGAGAAATCGCCTAGGAAATCTGTAATATCATCACCATTTCTGGTCAGGTCACCCTGCGCTATTGCCTTTACCTCCACAGAGATCTCGCTGACATAATCTGCCAGAATACCCATGGCTTCTTTCAGATTCTTGATGGTATCGCCAAGCTCATCCTCAGACTCATAGGTAAGCATTTCTACATTAGACAGTTCGCCCTTACGCAGGCTGGCAACTGCTGCATCTATCTGTTCTACCGGCTCAGTAATGGAATTGGTAATGATCCTTCCGATCAGTGTCGTCACTACAGCAATCGCAAGACCCGCTGCTACGATCACGACAAATATGATGATGGTGCATACATTGACCATGGTCTTTGCCTGATCTAATTCTACCTGAAACTCGTCACGTAATATAGTTAATTTCTCAGCAAAAGCCTTATATTCTTCATACCCCTCTCCGATCATCAGCCTTGCTGCTTCCTGCTGTTTATTCTCACGGCTCAACTGCAGGATTTCATCTGAAGCAGCCCTGTATTCTTCCCATGCAGCGTTTGCTACTTCGTAATCGTCCTGTCCTTTTTTAGCATCACTGTCTGCAGTGATAATCGCATTCAGCTTCGCACTGGTATCCTGGATCTGACTCTCCAGCTTCTGGATTTCTTCTTCGCAGGAGTTCATGACTGCTGCATCTGATTCTACCAGATGCTGATACTGTTTGATTCTGTATTTCGCAGTCATTGTCTCTAAATCCTGCAGATATTCCAATGACGGAGACCAGACCTCCGTGATCTTCTCTATATTTGAACGGATCACTAATGTCGAGATCAGTGCCACCAACACTAAAAAGAATGTCATAACAAGCACTGTCATTCGATATACTTTTAATTTTCCTGCAACCTTTAAGTTAGCTATACGCTTTTTGATCTTTTCCATGATCGTTTTCCCTTCCTTTGTAAATTCACATTTGTTTATCCATAAATAGTTATAATATAGCATACTTTATTGGAAAAATCTATTAAAAAAGTATTAATTTATTTTCTACTAAATATTAGTGGTTCTATTGCTAGAAACTGGTGAAAATTAATCTAAATTCTGTCTCCTGGATGAACACTTTTCACAATGCTGATTTTTATTCTATTTTTAGTTTATTAACGTGAACCTAAATTACGCTTCTTGCAAAGGTCTATGACCACGCAAAACATAAATATCGCTTCGGATTTAGAATGCTTACTCTTGGATGGTCAGATGGGAGTACATTTTTGCCGGTAAACAGCATTCTTCTTTCTACAGAAAACAAAAAGAATCGTATCAATGAAGCGGCTGAGGTAGACAAAAGAACCGTTGGTTACAGGCGCAGAAAACTGTCTATGGAAAAGGAAACCCATGCCATGCTTGCACTTCTGGAAACTTTGGGACACTCCCAGTAAAAAGTTGCCGCTTTTTTATATGTCATCACGGATATCACATGTTTTTTCATGAGATAATCCCTTTTTATAAGGTCTATCTTCCGTAAGAGCCTGATAAATATCAACACATGCCATCATACGTTCCGGCTCATTTAATTCATCCGCAGTTTTTCCAAAAGGATACCCTTTTCCATTTAATTTTTCATGATGGAATGCCGCCCAATCTCGTATATCTTCAAAATCATTAACCTCTGATAATATAAGATATGTATAACCGGCATAATTTTTCATTTTAGAACCAGGTTTTCCTTTGTATCTCCGATTCCTGCTAACTCTTTGAACCACATTGCGCCAATTTTCTACTGAACAACATAAAATTATAACAACTTTTATCGAACTATTTTTTATCGCAATCTCCCATTTTACAAGGCTTTAAGGACATTTATATTGTTCGGCAAAACCATGAAGAAAATGCAGATACTGTAAAGCGAAATTACGCTTATCACATGCTTAGAATTTATTTTTCTCAATTCTAAGCATACGATATCCGATTCCAATATGTGTCTGGATATATTGTATCCCATTTTTTTCTGGTTCCAGTTTTTTTCGTAGTGTTGCCATAAAGACCCTAAGTGAAGCGACATCGTTTTCCGAACATCGTCCCCAAATCTGCTGGGTAATATAGGTATGTGTCAATACCTTTCCTACATTGCGGGATAAAAGGCAGAGCAACTTATACTCAATGGGCGTCAAATGCAATTCTTCTTCCTTCAGATATGTGCAGCCGGCTGCATAATCTATCTTCAATTCTCCATTTTCAAAAACAGATTTTTCCATTTGTTCCCCTGTCTGCGTTATAGCAAGCCTCCTTTGAGTAACACGGATGCGAGCAAGTAATTCCTCTACGGAAAATGGTTTTGTAATATAATCGTCCGCCCCTGCATCTAATGCTTCTATTTTATCCGCATCCTCACTTCTGGCACTGATCACAATAATCGGCATATTCGACCAAGTTCGAATTTTTTTTATCACCTCTACACCTTCCAGATCAGGAAGTCCCAGATCCAGAAGAACGATATCCGGATTGTGGGATGAAGCCTCCAGAATGGCCGAAGATCCGTTTTCTGCTGCCAGGTATTTATAGTCATGTGTTTTTAATGTAGTAATAATCAGGTTACGTATAGGCCTGTCATCCTCAACCACTAGGATTAATGTCTTATTCATTTAATGTCACCTCGCTCAAGGGTAATGTAAAAATAAAATTGCATCCGTGTGGATCATGGTCCGTCAGAATCAGTGTTCCGTTATGGGCTTCTATGATAGAGTGGCAAAGTGCCAGACCAAGTCCCAGACTCCGATGACTGTCCATAACTGTTGTTTTCCCTGTATAAAACATTTCAAAAATATGCGGTTTCATTTCTTCCGGAATTCCAGGACCATCATCTTCTACACTTATCTGTGCTTTCCCATCTTTTTTGATCCCCCGAATGCAAATAACAGAACCTGACGGCGTATATTTTATCGCATTGTCAATTAAATTTACCAGAACCTGTATAATAAGACGTACATCCATACGTGTAAGAACAAGTTCCTCACAGTCAGCCACAATTTTATAATCATCATGTTTCCTGCTAATATGACGCAGCGACTCTGAAATCACCTCATCTAAAAGCTGATCTGTAAATTTAAATTTCAATCTTCCATCATTCAGCCTGGTAATGGACAGCAGATTCTCCACAACTCCGATCAGCCATTCAGAATCGTCATAAATATCGGTGTAAATCTGATGCTTTGTAGCTTCATCCAGACGGTTACTATTGCTCAGCAACATATCTGCATTGCCGGAAATGGAACAAAGCGGAGTCCGAAGATCATGGGAGATTGCCCGAAGAAGGTCTGCCCGCAGTTGCTCGTTTTTAGCCAAAACCGCATTTTTCTCTTTTTCAGTAGCATTTTTCGCATTCTCCATTGCAAGCGCACATTCATTTATTACAGACAGCAGGATGCTGTATTCAAAAGAATCCAAAATTTCTTCTTGCAGTGGTATTCCAATTACACCGTAAACACTATTTCCGTTTCGGATTGCCAGATATAGACATTTAGCTTGTGGAAAATATTGCGTGGATGCACCGGCACGCTGTCTGTTTTCATAGACCCATCTGGCAATCCGCTGTTCTTCCGGTATTAAAAAATCTTCTGTGTCTTCTTTTTCTTCAGAAAACAGCTTTCCCCCTGATAAAGTTCCATTTTCCACAACATATGCTGTAATATTACGGTTTAGCAAACGGATCAACTGTGTACAGGTAACATCAAGGATCTCTGTTTCTCCTTGGGCCTTTTGCATCAGACGATCTGTATCAAACAGCACCTGTGTGCGAAAGGCAAGCTGTGCGGACATCTTTGCATGCGTCTTTAGCTTTGCCGCAAGTGCTCCCGTAAGTACGGATGAAATAAGCATTATAAAAAAAGTTACCGGATAACCCACCGCATAAGTATGAAAAGACATCCTGGGTTCTGTCAGAAAAAAACGAAATAAAACTACACTTAAGAACGAACCGGCTATACTGCAAAGATAACCATCTGTCACTATTGAAGTAACCAAAACACCCAAGATGTATATCGTTACAATATTCGTATCTGTGAATTTCAGTTTCTGAAACAGCAACCCAATGAAAGTGCATACTGCAAATATAAAAACTGTCAGGAAATAATCTTTTGCAGACGGTTTTTCTACATACCATGTAAATGGCTGTTTCTGATAGCTCCTGGTTTTTACCGTATCTGGGATTATATGGATATCAATATCCGGTACAATTTCAATCAACTTTTCCGTCAAAGTTGACTTGCTGAAAAAATGATTCCGTCTGGCATTACTTTGTCCGATCACGATTTTGGTAACATTGGACAGTCTGGCATACTCTGCAATCTGTACTGGTATGTTTTCCCCATGAGTCGTCACAATTTCTGCTCCAAGCATTTCTGCGTACCGAATATGTTCTTCCAGCTTTTCTTTATCTAAGGCTTCTGATTTTGTACCAGTCTGCACATACAGAGCTGTAAAACGTGCCTGCAACGCATTCGCCATTTTCGCCGCTGTATCTACTATTTTCTGATTCGAAGGTGCAGCAGACAGACAAACAAGGATATGTTCATCTGTTTTTTGATTATCTCCTTCAATTCTTAAACTCATCTTTCCTGCCACCTTTTTCTACTGTTTTTGAAATTATATCATGCGACTGTATTATGGTCAAAACTCTTTTTTGTTTCCTTCCTTTACATCAAAAATTACAATCTCTGCTTCCTTATATTGCCTTTTACACTCATGAATTTCTCTTAATAATTCTTCATCTGAAAGAGAATTTAAAAACAATATCTTCGATGAATGCTGTATCTCTTCAACATTTTCCTGAATTTTGCCCAAAAACTGATCTACTATATCTACAATGTAAAACCCAAATGCAAACATACAAAATACAGCAACTGCCAACATACCTTCTGCCATTACCTTCACCTCTTTACCAGCCTCTTCATAACAAATAAACTATATGCGAAAGCACTTCTGAAGGGTTCTGTATTCTCCCAACACCAGTAATTTATTATTCTCTGCAAAACACGTATCCGGAGAAATTGCAATATTGAATTCTCTCTCATTTTTTACTGCCAGAATATTAATGTTGTAGCGTTTTCTGATATCCAATTCGCCTACTGTTTTTCCAGCCCATTCCTCTGGTACTTCCACCTCAAAAATCGCATGGGAAGCATCCACTTCCATATAGTCCAGAATATGATCGTCCGTGTAACGGATAGAAGCCCATTTTGCGACCTGCTTTTCTGGATAGACCACCTTATCTGCACCGTTGCGTAAAAGAAATTTTTCCTGAACATCACGCTCAGCTCTGGATATCACCAGTTTTGCTCCCAGTTCTTTCAGAAGGGAAGTTGTTTCAAGAGAATTTTGAAAACTTCCTCCAATGGTCACGAAACAGATATCATAATTTCCAATCCCAAGAGATTGTAAAAATTCAGCATTGGTACTGTCACCAATCTGAGCATTGGTCACAAATGCCAGTACTTTATCCACCCTTTCTTCATTCCAGTCAACTGCCATAATTTCATGTCCCAACTGATTAAGCTGCATGGCAACATGTCTTCCAAATCTTCCAAGCCCGATAATCAATACATTTTTCATAATATTTTCTTTCTCCTTCTCATCCAACTGTAATTTTTTCCAAAGGAAGCTTTGCATTCCCCTTGTTTCTTCCGGAAAATACCGCATAAATCAAAGTCAGACCGCCTACACGGCCCAGATACATCAGTATGATCAGCACAACCTGTGAAAAAACATGAAGCCTCGGTGTAATTCCCAGTGTCAGACCTACCGTACCAACAGCCGAGGCAGCTTCATATAGGCAGTCTAAAAGAGGAATTTCCTCGTATACGCTGATTGCAATTCCTCCACAAAAGAACAAGGAAAAATAAAGCATAGCTATTGTCGCTGCATTTTTTATCACGTCATATTCCAGTCTTCGTCCAAAAGCCCCTGCATTTTCCTGGCTTCGAAACGTTGCAATCGCATTTAAAATAAGCACCGTAAACGTTGTTGTTTTCATTCCACCTGCTGTAGAGCCCGGCGATCCACCGATCAGCATTAACAATATCATAACCGCTTTTGATGCCTCACTCATCTCTGAAATATTTATGGTATTAAAACCTGCAGTTCTTGTAGTTACGGATTGAAACACAGCTGCCAACAGCCGCTTCCCCATGGGCAAGTTTTTCAGATCACAGGTAAAGAAAAAAACTGCCGGGAGCAAGATCAGACATGTGGTAGTCATGAGAATAATCTTGCTTTGCATGCGATAACGTTTAAAATTCAGTTTGTTCGTATAAATATCATCCCAGGTAAGGAAACCAATTCCCCCCATAATGATCAGCAGCATAATTACCATATTTATAAGGATGCTCCCATAATATCCTGTCAGAGAAGGAAAAGCATGAACTGCTGTTCCCAGTATATCAAATCCGGCATTGCAAAAAGCAGAAACAGAGTGAAAAACTGACAGCCAAATCCCCTTTAACCCATAATCCGATAAAAAAACTGGCAGCAATAACAATGCCCCTGCAGCTTCAGTCAAAAATGTCCCCTTTAAAATAAACCTTGTCAGTCTGACGATTCCTCCAACTTTAGGTGCTGACATCGCATCTTGCATAGTACGTCTTTGCATAAGAGATATTTTTTTCCCGGAAAGAAGAGAAACAGATGCCGCCACAGTTACCACTCCCAGTCCTCCAATTTGTATAAGGACAAGAATAATCGTCTGCCCTGCCTGAGACCAGTAGCTTCCGGTGTCTTTCACCACAAGTCCCGTCACACATACCGCAGAAGTGGCTGTAAAAAGAGCCTCATGAAATGGAGTCAACACTTGCTCCGATGTGGAAATGGGAAGCATAAGCAGAACGGTTCCTAAAAAGATCACGCCTGCAAATCCCAGAATAATTAATTGAAAAGATGTCATGTGCTTTTTTTTACATAAATTTTCCGGCATAATTAATTAAAACTCCTTATTATCAATTCTAATAGCACTACCTTCGTGATGCATTTTATTATATCCAATTGCTTTCAAAGATGGTATAAGAGTCTCTACTTCTGTATTAAGATTATATAAAGACACGGAACACACCTTTATCGGCACGCAACATTTGTACTTACAAGGGGAATGTAAATCAACCTTCGCAACGCCATAAATCATTTAGTAGCCTAAATTCAAATGCTTGATACCATTTTGCAAATCCGCAATGTATCATATCCAAACTTCCTTCATATAATTCTCCTTTACATTTTATCTTCATACTATTTATTCTTTTAACGAAATGCGTTTTTGCTTTGTGTAAGCACTGTACATTTTTTTACCGCCGCTCTTCTTCCAGGTACGCACCCGCACATACAGCGAGCCCTTGGTGGACAGATAACGGATTTTAAAGGTTTCCTTTTTCTTTTTGAGCCGGTTATATTTTAGGGAAAGTCTTGTCCAGGAAGCCTTGGATTTCTTTTTGTAGCAGATTTCTACCCGGTTTCCCTGATACCGCTCCACCCGGAGCACCAGATAACGGATCGATCCCTCTTTTTTCTTCTGCATCTGCACGATGGGAGCCGGAAATTTCTTGGTGCCGGTGTTATCAACATTGGTGATGTTTCCTCCCGTCAGCTTTTCTCCGCCTTCAGGCGTTGCCGCGGGATCTGGCGGATCTCCGGATGGTGACAATGGCTGAGCCGTCTGGTCTCCGGTTTCCGGTGTAACAGAGGCTTTAGCACCATCCCCAGGCTGTGGCACATCAGAGGAAGCCGTTGGCTGCGGCACTTCCGAGGGTTCTGCCGGGTATGGTGTTTCGGAAGGATACGTCGGTTGCGGTGTGGATGTGATCACCGGCAGTGGCGTTGCAAGTCTGGCGATCGCCTCCGTCCGTGTTTCTCTACATCGGCTGCAAGTATATGTCCGGACACCATCCGTCTCATCGGTTGGCTCTGTTGTCACTACACCATTATCCCATTTGTGCCCGCGCGGCGTGGCAAGCTCCTCCTTTTGCTCCCCACAGTTTAGACAAACGTACTTTGCCGTTCCATAGGAATCGCAGTCATCCGTGATCCAGATTGTCTCAATAAGCTGCCAGTCATGTGCCGCCTCTTCAATCTCATAAAGGGCTTTCGCCGTAATATCCTCTGTCACAACACCAGGCAGTCTGTCCGCCACACCGTCCCCATCAAGATCCCACCTGAGATTGATCAGGCTCGTCCCGACAGGCGGATAACAATACGAATCCCCGATCGACGGATACGGACAGTTTTCCCCTTCCTTTACAATATATTCTGCCTCCATGTAGTGACGGATCAGATAGCGTACCAGATGCCACTCTCCCTGATAGAGCGCGTTATGTTCCTCCAGCAGCGAGGAATCCGCAAGCGCCTGCTTTGCAAACGGAAGATCAATTTCTTCCAGATTATTTAAAAATCCTGTCCCTGCCTCCCGACAGACCGATTCAAAAGCTTCTGCGGAGGTGTCTGTCAAAGCCAGCTTCTTTGACACTGCTTTATCCATCATAATATCACAGACAGACTGTGTCAGCTCCGGAAGTACCAAAAGCTCCATCCTCCCCTCCGGTATGTCACTGATAAAATCCTGTCCAAGAGTAACATGCCCAGCATCGATCTGCATGTATTTTAACCCGGTACAGTTCTGAAACGCTCTCGCTCCGATCTCGAGCGACTCTCCGCACAGATATACCTTTTCCAGTTGTGTCGACTGAAATGCTTCCTCCCCGATCAGACGCAGATCATTCCCGGCAAATTCAACACTCTTCAGATACGGGCAGCATGCAAACGCTCCCTCCCCGATATATTTCACACTCTCCGGCATACAAACATAATGAAGCTCTGAACTAAAAAATATAAAATTATCGGCGATCGTCGTTACTCCCTCCGGAATATTGATGATCTCCTGTTCCCATCTGTGTTCGATCGCATACTGTTCTCCCACCATCAGAATGTCATTCTTCCAGTTTGCTTCGTTATCTGTATACATTGTCTGATCGATCACATGATATCCCCATTTCCGGATATTGGGACCAGCCTTAATCTGCGTTAATCCAATGCACACATTAAACGCCTCATCACCGACAGTTTCCAGCGAATCGGGCAATATAATACTTTGAAAGCCACAATGGTAAAACGCCTTGCAGCCAATGGACCGCAGGGTATCCGGAAACTGAACCACTTCTAACTGCCCCTGCTCCTCGAAAGCTCCATCACCGATTGCCGTGATCTTTTTGCCATCAATCTCCGTCATGATCAGCTTTTTAGCATTTCCGGTGTATTTAAGGATCGTGACCTCGTCTTTGTCATCCACACTGTAAATGCAGTCTGCTGCCGTCAATGTGGAAACATCCGAAAGTGTTTGAAAACACCGGTTGTCCACCGCATTGCTTTCCTGCACATGCTCTGTCTGTGCATGCACCACCGGTATCATAATGTCCGCGGCTCCTGCCAGACATAAGCCTGCTGTGAGCAGATATGCAATTTTCGCTTTCCATCGTACCTTCATTTACCGTGTCCTCCACAAATCGTCTTTTCCTATTTATCCGTCAGGCGGATCTGCTTTTGTCTCGAATACGCACTGTACACTCTCTTGCTGCCGCTTTTCTTCCAGGTCCGTACCTTCACATACAGCGAGCCCTTTGTCGAAAGATAGCGGATCCGGAATATCTCCTCTTTCTTCTTCAGCGTGTCATACTTCATTGCCAGACGCACCCAGGCTCCTGTTTTCTTCTTTCGGTAACAGATTTGCACATGATCCCCCTGATATTTGGTCAATTTGATCACAAGATAGCGTAGCTTCCCCTGCTTTTTCTTTTGGATGCGGATCACCGGCGCAGAAAGTGTTTTTCTACTTATACCACCGCTCTTTTTCAATGAGACACCCAATGTGCTGTTTCTGTTTTTCTTATCGGAGGAAGCCGGCTTTACAGAAGCTGCCGGTAAAGCATTGTCTGTTAATGAACTTCCCGCTCCCGCCGTATTATCCCCGTCAGACGACGTTGTCTGCTCCTGCTGTCTGGTTGGTTCCGTCGACGGCGTCGCAGACTGCTCCGGCGTTCTGACCGGCACCGGCGTTCTGACCGGCACCGGCGTCATGGAAGCAGCCGGCGGTTTTGTTTCCGGAAGCTTTGTCGGCTGCGGTGTCGATGTCCATGAAATCTCCTCGGTGCGGATCTCCCCGCACTGACGGCAGGTATATGTTTTAATGCCCTTTTCTTTCGCGGAAGGCTGCTTCGTCACAACTCCGTTATCCCACTGATGACCCAGACTTGGAATTACCGTAACCGCTCCCAGCTTATCGCATGTACTTCTCCTGCAGTGATGCGATTTGATCCCCGCCTGCGTACAGGTTGCCGCCAGATCAACCGTCCACTCCTTCTCATAGTCATGTCCCAGTGCTGCCAACTTCTCCGTCTTCTCTGCTCCGCAGCCGCTGCAGCGATACCGCGACTCCGACGGCTCCTCACAATCTCCTTCCGGATAGGTTATATCCACTAACTCCCAGGTATGTTCCTTCTCTGCAATCTCATACAGACATTGTATAACCAGATTCTCCGTCACCTTCTCCGGCAGTTCATCCGGCTCACCATCCCCGTTCAGATCATAGCCCTTGTGATAGAGCACAGTACCAATCGGAGGATAACTATATACATCTGCCATTCCAGGCTGTGGACATGTCTCACCATCCCTGACCGCGTAAATCTCTTCCGCATGATTCTGCATCATATAACGTACCAGATGCCACTCTCCCTGATAGAATACATTACTGTCCTCCAGCAGATCGGGATCGGACAGTTCCTCTCTTGCAAACGGAACGTAGACGGCATCTGCCTTTTCCATCAGATCCGCTCCTCCGTTTTCCTTTAAGATCTTCTCAAACTGTCCGGCAGAGACATCAGTAAATGCAAGCTGTTTCGCACCGTTCCCATTTTTTAAGAAGTTGCAAATATCTTTTGTCAGGTCAGGGAGTACAAGCATATCCATTATTTTTTCGGAATCCTTAAAACCATTTTCAGCGATGATCACATTTTTCGCCGCAATCTGAAGAGAATGCACGGAAGAATAACGAAATGCCCCTTCCTGAATCTCTACCGAATCGCCGGACAAATACAATGACCGAATACTTGTCCAAAAAAATGCATCCTTACCGATCACCCGCAGATCATCGGCTGCAATTTCCATTCCCATCAGGCTGGTCATTGCAAATGCTCCTTCGCCAATATAATACAGACTTTTGGGCAGAAAAACATAACGCATATTGGGAGAATACGGTATAAAATAATCTCCCAGAGTCGTAATTCCCTCCGGGATCGTCAATATCTCGGCATCCCCCCGGTACAAGATAAGACTGCCTCCAACGATCAGCATGTCGTCCTTCCAGTTTGCCTCATCATCCATATAAGCAGTATAATCAAGTGCATTACAGCCCCATTCCCGGATGTGGTCTCCCGCCTGAACCGCTGTCAGACTGTAGCAATGGCTGAACGCTTCTTTTCCGACTTTCTCCACAGATTCCGGCAGCGCAATGCTCTCAATACCGCTTTCATAAAATGCCTTCTCTCCGATCTCCCGAAGTGTATCCGGCAGTTCAACTTTCCGCAGGCGCTTTTTCTCCTGAAAGGCTCCCTCCGCAATTGCCGTGACATTCATTCCATCAATCCGGGATATAACCAGATTCTGCGCACTTCCGGTATACTTTAAGATCGTCACCTCATCCTGCTCATTGACACGATACAAGCAGTCAATCGCAGACATGGTAACCGCAGTCGGAAGAGGCTTTGGATTCGGTGTCACCTTCGGAGAAGCCGTTGGTGCAGCCGTCGGCTCCGGCGTATGCAGTGTCTCCTCCCCAAAGACCTGATAGGGGATCCTGTTCCCTTTACATTCCTTCTCTGCCCCACCTCCGGCGTAACAATGGATCACAAAATCATCTGCATAACAATAGGTATTCATCAGATTGATTTTGTCGTTCATCAGATAGACATCCTTTACCGCAGGGAAGCGATCAAATCCATAGTTAATCATAACCGGGGCATCCACCATGACCACCTGCACATTGTTATTCTCCTGCTGGAAGCGAAGCTCCACATAACGAACCGGATAGCCGCCGATCTCTGACGGCATACGCCAGATTACTTCATCGCCCTCATACCCTTCGATCACAGCATATTCTTCCGTGTCATCCGGATTACATTCACTGACGCCCTTCCGCCAGATCACGCCATTTTCACAGCCGGCATTCGTCGTTGCATGGAGCGAATACTGTATATCGTAATCGGTCACACCGTTCATCCGGGACACCTGAAAAACAAAACGGTATGTCTTTCCCTTACGGAAATAATGATAATGCTCCTGACTCATATGCCATACATCATTCTCATCAATTGATCTACCCACGCCGTTAAATATAACCACTTCTTCCCAGCTGTATCCCGTCCACTCATCCAGTTCCACATGGAAAACATACCGCCACTCTCCGGTTCCTTCCGCCTGTACATTCAGACTGAGTGCCTCGTCCTGTCCGGCTGTATAGTATAAATCCGGCATCTCCATTGTAAGCGGCAGACTGCCTGTCTCCTCCTTCGAAAGCCATACTGCATCCGAGGCAATCTCCGGCTCATGTTCTGTTTCCCCCTGCGTGTCTGCCGCCTTGACCTGCTTTGTGATGCTACCCGGATATATCCCACCGGTAATCCATAAAGAGAGTGTCAGCAGCCACACAATGCATCTTTTCCGGATTCGTTTCATGCCGATCCCTCCCTCATTCTATCCATCCTATCTCTGTCTATTCCCATATACCGTCTGTACCCACCGACCCCTCGTTATCTTTATGGTATTACATATATAATTTCCTGTTATTCATGCCCATATTTTATCATACCCCCATGACAATGACAACGTCATGTACGGAATTTACTCTGCTCTATGAGACGATCTCAGCCGCTCTGATCGTATCCTTCATTGTCTATCATCTTGGCATGTTATTTTTCTAATGAAATGTAACCGCAAATACTACGAAAAGCATAAGCTCCACGACAAAGATTACCGGAACACCGATATAAAACTTCGGCTTCTGCGTCTTGTGATGAAACAGATGCATACCGCCATATGCACCGAAAACGCCGAAAACGGCTGCCATCATCAGTGCAGCCTCCGAGACCCGCCATCGGTGGTTCTTCGCTTTCCATTTGTCCAGTCCATAGAGAAGCAGCACGGCAAGATTGATCATAAGATACGCCATTAAACATTTGTAAATCATCGTTTTTCCTTTCCGGTCAAGCTGTCAATTATTCACCTAAACTTTCCACACCCAAAATATCGATTTGCCAATAGTCTTTCAAAGAATAACCCCCGGGCAGAGACGCCCGGGGGGATTTGTTTACTTTTTCTGATCCAGAAAATAGGACTGCCAGGACTGATGCTGGTTGGCCATATTGTGATAATAACTGTTGGCCACATGATTATTAACCGTAAATTCCTTAATCTCATGTCTGGCACCGGTAAGATACTGCTGGAACGCCGTCTTATTGCGATGTTCCTGTCCCTCGATCTGCACGCCGGTGTCCGTAATGCTGCGGATCAGATTCTGCATCTCGGTGATCTGTGTCTGATACTCATATTTGTTATTCTTGAGCGTATCACCAGCCTTCGCAAATAATGCATCAAATCCCCGATCCAATGTCTCCATATTGTCCAAAAGCTTTGCTTTCTCCTGAATGATCTCATCAAACCGATCCATATCCGGCTCCTTCTCCTTCAGGATCGCGCCCTGCTCCTTTGTCAGCTTTAAAAGCTCGAGCAGCACATCCAGCTTCTTCTGTAAGGATTCCTGCAATGCAGAAACATACACTCCTATATTATCCATCATTTTCCTCATTTCCCTTGTTATGAAACATTATTCAGCTTCATAACCTCTCTCCATGTATCCCGCATGGTTTTGATATGCTTCAGTGCTTCCACCAGAATATCCTTGTCTTTTTTCATGTTGGCTTCCACCAGACGGCGGTAAATATAATCGTAAACCACATCAAAATCCTTTGCCACCGGGTACTTCATATCCAGTGTGGAACGAAACTCTACGATAATGTTCTGTGCCTTCACGATATTATTATGAGCCTTCTCAATATCCCCCGCTTCGATGGCTTCGATCGCAATGTTTGTAAACTTCACTGCTCCATCATAAAGCATGAGGGTTAGCTTTGCCGGCGACGCTGTCTGTACGGCATTTTTCTGATACATCTGTGCTGCTCTGTTAAATGTTGCCATATGTCACTCCATTTCCCGGCAGAGATCCTGCTTTAAAGCTATCCCGAAACTCTGCGAATTATTTCCCTTTTGAATTCCTCTTATACGCACCTGCAAATCCTAGTTGCTGCCAAGATAGCTTGCCAACGAATTCTGCTGCGACTGAAGCTTGGAAAGTGCTGTCTCCATTGCGGAAAACTGCTTGTAATAACGATCCTCCATGTCAGACAGCTTCGTCTCCCACGATTTGATGTCTTTCTTGTACTGCGTCATCTGCTTTGTCATCTCTTTGTCATTGTAGAAGGACAACGCACTCTTCATCGTTGTGGTGGTAGAGATTTTCTTGTTGATATTATTGTACAGGTTCGATGCGATTCCTGACATAACCTCCATGACAATATCCGGATCACTGTTGATCATGGACTGCAATGTATTCTCGGAATCTGCATAATCAGTGTCATCCTCGTCGCCCTTGATATGAAGCAGACCATATTCCTTATAATCCTTACCGGTTGTAATACCGAGGTTTGCAAGAGAATATGTCTTACCATCGGATGCCTTCACCGTAATACCGGTCAGGGAAGTACGGAAGGTCTCCAGAATACCGCTGAGTGTTGAATCACGACGAAGCAGGGAATCCTTGATCTTTGTTTCCCACTTTTCTACCTCCTCATCGGACATTGCTTCCTTCTGATCATCGGTCAGCGGATCGTATCCTCTGGCAGAATCTGCATAATAATACTTATTCATCTCCGATAATGCGGAGTTATACTGCTCTACAAAGTCCTTGATCGCATCATAAACAGCAGTGCTGTCATTGGATACGGTAACCTTTACTTCCCTGTCAGATGCAGAGACCAGATTCAGGGACAGTCCATTGACATCCAGTGTTGTATTGCTGCTGGTCAGCGTTGCACCATTGACCTGCACAATAGAATCAGCTGCCTCGATAACAACCATGCCGGTACCATCTGCACTCTCTTTGACCGCAGAACCGTCAATATCATCCATACCAAGAAGCTTCAGTGCTGATTCCTTTGACTGCTCTGTGCCATCCTTCATTGCCTGCGCATAACCATTCACGGCAAGACTGATCGTTGAGTAGCGTTCACTCTGCTTCTCGATGCCTGCATCCTCCAGACCGCTTGTCACTGCGTTGTCAATCTTACCGGTATATTCCCCAGAAGCGAGCTTTTTGGTCACGGCAGGCTCGATGATTTTCTGCTTCAGTACGATCAGACGATCACTATCTGTGTAGACATCCTTGTCCAGACCAGCATTCTGCAATGCCTGCTTCACTTTACTGTAATCGATATCTCCGGCTTTATGTGCATCACCTGTGCCATCCGTGCCATCTGTCTCGTACTTGTACTGGGAAAGCATATCATCCGTAAGCTTGTTATTATAATACTCGGTTGCCTTCTCCTTCGCCGTGCGGTCTGAGATATCCTGCAGACTCTTCTCTGCATCTGCCACAGCACTGGTATCCTGTGCGTTCTTAAGATCACTGAGGATCTTTTTGACCGTGTCTTGATCACCGGAAGACAAATTTGAGTAATCCACCGAGTCCATCAGCTTATTCTGTGCTGCAACCTGCTCTCCGGTCATCGTCTTGCTGGTGATCGTAAACTTACCGTCTGCTCCGCTCTCCTTTGCACTGATAAAGAAACGTCCCTGCTTCTCATCAAAGGACGCATTCAGACCGGCATCCTTTAGTGCATTGACAAAATCACGGACTGTGGTAGTTTCATCCACGTTCAGATTGATCGTTTTCTCACCGGCTGTAATCTCGATCGTGGTATCTCCCTCTGTATCAAAGCCAAGAGCAGACAGCTTCGTGTCAGATGTCACCTTGCTCTCTGTTACCTTACCGGAGGCATCGGTTGACTTGGCAGAAACCTTCGCACTTGTCACATACTGTGCTGCTGCAAGCTGGTTAACCTTAACCGTGTAAGAACCGCTGGACGCACTTGACTGTGCTGTTGCTGTCAATATGGAAGCATCGGAAGATGCTGCCTTCTTGGTCTGGTAGCTTGACTGGAAACGCATCTTTCCGGCGGAATCCGTATAAAAGCTGTAGAGCTTTTTGTTGAGACTGGTCCAGATATTCTGTGTCCACTCCAGCTTTGTCTTTTTATTTTCGACCTTTGTCTTCTTGGTTGTCTGTGCCTCCATCAACGCAGAAACAATGGAATCTGTATCGAGTCCTGAAGTCATTCCCGTCATTCTAAGTGGCATAATAACCCTCCCTTTCTAAAAAACCTTTATCTCTTCTCATCAACAATGATGCCGGCTAATTCCCAGATCTTCTGTAATGCCTCCAGAGACTTCTCCGGCGGCACCTCGCGGATCAGCTGATCCGTCTCCTTATCATAAACCTTAATAGAAACTCTTCTGGTCGGTTCATCATAGGAATACTCACATCTTGTCTTGCTGAGCTTCTGATTGGCTTCTGACATCATAGCATCAATGGTCTTCTGTGTCGGATCCTTTGCACCGGGCTGTTCCGTTTCTCCGCCTTCCTGACCACCCATCGGTGCTCCCGTCTCGGTCACTACCTTCGTGACGATCGGCGCCGTTATCGGCGATGCCGTCCCTCTGCCAATCGTACTTTCTACCGGTTTCACAGTGTCAAAATCTCCTTCCGTGCCTGTCTTAACACTTCCCAATCCTTCGATTTTCATCCCTAACACCTCCGTGTGCTTATCTAAATTTGTTACTTCTGGATACTATATCGGCAAAAAGGAGGGAAATCATTACATCTCCCTCCAAATTTCTCCACAAATACGCCTATTGCTGACCACCAAACAGATTTTTGACAGCTTCTACATCCACCTCCCGAACTGCCTGCCGGTTCTCCTCCTGGATCTGCAGGTAAATCTCCTTACGGTAGATCGGTACTGATTTCGGTGCCTTGATTCCAAGCTTTACCTGATCACCCTTGATCTCCAGAACCGTGATCTCTATGTCATTTCCAAGCATTATGGATTCATTGCTCTTGCGCGCTAATGCCAGCATATCTGCACCTCCTTAATGTTGTGCCATAAGATAATGCTTTATCTCATAGTCCTGATTGTCTGCAACAAGCTGTACACCCTTTCTGGTGCCTGCATTGATAATGAGTGGTGCCTTCAGATTCACCGATGTCTTCTGAACCTCCGGCGGGATCGTTGCCAGTACAAGAACCACCAGATCATCCTCGCCGAACTCACCGAGTGATTTCATCAGCTCATCCTCCACCACCGGATCATAGTCGGACTTTACCTTCAGCGGATTCACGACCGGAAAGGCAAGTGACTTCTCTGTCGTGCACTGCAGCCATGAGAAAAACGGCTCTTTCTCACTCTCCGAATCGTACAGAATCGTATAGTCCTTGTACTCCTCAAAACCGAATAATCCATGTTCAAAATGAACGATCTTCTTCTCGTCCATGTCGATCTCCCCAAAATATCTTGTATCAATTAACATAGTTCACCCTCTTTTCTTTGTAAAATAATACCACGTCTCACTCCATTACCGGGCAATTTGCAACGATCTGCTTTCAGCCCATCATATTAAATATAATCCAACAATGTATTGCCAAGGATCTTTGATGTGGCTGTCAGAGCATACTGATACAGATTGTCTGCCTGAGTCAGATTGATGTAGGCATCCGAAATATCAACATCCTCATTGTTGGAAAGCTGCTCTTCAACATCAACCTTCTGATCTGCAAGCTTATCGGATGTAAGCTTCAGACGATCATAGCGCGTACCGAGATCTGCCACTGCAACATTCAGCTTCTTCTGTGTTGTATCTACCATGGTCAGTCCCTTGCCAAACGCCTCGGTCATCACCGTGACACGAAGAGACTTCTCCGTCTCCAGTGACTCCTTATACGCATTGAGCTTCTCTAACTCATCCGGATCCGTGGTGTTGGCGATCATCTTGTCTGCATTCGCAATGCGGCTCTCCACCTCATCGACATCGGCGATCGCATTGCTCAGATAATCGATCACACGGTAAATATCCGTATCAATCGCATCTCTCGCCTGTGTATTCACAGTCATATTCTGGCTGAAGTTTACTTCATACTTGATCTCCTGTCCATCCGGATCCGCGTATGTTGTCTCCTTCTTGGAAACCTTATTGTAGCTCTGACACTCGAAGTACATCTCCGGGCGTATATCGCTCTTGTCAAACTCCGTCTTGCAGTAATTTGCCTGGAAATCGGCCTGATTCTCCTGAATCTCTGTATAAACATTCTTGCCAATCAGCATCTCTCCGGTATCATAAAGATAAATGACCTCATCATCGCCAACCTCATAGGCATTCGCATCCGATGAAGCCCTTGTCACCGGGTTATAGACCTCCTCGACATTCTTTCCGTCAGCGCCCTTATAGCTTGTCGTCAGTGTCACATAATTTTCTGCTGCATCTTTGCCATCCTTGACAGAAGCATAGGAGACCGCGGAACAATTCTTATATGCAAGCTGAACTTTATAGAAGGATTTCTTCTCAATGGCAGCCATCTGGTCTGCATAATTCTGCGCATCTGCTCCTTTCTTGTACTCCACCGTACCGGTAACAACATTGACCGTTCCGATATCTGTGTACTTGAAGTTCTCCTTGATGTCATATGCCAGGTTCTTCGTGGATTCATCAAACAGAAGTGATGTGTCCGTACGATAACCGGTAAACACATATCTTCCGGAATAATCCGCATTTGCCTCATCCTCAAACACAGAGGAAACATATTGCTTTAATACGGATAATACGGAATTACGCTCGTCCTGCGCCAGATAGTCATTGGCACCCTGATCAAGATATCCCTTCATGTTGACCAGAATGGAGTTGATATTCTTCATGGCAGACTCTGTCGTATCCATCCACGAAAGACCGTCCTCCACATTCTTCTCCACATACTGCTTGATCTGGGATATGGTACTGCGGTACTTTAAGGAACGTACTGCCACCGTCGGATCATCCGATGGTCTCTGGATCTTTTTCTCGGAAGTAAACTGCTCCTCGTATTTCAAAAGACTGCTCTTGGCATTTCCAATATGCGTCTGCGCACTGTTGGATATCATTGAATTGGTTACTCTCATATTTCACACGCTCCTTCTGTCTTATACACCTGTTGAATTGATCAGGCGGTCCAGTACCTCATTCATTACCGAAATAACACGATATTGATATTTCAAAAGATTCTGATACTCGATCATGTTCTTTCCTTCTTCGTCTTCATCAACGCCGGACTTGGATAAACGGCGGTTCTCGACCCCATCCACAATATTCTTGGAATTGGTGGTGCAGTCATTGATCTTTGTACCATCGACACCGACTGCTGCCGTCATAATCGCAAGGAAGTTGGATGGCATTCCCTGCTTGAACATGGTGTTATCCTCCCGCAGTGCCGAAAATCTGCTGAGATTATCAAAGGAAGCTACACCGGCATTGGCTTCCGTAGAAAACGCCAGCTTCTTTCCATCGCTCAACACATCCTCCGATACCTGTACATTTAATGCGGTCATGCTGTAATAAGACAACTTCTGTCCTTTCTGTGTCTTTGAGGAGAAGGTATAGACCACATCCGCGCCGGCAAGACCCTTCTGTGCCTCACCGTTCAGATAATAACAGCCCTCCGTCTTATTGTACAAAAGCTCTGCCATCTCATACTCTGTTCCATCCGCAAGCGGAGCCGCCACGAAAAGATCACAGCCCTTTTCCTGATAAAGATCATATCCTGTATTCTGGATCTGATTGACATTGGCAGAGAAGGTACGCACAAACTCATTCAACTGTGCCATATAATAAGGAATGCCTCGAAATCCAACATTGTCTCCGATCGTGGAAGTAGTCTTGTCTCTGTTCAAGGCGGTTTCTAAATGACCACTCTGTCCTTCATTTAACGACTTCTTTAAAGTAAATGTATATTCATAACTTCCATCGGCACTGACAGATACCTCAAAGGAATCATATTCAAATTCATAATTGTAGATCTTAAGCTTTCCGTCGCTCTCCGGAATATTAAGCTTCGACAGATCCCATGAGCTGTCACTGCATGCGCCGTCAGCCTGGGAAGCCTTCAGCGTGATCGTTCCCGCTTTTTGTGCAGAACCCTTTGTATATCCGGTCAGCGTTGCCGAAAAGTTCTCGGAATTATTACCGTCTCTCATCTCCAACAGTGCCTGCAGCTCTCCTCCGAGAATGCTGCTGCGCATATTGAAATCCTGTCCGTTCTTCCAGCGAAGTTCATAAAGACCATCGTAATCCGTCTGGTTATCCTTGGTCGTTTTGGCCACAAGCTCGATCTGATTCGTCATATACGTATCGACAAGCACACTGTCACCGATAAATACAAGAAATTCTTCTGTACCCTGTCCGTCTTTCGGGACAGATGTTTCGACCTCCACATCAACCAGAGCAGAAAGATCATCAATCACCTTTGCTCTCTGGTCTCTCAGATCGTTTGCAGAACCACCATTTACCTCCAGTGTATTGATCTGCTTATTCAGGGAAGCAATCTGTCCGGCATAGGAATTGATCTTATCCACGGTGCTTTTCACCTGTGCATTGATCTCCTTCTGTGCCGTCTGGAGATTATCGGCTGTCTCACGGATAAAATTCATCAGTGTATCGGCGGATCCGGATACCTGACGACGCATCGTGGTATCAGATGCATCTGTTGTCTGCTGCGTCACGGTCTTAAAGAAATCATCCAGTGCATTGGTGATACCGCCGGACTCTGCATCCTTGGAATAAAGATATCCCTGAATATCCTGCAGATAATGATCTAACGTACTGTATCTTCCATAAACCGAATTGCTCTTACGGTACTTATAGTCATAGTAATCATCACGGCTGCTGACAATATCCGTAACCTCCACACCGGTACCAAGCATACCGTATGAAGTGCGCAGACTCAGCGGAATCCCTGCCTTCTGCTCAACAGACTGCTTACTGTATCCCTTGGTGTTGCGGTTGGAAATGTTATGCGCCGTTGTATTTAAGCCCATGTTATAGGCATTCATGCCTGATGTCGCTATATTTAATCCAAAAAATGTAGATGGCATATTCTTCCTCCTATCCGAGTCGTTCGATCAGCGTCTCTAACATACTGTCGATGGTATTAATATAACGGGACGCCGCATTGTATGCATGCTGATACTTCATCATATTGACAAGCTCCTCATCCGAGGAAACACCCGCCACCTGCTGTCTCTTGTCCTCTATGCTCTCCGTCAGAGACGTCTGGTAATCGACCATGTTATTCCAGTCGTTTCCGCGAATGCCAAGACCACCGATCATATTGGTGTAATAATCGTCGAAATTGTAGGATGCCTGTGAGTTCGGATCAAGAACTCCCAGATCCTCATCCCAGGAATGTAAAAGATCCTGAAACAGATTCTGTCCGAATGCATACGCTCCATCCAGTCCCAGCTCCGGATTCGCCTTAACCTCCAGCAGGGAGTAATCGGCGGTCAGCTCCTTGTTGATCACCATACTGTTAAGCGTGTACATCCAGTCGATATCGCTTTCATTCTCTTCATTATACAGATACAATGTATATGTCTCATTGCCGTCCGCATCTACGGTCTTTTGTGCCAGCGGAATATCGTTGCCGTCCGCATCCTTTCCATAGATCTGTCCGTTCAGGGTAATCTTCTGATAACGGTCGATCTGACCTCTTGAAAATACCTCTGTGCCGATTGTCTCATGATCATCCGCTCCGACCGGACAATTGATCACATCCAACACCTTGTACTTTCCGCCGGTAAGCTTTGTCATATCAAAGGCTTCCCCGTCTGCAGTCGTACCTGTCGTTACCGTACCAAGATTCACTTGATTGCCCTTAATCTCGATATTGGGTGCAAATGCATCATTTATCTTTGTCACAACATTATGGATCAGACGGTCAAACTGTGCCTGGATCTGCGTAATGATCGAGTTGCCCGTCGTATTATTGTAAACGGAAACCGCCGCCTCGTATTTATTCTGTGCAACCTTGTATGCGGTCTCGTCAAACACACCCTTGTTGTCAATGAAATCCTCTTTCTGCGGCTGATCCGGAATATCCGAGTAGTTGGCGATTTTAAGACCTCTTGCCGTCAAGATACCACGCAGAGAGCCGACATCAGTCTTTCGCTCCGTGGAATATGCCTCTGAGGTATCAAACGCATCACCATATCCGTTATCCATCCAGCGCACCGTGTAGAAGCCATTCTCTGGAATCTTCTCACAGCCAAGATGATAGCTGACTCCCGCATCCACAAACAATGCATTCTCGATATACACCTGGATGCTGCCCTTCTCATCCTCCTGATAATTGAAGTTCGTGTAGGTTGCCAGCTCATCCAGAAGAAGGTTTCTTGCATCACGGTAATCGTTGGCATTCTCCACGCCGCCTGCCTCGATCTTCGCAATCTCCTTATTGTAATAAGCAATTGTCTCGCCAATCGTATTGATCCGGTCGACCTGGTCACTGATCTCCTTATTCAGACTGACCTGATATGTATTGAGCTGGGTGTAGATGTTCTGTGCCGTCTCCAGGAAAGACTCTGCCGTTGAAACAAAAAGCCGTCTCTTGGTGATGTCCTCCGGATTGTTTGCCATCTCCTGCATCACATTCCACAGAGACTGGAGATTATTACGAAACTCCATGCCCTCCGTCTCGCCGAAAATATCCTCGATCTCTCCAGATGTCTCTGACAACTTCTCGTAAAATGCCTTACGTCCTGTTTCCAGATGGTACTCCTTGTCCAGAAACGCATCCCTGATCTGGCGGATGGCTGAAACGGTTGTTCCAAGTCCCGTCTGGATCTGTGAGCCATCGACTGCCACCTTGACATTCTGGTAATAACGATCCGTCTGTATATTCTGCTGTCTCGTATATCCCTTTGTCTTGACATTGGCAAGATTATGGGATGTGGTATTTAATCCCGACTGGGCTGTGTGAAGCCCTGACACACCGGTATTAAAGCTGGTAAATAAGCTTCCCATACGATTACCTGCACCTTTCTATCTCTATCTTAAGCTCTCCCTTATAAATGGAAAAAGCGAATGCCTCCAGCGCCCCAAATCATTGGTCTGAACCAGCGAAAGTGCTGGTTCGGAATAATTACTGCTTGGCATCAAAAGCGCCCGGTCCCATATCGATCCCGTAGCTGCTTGACGCATTGCGGTTGTAATTATTGCTCCCCGGTGACATCCGTGTACTTTGAATAAAATTCATATTGAATTCAATCATTTCAAGGGAATTTTCGATTAATTCTTTATTGCGCTGATTGACATTAACAAGCTGCTGCATCACCGGCTTCAGCGAATCATGAAGCTCGCTGAGCCGTTTCTTCTCTGCCGGCTGCCTCGCCATCAGCTTTGCCAGTGTTGTAAGATCCAGTTCCTTTGGATCCCTGTTTAAAACAACACCGATATCTGCTATTATCTTCTCTCGCTTCCTGTCTGCTGCGTATGCCGCATCCAGCAGTCTCTGCTCCTCGTCCGTAATCTTCTGAAGCTCCGGCAGATCCTCCCTGATCAATATTGCCGTCTTACGCTCGGAGATAGGGATCAGCTTCTCGTAGATCTCCTTCTCCTGTCCGAGAACAGTAATCAATTCTTCCATTAAACTCGCCAATGGGTTACCTCATTCCTCATCAGATGCTAGAATCAAAAAACTTGCTCACAACAGAATCTGCAATCTCCTGAGCAGACACATTGTAGCTGCCGGATGCAATCTGTTCCTTTAATGCTGCAACCTTCTCCTCTCTGATGTCAGGAGCTGCTGCAAGTGCCTTCTTCGCTGTCTGGTAATCCTTGCCTTTGCTGGATACCGTAAACTGATCCCTTACAGTGGTTTCGCTTTTCTTTGCGACCTTCTGCGGTCTGGATGCCTGATAAATCTGACTGACCTGATTGTATGCATCAATTCTCATAAATATCACCACCTAAATTTATACATTTTCATGATCTCTATATGTGTATCGGAGTTTTTTTCAAAAAATTTAACACCTTTTTGAAAAAAGGTGTTAAATTGAAACATTATTCCATTGGAATATGATCTTATTTCAGAATATCACAGAAATCAAAAGTTGCAAAATAGTCAGCCGGTGTCTCTGCACGACGGATCATCTGCACACTTCCATCTTCCTTCAGAAGAAGCTCTGCAGAACGAAGGCGTCCATTGTAGTTATATCCCATTGCAAAGCCATGTGCTCCTGCATCATGGATAAACAGATAATCACCCATGTCGATCTTCGGAAGCATACGGTCAATGGCAAACTTATCATTGTTCTCGCACAGAGATCCCGTTACATCATACTTGTGATCGCACGGTGCATCTTCCTTTCCGAGCACGGTAATATGATGATATGCACCATACATTGCCGGACGCATCAGATTTGCCGCACAGGCATCTACACCAATATATTCCTTATAGATATGCTTCTCATGGATCGCCTTTGTTACAAGACCTCCATAAGGTCCCAGCATGAAACGACCAAGCTCGGTAAAGATCGCAACATCACCAAGACCTGCCGGAACCATGATCTTCTCAAACTTCTGACGCACACCGTCGCCGATGATCTCGATATTATTTGGCTCCTTATCCGGTGTATATGGAATACCTACACCGCCGGAGAGATTGATAAATGCAATATCTACACCGGTCTTTTCCTTTAACTCAACAGCAAGCTCAAACAGAATACCTGCCAATGTCGGATAATAATCGTTGGATACGGTATTGCTGGCAAGGAAGGAATGGATACCAAAACGCTTTGCGCCAAGCTCCTTCAGACGCTTAAATGCCTCGATCATCTGCTCCTTTGTCATACCGTACTTGGCATCTCCCGGGTTATCCATGATATCTGTTCCAAGTTGGAATACTCCACCCGGATTATAACGGCAGCAGATCGTCTCAGGAATGCCTGCACAGTCCTTCAGGAAATCAATATGTGTAATATCATCCAGATTGATAAATGCACCAAGCTGCTTTGCCTTTACATATTCTTCTGCCGGTGTCACATTGGAAGAAAACATAATGTCACTGCCTGAAAAACCGCACTTTTCAGACATCATCAATTCTGTCAGGGATGAACAGTCAACGCCACAGCCTTCCTCCTGAAGAACCTTCAGAATGAACGGATTCGGTGTTGCCTTTACCGCAAAGTACTCTCTGTAGCCTTTATTCCATGCAAATGCTGCCTTAAGGCGTCTTGCATTCTCTCTGATTCCCTTTTCATCATAAATATGGAAAGGGGTCGGATATGTCTTTGCAATCTCCTCGACCTGTTCCTTCGTCACAAATGGTATCTTTTTCATCCGTAAAACTTCCTTCCTTTATATAATTGCACGCTTAACAAACACGGAGAAGCATTTCATTCATGCTCCCGCATCATAATATACCAAAAACATTCTCCGCTTGCAAGATAAAACACGGGCGGATCATGCGTTTTGTTGCTTTTTTTTCATTTTTATGGTATGGTGGATAACGAATGTATGTTTGTGCGAAACAGAAAAGGAGTACAGTATGAGTGAGTATACCGGAAAAGAAATCGTAGTATTGGAAGGACTGGAAGCTGTCCGGAAACGTCCCGGCATGTATATCGGCTCCACCGGTTCCCGTGGTCTGCACCATTTGATCTGGGAGATTTTAGACAATGCCATCGATGAGCAGCTTGCAGGCTTTTGCAGCGAGATACATATTACCCTGCAGAGGGACGGTGGCATCTGCATCGAGGATAACGGGCGAGGCGTCCCTGTAGACATCCATCCAACCCAGAAGATCCCTACCGTTCGCGTTGTCTATACCGTTCTTCATGCCGGCGGCAAGTTTAACAGCACGGTATATAAGGTATCCGGTGGTCTCCACGGCGTTGGTTCTTCCGTGGTCAATGCCCTCTCCTCCCATATGATCGTAGAGGTCCGCAGAGACGGGAAGCTTTACCGCGATGAATACCGTGATGGAGGACATCCCGTGACGAAGCTTGAGGACGGTCAGCTTCCTGTCATCGGCAAGTGTGCCAAATCCAACACCGGTACAAAGGTCATCTTCTATCCGGATGCCGAGATTTTCGAGACGATCACCTTTAAACCGGATGTCATCAAGAAAAAGCTCAAGGAGATTGCTTTTCTGAATAAGAACCTAAAGCTGATCTATACGAACGAGGCAGAGAACGAAACCATCACCTATCAGGAGGAGTTTGGTATTCAGAGCTTTGTCAGCTATATCAACCGCGATGCCGTCACACTTCACCCGACACCGATATATATTGAAGGAACCAGCGGCGATATTGAGGTAGAGGTCGCATTTCAGTACACGACCAGCTTCACGGAGCAGATCAATCCATACTGTAACCGTATCAACGTTGTGGACGGCGGTACTCTTGTGACCGGCTTTAAAACTGCTCTCACCCGCGTGATGAACCAATATGCCAGAGAGCTCGGCATACTGAAGGATAAGGACGAGAACTTCGACGGCAAGGACATCCGTAACGGTCTTGTTGCGATCATTTCCATCAAGCATCCGGATCCGCAGTTCGAGGGCCAGACGAAGACAAAGTTAGGCAACACCGATGCCAAGACTGCCGTGGATGATGTATTCAGCACCGAGGTCCAGCGCTATTTCGATAAGAATGTTGAGATCCTGCGTACGATTCTCGAAAACTCCATGAAATCCTACAACGCCCGTAAGGCAGGCGACAAGGCAAGAACCGCTGTCTTAAAACAGCTCAACGATGTCGATACAAAGAGCAAGCTTGCCGCCTGCACCTCCCGTAAGCCGGAAGAATGCGAGGTCTATATCGTCGAGGGAGATTCTGCGGGCGGTACTGTTAAGACAGCCCGTAACCGCAAGACACAGGCTGTACTTCCGCTGCGTGGTAAGATCCTGAACGTCGAGAAGGCAACGCTTGAGAAGATCCTTCTGAATAATGAGATCAAATCTATGATCGCCGCTTTCGGCTGCGGCATTGGCGACGATTTTGATATCAGTAAGCTCCGTTATGATAAGATCATCATCCTGACCGATGCCGACGTAGACGGAGCCCATATCAGTACACTTCTGCTGACCTTCTTCTACCGCTTTATGCCGGAGCTTATATACGCCGGCAAGATCTACCGCGGTCTGCCGCCTCTTTACAAGGTCGACTATGAGACAGTCAGCCAGGCAGCAAAGCAGCGCGAGGAGGATATCGCACTCGGACTGATCTCGCCGGATGAGGAGCCGGACGAGCCGGTCACCGCAAAGAAAAAGGGCAAAAAGAAATTATCACGTTATGTTTTTAACGATTTTGAGCTGGAGAAGTTCCGCAAGAACAAATCCTACAAGATCACGGGTATCCAGCGTTACAAAGGACTTGGTGAGATGGACGCAGAACAGCTCTGGGAGACAACGCTCGATCCGGAAAGCCGCATCCTTGCCCAGATCTCGATCAGTGACACGGTCGATGCCGATGAGGTAACCACCACACTGATGAGCAGCAACGTTCCACCGAGACGTGAATTTATCATGTCTGAAGCCAAATACGCCAATCTTGATATTTAAAATGAGGTATGATTATGAAAACAACGGATCCATCCATTATACAATTAGACTTTTCTGAGGAAATGCGCAACTCCTACCGCGACTATGCCGTGAGCGTTATCATCGCCCGCGCGCTGCCGGATATCCGGGACGGCTTAAAGCCTGTTCAGAGACGTATCCTCTACGCTATGAAGGAACTTGGTCTTGCACCGGACAAGCCACATCGTAAAAGTGCCCGTATCGTCGGTGATACGATGGGTAAGTATCACCCACACGGTGACAGCTCGATCTACGATGCACTGGTACATATGACAGAAGATTTCTCTCTGTCGATCCCTCTGGTAGACGGACACGGTAACTTCGGTTCCATTGACGGTGACAGTGCCGCAGCGATGCGATACACAGAGGCACGTCTTTCCTTCGGAGCCATGACGATGTTAGACAATCTCGATAAAGGACTCGTCCCGTTTGGTCCAAACTTTGACGAAAGCGAGAAGGAGCCGCTTGTACTTCCTGCAACTCTTCCTAACCTTCTGTTAAACGGTACGACCGGCATCGCCGTTGGTATGGCAACCAACATTCCGCCACACAACCCTTCCGAAGTGATCGACGGCGTGATCGCTTATATGGATGACCCGGATATTTCCACCTATGAGCTGATGCAGTACATTAAGGGTCCTGACTTCCCGACCGGAGCGATCATTACCAATGCCGATGACATCCGCACGATCTATGAAACCGGCGAAGGTAAGCTAAAACTTCGCGCCAGAACCGAGATTGAGGACAGCGACTATGGCCGTAAGAACATCGTGATCACCGAGATTCCATATACCGTCGCCGGCAACAAGCAGAAGCTTTTGGAATCCCTTGTGACTCTCACGAAGGATAAGGTTTTTGATGAGATCTATGACGTCCGCGATGAATCCTCCAAGGAAGGTATCCGTCTTGTCGTTGAGGTCAAGAAGGACCGCAACGTTGAGAACCTTCTGAATGGTCTTTACAAAAAGACAGCACTGGAGGATACCTACGGTGTCAATTTCCTTGCTGTTAAGGACAAACAGCCGTTTACATTCACGTTGAAGGGTGTGATCGATGAATTTGTTCACTTCCAGGAGGAGCTTTACACAAAGGAATATGAGCATCTTCTTGCCAAAGCAAAGGATCGTCAGGAAATCGTCACCGGTCTGATCGTTGCCACAGATGTGATCGATCTGATCATCGAGATCCTCCGCGGCAGTAATTCCGTTAAGCAGGCGAAACTCTGTCTGACACTCGGCATCACAGACGGTATCAATTTCCGCAATCCGGATTCTGAATATCAGGCACAGACACTTACCTTCACAGAGAGACAGGCAGATGCGATCCTCGCAATGCCACTCAGCCGCCTCGTTGGTCTTGAGCTGATGAAACTGCATCAGGAGAATGAAACACTGCTTGCCAACATCGCCGAGTACGAAGATATCCTTGGCAGCATCCCGAAGCTTCACAGGGTCATCAAAAAGCGTCTGACGACCTACAAAAAGCAGTTTGGCAGACCGAGACGCACCGAGCTTTGCAATATGACGGTTGCCAATTATGTGGAGGAGGTCAAGGAGGAGGATATCTATGTTCTGGTTGACCGCTTCGGCTATGCCAAGTCCATGGACAGTGCTTCCTACGGTCGTCTTGCTCCGGAAACCCTGCAGGAGATCCCGCATACGGTTATGATGAAGAATACCGACAAACTCTGTGCCTTTACCGATCAGGGCAATATGTACCAGATCAAGGCAAAGGATATCCCGAAGGGCAAAGCCCGCGACAAGGGTACTCTCGTCCATAATCTCTGTAAGATGAACAACGAGGAGAATGCTCTGTTACTCATCTCCTTCGAGGAGCTTTTCAATTCGCAGCTCTTATTCATCACGAAAAAAGGCTTCGTCAAACAGGTATCGGGCATTGAGTTTGAGACAACCAGATATATGGTCAATGCCTCAAAGCTTGACAAGGATGACTGCCTGATCGCTGTAGATCAGGTCATGCCGGAGGATGCAATCTTCGGCGACCGCAAGGTTATCATGATCACGAAGAAGGGCATGTCCCTTGGATTCCCGCTGGCAGAGGTCAACGAATTCAAAAAAACAAGCCGCGGTCTTAAGGGAATCACACTTGCCGACGGCGATGAAGTAATGTACGGTGCTCTGGTACAGCCTGACACCGACATCAAGGTATTCGATGGTAAGAAATATAATGTCAAAAAGATCCGGCTCCGCAAACGAAACGACAAACCGATGAAGAGCCAGATCCTTGTAAAGTGATAAAGAAAAGATGTGTCCTAAAAAGCGGACACATCTTTTCTTTTTGGATGATTCAATTTTGGCAAATTCTATCAAAAATCTTCCCGATAATTTTCGAGAATGTGATTATACATGGAACGCACCGCCGGTGCCATAAACTCCGGATGAAGCGTTGCAAGCCCGATCACGCGCTCTGCATACGGCTGAACCGGATAACAGTCTACCTCATATGGAATATCGCGCATAACCATCTGCGGCATCAGACAGATTCCAAATCCGTTCGCAACCATCGCAATGGTCGACAGATCATCTACCACATGATAATTTGACTGCACATTTAACGAATTCTCTTTAAGGAAGTTCTGGATATCTGCATCAGTTGACTCTCTCTGAGTCACAAACTGATGATTCTGCATCTCCTCGATATCCATAAAATCGGACTCCTTCTGCTTCTGCATTCCTTTCGGCACAATACATAACAGAGGATCTCTCCACAATGGTTCTATCGGAATATCCTTTGCACTGGAGGTTGACAAAAATCCGAGATCAACGACTCCGTTTTTCAACCAGTAGACCACATCATCATATGTTCCCTGAAATACCTCGATCTCGATATCCGGGTACTTCTTCTGAAAGGAACGCATGATGTCCGGAAGCCAGTTGGTACATACACTCGAAAAGCAGCCAAGCTTCACTTTTCCGCGCTTCAAACCATTAAACTCAGAGACTGCCTGCTGCAGGCTCTCATCGCTGTTTAATACGGCATTCACATAGGGGAGCAAATGCTCCCCGTAATTCGTCAGTGTCACTCCGTTTTTGCTGCGGTTTAGAACGGTAAAGCCAAGTTCTCCCTCCATCGCGGAAACAGCGTGGCTTATGGCTGATGGTGTCAGCCCAAGAATATCCGCTGCCTTACGGAAGCTTCCCTGCTCTGCCACCGTCTTAAATACCTGATATGTCAGAAGTGTCATGATATTCCTCTCTATCTAGCACATTTGTACAACAGATCCTCCCAGCGTCTGTCAACTTCCTCCTGGAACTGTACGATCAAATCCTCGTTTCCCTTCTTGAACAGATGCTTAAATCTGCCCTGTGGACGAAGGAAATCCTCGATCGGCAGCTTCTTCTTCGGCTCATAGGTCAGCTTCCACTTGCCATGATCCACCTCAAACATTGGCCAGTAGCAGGTATCTATTGCCAGCTTACAGATCTTCATGATATCCGGCGTGTCGTATCTCCAGCCTCGCGGACATGGTGTCATGATATTTAAGAAGCAAGGCCCCTCTGTGTAGATTGCCTTGTTGGCTTTACTGTGAAGATCTTTGAAGTCAGCAGTAAATGTTGTCTGACCCACATAAGCCACATCATGGTCCGCAATAATGCTTGCCAGATCCTTGCGGTTCTGCATCTTACCATCGGACTGCTTGCCGACCGGTGTTGTCGTTGTATCCGCATACATTGGTGTTGCAGAGGAACGCTGGATACCGGTATTCATGTAAGCTCCATTGTCATAGCAGACATATACCATATCGTGACCACGCTCCATTGCTCCTGACAGGGACTGGAAGCCAATGTCATATGTGCCACCGTCACCACCGAAGGTAATAAACTTAAATGTTGCATCCTCCGGAAGCTTTCCTCTCTTCTTCAATGCATTGTAAGCTGTCTCCACACCGCTTAAGGTTGCTCCGGCATTCTCAAAGGCGTTGTGGATGTAGCTGTCCTCCCATGCCGTGTAAGGATACATGAAGGAGGATACCTCCAGACATCCTGTTGCATTACCGATCACGGCATGATCATCCTCATGCAGCGCACGAAGCACCGCACGGACAGCGATTGTTGCACCGCATCCGGCACACATACGATGTCCCGGTGCCAGACGCTCCGGTTTATTCATTATATTTTTCAAACTGTAATCGCTCATATTTTCCCTCTTTCTGCTGTTTCGTCTTATGATTTACAGATCCGGCTGCGATTAGCGCAGACGGATATACTGGAACTGTTCAATCTCTTTGCCATTGACTACGGCATCCTCCAGCTCCTCAAATACATGAACCGCATCGCTGACGGTAAAATCACGCCCTGCCAGTCCATAAATATAATTGACTGCCTCGATCATCACCTTATGACGGAACAGACCTGCAGTTACCTCACTGCCAAGAGGTCCTCCGTTGCCGTTGTAGCTCTCGCAGCGGTCAAGGATTGCAACTGCCTTGCAGTTCTTTAACGCCTCTGCAATTTCTTTTGCCGGAAACGGACGGAACACACGAAGCTTTAAGACACCGACTTTCTTGCCCTGCTCACGCATTTCATCCACTGCCTGCTTTGCCGTACCTGCGGCAGATCCCATCAACAGCATGATATAATCCGCATCCTCTGTGCGATACTCCTCAAAAAGACCAAAGCCTCTTCCGGAAAGCTCCTTAAACTTCTCTGCCACCTCCAAGATGACCTCCTTAGAATTTTCCAGAGCGATCTCCTGATTCTTCTTGGCTTCCATCGCATAATTGGAAATAGAATACGGTCCCACTGCGATCGGCTTGCCCGGATTGAGAAGATATTCCTCCGGCTCATACTCGCCAACGAAATCCTTGACAAGCTCATCCTCGAGAAGCTCGATATTCTCTACGGCGTGGCTTGTAATAAAACCATCCTGGCAGATCATGATCGGCAGATGTACTCTCTTATCCTCCGCGATCGGATATGCCTGAATGAAGTTATCATACGCTTCCTGATTATTCTCTGCATAGATCTGGATCCAGCCGGTATCTCTTGCGCCCATTCCATCGGAGTGGTCACAGTTAATATTGATCGGTCCGGAAAGTGTTCTGTTGACTAATGTAAGTGCTAACGGCATACGATTTGATGCAGCCAGCAAAAGCTCCTCCCACATCAGCGCCAGACCTGCGGAAGAGGTGGCTGTTAAGCTTCTTGCACCTGCTGCCTCTGCTCCTATCGCAGCACTCATGGAAGAATGCTCACTCTCCACCGGAATAAACTCTGTATCCATCTCTCCATTTGCAATATAGGTTGAAACCATCTGCGGAATCTCTGTAGATGGAGTGATCGGGAATGCCGGCATAACATCCGGATTCACCTGACGGATGGCGTAAGCCACCGCTTCATTACCTGACATACGTTCCTTAATTGCCATTTACGTTGCCCTCCTTCATCTCGATCGCACCAAACGGACAGACTCTCTCACAGATGCCGCATCCCTTGCAGTGGTCGTAATCAAATGCCCCTCGCTTGCTGTCCTTTACCGGAATGCTTCCATCCGGACAGACCGGCGCACAAAGCAGGCACTGCTTACATAAATCTTCATGAAAGATCGGTGTATTTGTTCTCCATTCACCGGTCTGAAACATCTTGGATGTTCCACCGGCAAATACCATCAACCCTTCGGTCAGTTCGGTATGCGGAGATTTCTCGTTTATCTTTGTAATATCTGTTCTCATTGTATTCTCCATTTCGTTAATGTTTATGATATCGGCAGTAAAAGACATTCCGCCCTCAACGGATACCACAGACTGCTGTCTGCTTTTGTAGCCTGTATCCTATTATGCTGAAATCTGATTATCTTCCTCGATAGCTGCCTCAACCACGTCATATGCACACTCAAGCGCCTTCATATTGCCCTCGATCACTTCCGGCTTCTTGGCAAACTTGTGCTGGTAAGAGGCTCTCATCTCATGGATGAACTTCTCTCTCGGCATGATGTCACTGACTGCAACGGCTGCTGCAAGCATCGGTGAGTTCGGGAAATTCTTACCGAGTGTCTCTACAGAGATTTTTCGTGCATCGACCGTGTAAACTCTGCCCTCATAGCTGCCCAGCTCGTCCATAACTTCCTCTCTGGACTTCGGTGTGTTGATAATAATGGCGCCTGTCTTTTTAAGACCTGCAGTCACGTCAACAGACGCAAGAAGTGTCTCATCAACCACAACCACATAATCCGGATGATATATATTAGAATGAACTCGGATCTTGTCAGAGCTGATACGATTATATGCCGTGATCGGCGCGCCCATTCGCTCCGGACCGTACTCCGGGAAACCCTGTACATTCTGTCCTGTCTTGAATGCGACATCTGCCAGCAGAAGCGCTGCTGTCTTTGCTCCCTGACCACCACGGCCATGCCATCTGATCTCAATTCCATTTTTCATGCTGATAACCAAACCTTTCTATCAATTGATAAACTCTCTCAAATCTGCTGCTCCACTGACAAAAATGATGCAACATTAACTATTATATATGGCTCAGGCAAATTGTAAAGCGAAAATGCTTAAATTCATTCACTTTATAAATGAATAAGTTTCATTTTGTACATTTGAAACAGATATTTCCGCCCCAAATGTACAAAATGAAAGTTCAAAAAAGCTATACGATTTCAGACTGTTTTGTTATAATAGACACAGAAAAAATATATGCCGTCTGCCAGAAAAGACACCGGCTTATGCATTTAAGGAGGTTATATCATGCAGTTTAAAACATTACAGCAGGCGATGATCGCCGCAATGAAGGCAAGAGAAAAAGAACGTAAGGAGGCTATTTCCGTACTGGTATCCGCGGCTAAGAAGCTTGCGATCGATGAGGGATGCCGCGATGACATTCCTGAGGAGTTAGTCGACCGCGCAATCCTTAAGGAGATCAAGAGTGTCAAGGAGCAGATAGACACCTGCCCTGCTGACCGTACCGATCTGAAGGACGAGTATACATTTACCCTCTCCGTCATGGAGGAGTATGCACCAAAGCAATTATCTGAGGATGAGATCCGTGCAATCATCATCGATAAGTTTACCGATGTGATTGCTACCGGCAACAAGGGACAGATCATGAAGGCTGTTATGGGCGAGCTGAAAGGCAAGGCCGACGGCAAGGTAATCAATCAGGTCGTGACAAACCTTTGCAAATAAAAGAATTGGAGGATTATCTATGAATCTACAAACCGCACCAATGGGCTGGAATAGCTGGGACTGCTACGGTGCCGCTGTCACGGAGGATATTGTCCGTGCCAACGCAGCCTTTATGGCAGAGCATCTCAAGCAGTACGGCTGGGAATATATTACCGTGGATATCCAGTGGGCAGAGCCAACGGCACAGAACCATGAATATCATCCGTTTACAGAGCTTTGCATGGACGAATATTCCCGCCTGATCCCCGCTGTGAACCGTTTTCCTTCTTCGGCAGACGGTAAGGGCTTCGCTCCGCTGGCAGAGTATGTTCACTCTCTCGGCTTGAAGTTCGGCATCCACATTATGCGTGGAATTCCACGTCAGGCCGTTCATCAGAACACGCCGATCAAAGGAAGCACACAGACCGCCAGACAGATTGCCAAGACAGACAGCATCTGTCACTGGAATACAGATATGTACGGTGTCAACCCGGATGCCGAGGGTGCCAAAGCATATTACGACAGCCTGTTTGAGCTTTACGCTTCCTGGGGCGTTGATTTTATCAAGTGCGATGACATCGCAAGAGAGCTTCCTCATGAGGAGTCTGAGCTGATCCTTTTGTCTCAGTCGCTAAAGGATTGTGGCAGAGACATGGTCTTAAGCCTGTCACCGGGACCGGCTCTGATCGAGAAAGCCGAGCTTTATAAGCAGACATCCAACATGTGGCGTATCACCGATGATTTCTGGGATTCCTGGCCGCAGCTTTATGATATGTTTGACCGTGCAAGACAGTGGTGCATCCACACCGGCCATGGCTGTTATCCGGATGCGGACATGCTGCCGATCGGTCCGATCAAGCAGGACTATGACCCGGCTCTTCGCACCGAGTTTACGCAGGATGAACAGATCACAATGATGTCTCTGTGGAGCATCTTCCGCTCTCCTCTGATCATCGGCGGTGAAATGACCGGATTTGATGATTTCACAATGGGACTGATCACCAACGAGGAGATTCTGAAAATGCACCGCAATGCCCGCCATTCCCACCCGGTATGGCAGAAGCTGATCGACGGCACCGAACACATCCTCTGGACCGCTGTCAGCAGCGAGGGCGGACAGTATGCCGCTATCTTTAATACCGACGAGAAGGACAGTGAGATCCGGATTCCACTGGAGGATCTTGAAATCTACCATCCGGTACGATCCACAGAGCTTTGGAGCGGACAGACCGCCGAGGCAATAGAGACGATCAATGTCTCCTTGAAAAAGCACGGAGCTGCTGTTTTCTATTTAAGTTAAGGAGATACAAGCATTTTCCTTTACATGTAAGAACAAGAAGCGCGAAACAGTTTGAAATTGTTTCGCGCTTCTTATTCTTACATGCCATTAATATCCGCGGACACCGTCCAGGGAATCGTCATGGTCGATCCATTCCTGCACCATGATCTCTCTGTAATCATCCTGCGTATCACGGATCACAACCTTTTCAATGCCTGCGTTAATGATCATTTTCTTGCACATCGAGCAGCTGTTGGAGTTTTTCACATAGCGTCCGGTTGCCACCTCGCGCCCGGACAGATAAAGCGTACTCCCGATCATTTTCTCACGCTCCGCACTGATGATCGCATTGGCTTCTGCATGAACGCTGCGGCAAAGCTCATATCGCTCTCCTCTCGGAATCTCCATTTCCTGACGGATACATCTTCCCAGATCACTGCAGTTCTTCCGTCCTCTCGGCGCTCCCACATAACCTGTGGAAATGACCTCGTCATTCTTGACGATCACCGCACCGTAATGACGTCGCAGACAGGTTCCCCTTTTCGATACGACATCTGCCAGATCCAGATAATAATTTGTCTTATCTCTTCTTGCCATATTTACCAAGCCTTTCCCAAAATCTGAAATCTCCCAGCCATATTCAAAGCAAAGCTTCTTACTTGTATTGCCTCAGTGCTTTCATCATATCACCCGGTTACCGGTCAACAATCTCAACGATATTACCGTCCGGATCTGCCACACATGCGGTAAACTCGCCCCACTCATTGCCAGCCGGTCCGGTCACATGCTGTGCACCGCAGCCGAGACATTTCTGATATAAACTCTCCACATCTCCGGTCAGAATACGCAGATGGAAATGATTCGTCACACCACCGCCATAACCATAACCACGGCAGGTAAGACGCTCATAATCTCTTCGTCCAACCATCGTAAGCACCATATCATCTTTCTTACAATACGCTCTGCTTCCCTGCTGTTCCATCTCAAAGCCAAGTGCATTACGGTAGAAATCCATCATCCGTCCCATATCCTCTGTCATCAGAATGATTCCTGCTATTTGAGGAGTGTTCTGTGTGTCCGTATTTGTGGACACTACGGCCTGTCCCGATACATTTTGAGCAGCCTTGCTTTCTACGGCTTCTGCGTTTTCCACTGTCTCCTGTGCAGCTTCCGTCTTACCTGCTGCATCCTCCTGCGCATTTTCATTATCTTCACAGGCTGTCACCTGGTTCTCCTGTCCATTCACCGACTCTGTATCTTGATTCGCAACTGTGCCCTCCGGCTGCGTGGACATCTCTGTCTTTGAGACAGGCTGCGCGTTCCACAATCCATCATCTGCCTGCTCCTCCTCTCTCTGTCCAACATATAGTACAGTACCTGTATTGGCAGGCAGCGTCACACAAAGTCTTCCATCCTGAAGTCTGACACTCTCTGCACAACCAAGCAGGTCTGTAACCTTGCCGTCCACCGGCACGCCAAACTCCAGCACTGCCGTATTATCATCACAATTCAATGCTGTCACCATACAGCTTCCGTCTAACACCCTGCCATATGCAAACTGGCGGTTGGTCAGATGCAGTTCCTGATATGCTCCATCGGTCAGCTCCGGATATTGCTTCTTCATTGCTCCAAGCTTCGCGCAAAGTGCCGTCACCGGATTCTTCTCTACGGTGTCCGCAAAATCGGACAGCTCCAGATACGGACGTAAGTTCCAGTCAGAGCCCTGCTCCTTCTTTCCTTCAATGCCAAATTCAGATCCATAATAAACAGATGGAATGCCATACAACGTATAAACCAGAAGTGTTACCAGCTTTAGGTGCTCCTTCTGATTCAGCTTCGTATAAATCCTCTCCACGTCGTGATTGTCCGCAAAGGTATACAGACGGCTGCCACGGCAGATGTCATTTAAACGTCGGATCGTATGAGCGATCTCGAAATAATTGTGATCATTGTGACCGGAATAAAGTCCTTTATGCAGCTCATAATTTGTGACACAATGAAGCGTCTGGTCATTGACCCATCTGCTGTAATCGCCATGGATCACTTCGCCCATCAGCCAGAAATCCTCCTTCATCCGAGCTGTCTCATGACGCATTCCCTTCATGAAATCAAAATCAAGCACATCTGCCGCATCCAGACGGATTCCATCGATATCAAACGTATCGATCCAGAAACGAATCACATCATAAAGATACTGCATTACCACAGGATTACGCTGATTCAGCTTCACCAGAAGATTGTAGCCGCCCCAGTTCTCATAGGAAAAGCCATCATTATACTCATTATTGCCACCAAAATTCACATTACAGAACCAATCACGGTACTGGGAAGTTTCACGGTTCTTCTGCAAATCCTCAAAGGCAAAGAAGCGTCGTCCGACATGATTAAACACACCGTCCACAACGACCTTTACTCCCATATCATGACAATAGTCCACAAAGTCTCTGAAATCCTCATTGGTACCAAGGCGGATGTCCACCTTCTTGTAATCCGTTGTCTCATAGCCATGTCCCACCGACTCAAAAAGCGGTCCGATGTAAATTGCCGTAAAGCCCAGATCACAGGCATGCTTTGCCCACTGTTTCAACTGCTCGAAATGGCTCTCCGGGACTCCTGTGTTCTCTTTGCTGCATCCGCAAAGTCCCAACGGATAGATGTGATAAAATACTGCACTGTCATACCATGCCATAGTTTTCCTCTTTCTGCGCTCCCTGCGCGCTTTATATTATGTAGTTCATTCTGTCATTAAAATACTACCGGCTGATCGAGACATTTCTGCTCAAACTCTTCTGCCGGAACCGGCCGGGAGAAATAATATCCCTGAATATAATCCGGTTTCAGACCAAGGACACATTTAAAATCCTCCTCCGTCTCCACACCCTCATAGCACACAGTCAGATTCAGAGAATGTGCCAGCTCGGTAAACTGCTTCACCACAAGATAATCATACTTGCTGTGCGTGATATTCCGGATAAAGGACTGGTCGATCTTTACCAGATCAAACGTCATATCCTTCACATAGCGAAGATTCGAATAGCCTGTGCCGAAATCATCGATTGCTAACGGGATGGATTCATCCTTAAAGGAACGCAGGACTCTTGCAGCCACGCCGCTCTCAATCTCTCCGCTCTCCGTCACCTCGATCATCAGAACGCTCTTGTCCACATTGAGCGTATCGATCAGAAACAGAATATCCTGCAGTGCATTACTCTTCTTAATCTGCACAAAGGAAAGATTTACATTCATCCGGAACCCCGGCACAACCTTCTGCCACTTCACACACTGCTGTATTGCCGTCCGCGTGATCCAGCGCCCCAGCGGAATAATAAGACCTGTCTCCTCCAGCATCGGAATAAACTGTCCCGGTGACATGAAACCAAACTTCTTGCTGCGCCAGCGGATCAGTGCCTCCGCTCCAAGGATCTTTTTCTTTGCAATATTGACCACCGGCTGATAATACAGTTCAAAGCCCTGAAAATCATTTTCAATGTCCTTTCGAAGCTCCTCCTGAACATCCAGCGCATGGACATATTCCTCGTAAACGGCATACGAATATCTCATACAGTTATTCTTGCCGCTGATCTTCGCCTGATGCAATGCAAAATCAACATACTCGATCAGCTTTCCGACATCCCGGTTCTCCTTATGGAAATAAACACTTCCGGCAGAGATCGTGAAATAGATCATATGACCGCCCTCTGAAAAAATCTGGTCGATCTTATCACGGATTTTCTTGTACAATGCTTTAGCCGGATCCTCTTTCTTCTCATGAAAGATCCCCGGAACAAGGATTGCCATCTCATCTCCGCCCATACGGTATACCTTGCCGGTATCTCCGACAACCTTTTTGATACATTCTGCCATATTCAGCAGAACCTCATTGCCGACCTCACTGCCGCATTTCTCATTGATCTCCTTGAAATTATCGATACCGATCTGCAGCAGATATCCCTCCAGCCGGTCCTCCTCAGACATTCTCCGAAGCTGATTCTTCAGGGAATGTTCCCGGTAAAGACCGGTCACGCCATCAATCTTACTCTTCTTGCCGATATCGGTAATTCTTCCGATCAGAAATTCCGGCTTTCCATCTGCGTCATTGACAACCTGTCCACGGCAGGATATCCATACCGGCTTTCCATTCCTGCCTACCCATCTATATTCCATATCATGTTCTGTTGACCGTCCGGTAATAATATCCTGCAGATTCTGCTCCAGCATCGGATAATCCTGCGGATATACGATACTTTCCAGTGCTTTAAACGCATTCGACATCTCTGTCGCTTCAAACGGAAAAATCTTAGTTGCACTGTCCGAAATCATATACCGGTTGTTCTGCAGATCCAGTACAAACAAATAATCATCCGTGCATTTTCCGAGAACAGAAAACACATGACTGTACATTTGCATTTCATCGCTGACTGTTTTATCTCCCATGACAACACCCGCCTTTCCTCACCGCACAGACATTGCGGTATTTATTGAATTCTTCTTCATAAGTTCATTGGTTCAAAATCGTCCCTGCCATCCAGGCGTAATCCCTGAACGCTTTATACTCTGCGTCTTGCACGTATGCTATGATGTCTCACCTTACAATCATACATATTATCATCCGCCTTCTTCATCAGCTCGTCGATATCATCAACATCATGGATCGGCTCCAAGATCATACCCGTGCTTGCTCCCAGCTCATACGGCTTATTCTCTGCCTGATTCCAGTCATCGATCCACAGCAGCAACCGCTTCTGAAAGTCTTCCACAAAGTCCTCCGGAACCATTTCTTCATTCCAGAGACAGACTGCGACATACTCATCTCCGCCAAATCTCGCACAGATTCCATTGTCTCCTGCCGTCTCGGCAAGTGCATCTGCTACTGCCCGGATCGCAACATCTCCCTCTCCGTGACCATGTGTGTCATTGATGCTCTTGAGATGATCCAGATCCACAGATGCAAGAAAGATATAGCATTTCTTCCCTTCTAACGACTTCATGCGGCTTGCAAGCTCTCCATAAAAGCCCCTGCGGTTGTACAGCCCGGTCAGCGAATCCCTGATATACATATCATATAGCTGCGACTGGTTTCTGACAATACCAAGGATCTGAGACATTGCCATCATAAAATCCTTCAGGCGCTCATAATCAAACTCCTTATCACTGCATTCCAGCGATACATAACCATAAACCTCATTCTGCCAGTGCAGTGGAAGATACAAAAGCCTGTCCGTCTTCTCAAAAATCTCCTGCGGGATCATATCAATGCTGTGGCTTTTCACTTTACGGAGCGGAAGTGACATCTTTCCGTCCCTCTGTTCCACCAGAAGAAGAATATCATCCTTTCGGAAACCCTTCGATATCGGTATATCCGTGTGACGACAGAAGTATTCATTCACAAACACCTGACTGTCCCCATCTATTATATCCGACGCACATTCCGGAAAACGCTTCAGAACATCCAGCATAGAATGTCCCTCCGTCATCTCTGTCATCATCTCGAAGATCCGGTCAATGTGAATCTGCTTTGTGTCGATACGTTCATTTAACTCCAGTACATACTGATTCGATGGCTGGAAATGGATCGGTGAGCAGCCACAGGATTCTCCCCGCAAAATATGAAATGGCACCAGCACAGACTGTGGTGCCGTCTCCGGATCCGTCTCGACACGTTTCACAATATGCATAATCTGCTCTGCAATCTCCTTCTGATCAACACGTCCGGTCGTCAGCCTCGGAATGCAGTATTTGATCAGCTCAATGCCATCAAAACCGGTCACGATCACATCCTCCGGCACATGATAACCGTTCTCCTCCAGCACATCGATTACCGCCAGTGCCATTTTATCATTGGCGCAGATGATCGCATCCGGGAAATCGTCTGTCCTCTTCATCCACTGTTCACAGACGCGGCGTGCCGGCTTTCCCCAGAAATCACCATACGCAATATGCTCCTGCACTACCGGCATCCCGTTCTCTTCTAACACCTCAACAAAAGCGTCCAGACGCTCCTCCGAAAAGGCATTGCCCTTATACCCTGCCATAAAATACGGATTATGTCTGTGATGCCCCTCGATCACATGACGCACCAGCCGCTTAAAGCAGGACAGATAGTCCAGGCGTACGTTGAAGCATTTGTCCAGCTCGTAATCCACCGTGATCACCGGTGTTCCAACCGCTACCGCTTCATCGCGCAGTCTCAGTAACAGCTCCCTGTGCAGAATCGTCTGCCCCATGAGGATCAGTGCCTTCAGATCCTTCATCGGAATATTCTCAAAAATGGATGCCTCACCATTGGAATGCGGTGTCGGGAAATCCATCTTGGCAAAGCAGCCAAACACCATAACCTGATAACCATTTGCTCTGGCGCACTGATATATGGTATGTGTCAGACCGGACACTTCATGATTCTGAAGCTGTGAAACGCAAATGCCTATGATATTTGATTTTCTCGGATTGTTATTCTCATTTTTCATTTCAGCACTCCCTGCCTTTGGTTTTGCTTATCATTCAGTATATCATAATTCATCATTTATTCCAATGTCTGTGATTCTTCGGACTTTACCACATGATACTGATGCACATAATAGCGGAAGCCCAGTATAAAACAGATCACTGCCGCTGTCAGGATATAGATCGCCGCCTTCCGGTAGAAGCCCTCTGCATATACTGCCAGAACACTAAGTCCGATCGAGGTCGCATTAAATATAATATGTGTGATCATCGAGCCGATGATACTTCCTGTCACCCTCACAACCATTCCCAGTAAGATACCAAGAACAAAAGCGTACAAGCCCTGGATCACATTCAGATGGAAAAATCCAAAAAGTGCTGCCTGCATGACATTGGCAACCCAGAACGGAAATGCCGGCTTTAAGCGGTCTAAGATCACGCCGCGAAAGATCAGCTCCTCCGCCACCGGCCCGGCCAGCATAACATACGGCACGGTCAGAATACTCGCTCTGAAATCAAGATTACCCATCAGCTTCTGATAGGAAACAAACGCATCCGGAAACAACGTTGCCGCCGCACTGACGATCACATTAAATACCATACAGGCACCAAAGCCCAGCGCGAGCGCACATGGAATCCTTGCTCCCTCAAAGGCCTTCCGGTAGGAAAACGGCCGCTCCCTCCAGGTCCAGCGGTAATACAGAATGCCGCACCACACGATCGCCCCCACTGCATAGACCAGAGAAATGATCATGGAGCAGTCACCCAGTGACCCCATCAGAAGCTTTGACAGATCTTCTCTCGTCCTTCCCTGCACAAACAGTACATACACTCCTGTTACGATCATGCAGAGCATAGATGCAACAAACTGCGTCACAAATGCCCCCAGCAATACAAGCAGTGCGTGAAACACTGCCGATACACGCAGCCGTTTCAGAAGAACCGCTGTCTCCTGTCCCTCCGTTTCTCTTTGTCTGATATCTTTCTGATCCATTCTATAACCTCATTTCTGTCGGTGATGCCACAATACCTTCAAAGCTGCCGCCTCACCGGTAGTTCCCATACTGCGAAAACGGGGCTGCCTTACGGCAACCCCTCTCGTTTATGTATTCTATTTCTTTCTTTGCAAGAATACTGGTATCTTTATCTCGCCACTTTCTGACGCCGGTCTGCTGTACGCAGGCGCACCCTGTGGAGCCGGTGCCGGCTGCTGAACCGGTGATACAGAAACATTCTTCTGAACAGAGGAAGCAACCTGTCCCTCTCTTGTTGCAAAGTTCGTCTTCGGAGCCACAGCTTTTGCAAAGCTTGGAATTGCTGCCGGTGTCTCTCCGTCCAGTCCTGTCGCAATAACAGTGATCTTAACCTTCTCGGTCATGGTATCATCGATCATCGCACCAAAGATGATGTTACAGTTCTCACCGGTAAGCTCCTCAATATAAGATACGGCTTCATTAGCCTCAAGAAGTGCCACATCACCGGAAATATTAACGATAACATGGGATGCTCCCTCGATCGTTGTCTCAAGAAGAGGGCTGGAAATAGCCTGCTTCACAGCATCCAGACACTTCTCATCTCCCTCACCGGTACCGATACCGATGTGAGCGATGCCCTTGTCCTTCATAACAGTCTGTACATCGGCAAAGTCAAGATTGATCAGTCCAGGCACATTGATCAGGTCAGTGATACCCTGAACACCCTGCTGAAGAACCTCATCTGCCTTCTTAAGTGCATCCTCCATGGAAGTTCTGCGGTCAACGATCTGTAACAGCTTATCATTCGGAATCACGATCAATGTATCAACATGCTCCTTTAAGCGGTCAATACCTGACTGCGCATTGTTCATACGGGTACGTGCCTCAAATGAGAATGGTTTTGTCACGATACCTACGGTAAGGATTCCCATATCCTTTGCAAGCTGTGCAACAACAGGTGCGGCACCGGTACCGGTGCCGCCTCCCATACCACATGTTACAAATACCATATCTGCACCACGGATAATATCCGTGATCTCATCCTTGTTCTCCTCTGCTGCTGCCTGTCCTACCTCCGGAGAAGCTCCTGCACCGAGTCCTTTTGTCAATTTCTCGCCAATCTGCAGACAATTCGGTGCCTTGCAGTTTAACAGATGCTGCTTATCGGTGTTGACACATACAAACTCAACACCCTGAATACCTTCCTCGATCATGCGATTTACTGCGTTGTTTCCGCCGCCGCCGACACCTATTACTATAATCTTTGCAGATGAATCTGACTCACTTGTCTTAATTTCTAACACGACTGCTCCTCCTCTTTTTCATATAATTTATCTTATCTGCTATCATCAGTTAATTCCTGTCTCAAACCGGAACAAATCAACATTCCAAACCTATTCTATATAATACTAAGAAAACACAGAATAATCAAGGAGAACGTTTGTTTTATTGTTCCACGCTATCGCCCTTTGTCTGCCCGTCATCCGGCTGATCGGTCGGCTGTGCATCTGCATCCTGCGGATCCGGTGCATCTGATGTTCCATCTGCCGGCGTATCCCCAGCGGTTTTTAGGATAATACGGTCTCCTGAGGTGAAATTTTCCATGTTGATCGTTCCCGCCAGATCCTTCTTGCGCGTCTTTTTGAGAACACTGGCAAGTGCTGCCATATCGTCATCATAAAAATCCTTTTGTCCCAGATAAACCTCTACCTTTCCGGAATACAGAGTGACATTTCTCCCGTCGAACTTGATCTGGTCTACCTTCACCTTATAATGCCTGATGAGTCTGGACAGATTCATGATCGTTTCAAACAGCGTATCATCCTTGACCTCGAACGCTTCATTCATGGTAAATTTACCAAACTTAATGCCTGTAACCACCGGCACCCCGTCCATCGGCTCTGTCAGGCTCTGAAGCACAACACCGTCCTTATCAAAATAAATGTACTGCCCCATATATTTGACGCAGCCGCTGATGGTCTTGTCATACACATGCAGCACAATTCCGGTCGGCGAATCCCATTCCACATCAATCTCCTGCACAAACGGCAGGCAATCCACATGTCCCAGCTTGCTCTTTGCCAGAAAATACAGTGTATGATAGGCGTATTTGTCGGACATTGCCGATGCTATGATCTGCTGATCCGAGTAAATATCTCCACCCTCAACCTTCACCTGTGTGATCTTCAGGAAGAAAAAGGTTCCTGATACAATAAGCAGAATGCCGAGGATCACTCCAATGATTATCTTTATGTGTTTCAAAAAATTCCTCCTATTTCAGCTTGATCTGTCTTGAGACGCCAAGCACCAGTCCAAGCTCTAACATCATGATCGCACAGGCAGTGCCACCATAGCTGATCAGCGGCAACGGTACACCGGTGGACGGGATCGTGTTGGTTACAACCGCGATATTAAAAAGCACCTGGATCGCAATATGTATCATGGAACCGGCACAGACCATGCTTCCGAAAATATCCGGTGCATTACAGGAGATCATGACGATACGCCACAAAAGCACCAGAAATGCTCCCATCACCATGACAGCACCCACGATGCCAAGCTCCTCGCAAATAACCGCAAAGATCATATCATTATATGCCTCCGGAATATAACCGAGCTTCTGCATACTCTCTCCGAGTCCGCTTCCATGGATCCCGCCGGATGCGATCGCATATAAGCCCTGAAGGATCTGAAAGCCTCCCGGCGAATTTTCGATGTCAAGCCACGATGTGATTCGACCGGCACGGAAACCTCCGCCGATCATAGCATACGCCGCAGCCGCCGCAACTCCGACAATACCACAGACAATGAAGTATTTCTTACGTTTGCTCGCCACAAAGCACATTCCAACAGCAATAACACCGACGATGATCGCCGTACTCAGATTCTCCGCCGCGATAAGTCCAACCACCGGTAAGACATAGACACCGATCAGCTTTAAAAAGCCTGTAAAGGTATCCATCGAACGTCTGGACTGATAGATCGCATATGCCACAAACAGGATCACACCGATCTTGGTAAACTCTGAAGGCTGGAACTCTACACCGATCTTCAACCATCGTCTCGCACCGTTATGCTCAATTCCGATCCCCGGGATCAGCACCGCAACCTGCATCGCAATACAGAGCCCATAGAAAATATAGATCCAGTTGATCTTCCCCAGATAAAGCTCTCTGTAATCCAGATTAGATATGATCAGCATCGCCGCCACACCAAGGATCAGTCCTCTCAGCTGCTGGGACACGAAACGAAACGGATCTCCAAAACGGCTGGTTGATGCCGTGTAGGAGCTGGCACTGTAGATCATCAGAATACCAAACAGCGCGATCGCCACCGTCATGAACAAAAGCATATAATCATACTGGCGGTAATAGCGTTCTCTTTTCTTTCTTCCACCTGCAGTGCTGTTTCTACGGGAGGTTTGCTCCCGTCTGCCATTTTGCACTTTTGCCATATCACTTTCCATTCCTTCCGGACTAATTATAACTGATTCACATACTCCTTAAACAAAGTACCTCTCTGCTCATAGCTCTTAAACATATCCCAGCTTGCACATGCCGGCGACAGAAGAACCGCATCACCACTCTGCGCCTGTGCTGCAGATGCCTCCACAGCCTCCTTCAGGGAACCGACGCGGACAATATTCGTAAACCCTGCTTTTCTCGCTGTCTCCTCGATCTTATCTGCTGTTGCTCCGAGAAGCACAAGGCATTTCACCTTGTCTCCAAAAGAGGCGATCCACTCCTCATAGGAGGACTGCTTATCATAGCCGCCACCGATTACTACCGTCGGTGTTACCATTGCCTCTACCGCTTTGATCGCCGCGTCCGGATTTGTTCCTTTAGAATCGTTATAATACTTCACGCCGCCAACCTCACGAACAAATTCGATACGGTGTTCCACTGCCTTAAATTCAGCCACTGCCTTGCGGATACACTCAACCGGAACACCCATATGCATCGCGATCGCCACTGCTGCCATCACATTTTCATAGTTGTGGACACCGAGCAGTTGCATATCATGAATCGTGCAGATCTTGATCTCCTCTCCATCCTTATAGATAATATCCTCTCCATCGAGCCAGATTCCACGCTCCAGCGGTCGCTTGCTGCTGAACCAGAAAATATCTGCCGGGATCTTTGCTGCCAGCTTCTGAAGATGCTCATCCTCATAATTCAGTACACAGATCTGAGCCTTCGTCTGGTTCTCGGCGATGCGCGCCTTTGTGTCAATGTAGCACTCCATCGTATGATGGCGGTTCAGATGATCCGGTGTGATATTTAAGATCGCACTGACCTCCGGCTGAAATGTATGGATCGTTTCGAGCTGGAAGCTTGAGACCTCGGCAACCGTCACTGAAGAATCCTTCATTTCCAGAGCATACTCGGTATAAGGAAGACCGATATTACCTACCACAAATACACTGTCATAATACTCACGCAGAATCGCACCGGTCAGTGCTGTCGTCGTTGTCTTTCCGTTGGTTCCGGTGATCGCCGCAAGACGTCCGCTGCCACAGGCATATGCTAACTCAATCTCTCCCCAGACCGGTATCTTTTTGTCCTGAAGTTTGATCACAAACGGAAGATCCGTTGGTACCCCCGGGCTTAACACAGCAAGATCCAGCGTATCCATAACTTCCTCCGGCAGATTGCCGATGATCAGATCATACCCAATCCCCTCCGGAATCCTTGATACAACCTGCTCTCTGTCTGCCTTTTCGTTGCCCTCTAACACAACCGGCTTCGCTCCCTTGGCGGCCAACAGCCTGATCGCTGCAATACCGCTCACTCCTGTTCCTACTACAAGAACTCGTTTCCCTGTAAAATCCATGATTTCCTCCTATCTCATCGGTACCTTTTATAGAGCCGCCAGTGCGATCAGGCAAAACAACGCCGTCACGATTGAAAACACAGCGACTACCTTTGTCTCCGACCATCCATTCTGTTCGAAATGATGATGTATCGGTGCCATTTTAAAGATTCTTCTGCCGTGGGTTATCTTAAAATATCCTACCTGAAGGATTACCGACAGAACCTCCACCAGATAGATCATCCCTACGATCAGTATATATAGCGGCATTTTCAGAAGAAGCGCTGTCGAAGCAACAAAGCCTCCCAATGCCAGCGAGCCGGTGTCTCCCATAAAGACACTGGCAGGATACACATTAAATACTAAAAATCCCATCAACGCTCCCGCAACCGCTGCGCATACCGGTGCAACCGTACTTCCCGTACCGATCGCGACCACCGTAAAAAACACAGCAATAAGCAGCGTCACGCTGGATGCAAGCCCATCCAGTCCGTCCGTAAAATTTGTGCCGTTGACAGTTCCCACCATGACAAAAAATAAAAACGGAATAAACAACCATCCCGGCAGAGCAATATATCTTCCGGATGCAATTCCTCCGGTAAACGGGATCAGCATCTGCATCTCGTAATGCAGGTGCTGTGTGTAATAATACACAAAAATAATTGTCACCAGAAGCTGCAGCACCAGCTTCTGCCATGCCCGCAGTCCCAGAGAACGCCTCATAACGATCTTGATGTAATCATCGAGAAATCCGATCAATCCAAACCCAACTGTCGCAAAGATCACCGGAAGGATCTCCGGATAATCACGCAGATAAAGCGAGGATGTCACAACGACAGAGATCAATATGATCAATCCGCCCATTGTAGGCGTTCCTGCCTTTTTCAGATGGCTTTTGGGTCCATCATCCCTGACATACTGTCCAAACTTCAGCCACTTTAAAAACGGAATGACAATAGGACATAATATAACACTGATTGAAAATGAAAGCAGCACCGGTATCACCGTATCGAAGTAATCCATTCTTATTCCTCCTCATGCTTATTTCGGATTCTAATGGTACTTTGATACTCACACAGAGCCTTTTCATTCGTAATGATTATTGTAATCCAATCACCGCCAGAAATCAACCCGGCGCATTGGTCACGACCTCACCTCTTTCGACACCCAGATAAGGAAGCGCATTGTCCAATAGTTCGGAGATCACAGGGGCTGCGATCGTGCCTCCATAATAGATTCCCTGCGGCTCATCGATCAGAACCAGTGCGGCAACAACCGGATTGTCCGCCGGGGCAAAGCCCATGCAGGAGGCAATGTATTTATTGCTGCTGCGTGGAAGCTTTTCGGAGGTTCCTGTCTTGGCACCCACCTGATATCCCTCCACATACGCCTTCTTACCGGAGCCCTCAGACACAACGGACTCCAGGATCATCCGCATAGTTTCCGAGGTCTGCGCTGAGATCACACCCTCTGCGGATGGATAAGTAAGCTTCTTTACCGCTGAACCATCACTGCTTTCGAGCTTAACGCCAAAATGGGGTGTAATCTGTGTACCGCCGTTAATGATCATGCTGATCGTGGACAGAAGCCGCACCGGCGTAAGCTGAAATGACTGTCCGAAGGACATGGTCGCCAGTTCAACCGCTCCCACATTCTCCTTCTGATGCATGATCGTCGCCGCCTCACCGGGAACATCGATGCCGGTTTTGCTTAAGATCCCAAGCTGGTTCAGATATTGAAACATATTGTCCACGCCAAGCCTTGCTCCCACCTCCATAAACACCGGATTGCAGGAGTTTTGTACGCCCTGTACAAATGTTTCCGAACCATGCCCGGTTGTCTTATGACAACGGATCCGGCGATCCTCGACGATCTTAAAGCCCGGGCAGTGAAAGGTATCTGTAAGCTTCACCACCCCCGCCTCGAGTGCCGAGGACGCCGTAATGACCTTGAAGGTCGAGCCCGGCTCATAGGTATCACTGACACAGGAATTACGCCACATTCCATTGAGTGCCACCTGCTTCTTTTTCTCCGAATAGGAGGCAGCCTTTTTGTCAGGCAGTGTATACGGATCGTTCAGATCAAACTCCGGCACATTAACCATCGCATAGATCTCTCCATTCTGCGGATTCATCATCAGAATGCGCACACTCCCGGCTTTCTTTGCCTTCATGACCTTTTCTGCCGCCTGCTGTGCAAACGTCTGGATATTAACATCAAGGCTTGTATAAAGATTTGCTCCCGCCACGGGTTCCACGCGTTCCTCCGCCTTGCCATCAATCTCCAGCCCTCTGGCAGTTGTCATGGTCAGGATGCTTCCATCCGTTCCCTGAAGATATTTGTCATAGGCAACCTCCATGCCGACAATGCCCTGATTGTCCGCCCCGGTAAAGCCGATCACCTTTGACGCAAATTCCGAATACGGATAATACCGCTTGTAGTCCTCATCCACCATCACCCCGGCAAGCTCCATATCACGGATCTTGTCAGAAATCTTCTTATCAACATTCGACTTGATCTTCTCAATGGAGGACACCTTTTCCACACGTTTGCGGACCTTTTCCTCCGGCAGATCAAGAAGCGTTGACAACACCTCGATCACCTTCTCCGGCTCCACAATCTGATTGTGGATCACTGAGATTGTTGATACCGGCTTATTCGAAGCAATCTCCGTACCGTTTCTGTCATAAATAATGCCTCTTGCCGCTTTAACAGCACGCTGACGCTGATGTACTTCCTTCGCTTTCTCTCCATAATAGTCTGCCCTGTTTACCATCAGATATAACAATCTGCCGGCAAGTCCTATCATCACAAGTACAACCATTGCGTAGACAAAAAGGACTCTCTGTCTCTGCCTGGTTCTGCTCTGCTTGAGATATTCCGTCATCCACCGGATCACTCCGCTTCTACTGACATTCCTTAATATCTATTAGCAAAAGCGGTTAATTATTCATTCCGGTATCACCTTCTTCATCATCTGCTGCCTTTTGGGCAACGCCATAGCTGCTATCCGAATAACCTCCCTCCGGAGCTTCCTCATCCAGATTGCTCTTTGCCGTAGACGGCAGCTTTAATTTACTTGCTTTTGTAATATCTGATTTCTTCCCGGATGGGTAGATCTCAAGCATTGGTAAAATATCTTTGAGCAGGCTGCTTGTAAACTCTGTCGCATAGGTACTGTGTGCCTGATCCTCGACGTTTGGCTCATCAATAACCGTATAAACGACAAGCTTTGGATTATTTGCCGGAACACAACCGATAAATGAAACAAGATATTTGCCCTGTCCACGCGGAATCTTCTCTGCGGTACCGGTCTTACCACCGACCTTGTAGCCCTTTACGGATGCCGGATTAGCGGTTCCTTCCTCTACCGTTGCCAAAAGGAATTTGCGCAGAAGGCGGCTTGTCTTCTCTGTGATCACCTTACTCTCCACGGCATCATCCTCCGACTGTATCACAGCACCCGACTCACTGGAAACCTCCTCAACAACATGTGGACGATAATAATTACCTCCGTTGACAATCGCCGAAAATGCTGCAGCCATCTGTACCATTGTGACCGTCTGGCTCTGTCCGAAACTTGAGGTCGCAAGCTGTGTGGAATGCATCGTATCATTGTTAAAGACTGTTCCCGTTGCTTCACCCGGAAGATCGATCCCTGTCTTTCTTCCGATGCCGAACGCATCCATATAATCCAGGAATTTCTCTTTGCCAAGCTTTGCACTGATCTGCATCATCACATCATTACAGGAAACCATGAGTGCCTGTCCCAGAGAAAGCGCACCATGACCACCGTAACGGTTTGCCACACATTTAATATAACGGTCTGCCACCTGCTGTCCACCATCGCAGACATACGTGCTTTTCCGGCTTGCCTTACCCTCGTCCAGACATGCCGCAACCGTAATCGGCTTAAAGGTAGAACCCGGCTCATAGGAATCACTGATACAGTAGTTTCTCCAGAGCTCGTTGAGTGCCTTAAGCTGCTCCTCCTCGGACATCGCCGAAATCTCCTCCTGCGTATAGGCAACGGAAAGATTTCGCGGATCATTCAGATCGTACACAGAGTTGGAACCCATTGCCACAATGCCTCCTGTATTCGGATTCATCAACAGGCAGGCAATCTTCTTGGCACCGGTATTCTTCATAAACTTCTGGATATGCTGTTCCATGATACCCTGTACATTGACATCGATCGTCGATTTAACGGTATATCCGTTGGTCGCCGCCTTGATCGTCTTGACCAGATTCAGTTCCGAATCATAATAACCGAACTGTCTGCCGTTTGTACCGTTGAGCATATCATTATAGGTATTCTCAATGCCCCAGGTTCCGCTATTGGTATCGGCACAAAAGCCGATCACATCACATGCCACCGTGGAATACGGATATTCTCTCTTGTATTCCTCCTCAAAATGAATACCGCGGATATTCTCATCCTTGTCCTGCAACTTCTCCATTTTCGTGACAATGTCCTTGTCCAATTCCCCGTATTCCTTCATCAGGTAATAACGGGATGTCGGATTGTCCTTCAGAATTTTGTCAACATCGCTGCCGGAAATGCCAAATACATTTTCCAGCGCATCCTTCGTCGGCTGAAGATATTTCTTGTCCTTTAAGATCGCCGCCGGATCGAGGAACAGATTATATACCTTCACGCTTGTTGCCAGCTTGTTGCCATTCGTATCCACAATATCCCCGCGCTTATACGGGATCGCATTGCTTGTGTGACTCTGCTGTGCCAGCATACGCTTCGTATAATTGTCTCCCTTGACCTTATTCAGACGGATGATCTGCGCCGTCAGTCCAATGCATCCTAAAATAACAAAACCAAACACCAGCAGGATGCGAAAACGCATCCTGCGAGTGCCTGGTTTATTCTTGTAACGTGTATCTCTTGCTCTTCTTTTTGCCATTATAAATCCCTGTCCTTGTAACCCGGCCCGTTATTTTGAGCTTGCGGGAATGTCTCCGTACTGCTTCACCATGTCACTCTTTTTATTATCATATTTGTAAACCTGATTGTCAACAGCCTGGATCATACCCAGCTGACCTGTTGCAATCGCATAGACTTCGGAAAGATCTACGGAATCCATAACCTTCTGATAAGCATCGTCATTCTCCTGCTTGGCATCTGCGATCTCTGACTGCAGACTGATCACTTCATTCTTCATCTGCGTGATCCCTGACTGCACATGCAGATACATAAAGCCTGCCACAAGAACTAATGATAATGCAGCCATCAGAAATACAAAGGATGAAAATCCAATGGACGGCATCGCCACCGGCTTTGGCTGCGGATATGTCTTTGTTCTCCTTTTTCGCCCCGGCTGCTTTCTTCTCTCCGGAATCTCCTCCAGCTGATGTGCGAGATTGCCATACACATATCCGTTTCGTTCCTGTCTGTAAACGTCACGTCCCTGACCGCTCCGATACTGACCGCCACGGCGTGATCCGCTTCGATAATTTGGTGATGTCGCCATTTGTTACGCCTCCCTGCTTGATTGCCGTGTCCACCGAACACGGTTGATATCCCATCACAGATGATTCTGTGCCATTTTCTGACGGCGCCCGTAATCCGCGCCGTCAACCTTATTCAACAAACTACGGATCCCCCAATCCGCAAGAATTTGTCGTGCCGGCTGATCCGGCTTATATATGTTCAAATACTCTGAGCTTCGCACTTTTCGAGCGAGAGTTTTCCTCAAGCTCTTTCTCAGATGGAAGCACAGGTTTTCTCGTAAGCACTTTTCCTTTGGACTTTTTTCCACAGACACACACCGGAAAGTTCGGCGGACAGGTACATGGATCCTGCGCTGTCCGGAATGCATTTTTCACGATGCGGTCCTCCAGCGAGTGAAATGTGATGATGCAGAAGCGCCCTCCCGGCGCCAGTAGATCGATCATCTCACTGATGTGATCCTCAAGAACGCTAAGTTCTCTGTTCACCTCGATACGTATTGCCTGAAATGTCCTTTTGGCAGGATGTCCTCCCTGTTTCTTAAACTTCATCGGTATGGACTGATCTACGATCTGTGCCAGTCTGCCCGTCGTCATAACCGGTTCCTTCCGGCGTTCCTGCACAATATGTTTCGCAATGTTCTTTGCAAATTTATCTTCCCCATACTTGCGAATCACCTGAAACAATTCGCTTTCTGTGTACTCATTTACCACAGTGGCAGCGGTTACTTCCTGACGATTGTCCATCCGCATATCAAGCGGCGCATCCTCACGGTATGAAAAGCCTCTCTCGGCAGCATCAAGCTGATAAGACGATACGCCAAGATCCAGCGTAATGCCGTTCACCTTCTCAATACCAAGGTCGTGAAGAACCTCCATCATCGCCTCATAATTGCTCCGCACGATCGTCACACGGTCACCAAACTCAGACAGCCGCTTTGTCGCAGCAGCAATCGCATCCTCGTCCTGATCAATCCCGATCATCCGACCATCCGGTCCAAGTCTCCGGCACACCTCATAGGCATGTCCGGCTCCTCCCAATGTGCCATCCACATATATTCCATCCGGCTGCACATTCAAAGAATCGATCACCTCATGCAGCAGCACTGATTTGTGAGAAAATTCCATGATCCCGTCTCCTTTCAGCGGCTAACCGCTTCCTGCTGCACCCTTCTTACAGAGAGATTCCGAGAGCATCCATTGCCTCTTCCATCGACATCTCACTGCCAAGTGTCTGTGCCTCAAAGGTATCCTTGTCCCAGATCTCCACACGGTTGATCATGCCGACAAAGACAAGATCCTTCTCAAGTCCGGCACTTTTGCGAAGCTTGGCGGGGATCAGTATTCTGCCCTGCTTGTCCAGTGTCACCTCCGAAGCAGAAGCCATTAACTGTCTCTGGATCATACGGCTCTGATGACTGGACGGCAGACTCTGCAGCTTCTGTGCCAGCTCTTCCCAATCGTGCTGTGGATATAAATACAGGCATCCGTCCACGCCCCAGGTGACATAAAAAAGGTCTCCCAGTTCCTCACGGTACTTCGCCGGTACGATAGCTCTGCCCTTTGCATCGATCGAGTGCTCATACTGACCCATGAACATCGCTATCACCACCTCTCCACTTTTTGGGTATTCCCTGACACTTCCCCCCACTTTCTACCACTTTCAAATTTATTTTAACTGGTTTTTGGGAATTTATCAACCCCTTTCCCATAATTTATTCATTTTTTTGTCACATTTGTGTCACATTTAAGGATAAAGAACAAAGCGGGCTTGCCCACTTTGCGCGTTTTCACATTATAGGAAACAACAAGTTTCCTATAATGTGAAAAACACCAGACTCCATAACTGTCTGGTGTTTCATTCCTTTTATGATATTGTTTCACGTACTTCTGCGCATTACGCTTCCTCTCCGGACAGCCCGAAATGACGGTACGCCAGATCCGATGCCATACGTCCCCGCGGCGTCCTTAAGATCAGTCCGTTCTGGACAAGATATGGCTCATACACATCCTCCAGTGTCCCTGCATCCTCTCCGATCGATACTGCAAGCGTCTCCAGCCCCACCGGGCCACCGCCAAAGTTATGGATCATCGTCTCGATGATCTGACGATCCGTGTTATCCAGTCCCAGCTTGTCAACCTCTAACAGGTCCAGCGCAAAGTCCGTGACCTTTTTGTCGATCCTGCCGTCGTACTTGATCTGCGCAAAATCACGCACCCGCTTCAAAAGGCGGTTAGCAAGACGCGGCGTTCCTCTGGATCTTCTGGCCAATTCCATCGCACCCTCCTCGTCAATCTCCACATTAAGGATCCTTGCAGAGTGCTTCACGATCGCCGCCAGCTCCTGCGGCGTATAAAACTCCAGACGGTTCACAACACCAAACCGATCACGCAGAGGTGCTGACAGCATACCGGCACGCGTCGTTGCTCCGATCAGGGTAAACTTCGGAAGATCGATGCGTACCGACCGCGCAGACGGTCCCTTTCCGATCACGATGTCGATCACATAATCCTCCATTGCCGGATAAAGTACCTCCTCTACCTGGCGGTTCAGACGATGGATCTCGTCCACGAAAAGCACATCCCCGTCCTGAAGCTTTGTAAGGATTGCTGCCATCTCTCCCGGTTTCTCGATCGCCGGTCCCGCCGTGATCTTCATATTGACACCCATCTCGTTTGCCACGATGCCTGCAAGTGTCGTCTTACCAAGTCCCGGCGGACCATATAACAGCACATGATCCAGTGCATCGCCTCTCTGCTTTGCCGCTTCAATATAGATCGCCAGATTTTCCTTAATCTTCTGCTGTCCGATATAATCCGTCAGACGCTGCGGTCTGAGTGTCGGTTCCAGC
>ERZ773192.392-NODE-392-length-56096-cov-119.630057_pt1 | contig 56096 bp, 49 predicted proteins | sample MGYA00581010_ERZ773192 | MGnify/ENA primary metagenome ERZ773192 (study PRJEB29015, sample SAMEA2737741) | human gut metagenome | biome: human gut; feature: human-associated habitat; material: faeces | place: China | collected 2012 ...
CACATCCGGAGACCTTACATCGAGACATGTGTATCGCATGCTCCGGGAGTTCGTGTATTTTGCCAATGTATTTCACTAACTCTCAATTCACAGCAGTTCCTTCAGCATCTGGTTGACGCTGGCGGGATCTGCCTTGCCTTTCATTGCCTTCATGGTCTGACCTACCAGGAAGCCGATGGCTTTTTCTTTGCCGTTGTGGTAATCCTCCACAGACTGCGGGTTCGCGGCAATGACTTCCTCCACGACTTTACGCAATGCACCTTCGTCATTGACGGTCTTCAGTCCCTTCTCCTCCACATACTGTTCGGGATCTACATCTTCCTCAAACATCACCTGGAATACTTCTTTTGCTACAGAAGAGTTGATAACCTTGCCATCTACCAGCGCGATCAGCCTGCTCAGATGCTCCGGTGAGAAACGGATATCCTCCGGCTCCATCTCTTTTTCTTTTAACAGGCGCATCGTCTCCACCATCAGCCAGTTGGACACCTTCTTGGGCTGGCTTCCCAGTGCCACGGAAGCTTCGAAGATATCTGCCAGATGCTTGGAACCGGTGATGATATCGATATCATATTCCGGAATATCGTATTCTTCCTTGTAACGCTTCCTCTTCTCGGTGCGGAATTCCGGCTGTTTGCTGCGGATGCTTTCCAGCCACTCATCACTGATATAGACCGGTACCAGATCAGGATCCGGGAAGTAACGATAATCCTGTGCATCCTCCTTGGAACGCATCGCATAGGAATATTCCTTATTATCATCCCAGCGTCTGGTCTCCTGAATGACCTCTTTTCCAGCCTCCAGCAGATCGATCTGTCGCTCCCGCTCCCCCTGAATGGCTCTGGCGATGGCCTTGAAGGAATTCAGGTTCTTCATCTCGGTACGGGTTCCGAACTTTTCCGCTCCCACTTCTCTCACGGACAGATTGACATCGGCACGCATGGATCCTTCCTGAAGCTTACAGTCGGACGCTCCCAGATACTGGATCAGCAGACGTAATTTTTCCAGATAAGCAATGACCTCCTCTGCACTGCGCATATCCGGTTCGGATACAATCTCAATCAGAGGCACGCCGGAACGGTTGTAATCTACCAATGTACAATCTTCCCAGTCATCATGCACCAGTTTACCGGCATCCTCCTCCATGTGGATCTCGTGGATACGCACCGGCTTTGTATAGGTGCTGCCGTCCTCTCCCGCCACCTCGATCTCAACCGAGCCATTCCTGCAGATGGGCAGATACAACTGAGAGATCTGATAGTTTTGAGGGTTATCGGGATAGAAATAATTTTTTCTGTCAAATTTACAATACTGTGTGATGGTACAATTCGTCGCAAGACCTACTGCCACCGCATATTCTACCACCTGTTTATTCAGCACGGGAAGAGATCCCGGCATACCGGTACATACCGGGCAGGTGTGGGTGTTGGGTCTGCCGCCGAACGCTGTGGAACAGCCGCAGAATATTTTCGTCTTCGTGGCAAGCTCTACATGAACTTCCAGACCGATGACGGTTTCATATTGTTTTGCCATAGTAAATACCTTTCCGTATCTGCATTGTTTCTATTATATCTGACTATATACCTGGCCATCCCAAATCACATAAACCGGATCGCATACCGGAATTCATTTGCACCCTGCAAAAGTTTACAAATGCTGTTTTTCCAATGCGGTTTCCGCAGGTATCCAGTGTTATTCTCACATGCAGTTACAAGTCGTGTATATATTTCCGTTGTTCTACTTCACGCTCTGCTCATAGGTATACGCTGCACGGATCAGTGTCTTCTCTTTGAAGCAGTCACCGATGAGCTGCATGCCGATAGGCAGGCCCTGGGAATCCGTACCGCAGGGAACGCTGATACCGGGCAATCCCGCCAGGTTGATGGAGATAGTGTAGATGTCTCCTAAATACATCTTGATGGGATCTGCCAGACTGCTGCCCAGCTTCGGTGCCGTGGTAGGTGCCACCGGTCCTAAGATCACATCGTATTTTGCAAAAGCTTCATCAAAAGCTTTTTTGATCAGTGCTTTTACACGGAGTGCCTTCAGGTAATAAGCATCATAATAACCGGAACTTAATACAAAGGATCCCAGCATGATACGACGCTTTACCTCGGGGCCAAAGCCCTGCGAACGGCTTCTCTTGTACATGGTGTGCAGATCCTCCGCATCCTGTGCACGGTAACCGTATTTTACACCGTCGAAACGCTCGAGATTGGAACTTGCCTCTGCAGCCGCGATCGTATAATAAGTGGGGATTGCATAGTCTACCAGACTTAAGTCGAACTCCTCCACCTCTGCCCCCTGTGCTTTCAATACTTCCGCTGCTGCCAGTACTGCATCCCTGACCTCGGGATCCAGTCCTTCTCCAAAATAGTCTCTGGGAATACCGATCTTTAATCCTTTCACATCCGCTACCAGTGCGGAGGTAAAATCTGTATCCTCCCGCTTCATGGAAGTGGAATCCTTAGGATCATGGGAAGTGATGGCTTCCAACACCGTGGCACAGTCTGTCACATCCTTAGTCAGCGGTCCGATCTGATCCAGAGAGGAACCATAAGCGATCAGTCCGTAACGGGATACCGTTCCATAGGTGGGTTTCATACCGACCACCCCGCAATAGGATGCGGGCTGTCTGATGGAGCCGCCGGTGTCTGAGCCCAGTGCCGCAAAACATTCCTGCGCTGCTACTGCCGCCGCGGAACCGCCGGAAGAACCTCCGGGAACATGCTCCGGGTTTCTCGGATTTCTCGTCACACCGTAATAGGAAGTCTCTGTGGTACTTCCCATAGCGAACTCATCCATGTTAGTCTTACCCAGGATGACTGCACCGGCTTTTTCCAGATTCAGCACTGCCTCTGCGCTGAAGGTTGGAATAAAATTCTCTAAAATTTTAGAAGAGCAGGTGGTCAGTGTTCCCTCGGTACACATATTATCTTTGATAGCGAAAGGAACGCCGGCCAGGGGGCCTGTCAGTTCTCCCGCTTCGATTTTCTTTTGTACTTCCGCTGCCCGCTGTAATGCTTTGTCCCGTTCTACGGTCACATAGCAGTGATAAACATCTTCAGCTGCTGCGATTCTGTCCAGTACTGCCTGCGTCGCTTCCACCGCCGTAGTCTTACCTTCCCGGATAGCCTTTGCCAGCTCTACTGCTGTCAGGGATAAAATATCCATATCCATTCTCCTTTTTTAATGTCTGACGGAAAACCATTACCGCCTAAATGCTGTAATCAGATTATAAAGCGGTATTCTACCCGATTTCTAATCAAAAGTCGAAGGCTTTCGATTTTTAATCGAAAGTCTTTGGTACCACAAACATGTTGTCCTTCTCGCCGGGTGCATTGGCCAGTGTCTGTTCACTCTCATCCCCATTGGTCACCACATCCTCACGGAAGACATTCTGAACCGGGAATACATGGGACATAGGTTCCACACCGGTAGTATCCAGTTCGCCTAGTTTGTCGATATAGTCCAGCATTCTGCCCATATCCTTTTTCGCTGCTTCCTTCTCCTCTTCAGAGAGCTCCAGCTTCGCCAGAATGCCTACATACTCTATGGTCTCGTCACTGATCACGTTCGCCATACTAATCTCCATTCCTTTCCATTCCTGTCTGCTTACAGGTACTTTCCCACGAAACTCATAGTACCCTGTACAGCCACAAATTTACACGTACCCTCCGAGCTTCTTCACGAAAAAGTCTCTGCTCTGAGTGATCAGAAGTTCTTTCCGCACTAATCTCTCACTTTAATGTGTACCTCACGCAGCTGCTGCTCCGTCACTTCGCCGGGAGCCCCGCACATCAGATCCTGTGCATTGCCGTTCATGGGGAAAGCGATCACCTCACGGATGTTATCCTCGTTCCGAAGCAGCATGATCATACGATCCACGCCGGGAGCCATTCCCGCATGAGGGGGTGCTCCGAACTGGAACGCCTGATACAGTGCTCCAAACTTGGTCTTTAATGTCTCTTCGTCATAACCTGCGATGGCGAAAGCTTTTTTCATGATCTCGATGTCATGGTTACGTACTGCGCCGGAGGACAGTTCCACGCCGTTGCATACGATGTCGTACTGATAAGCCAGGATCTCCAGCGGATCCATAGTATTCAATGCTTCCAGGCCGCCCTGGGGCATAGAGAACGGATTGTGGGTGAATCCGATCTGCTTCGTCTCGGGATCCAGCTCAAACATCGGGAAATCGTTCACATAGCAGAAACGGTAAGCATCTTTCTCGATCAGATCCAGCTTCTCGCCCAGCTCGGCACGGATATGACCTGCATAGTAGTTCGCCTTATCCTCTTTGTCCGCAATGAAGAAGATGGTATCTCCGGCAGAAAGTCCTGCCAGTGTTGCCAGCTCTCCCTTCATCTCTTCCGGAATGAACTTATCGATGGGTCCCTTGTAGCTCATATCCTCTGCCACTTCGAGATAACCAAGTCCACCCATACCAAGAGAAGTCGCAAAGCTTAACAGCTTCTCATGGAAGCCTTTGGACATCTCCGCATGTACTTTGATGGCACGGACAGTTCTGCCGATAAAAGGTTTAAACGTACATCTCTGGAAAAACTCCGTCACATCCATAATTCTCAAAGGATTGCGCAGATCCGGCTTGTCACAGCCGAACTCCAGCATCGCCTGTTTGTAACTGATGATAGGGAACGGTGTCTCGGTGATCCTGCTGCCTTCGGGAGCAAACTTTACAAAGGTATCATATAATACTTCCTCGCCGACCTTAAAGACATCCTCCTGGGTCACGAAGCTCATCTCGAAGTCCAGCTGATAGAACTCTCCGGGAGATCTGTCTGCTCTGGCATCCTCATCACGGAAGCAGGGAGCGATCTGGAAATATTTATCAAAACCGGAAGCCATGAGCAGCTGCTTATACTGCTGGGGTGCCTGGGGCAGCGCATAGAATTTTCCTTTAAATTTTCTGCTGGGAACAATATAGTCTCTGGCGCCCTCGGGAGAAGAAGCACACAGGATCGGGGTCTGGATCTCCAAAAATCCCATGTCTGTCATCTTCTGGCGCAGATAACTGATCACCTTGGAACGAAATACAATGTTGTCCTTTACTTTTGCATTTCTAAGGTCAAGATAACGATATTTTAATCTCACATCTTCCCGGATCTCTTTAGACGTCTGGATCTCGAAAGGAAGCTGTTTATATACTCTTCCCAACACATCGATCTTGTGTGCTTCCAGTTCGATGGTGCCGGAAGGAATCTTCGGGTTGTAGGTCTCTTCGTCTCTGTGCTCCATGAGACCGGTTATGGACAGGCACATTTCCTTGGTGATGCCCTTTAAAAGCTCCGGCTTACGGATGACCACCTGTAATACACCGTACATATCCCGCAGATCGATAAAGGATACGCCGCCATGGTCACGGATGTTCTCCACCCAGCCTGCCACCTGCAAAGTCTGTCCGATCTGCTGTTCACTGATCTCTTTCATTGTTAAATCTCTGTACATATCGCACCTCCTGTTATATAGTGTCCCGAATGTGCGCTCCCTGTACAGCTTATTTTTGAATACAAAAAGCCCCGGGACATGTTAAAACATATCCCGGGACGAATCATCTAATCCGTGGTACCACCCGAATTGACAGGCGCCTTTGCCTATCCACTCTTGTCACTTAACGCGTGCAACGTGTCATCCTAGCTGCATGTGATATTCTGCAGTTCAGATCACCTGCTCCGGAGTGTTCCCTTCGCCAGCTTCCGCAAACAGCGCTCTCAGTCGGTGACGCTGTATTCCTGTCGTTTCCCTTGGCAAGAGTCTCTTTCATAGCATTTACAAAATAGTTTTTCAACTTAGGTTTATAATATGCGCACGAAAGAAATCTGTCAAGAACTTTTTTAACAGTTCCGCCATGGTGTTCAGCCATGGGCATATCCGGGCGCCGATTGATGAACAAAGGCTGCCACGCTGTGACAGAAAACGTGTGAACGCGGCTTTGCGAATGGCGCGGGCTGAACGGAAGGTTAGTTGCATGCATTCTTGAACTGATTCCAGATCTCCGCATGCAGATCCTCTGCCTCCTGGGAGATATTCTGCACGATCTCGCCCTCCGCAGCATCTTCCGGCAATACGATCATTTTCTTCATATCCTCGGAAATATACTCTTCCGCGGCTTTATTTGTGCAGTAATAACCGATATATTCAAAGCATTTTGCCGCATTTTCCGGTTGGTTGATATAATCTAAAAATGCATATGCCGCATCTGCATTGGGTGCCTTCGCAGGAACAAACCCTGCCATGATACCGAATCCGAGACCTTCCTTCGGATATACTACCTCCAGGTCCGGTCTGGCCTGCAGTGCCGTGGACACCTGCGAAGTATACAAAAATGCTGCTGCCACTTCACCGCTGATCAGGTAATCCTGAGTGTTGTTGTCATTGATCACACGGATGTTGGGAGCCAAAGTCAGCAGCTTATCTCCTGCTGCCCGGATCACATCCAGATCCTCTGTGTTAAAGGATTCTCCCATGGTCTTTAGGGTAATTCCGTCAATGACACGGTAATTTGCAGTCAGTGCCACATTGTTTTCCAATTCCGGATTCCACAGATCCTCATAGCCTGTGATCTTCACATCCGTCAGTCCCGGATCGTATACGATCAGAGGAATGCCCGCTCCGTAAGGTACCGTATATTCATTCTGCGGATCATAGAACTGGGACATAAATACAGGGTTCAGATTATCGTAAGTGCTGATCCTGGAAGTATCCAGCTTCTGCGCCAAACCTTCCTGAATCGCCAGCTCGATGATATAGTCATCCGCGATGACCAGATCGTAATCACCGCCCTTGGTCTCCTCCAGCTTTGCCAGCATGTCTTCATCATAATCAAAGTTGGAATAATGGATCCGGATACCGGTCTCTTTTTCAAAACCATCCAGAATCTCCTGAGGGAACATGCCATCCCAGGTATAGAGATTCAGTTCTCCCTTATCTTCTTTCCCGCCTGCGCCACAGCCGGTAAACAGCATGACCAGCATGGTCGCTGCCAACAGCATTGCCAGTTTTTTCTTCATAATCTCCTCCTCGATGCAGATTTCTGCATCCTATTCTATTTTTCCATGATGATCGTGGGCAGTCCCCCGATCATTTTTCTCCGGGTATTTCTCCTGCGGGTGCCTGACATTTACGTCCCAGTAAATACGCACCTATCAGGCATAACAATATCACAAGCAGCATGACTGTTGCAAGTGCGTTGATCTCCGGTGTCACACCGGTCTTCAATTTCGTATAAATCTTCACCGGCAGAGTATTGACCTTCGGTCCGGTGACAAATATGCTGATCACCACATCATCAAAAGACATGGCAAATGCCAGCAATACCCCTGACAGGATCGCCGGCAGGATCTGCGGAAGTATCACGTCCCGGAATACCTGCCATTCCGACGCTCCCAGGTCCAAGGCCGCTTCTTCCAGGGAATGGTCCATTCCCACCAGCCTCGCCCTTACCATCGTAAAAATATACGGCACGCAGAATGTAGTATGGGCGATCACCAGAGTGACCATACCAAAGGGCAGACCCATCAGGGAAAATACGGACAAAAATACCATACCCAGAATGATCTCCGGGATCATGATCGGCAGGGTAGACACATAAGCCACAGCCTCATTCAGTTTTCTCTTCCTGCGGCTCATTCCCAGTGCACCCGAGGTACCGATCAGCACAGCGAAAGTACAACTGAGCACCGCCAGGATCAGGCTGTTAATCAGTGCTTCTCCCAGATCTCTGTCCCGGAATAATTCCCGGTACCACTTTAGGGAAAGTCCCTCCCAGACAGAGGTCAGTTTGGAGGCATTAAAAGAATACACCACGGTTAACAGGATCGGAATATAGGTCAGGATCGTGATCACAGCCACATAAATAAAGGGCCATTTTTTCTTCTTCATACTTACAGCATCCCTTCTAACTGCGTGGTTCCGGTAATCTTACGATACAGGCGGATCATCACGGAAGTCAGTACCATCAGTACAGCTGACAGTGCCGCCGCAAAAGGCTGGTTACGCCCCTTGGTGATCTGCTCCTGGATCACACTTCCCACCAGAACGATCTTATTGCCTCCCAGGATATCCGCGATGAAGAACAGACCCATGGACGGAATAAAAGAAAGTACCACTCCGGACAAAAGTCCCGGCAGGGTCAGCCGGAAGCTGACTGTCCAAAACGCTTTCCATGAGGATGCTCCCAGATCCCTGGAGGCTTCCACGAGAGAATGATCCAGTTTCTCCGCACTGGAATACACTGCCAGGATCATAAAAGGCAGCAGAGCATATACCATGCCCACTACGACTGCCGGATAAGTGTAGAGCAGCTTTAGCGGCTGATCCGTCAGATGCAGTCCCATCAAAATCTTATCCAGTACACCGTTACTGCGGAACACGATGATCCAGCCATACAGGCGGATCAGCCCACTGGTCCAGAACGGGATCATGATAAGCAGCAGCATTCTGCGCTTCCATACCGCATTCATCTGTGCCATAAAATACCCATAAGGGTAGCCGATCAGCGCCACGAGCAGTGTGGACGTGAATGCCAGCTTCAGAGATTGCAGAAAAGTATTCAGATACAACGGTTCCAATATGCGTTTGTAATTATCCAGTGTAAATGTAAAATCCACACCCCAGACCTGCGCACGCTGTAAAAAGCTCAGCAGGAACATATACAGGATCGGCAGCGCCACGAACAGCACAGTGAACACATACATGGGTATGAGCAGTCCTATATTCCCAGCATCCCGCCTGCCGCTACTTTTTTTCGTCTTCATCATTATCTATTACCTTCACAGCATTTTTCGCATCCCAGCCGATCTTTACCGTCTGTCCCGGCTGCAGATCATGATCGATCCCATAGCGGCTGGCTGTCAGAAGCTGTCCGTCAGGCAAGCGAAACAGGATCCGCAGTTGTCCGCCGGCAAAGCTTTTTTCCACCACGGACGCCTCATGGATACAGCCCTCTTCCCCATTCATCAGAATGTTCTCCGTACGGATCGCCAGCGTCTCGGCTCCCAGATGCAGAATATTCGCATTGCCCACAAAATCCGCCACATAGCTGGTCCTGGGCTGATAGTATACCTCATTCGGAGTCCCCAGCTGTTCCAGTACCCCTTCGTGCATGACACCGATGCGGTCCGACATATTAATGGCTTCTTCCTGATCATGGGTAATATAAATAAACGTGATACCCAGCTGTTTCTGCAGCCGCTTCAGTTCCAGCTGCATCTGCCTGCGCAGTTTCAGATCCAGTGCACCCAGCGGCTCATCTAACAGCAATACTTTCGGTTCGTTGATCACAGCTCTTGCGATGGCAATCCGCTGCCTCTGGCCACCGGACAGCTGATCCGGCATACGTTTTCCGTATTCTTCCAGCTGTACCAGCCGCAGGGCCTGCTTCACCCGCTCTGCGATCTCTGCTTTCGGCACTTTACGGATCTTCAGTCCGTATCCTACATTATCCGCCACATTCATATGCGGAAACAATGCGTAATTTTGGAAAACCGTATTCACGTCCCGCTTATTGGGTTCCCAGTCCGTAATGTCTCTTCCCTCCAGGATCACACTTCCGGAATCCGGCAGCTCCAGTCCCGCAATGATCCGGAGTGTGGTGGTCTTGCCGCATCCGGAGGCTCCTAACAGCGTAATAAACTCGCCCTGTGCCACCTCCAGGTCCACTCCCTTTAATACTTCCGTATGATCAAAAGATTTCCGGATCTGCTGCAGTTTCAATATACTTTCGCCCATGCTCCGGCTCCTTCCTTATTCCATCTATCTTAATCTATCTAATCTGTGCAGACTGTTCCGCCTGTCCTTATCCGATCCATCCCCAGCATAATCCCAGAAATTCCGCAAGATAATACATGCCCCTCAGCCATACCAGCATCGCACAGCTGTAATACATCCAGGCATTTTCCTTCTGCCTGTCCACCGCTTTTCCCGCCAGAGACAATATCACGCAGAGCAACAGTGCCATTGTTCCAAAGCTTGCTCTGTCCGGATAATGGGGCGACAATATCATTGCTCCCCACGACAACAGTGCTCCCAGCAAAAGCAGTACGTTATCTCTTCCTATTTTTTCTTTTAAAATCCCCTTGCATATCACAAGGACAACCGCCGTAAGCAGCAACGTGGGAAACAGATATTCCAATGCTCCTCTCGCCTCGCTGTAGCAGCGCAGATAGAGGTTCCACAGTATTCCACGGGTGCTCTCTGCCGTCTCCCCGCTGCGGACAAAATTCCCCGGTGCCACGATCATCAGAATGCTTCCCGCGAGACAGCTGATGTTTCCCAGATACATCCATACCGGAATCTTTTTTTGTTCTCTGCGGCGGAGCAGCATTACCACCAGACTTAAGATCCAGACCACCGGCCCCATATTTTCATTGCTCCAGCCCGCGATCAGTCCCAGCGGAAGGATCCAGACTGTGATCCCCCACAGATTCTTTTCCTCATATTTCAGATAGCAGAGCAGAAACGCCAGGATAAATCCTGTCATGTACAGATAATTCGCTGCACCCGCTTCCCAAAACATGCTCATTTTCCAGTTGGCATTCAGTCCAAACAGCATTCCCAGTGCCGCAAAATAATAGGGCATACGAACTCTGCCGGCAGCCTGGCAGATCAGCCACGCCAGTATAAACGTCATTGCCGTGTTCAGAATATCCGCCCAACTCTCACCGGTTAACAGGATCATCTGCAACAGCGCGTGAGCCATGCTTCTGCCGCCCCAGTTAAAATAATGCCAGATCTGCGCATGGACAATATCCCCGAGATTGCGGATCGGCGTATCCGCATACAACAACGTGGAATACCATTCATCGTCCATCATAAAATCAATCTCATAATTGACCCGCCATACAATGATCCCTGTCAGCAGGATCAGTGCAAGGCTGCTCCATTGTATGATCTTTTTCTGTTTTTCCCGCATGTTTTCCCTGCTCCTTTTATGGCAAAAAGCGGCTGCTTCTCTCTAAGCAGCCGCACATAATAGTTTAACAGTTCTTTTCTCGTCCGTCAAACCATTTATCACCATATCTGTTTTTATTTGTCCGGAGCAAAATCCAGTTCAACAACCCGGTCATTCACCTGTGTAAAGCTGCCTCCGTCCATATTTTTACGTACAAAAGGAACACCCCTGCGCACATAGTATACATTGTCCTGAAGCAGGGCATCCGGATTCTCTGACGGACTGATCGTACCACCGAGATCATCATAGCTGATATTATCGCGGAAGGTATTATGGATCGCCTCCTGCAGACAGAACATCACACATCCACCCTCATTCTGCCTGCTGTAATTAGATTCATACACCGTTCCGTCCCCGGAATCCGCATCATATGCCATGCCGTCCTGATTGAGTCTGGTGTCTGTGACTTCATTATAGCGAAACAGGGCGTCCTTGCATTTCCAGGGCCAGATCCCGGCTGCCACTTTTCCCATCCGGTCGCCCGGCTCGCAATAGATCCTGTCATTGATCTCGCAGGCCACAGAATCTGCCATATTATGCTCCACCAGAGGACGCAGGGCATACATCGGTGTGATCCCATCTCCACCGGCCTCTTTTACATAATTATTCCGTATCTGCATATTTTCATGCCCATAGTTCAGAAAAACCGATTCCGTAAGCTCTGCTCCCCGGAACTTATCATGAGCATAGGTATAGCCTGCTGCAATTCCCCAGCGGCTGACCCGGTGCACGAAGCATCCTTCTATAACGATATCCCGATACCGTGCCACACCCGTCCGCTCCTCACATTCCGGACGGAGCGCTGTCATATAGATCCCACCGTTGTTCATGTGCTTATCGTAGACATTCCCATGGACATCATGGATCCACAGATTCCTAAGTGTGATGCCTTCCCGCACTCCTTTGTCCTTAGCCACCACAGCCACACCGGTACGGTTCATTTTCTCACCCAGGCTATAACGCTCTCCCAAAATCCTGCTGCCTTCATTCGTGATCTCCAGATCCTCGACCACAATATGCTCTGCATCGTACAAAAGCACTGCAGAAGATACATAGCCGTGATACACATGCGTAGGCGAATCCAGCGGAGTTCCATAATCCTGATACCAGATCCCCTGTCCGCAGGCATCGATCCGCGGCGGTGCATCTGCTGTGCCGTATGCTCCGATCACGATCGGTGCCTCTTTCGTACCGCTGTCTGTCACATGCAGATATTGTCCGTAAAATACACTGCCCCGTTCCAGCAGGACACGGTCTCCCGGCTGCAGGCTTCTTCGATTAATAGCAGACAGACTGGCAAACGCCGTACTGCACGTCCGTCCGTCATTTTCATCACTGCCTGTTCTCTGACTCACATAATATGTCGCGGATAAGCTTGTCATATGCATCCTCCCGTAACCGTTTCTCAATGATCTGTGACACCTCCTCATAGGTAAAATGATCCCCATGATAGCGTCCGAACAGATCTCTGTTCTGTTCGTAAAAGTCCCGCTTCTCCTGCTCTGTGAAATTCGGGCAATAGCCGCCTTCCCGGACCTTCTCACACGGCTGTACAAAATCCAGCTTCAGGCGGGTCAGCTCATATTGCAGATACGCCGGTGCGGAAAAATAATGCGGTCCGTAAAACCGCTGTCCTTCCTGTTCCATTCTCCGCAGCTCTTCATTATGCTTCTTACGTCTGGCCTCCAGTCCCTCCATAGAGGGATCCTCGATCAGTCCCATTCTATGCGCCAAAAGGAAGGCTCCCTGAGCCTTCCTGATATGCGCCTGTGTCATAGTTTCCTGTTTTGGCATTTTCTGTTGCATTATTTCACTGCTCCCGTAATTCCATTTGCAAAGCTCTTCTGTAAACACAGGAAGATGATCGCTGTAGGAAGTGTACAGACCAATACTCCCAGCATCAGCATACCATAATCCACACTGTATCCACTCTTCAGATTGGCTACCAGCATCGGCATGGTGATCGCCTTACTGTCCTGTAAAATGATCGTCGGCCACAGATAATTATTCCACGCATTCATAAATGTAACCGTCATTGCTGCTCCATAGGTAGATTTCATCACCGGAATGAACATCCGGAAGAAAATCTGTATTTCACTCAGACCTTCCAGTCTGGCAGCCTCGATAATATCATGAGGAAAAGAACGTGCCGCCTGTCTGAAAAGCATGATCATAAACGGAGTCGAGATGGATGGCAGTGCCAGTGCGATCCAGGTGTTTACCAGCTTCCAGGAGGTGAACATCTTGAACAGAGGGATCATGATCGCTACGAACGGAAGCATCATTGCCAGCAGCAGAATACTCATCAGAATATCCTTACCCTTATCATGATAGATCTCAAATCCATAACCGGCAATGGAACAGATCAGCAGCGTCACAACCGTGATCACGATCGCATTGCGGAAGGAGTTAAACATCGCAAGTCCCAGATTCTGCATGTCAACCAGGGTCTTGAAATTCTCGATCAGATAAGTACCCGGGATCAGCCGTCCTCTTACCACATCAATACTCTGGTTGGTCGCACCGCACAGCATATAATACAGTGGAAATGCTGACAGAAAGCTTGCTATCACTAAGATCGCGTAGGAAATTATTTGTTTGAATTTAGTCACGTTTGTCACCCACCTTCATCTGAATTGCAGACAGAACCGCTACCATCACAAGTATGCATACAGACAACGCTGCCGCATAATTAAATTTCGGCGTCTCCACAAAGGAGATATTGTAAATGTAATGCGCCAATGTCATTGTAGATTTACCGGGGCCGCCTGCTGTCAGGTTCATCGACTCATCGAACAGCTGCAGTGTTCCCGAAGTAGACATGATCGCCGTCATCAGAATGGTCGGCTTTAACAACGGTATCGTGATCTTCATAAACTGCTGGAACGGTGTCGCTCCGTCGATGTAGCTTGCCTCATAGACAGAATAATCGATATTCTGCAATCCTGCCAGATAGAATACCATATTATATCCGGTCCATCTCCAGATCAGCGCGATCACGATGACCCATCGCGCCGGCCATGTGCTTTGGAACCAGTCCACAGAAGACAGTCCGATGGCCATAAGCACTCTGTTGACAACTCCATCCGGAGCAAACAATGACTTAAATATCATGGAATAAGATACCAGTGACGTTGCACACGGAAGGAAGATCAAAGTACGGAAAATACCTTTTCCTTTTATCTTAGGATTATTCAGCAGCTGTGCCAGCATCAGTGCGAGCACAAGCATGATCGGTACCTGAATCACAAAATAAAAGAAGGTATTGAACAAGCATTGCTGGAATGTTTTATCCTTGAAGATCCTGGCATAATTCGCTACACCATTAAAGACTCCTCCTGTCTTCCGGAAGGAAAGAAGGATGGCCTGTGACATCGGATAGAAACAAAATACAAATATTAAAATCGATGCCGGGAGCAGGAATGCCCATCCGGTCAGATTATGCTTTTTTTCCAAACTTAATTTTGATTTCTTCTTTTCCATGTTTCTCTCCTACAACAGTACCGGGAACGCACTGCTGCACCCCCGGTACTATCCAGTTTCCATACTCTGGTGATTATTCAGCGATATTAAACTCTACGGTATCCTGAGCGTTTTTAATCTCTGTATCGATATCCGCGTTCTTCTGTACAACGTTGGTGATCGCATCTGTCAGTGCGCTTCTGATGTCAGAGTAGTATGCACCGTAGTCAATTCCGGGAACATGTCCGGCGAACTCTACGATATCCTTGTACACTGCCTGACCGCCGTAGAACTCATTGCCCTCATTATAGGTCTCAGACTGTGCTGCGGGCAGGTAACTTGCGATTGCTCCTGCATTTACCAGCAGATCATCGTATAAATCTACATCCGCACCAAAGGTAGCGTTCAGGAAATCAAATGCCAGATCGGTATTTTTGCAGTTAGAAGATACTGCCCAGCTTGCACCACCGCAGTTAGCGTAGTTGGTTGCGCCTTCTACATCATCTAACTTAGGCATGTTTACGATTGCCCATTTGCCTGCCTGATCCTCTGCCGCCTGAATGGAGGACATGATCCAGCAGCCCTGGATAACGCCTGCAGCAGTACCCTTGTTCATGGAAGCAATGTACTGATCCCAGTCGGTATAATCAGCCATGATTCCTTCATCGATCAGCTGCTTGTAGGTCTCGATCGCTTTCTTCAGCGCTTTGTTGTCTACCAGGGATACTTTGCCATCTACCATAGGAGAAGCGCCTGCAGACTGTAACATTTCGATCACGATCTCAGAACCGCCGGAGCAGGTCAGCATGGGAACATCGTTCGCAGCCATTACCTTCTTAGACAGCTCCATGAACTCAGACCATGTGGTATCCTTGAAATCTTCTACCTTAAGGCCTGCTGCTTCTACCATATCGGAACGGATCGCCATGATGGTAGCACCATTATCAAAAGGAATACCATAATGTGTGCCATCTACAGTGGAGTCAGCCAGCTTACCCATAGAGAACTGGGAGAAATCAATTCCGCAGTCATCCAGTGCTGTGAAGATTCCGGGATAATTGGTTGCATTTTTGTGGAAGGAATAATCCTGCATCAGGAAGATATCAGGTAAAGTGCTGTAATCACCGGCTTCAGCCGCTGTGATCAGAGCAGTCTCGATATCGCTATATACCTTCTCCTGGATGTCTAACTTGAAGTTAGGATGATCCACCTGGTATGCCTTCTCTGCCTGCTTCATTGCATAGACATTGAAGTTAGGGTCCCAACACCATACGGTCAGTGTCTCGTCTTCTGCGGAAGCAGTTGTTTCTGCTGCTGCCTCTGTTTCCTTGGATGCCTCGCTGGATGCTGCGCTCTGCGCATCATTTTCGGCAGGCTTGCTGCCACATCCGGCCAGCATGGACATAGCCATTGCCGCTACTAAGAGCACGCTTAATACTTTCTTTTTCATCTTAAATAACCTCCTTATACTTGTAAAGTACTTCCTTATAAAATATGAAACGCTTTTTGCCTTCCATAAGTTACCTGTCTTCGATATCGTCCACCCAACGCATTTCGCCAGGCTTCAGATCCAGCACATACGCACATTTTCCTTTGATATACAGCTCTGTGTGCTGTGCCTGTGCTGAGTTGTTGATCACTGCGATCTTGCCGGTCTTCTGGAATACCGTTACTTCGGTATCCACATTCGTTACATAGTAACGCTTCATCTCCTGCTCCATGCCGGCTGCATAATAGATTGCCCGAAGCAGAAGTCTGCAGTTCTGAGGAGAATACGGAAGACCTGCAAAATACACACTGTGTCCTCTGCCATATTCATTGACCACCAGCTGGCTGTATTCCCCATCCATCGCAAGGATCTGATAATGTCCGCCCTGTGCATAGACGCGACTGGTTCCCTCTCCGAAATCCAGGGCTCCGTCAATATCCTCTAAGATAAAGTGATCTGCATTTTTCTCATTGTACTTGTCCGTGCTGAGAGAGAAGCACATCTCGCGGTCTACACCGAGCACATCGGACAATTGGAAATATCTTCCCTGATGCTGATAAGCGGTAGGCTCACCCACACCGATGAAGCCGCCTCCCTGATCCACAAAGCGTCTGATATTGGTCAGGACCTTTTCGTCGATCCAGTTCTCCGCGCCGCTGAATGCGGTGTACGCATCCCCGACATTAATGATGACCTTGATCTCCTCAGGGATGCCATTCCTGACATCATCAAAGGAAATGAACTCGACCTCAAAAGGCATTCCGCTTAAGCATTCCAGTACTCCCTCTGCGGAATAGGTTTCCCTGTGCCAGATCGCATGATGTACCTGATTGGACATCCACCTTCTCTGACTGCCCCAGCAGTTCAGGATCGCCACCTTGAAAGGTGCCACATAGGAAGCTGTCCCCTGCATATTTTCATGGATCTCCCGAAACTGTGTTACTACATTTTGTATTTCATCAATGAAACCGGGCCAATTACTTGCCAGCTTCAGATAACCGCCATATCCGATCCTGTCCAGGGGAGACCTGAGTAATGCACGCCTTGCTTTTCTCCAGTTATCTCTTGCCTCTCCGATCGGGTCACCGCCCTCGCAGAACACATCCGGGAAAAAGTAAGGTAACAGCCGTCCTTCGGTATAATTCACTCCCTTGATATCAGAGATCATCCGAAGCGTCACACCGCTTCCGACAGAGCCTACCACTGCATCCAGTCCGATGCCTGCGAAATATTTACCGTAGGGCTCTGTTCCGATCCAATGATCTCCGAGGAACATCATCGCTTCCTTGCCATAAGAATGTACAATGTCTACCAGTTCCTTCGCCAGCGCACATACCTCGATCTGCTGGAACTCTATGAAATCCAGGAACTGTCTGCTGGGAACGCGGAACATGCAGTTGTGATATCCCTGATCCACAATGTACTCCGGGCGGAATTTGTAGCCTGCCCATTTCTCAAACTGTTCCAGGATATAGGGGCTCACACTTGCACTGTATCCGAACCACTCTACATATTTTTCACGCTTCTTGTCATCGAAGGTCAGTGTGAACTGATGGAAAAATGTAGTGAAGCGGACCACGTCGATATGAGGATTGTCCTCACACCATTTTCTCAGCTTGTCTTTTACATACTGTTTGGTCTTGGGCTGTCTCACATCGTAAGTCAGCTGATGCGGTGTATCCTTCCAGTCATTCGTGATGAAATTGTACATGTGCACCGGATCCCAGATCAGAAATGCCAGGAAGCTTACCGTATACTCATGATAGGGGATCGTACGGATCTCCACTTCACCGGATGCCTCATCAAATTCCCATGCATCCGTCGGCACTACCTCACCGGTCGTTCTGTCGATCACTTCCCACCAACGCTTCGGATCGTCCAGCGTGTTGACCTTAAGCTGCTCCGTATGGAAGCCTTCCATCAGACGGATGCGGAGTGTTTCCCCTCTGGCGGTGATGCGGTTGCTGATCAGGTATTCCTGCTGGATCTCCTCCGGATGCTTCATCGCCCACGCATTATCCTTTCTCGTGGTATAATAAGTCGCATATTTCTTCACCGGCTCTGACAAAAGTGCTTCCGGCATCTCGGTTCCGTCACAGTCTCTTAACGCATCTGCGCCCAGAAGATTTTTTAACCGTATTGTTTCGTCAATGATGTCTGCATCAGTCGGCAGCGTCAGTCTTCCTGTCATCGCATGGTTTCCTCCCCATCGCTTTTGTACTATCTTGCAGCTGATGACTAAAGTATATCGGCTTCCGGACCTGATATCAATTTCTTTGTTGCTTGTTTTGTTATGTTTATTGCTATTTTGTTACTAAAATGGTGGATTTTTTGAAATGATTATGTATAATATGCTTATCCCGATCATACATATTTTTATTTTTTCGTCTTTTTTACGAATGTTTTTGTGAAATGTTGTTCTTTTTATATATTCAATATAAAAAATACGATAGATTTGAAAAAGTGCACAATAAAATAAGATAAAGAAGGTGTCTAGTTATGAGTAATGAATTTATCAATATTGATTCTGCAAACGCAAACAGTTCTCCGGAACATTTCCAGCTGCGTTACATCTCCATCTCCAAATACGAAGGAGACTGGCAGTCCCTTCCGCATACCCATCACTTTTCAGAGCTGTTCTATGTCCTGCGGGGTGAGGGAGCCTTCTATATAGAGAATGAAAAGGTGCCTGTGAAGACGGACGATCTGGTCATCATCAACCCTTATGTAGAGCACACGGAGAAAACCCTTCCCAACGATCCCATGGAATATATCGTATTCGGTGTGGAAGGGCTCGCATTTTCCTTTTCCGGTGCAGGGCAGGACAACCCGAAGGGCTACAGCTTCTACAGCTACGGATCTGATAAAAAACAGTTCATCAACTTTGCCCAGCTGATGATGCAGGAATTCCGCGACAAGCTTCCCGGTTTTGAACAGGTATGTCACGGACTGCTTCAGGTGCTCCTGGTATATATTTCCCGGAAGCAGAACCTGTCTGTCATCTCCGACTCCTCCTTCCAATTATCCAAGGAATGTGCTCTGGCGAAACGCTATATCGACTCCAATTATTCCCAGAACATTACTTTGGATTCCCTGGCAGAGATCACGCATATCAACAAATTCTATCTGGCACACTCCTTTACCGAATGTGTCGGACAGTCTCCGATCAATTACCTGACAGACCGGAGGCTGGAAGCCTGTAAGGAGCTTCTGGTATCCTCCAATCTGTCGGTGGCGCAGGTAGCCACCAGTGTCGGTTTTTCTTCGCAGTCTTATTTCTCACAGATCTTCCGTAAAAAGACCGGCATGACACCGCGCCAGTACCGGAGCCGGTATGCCCGGAAATAAATTATTTTCTCCTACAGCCGGATCTTCTTCAGACGGTCCACTGCCTCTACGGTATTCTCGTAGCTTCCGAAAGCCGTCAGGCGGAAGTAATGCTCACCGCTTGGTCCGAATCCGGAACCGGGGGTACCTACCACATTGACATTCTCTAACAGATAATCGAAGAACTCCCAGCTGGTCATGCCGTTCGGCGCCTTCAGCCAGATATAGGGAGCGTTCACACCGCCGGATACGGTAAATCCCGCTTTTTTTAAGCCGTTCAGGATATAATGTGCGTTGTTCATGTAATAAGCAACCTGCTCCTTCAGCTGTGCCTTACCTGCCGCAGAATATACGGCTTCACCGGCACGCTGTACGATGTAGGGTGCTCCGTTGTATTTGGTGCCGTGTCTTCTCGCCCACAGTGCATGGAGACTGACATCCCCGCTCTTTAAATCCTTGGGGATCACGGTGAAGCCCAGACGCACTCCGGTAAAGCCGGCATTTTTGGAGAAGGAACGGAACTCGATGGCACAGGTTCTGGCCCCTTCACATTCATAGATACTATGAGGCACATCCGGCTCGGAAATATATGCTTCATAAGCCGCATCATACAGAATGACAGCACCTATCCTGTTGGCATAGTCCACCCATTCCTGCAGCTGTGCTTTGGTAATGGTGGCACCGGTAGGGTTGTTGGGGAAGCATAAATAGATCAGATCCGGTGTGGTCTTCGGCAGCTCCGGTGCGAATCCGTTCTCTGCCAGACAGGGCATATAGATCACATCACTCCAGGTCTCGGACTTCGGATCGTAAGTGCCGGTTCTGCCTGCCATGACATTGGAATCCACGTATACCGGGTAAACCGGATCACATACCGCGATCTTATTGCCCAGGCTGAAGATCTCCTGAATATTGCCACAGTCACATTTTGCTCCGTCGGATACAAAGATCTCGTCCGGCGCAATATCGCAGCCTCTTGCCTTATAATCATTTTCGGCGATCGCATTGCGCAGGAACTCATAGCCAAGGTCGGGAGCGTAACCATGAAAAGTCTCCGCTTTTCCCATTTCATCCACCGCACCGTGCAGTGCATCAATGATGGCAGGTGCCAAAGGCTGCGTCACATCTCCGATTCCCAGACGGATGATCTTCTTATCCGGGTGTGCTGCGGAATACGCATTTACCTTTTTACCGATGGTGGAAAATAAATAGCTTCCGGGAAGTTTTAAATAGTTATCGTTTACTTTAAACATAGTACGCTCTCCTCTCTATTGTCCTTTCTATATCAGTCGATGGAGTCCGGGTCGACCTCACCCTCAAATACGATCTTCGCAGGTCCTGTCATGTAGACCAGGTTCGCCTTCCGATCCCATCTGATGTGCAATTCACCGCCTAATAATTTAACCGTGATTTCATCGTCCGTCAGACCATTCAGCACGCACGCCACCGCCGTAGCGCAGCATCCGGTACCACAGGCCAGGGTCTCCCCGGTGCCTCTCTCCCAAACGCGCATGAATACATTTTTCCGGTCCAGGATCTCTACGAATTCCGTGTTCGTCCGGTTCGGGAAGCAGGAATGGTTCTCGAACTTCGGTCCGATCTTCTCAATGTCGAGATCCTTTACCCCGTTCATAAATACAATGGCATGGGGATTGCCCATGGAGACACAGGTCATACGGTATTCCTCGCCGTCCACCGTGATCGGTGCATCCACTACGGCTGGCCCCACCGAGGTCTGCTGTGTCGCTTCCGCTATCACCGGTACCTCCATAGGTGCCAGGACCGGCTGTCCCATGTTCACCTGTACCATAGTTACATGCCCTCTGTCCGTGGCGATCCTGCCCTCCACGGTAAGTTTCAGGTATTTTATTTTTCCGGCGCTGACGATGGTAATGTCTTCCCGGTCCGTCAGTCCCTTATCATAGACGTATTTTGCCACGCAGCGGATACCGTTGCCACACATCTCTGAGCGGCTACCGTCCGCATTGTACATCTCCATCTCGAAATCCGCTTCCTCTGCCGGATTGATGAAGATCACACCGTCTCCGCCGATGCCGAAATGCCTGTCACTTAACTTTCTTACGATCTCAGGCTTCTCCTGCGGTGAAAGCTTCTCCGTAAAGCCGTTGACATATACATAATCATTGCCACAGCCCTGCATTTTTGTAAATTTCATGTATTGCTGTTCCTCCTGTTGTTACTCTGTCATCATCGACAGCACCATCTGTGCCGTCTCCACCAGATTCGTCCCACTGTCCATACTGGTCTTCTGAAGATACCGGTGGGCTTCTTCTTCCGTCATATGATTTCTTGCCATTAAAAGCTCCTTGGCATCCTTAATTGCTTTTTCATCCGCTGCATTACGGGTCTTCGGCTGCATGCGCCGTTTTCTTCTGCGGCGCTCCACGCCTTCTACCATCAGATTTACCGTATTGATCAGGTCCTGCACCTTTAACGGCATGGAGAGGCATACGATGCCGTTGCCGTAGCATTCGCTGATCAGATTCTGGGATGCCATCAGCAGCATCTCAAAGCCCTCCGGCAGATCCTCATGAAGTTCTGTATATATCATATCCGCCAGCTTATAACTGCAGATCACGATTCCGTCATTCAGTCCGTCCGCCTGGCTGATCGCCTGGGTACCCGTAGTACAGATACCCGTGACCTGGAAGCCGCTGCGGACCAGGATGCTTTTGACTCCCTTGGCTTCTTCCAGCTTCGGCAGCACGACAATAATGTTCGTCATTCGCCCACCTCCTTTCTTCTGTGTTTTTACTCATTCATTACAAAAGAAAGGATTTTATCAATACTTATACAGATACTCCTGAATCTCCCATTCGGATACCTGAGAGCGGTACTCATGCCATTCCTTGCGCTTGGCATCGATGTATTTCCCGGCAATATGGTCGCCTAAGACATCCTGGATAAAGGTATCCTTCTCCAGTTCTTCCACTGCCTCCAGCAAAGTGCCCGGCAGCTGGTCGATGTTCAGCTCTTTCCGCTCTTTGGCGGTCAGTGCAAAAATGTTCGCATTGATGCTCTCGGGGGGATCGATCTTCTCCCGGATGCCCTGTAAGCCGGCGCTTAAGCAGACTGCCAGCGTCAGATAAGGGTTTGCTGCGGAATCGGGGCTGCGCAGCTCGATACGGGTACCCTCTCCGTCTGCGGTAGCCGGAATACGGATCAGGGGGCTGCGGTTCGTTGTGCTCCATGCGATATAGACCGGTGCCTCGAAGCCGGGTACCAGGCGCTTATAGGAATTCACCAGCGGATTCGTGATGGCTGCCATTCCTTTGATATGCTTCATGATACCACCGATGAAATAATAGGCTTCCTTACTCAGTCCGTTAGGGTCGGAAGCATCCTGGAAAATATTTTTCCCGTCCTTTTGCAGAGACATATTGATGTGCATGCCGGAACCGTTGACGCCGAACTTCGGCTTCGGCATAAATGTTGCGTGCAGACCGTGGCGTCTTGCGATGGTACGCACCGCCATCTTGAACGTCATGATATTGTCCGCAGTATGTAACGCTTCATCGTATTTGAAATCGATCTCATGCTGCGCCGGAGCCATCTCATGATGGGATGCCTCGATGACGAATCCCATATCCTCCAGGTTCATGACGATGTCACGACGGGCATTCTCACCGAAATCTAACGGTCCGATGTCGAAATATCCGGCCTGTTCGTGGGTGTTGGTCGTAGGCATGGTATTTTCATCGGTATTGAACAGGAAAAATTCACATTCGGGACCTACCTCGAACGTATATCCCATATCCTCAGCCTGCTGTACCGCACGCTTCAGCACATAACGGGGATCGCCTTCAAAAGGCTGGCCGTTGGGGCGATAGACATCACAGATCATACGCGCCACCTTGCCCTGCTGGGGTCTCCAGGGGAAGATCTCTAGCGTAGACAGATCCGGATACAGATACATATCGGATTCCTCGATCCGGGCGAAGCCGTCGATGGCGGAGCCGTCGAACATGCATTTATTGTTCAGTACACGATCCAGCTGACTGGCTGTCACTGCAATATTTTTCAGATTGCCAAACAGATCCGTGAACTGCAGACGGATGAATTCCACATCCTCTTCTTCCACAAGACGGATGATATCTTCTTTGGTATAATTGTTCATCGTTACCCTCGTTTCTGCGCCGCCTGTCTGCTCCTTTTCCACGGGGCGGACGCATCCGTGAAAAAATACTTACACTAAATATAGCAATGCCTGTTTTGTCTTGTCAATGCGAAGTTCTCCTCATCTGTGGTACTATGTGGGAGCTCCTGCGCATACTATTTATAAAGATCATCCCATCATTCCAAGGAGACTTAAGAATGAGTGCAAATACAAAGATCGTCGTACTTCGCAGAAAAGAACTGCTCTATACCGGAATCTTCGCCGCGCTGGGGGTGTTGTTCATCATATTACTATTAATGCTGTTGCTGCCGGGCAAGGATACGGATGCCTCCTATGGGACACCGGATTCCCCTGACGATACTGCTGCTGCCGAAATGCCGGACAATGTGGCGGATGTCTCCACCGGGGCCGTTGCCGATACCGGCAATACATATATCCCCGGAATCTATACCACGGAGCTGATCCTCGGCAATGAGACCGTCAATGTGGAAGTCATCGTGAGCGACCACGCCATCACCTCCGTTAGCCTCGCCGATCCAAGCGAAACACTTACTACCATGTATCCACTGCTCGAGTCCACCATGGAATCCCTGAATGACCAGCTCTGTGAAATGCAGGATCCGGAGCAGGTCACCTATTCCGCAGAGACCAGATATACTTCACTGGTGCTGCTGGAAGCGGTGAAGGCATCCCTGGAAAAGGCAAAGCCCAAGGCTACGCCGGAAGCCACGGGCGCGCCGGATGCAACGAATGCACCGGCAGCCTCTCCGAACGTACCGAAAGCGGATATCAATCCTGCGGCATAAGGGACTCATGTGCCGTGCATAAAATTCAGGGCTGACGTAAAAAAGGGCGCATGCCTCCCGGCATGCACCCCATTGTGCGTTTTATTGTAATATTTTGTTTGCAACACTGGGTTTATTTTATACTATTTACAGAGGAGATGCAAGGGAAAATTACTTCTCTTTTTTCTCTTGCTTCTTTGCTCTTGCTGCTTTCAAAACATCAGCAAGATTATCGCCATTAAGCACTCCCGGATACTTTTCCTGAAATCCCACTAAAGTATCTTTATTTTCCTGCTCACTTTATACTCCAATATCCGCCTTTACTCGGGCCTTCATATTCGATTATTCCACTAGTCTTCAATTTATTTATTGAACGTTTAACCGTACTGAGTGAAACCTCTATCTGACTCGCCATTTCCTCTCGTGTTACATACTTATTCATTCGTATCAACTGCAAAATAGCATCCTCCACTGATGTCGCATTTTGGGGTTCATTTTGGGGTTCATTTTGGGGTTCATTTTGGGGTTCATTTTGGGGTTCACCTTGTTCCATTAAGAAATCCGGATGAATAGGTATCTCAACAGTAACTGCTCTTCTTTCATCATCCGTTTCAAATGTCGCTTTAGGAGAACCATTATCTCTAAGTTCCTCTTGTATAGTAGGAATTCCTGTAGATTTTCCTTCTGTCAAATCTAACTCCTTCAAAAATTCTCCCAATCGTTTGTTTCTATAATATCGAGATTTGAATCGTTCTCCCTCAGCAATTGTCTTTTGCGAGATTGAACGGTCAATACCTGGATAACTAATAATTCGAACACAATCTGGTTCAATCTCTATGATTATTGCCTGATAGGATTGATAATCACGATGATAAAAAGCATTGACCACAGCTTCCTCTAACGCCTGATACGGATAGCTGTACCGGCGAATGGCTTCCATCTGATAATCTACTTTCGTGACCTTTTCCTCAATCACCATGTCCTGTAGCTTTTCCATAGTTCTTTTAATCATTGTCGGCACAGAGCCTTTGATAACCGGCACTTCAATAAAATTATTTGGATTTTTAATGCTACCTTCCGGAAATTTTGTAATTTCAACCTGCGTATATGGAAAGAATTTGTCCAAATGCTCACAAAACATCATCAGTGCCGCATTAGATATACATAGCTGCTCCGGTGGTCCTACAAGAAGCTGCATGTCTCCAAGCACTTCCATAACACCACGTTTTCCAATCTGCTTTGCCAGCTTGCTTTTGGTTGTATTGAGATGGTCCGTTAACAACGCAACCGATATGTCTGACTCTGTAGCCTCAAAATTAGGCCTCGTGTCAAACGGTGCGTAGTTTGTCATATTAATTAATTCTCGTTCCTGCTCCGCATTTGCACGAACCGAGCTTGTCGCATACCGTATATAGTAATAATACTTTTTATCCTTCTTAGCAGTAACATGCTCTGGTGCCTTATACGGTCTTTGCACTCCAGGTGTCACCCACAATACAACAACATTTTTCCCATCAACTTGTTCAATGATCACACGTGGAAAATATGCCGGAATCATTGTATTATTATAACCCAAAAGTTCCTTTTGTATGGTATCCAACTCATATTCTTCCAAACCCTTTACCGGGCGAACTGCAACACCGTTTTTCTCCTCGACACCAATCAAAACATATCCGCCACCAACATTGTCAAAATCATTGGCAAATGCACAAATGCTATGATAAATATCATCCGGATTCCACGATGCTTTAAATTCGATCCTATCAGATTCCACTCTTCGCTTATTTAATAAATCTTCTATGCTAAGCTCCAATTCCATTTACTTCACCACTTTCATAATTTAGGACTGCCCATCTCTTTCTCAGCATTCTCTCGTTTAATCCGATAATCCGAAAGCACTTTCAGTATTTCCGGGTCAGTTACATTGGATTCATAATCTGAAAAATCATTACTTTCAATTATTGGCTTAATTTGTTTCATCATTAACCATAATTTATCGTAACAAATCAATTTGCCCCTCCCAATAAGACGAAAAACACCAAATAATTCTACCACTTACCTTTTAGCAGTTTCAACAAAAGCTTTCGTTTTCCACTCAAAACACCTTCGTCGGAGAAAGCATTGCTTGCTGCTCTCTAACCTACGAAGATGCCGACAGCGGATATCAATCCTGCGGCGTAAGGGACTCAGGTACCGTGCATAAAATTCAGGGCTGACTCAAAAAAGGCGCATGCCTCCCGGCATGCACCCCGTTGTGCGTTTTATTGTAATATTTTGTTTGCAACACTGGGGCTTTTTTATACTATTTATGGGGGAGATGCAAGGGAAAATTATTTCTCTTTTTCTCTTTTATCAGCAGACATTTCGCACCTCACTTTCTACAATATTAAATCGTATAAATTCCGGGATCGCATTTGCAAGTGCCTTTTCTTTTATACGTTCATCTCCCGTCGCTGCATATGCCACTTCAACACCTGCAGAAAAATATAATTTTTCAAGCTTCTGGGAGCGAATATCATTATAATTTGTACAAAGAGGTACATCGTTCATCCTGGACAAGTAATCAATCATAGCCAGCAGATACATAGCTTCTCTGCACCATCTGCGCTCATAAAGCTTTCTTACTTCATCCGTCTCAAGTGTTTCGATAATAAAATCTATATCACCCATATCCTTTACATGATGGCATGTATTACTTTTAAATGTTTCAAACGAACATCTATAATCTACATTATCTGCACTATTATTTTCCAATATTGAGTCTACCGTTACATTAAGCACCTTGGCGATTTTATGCAGAGTTCCTGCCGTGCATTTATCAAGGTCTGCTTTTCCGCTACAGATATCAGTAATTGTTGTCATTGCAACTCCGCTTTCCTTGCTCAAACGATACCTCGACATTTTTTCTTTTTCAAGTAAATCATTAATTATCATCTGCTTCCCTCCTATTTATTAATATATCGGTCAGCCGAACCACTGTCAACAATATTATTTACAATTGATATATCTGAGAATTACTGGATCAAAAGCCGTCTTCATTAAAAACATTTTATTCAAATTGATTTTAATAAAATTCTTCTGAATAAAATTCAACATGAACTCTTATGTTTTGCAATTTTTTTCCATTTTTGACAAAATAGAAAACGCTTATGCTACGAGATTCCTATGGAATTAATTTGGAAGATTTAAAAGTAAAAGAAGCCGGTGCAAGCACCGGCTTCTCTTGTATTACGTTAGTTATGAACCTTTTACAGAGATTACTGTAACAGAGACAGTACGCCCTGATTGGACTGGTTAGACTGAGCCAACATAGCCTGACCTGCCTGAGCCAGGATGTTGTTGTTGGAGTACTTAACCATCTCAGTAGCCATATCGGTATCACGGATCTGGCTTTCTGCGCTGGTGGTATTCTCAACTACGTTGTCCAAGTTGTTGATGGTGTGCTCAAGTCTGTTCTGAACAGCACCAAGCGCGGAACGCTGGGTGGAAACCTTCTGGATAGCTTCCTTGATGGCATCAATAGCAGAAAGTGCATTGGTATCATCAGTTCCGTCAACCTTCAGACCATTTACGCCAAGACCCTTAGCGGACATAGCGTCGATGCTCAGAGTGATCTGGTTGTTGGAAGTAGCATCAGCACCTACATGAAGAGTCAGAGACAATGCAGCTGTCTTGTCCTGTAATGCATTAACATTTCCCTCAACCAAAGTAGTCTTATTACCTACTGCATCATATACATCAGGTACGCCAGCCCTAACATGCGCAGATGTCACGTTGTTTTCTGTTGTTGCGCTATAATACTTGTCCAGTGAATTAGCAGAAATTGCATTACCATCTTTATCATAATACTTAGCTTCTGCCTTGGTAGACTCAGCCGCTGTTATGGACGTTGCAATTACAGTACCGGAAATATCATCACCTTCTGCATCAGCTGTTGCATCTTTAAGATTCTTCGCCGAAACAGCAAATTCTCCCAGCTCATTTCCCTGCTTGTCAGATACAACAAAGGTTCCCGCAGTTCCTTTCTTCTCTGTAACATCAAATTTCTCTGCTGCAGATCCGGTAAGTTCAAAGGTATACTCTTTTTTGGCTCCTGTGCCATCCCATGTAGACTTTATACCGATCTTGACGCCCTGGTCACGCAATGCTTTCAGCAACTCATTTTCTGCATCCTGAACCTTTTGACTCTGAGTTCCTTTGTTATTAGATGTTGTGTACGTAGCAGTCAGTTCAGCTGCTCCGATTTTACTCATTGTAGCCGCAGCGTCCTGTTTAGTAGCAAAGTTTCCATAACTATAAGTATACTCTTTGTCTAAGCTCTTGTCACCTTTCAACAGATAGGTTTCATTGAACTTGGTTGTCTCAGATACACGGTCAATTTCAGTGGTCAGCTGATCGATCTCGTTTTGGATGTAGCTTCTGTCGTCTTCAGAGTTAGTACCGTTAGCTGCCTTAACTGCCAGCTCGTTCATTCTCTGCAGCATATCCTGAACTTCGTTCAGAGCACCTTCAGCGGTCTGTACAGTGGAGATACCGTCCTGTGCGTTGCTGGAAGCCTGTGTCAGTCCTCTGATCTGCTTTCTCATTTTCTCACTGATGGAAAGGCCAGCTGCATCATCTGCTGCTCTATTGATCTTGTATCCGGAAGAGAGTTTCTCAGTAGACTTTGCCTGAGAAGCAGTGGTCAGACCTAACATTCTGTTAGAGTTCATAGCTGTAAGATTGTGTTGTACTACCATAATATATTCCTCCTTGAATTGACGAGCGCTTCCCTGCGCTCCGTTATTTGCTTTGGCAATGTCAGCTTCAAGTTCGCACATCCTGTCACTTTCATCGCCATTGTCTTCCGTTTCTCCGGCGTGCGAAACCTTTAATTCAGAAGAATGGTTAGGTAAGCAATTGTTTCATTTGCTTTACTTGTTAAGTATATCGGAGAGGATTTCGGAAACTTAACCCCTTTTTGAAAAAATATTTAACTTTTCATTCCGGCATTTTTTCGAAAATACGATATTCTTAAACATTTACATCATGATCTGCTCAAATTTTCCCATGTCACAGAAATCCTGAATTTTCACGTTTTAATGCTGCAGCAAACTCATTTTCGGCTATTACATATTCTGCTCATTTTGCCGAAATAGATAGTAACAACATAATGAGACGGAGGGTAATTATGCAAGTAAAAAATTATTCCTATTTTGTAGGGGAAGATCAAGTACAAAACAGACATCATTCTGTATCAGATGGCAAAAACGGCAAAGCAAAAAACGGTGGTAAATCCATAGATGCCCGCAGTATGGCTTCCGTCACCGATCCGATCGCTGCAAAGAAGGCTCAGGTTCGGAAAAAAGCTATGAAGATCATCGGGGATGCCTTTGCCGGAGAGAGTAAGATTGATGACGATATGGCAAATCGCAGAGAAAAAATACGCTCTCTCACCGGGGAAATAGGTGACAGCGCAAAGGCGATCAGTGATATCGAAGCCTCCAGAGCCGCCCTGCAGGATAAATTCGGTGTGTCCTCAGACAGCCAGGAACAAAAAGATCTGGAACTACTGGCAAAAGGCGTAGAGACCGGCTTCTCCGGTTCGGATGTCCGCTTAACGAAAGAGGAAGAAGAACAGATTGCCAAAATAAAAGCTGCCGGATTAACAGAATACCAGCAGCAGTCTCTTGCCTTAAAAAAATCAGAAGAATCCTATGTCAACGAACTTGCCGACGCCAGGAATAAGATTCAGACAGAAAATGCCGTGATCCGCCAGACGAAGATTGAACGGTTAAAATCCAATTCCATGGGAGCTGCATTTGAGCAGGCAGATGCAGTAATGGGCGCTGCCAGCGACGAGATCATGGGCATGCTGATTGCGGAAGGCAAAGACCACATCGACGAGAAGCAGGAAGAAGAGAAGAAAACAGCCGAGGAAGCTGCAGACAAAAAGAAGGAACTGGAAGAAAAACTGCAAGCCAGAAAAGACGAAAAGAAAGAGCAGGAAGAGCTGACAAAAGATATCGTGGAAGCTGCGAACAAGCAAGCCGGTGGTACAGACAGCGTAGTTCAGGCCCAGCAGGAGATCAAGGATATGATGAACAAATTAAAACTGGTCGAAGATGACGTCAAAGGTGCCGCGGTCGATCAGGGAATCTGACTATTCTGCCATTCATCAACAACGTATGAAAATTTGCTTTCGCTATTGCCAAATTCACTTCTAAAAATCGCGCCCAACATCCGATATCGAATGGTGGGCGCATGATTTCTTCCGTTATTTTTCTTGTATAATAGTCCTATACCAAAGTGAAAAAGGGGAAACGATTCCATGAAAATTGCAATATGCGATGACGATAAGAATGAACTGTTCCGGATACTGTCTGTTCTCGCAGATTACCAGACACAGCGAAACATAGAATTTTCCTACAAACCTTTCGACAACAGTACGGAGCTGGCGTCGAATCTTTTACAGGAGCATTATGATATTTATCTGTTGGATGTGGTGATGCCGGGACTGAACGGCATCGAACTGGCCAAAGAGATCCGAAGCAGTGACAAGGCCGCAGACATTATTTTCCTGACGTCTTCTCCCGAATTTGCGGTAGAGAGTTATACCGTGAAAGCTTCCAATTACCTGGTGAAACCCGTTTAAAGAGACCGGCTGGTTGAAGCTCTGGATGACATCATGCGTACCAGAACCGAAGACCGCGATTCCTGTCTGGTATTGAAGAGCAGCGTCGGCGTACACAAAGTCCATATGTCTGAAATCATTTATATTGAAGCCTTGAACCGAAAAATCATTTATTACCTGAGAAACAACAGTCAGATCACCTGCGTGGAAAAGTTTGCTTCTGTCTGCGACCAGTTGCTGCAACACCCGGAATTTCTCCTTGCACACCGCTCTTTTCTGGTCAACATGAACTATATTCGCAGGATCGACGCAGCCGACCTATATCTGGCAAACGGCAAGTGCCTTCCGCTTGCCCAGCGCAGGATCTCGGAGATCAAGAGACTCTACCTTGCTTTTCAAATGGAGGAATCCATATGAGTGAATTTGTATCCCTTTTAGGACTTATCAATTACGGCTTTGTCCTTTTCTTTGGTATCGTGATGTCTCTCTACCTGGCAGATATCCATTTTGAGGACAATAAGATCCCTTATATCATCACGATCCTTGCTTTGGGCGCAATACAGCTTCTGTCTTACCTTATGATGGGGGAGAATCTGCTCTATAAATGCTATCCGCTGCTCATACATCTGCCGCTGGTCCTCCTGATCCGTTTTGCCTTTCACCGGAATATCTATATCGCGACGATCTCTGTGCTGTCCGCTTACCTGATGTGCACTCCCAGAAAATGGTTCGGCACGCTGGCAGCCTTCTTTTTCGACGGCAGTCCGGTTGTAGCCAATCTCGTCTCTATCTGCGTGACGATTCCGCTGCTGTATCTGGTCATCCGCTATATTGCGCCTTATATCATCCGTCTGCATTATGAGAATAAGAAGACTCTGTTGCTCTTTTTCCTGCTGCCGCTTTCCTATTATATTTTGGAATACACTCTGACCGTTTACACAGATCTCTTGTATACCGGTGGTCCGGTCATTATTGATTTCATGGACAGCTTTCTTGTGCTCTTCTTTTTTATCCTGACTATGGTGTCGCTGGATTTTTCCAATAAAAAAAGCACGGCGGAACGTGAAAATCTGCTGCTTACCACCGCAGCCGCACAGGCGCAGAAGGAGATTACACAGTTATCCACTTCTCAGAAGCAGGCGTCCATCTATCGTCATGATCTGAGACATCACATGACCTTTTTGCAAAACTGTATTGCAGAAAATGAGTTGGAACAGGCTTTGGAATATATTCACCAGATCTGTGCCGATATCGATAACAGCCGTGTGATCAGATACTGTGAAAACGACGCTCTGAACCTGATTCTCTCTTCCTATGCCGGTCAGGCGTCAGATGCCGGAATCGAATTGCAATTTACCGTGACTGCCACCGATTTTACACGCTTTCAGATCACTGATCTGTGCAGCCTTTTTGCAAATGCTCTGGAAAATGCGATTTACGCCTGCGAAAAGATTCCTGCTCCTGAGAAACGCTATATTACGCTGAAAGTTTATGAAAAAAATAACCGGATCTGTATACAGATAGCAAACAGCTATCTACAGGAGCCGGTATTTGAAAATGAGATTCCCATCTCTCACGAACCCAATCACGGTCTCGGCACCAAAAGCATGATCTCCGTTGTAGAAAAATATCACGGAGTGTATGGATTTTTTGCTGAGGATGGGAAATTCCGGTTTCAGGCATCACTGTAAACAGTCTGGTTTACGTTCCTTTACGTATTTTCTAATATATATACGTAATGAGCATGCCACTTCTTACAGTAACCACAATTTTTCTAATCCGAATGCAATATTTTTTTATTTTTTATTTTTTTCTTATTTAGGGATAAAGACGTATACGCAAAAACATTTTTGAAATTACAGGTCCCTGTCTGATATTCAGGCAGGGACTGTATTTTAGATCATCCAGACCGGTACGATATAATTGTCTCTGTCAATCGCACTAAGTCCCGGTTTCATGCAGATAACTGCGCCCTTCGCACGAGGCGTTGATGCCTTGTCGAGTAATTCAAATACCTTTACCAGCTCTGTTCCGGGATTTGCAGTTTTCTTAATCTCAATCGGATTCAATATTCCATCATGTTCCAGGACAATATCAATCTCCCTGGCATCTTTATCACGATAATAGTACAAATACGGCTCTTTTCCACAATTCAGGTAGGTTTTCCGAATTTCCGCGACCACGTAATTTTCCAAAATGGCCCCGTTCATAGCACCGCATTCTAACGTTTCCGCACTGCTCCATTTCGTCAGGTAACACACCAGACCCGTATCGTAGAAATACAGTTTTGGCGTTTTCACAAGGCGCTTCAACAAATTATTAGAATACGGATGAAGATAAAAAATAATTCCCAGCGTTTCCAGAATTGTCAGCCAATCCTTCGCCTGCGTCTGATTGATATCTGCATCTCTGGCAATCTCTGCCGCGTTAACCATCTGCCCACATCTTGCTGCCACCGCAGTAATAAACCGGAGGAACTTAAGCGAATCTATGGCATCCGATAATTCTCTTACATCCCGCTCAATATAAGTAGACAGATAACTGCTGTAAAAAAGCTGACTGTTACTGTTAATACCGCTTACGATCGCAGGCATGGAGCCTTGATAAATCCGTTCAAAGATCTCTCTTGTATCTGCTTGCTCTCTCTCTTTCTGCCTCTCGCTTAAATCCTCCAGATCTACCGTAAACGGTTTCATCGTTCCTCCGGATATCTCTGCCTGTGACAGGGATGTAAGTGAAAGTACTGCCACTCTTCCTGCCAGTGACTCCTGTACTCCCTGCATCAATTTGAACACCTGTGATCCCGTAAGCCAAAATGCTCCCGGCTCATGGTTTTTATCTACATTTATCTTGATATAAGTAAACAGTTCCGGTGCATATTGAACCTCATCAATCAATACAGGTGGTTTATGCAGTTGCAGAAACAGTTCCGGATCGGTCTTTGCAATATTTCTTTCGTTCAAATCATCCAGTGTTACATATCCCCGCTCCGTTCCCTCCATCAGTTTTTGGAGCATTGTCGTCTTTCCTACCTGTCTAGGTCCCGTTACCAGGAGTACCGGATATTCCCTGGTTACCTGTCTTACTACATTCTCCAGATTTCTTTTGATATAATTCATAAAAGCCCCTCTTTCGGCTAATCTTTTTTATGATTATATTTTAGCCGGATTTTTTTAAAATATCAAGCATTTTTCGGCTAATCTATACTTTGATTATATTTTAGCCGGCTCACATTTTTATTCTTTCACATTGATTCTGTCATAAAAAAGAGAAGCAGTGATCTGCTTCCCTTCGTCTGTTGTATTTATTGTTTATTATCGTACATCTGAGGCGGTACGTATCCGGCGCCGCTCATGCTCTTGTAGTAGTCAAACGCGCTTTTGGCATTTTTACGTCTCTGGCCGATTCCGGCACGTTCCCTGGCGAAATAGTTCTCGACCAGTTTCTTGTTCCGGGCTTCCTGTGCCTGTACGGACACGCTGAGTTCCGTCACCTTGGCTACTTTTGCCTGGAGTTCCCGGATCTGTGCTGCATAGCGCTGTCTGTTGCCCTCCAACTCCTTCGCCAGCTTCTCATACAGGATCTCGAAGCCTTCATCCAGGCGGACGACCTCATCGATCAGGCGCTGTTTCTCCTCCACGGCATCATCGAACAGGCTCATGTCCACTTTTTCCGCAGAAAAGATTTCTTCCTGACGCTTATTATATTCCCGGATCTTCTGCAGTACTTCCAGCTTCTTATCCAGACTTTCCGATAAAATGGTCAGCTGATTCTCCATCAGTCATTTCCTTTCTTGGCACCGGCCTTCATGACTTCTTTCCAGTTGTCGCGGATCGAATGGAGATGCGTGTTGATCTCTTCGAGAATCTCCTTATCCTTTTTGACATTGGCTTCCACCAGCCGTCTCTCCAGATAGCTGTAAATATTATCGAAATCCTTCGAAACTTCGTATTTCATATCCAGTGTGGAATGCAGATATCCGATGATATTCTGCACCTTGCGGATATTCTCATGCGCTCTGGGAATGTCATTTTTCTCTATGGAAAGCTCTGCGATGTTACAGAACTTAATGGCTCCGTCGTAAAGCATAAGCGTCAGTTCTGCCGGAGATGCGGTCAGAACCTTGCTGTTATTATACTGTGCATACGCACTGGGTAATGCCATATCATGATCCTCCTAATAAGCCGGTCACCGCACTGGAATTGCTCTGCAGCTTTGCAAGAGCCGTCTCCATCTTGGAGAACTTGGAATACCATTTATCCTCGTAATCGTTCAGCTTCTTCTCCAGTTCGGAGATCTTCGTCTTATAATCATCATAATCCGATTTCATCTTTTTGTCATCATAAAAATTACCGTAGGAGCGATAACCCTCTACCGATTTGGACAGATCACTCATTTTCGTATACAGATTCTTGAACAGTCCGGAGAAAAAGCTTACGACCGTATCGGGATCACTGCTGATCATGCTCTTAAGCTTGTCTGCATTACCTGAGGTACTGGAGTCATCTGCATCTCCATTGATATGGTAGGCATTCTTCTCATTCTCCGCTGCGGTAAAGTAGCTCAGAGTCTCAATACCAAAATCGCTGAGATACATGTTCTTGCCGTTTACTTCCACACTGCCTGCCATAATTTCTTTTAAGGCAGAGCTTACGGTAGACAGATTGCTGTCTCTGCGTAACAGTGCATCCTTGATCTTCTGCTCGTATTTCTCTACCTCGGAGTCGGACATAGCATCCTTCTCGTCATCGGTCAGCGGCTCATAGCCTTTGGCAGAATCTGCATTATACAGCTTATCCATCTCATTGATAATGGAATTGTAATCCTTCAGGAAACCCTTGATCATATCGTAGATGCCGTCTACGTCATCCTTAGTGGTCACCACGACGTTCTCAGCGGTCTCTTTCATGGCTGTAATGGTCAGACCGTTGATGGAGAATACATTGGTGTTGCTCTCGTACTCCGTACCATTCAGAGTGATCTTCGCATTCTGTGCATCGATCTTATTGGCACTTGCACTGTCCAGTCCCAGGCTCTTAAGTACGTTATTACCGATCTCATCGGATGCGGTAATGCTGAAATCATTGCCTTCTCCGGAATCCTTGGCACTGATATAGAATCTCTGCTGCGTCTCATCAAAGTTGGCATTCAGTCCGGCTTCTTTTAATTTGGTCAATACATCAGAGATAGTAGTATCCGCAGTGATCTCCAGTTCTACATTGGTATCACCGCTCTTGATATTTAATTTGGTACCGGTGCTCAGATCCAGAGCCTTACCGTTATTATCCACACTCAGATCTGACAGCTTCGTCAGGGCATTAAGCTTGAAATCATCCCCATCTGCATCTGTTTTGGTCCTCAGAGAAGTCTTGCCGCCGGTCATGTAAGCAGTCTTAGCCAACTGTGTGATCTTGAGGTTCTGCACGCCGTTCATGGCATTCTCACCGGTGATGATGCTGGCTGCGGTGCTGTCGGAGACGGATGTGGTCTTCTTCATATAAGCACTGGTAAAACGCATATTATTGACGTATTTGGACTGCAGATTCTTCAGCTTGGTGTTCAGATCCTTCCATGCCGTAGTCTTCCACTCCAGCTTGGTCTGTGCCTTTTTCGCATCGTCTACCTTGGTCTGCTTCGCAGACACCAGCTGCTGGATAATGCTCTCTGTGTCCATACCGGAGATCAGTCCGGATAATCTCATTGTTGATGATGCCATATTGGTATCCTCCTATCTTATCTCTTCTCATCTACCAGGATACCGGCTAACTCCCACACTTTGGCGATCATGTCCAGGGTCTTCTCTGGAGGGAGCTCCTTGATCACTTTCTTGGTATCCTTATCTATGATCTTGATGGTTACGCGGTTGGTTGCCTCATGAATGCCGAAGACCGCTTCGGAATGAGACATCATGTTCTTGTTCAGCTTCTCTACCGCTTTCTTGATCTGCTCATTGGTCACATGCTGTTGCTGCTCCCTATTGGGATCGGCAGAGGTATTACTCTGCTCCTTGCCCTGAGCATTCTCAACGACTGCTGTCGTCTGATCGATCTTGTCTATTGGCTTTACATTGGCAGGATTGTATTCAGAGGCATTTTCCTCTGTGGTCACTTTTGTAGCTGCATTCTTGGCAGCGGCCGTATTCTGTGCCTGCACTGTCATGATACTGGAAATCGGTTCTATGGTCATAATGGTCACCTCCGTGTGATGAATAAGCGCCTTCCGTGGGCGCACGACCTTTGTTCTCTAAGCTGTTTATCGGTTACTTTTCCTGAAAAATTAATAGGAGCTGCAAAAATTTGCACCTCCTATGCCTAATTTCCTATTTTCCTATTTTATCTTCTGCCTACCCAAACAGGTTCTTCAGTGCTTCCATACCGTCAGCATCCACCGAAGCCCTGTTGGCTTCCTGGATCTGTAGGTATACTTCCTTGCGGTAGATGGGTACTTCCTTGGGAGCGGAGATGCCGATCTTGACCTGGTCGCCCTTCACTTCCAGGACAGTGATCTCGATGTCATTGTTGATGATGATCGCTTCGTTTTTCTTACGGGATAATGCCAGCATCTTACTCACCCGCCTTTCTGGATTTCAGGATATCGTAGATGGGGAATTTCACGGGATACTGGTTGCCTTCGAGGATGATCTGACATGCCTTACGCTCTTCCACATTGATGACAAAGGGTCCCTGGAGGTTCACGGTCATCTTCGTAAGGTCGGAAGGTACGGTCACGGTCACCATGACCAGAATGTTCTCCGGGGTGAGTGTTCCTACACCGGTGAGCAGCTCATCATCCACCTCGGGATCATAGTCCGGGGTGACCAGCAAAGGATCCATGACCGGCATGGCAAAGCTGGGTTCTTCGATGGACTGCAGATAACGGATACCGGCACTGCTGCCTTTTTCCTCGTCATGCAGCATGGTGAAATGCTTCAGCTCCGGAAATCCGATGATTCCTTTATCAAATGTGATGATCTTGTTATCCGCGATCTCTACTTCCCCAAAATTTTTCGTCTGAATCTTCATAGAATACCTATGCCTTTCCGTACCTGCAAGCTTCCAGGTACTTCCGTATTTTTTACACTATCCTCTTAGATAAAGTTCAAAAGTGTGGTCTGCATGACTTTACCGGTAGCCATCAGAGCAGCTTCATAGGTCATCTCCGCACTCTTTAAGTTAATAGCGGTCTCTGTCACATCAATATCTTCGTTTTCGCTCTTTAATGTCTCAAAGGTGGTCTTCTGGCTCTTCATACGGTTCTCGATCAGCTCCAGCTTGCTGCTTCTGGTACCGCAGTTGGTGATGCACAGGTTGGCATCATCGAGATATCCCTGGAAGGTGGTAATGCTGCTCTCGAACAGCTTCTGGCATTTATCCTTCGACAGGGTCAGTGCCTTCTCCACGGCTTCCATCTGTTTTTTCAGAATATCCGCATCGCCGCCGGTAGCATTTTCCTGCAGGCCTTCGATCTTGGTCTTCACTGTCTCCAGATCCAGCACATCCTGCATCGCCTGTACTAGGTCATCCACGGTACGGCCGATTCCGTGCTGGAAGCACTCATCTGCAGTGGAATTTACACGGATGGTCTGATTGAAGCCTACATCATATTCGATCACCTGTCTGTCCTCATCATCCTGTGTATATTTCTCATTATATTTTATTGTCTTGCCATCCACGGTGGCATCACACCTGAAGTAATGCTCCGGCCGCAGATCTCCCTTCACCCAGTGATTCTTCTGATAGGTTACCTGAATCTCGCCCTCATTTTTACCGGAAGTGGCAGGATCATCCTTGCAATCCATCAGGGTCTTGTAGCGGTTCTCGCCCAGGAGCAGTTCTCCGGTCTCCGGTACATACACGATAGCATCAGGGTTACCGGCTACCTTGCTGTAGGGATCCGCGGTAGAAGAAATTTCCTCAATGACCGGCTGGTGGGTATTCTGATCCGGCCATGTTACCTCCTGATAGCTGCCATCCGCCTGTTTCTCCTGAAAAGAAATGGAGGGAGTGCCGTTCTTTTTACAGTCATTATAGGACAGCTGAATACGATATACCTCCGTGGCCTTGACATCCTGTTCTGATATCTTATCAAAGCCCGCATCTTTATAATTCGCTGCGGTGATATCCAGCAGTTTACCGGTATTTACCTTGGTCAGCTTAGTGATGGAGCTGTTGCCCAGCTGCTCGGTGATATTGTATTCCGTGTTGTATTCCTTGTCAAAGCTTAAGGAAGTATCGGTACGATATCCGGTAAACACATAGCGTCCGGCGTAGTCGGCATCGCCGGTGCTGTAGACTTCATCTCCAAGGGCTTTCAGCTGTTCGAGAATGATCTGGCGGTCTTCTGCCTTCAGGTCTCCATTGGAGCCTTTCGTAGACTGTTTGATCATGCTTGTGATGATCTCTGTCAGGTTCTTCAGTGCATCTTCCGTCACGTCCAGCCAGCTCTCCGCATCGGGGATATTCTTGCTGTAATACTGGGTCACTTCCGTTACGTTGCTTCGCAGACGCAGGGCACGGATGGATACCACCGGGTCATCGGAAGGGCGGTTCACCTTCTTCTGGGTGGACATCTGTGTGCTCAGCTTATCCTGATATACTTTGTTCGTATTGATATTGGACAGATTATTACGTTGCATGATCTTGTTCGTAATTCTCATTTTGGTCCTTGTCCTTTCTCTCTCTAGAATTCCATACCATTTTCATACTAGACTCCGGTCTCCAGGATCAGTCTGTCATAGATCTCCGTCAGGGTCTGGATCATCTTGGAAGCCAGATTGTATCCGTTCTGGTATTTCACCAGGTTCACCGCTTCTTCATCCTCATCGACACCGGAGATGGAGATTCTCTGATTATCGATAGTAGCGGAGATATCCTTAAAGCTTGCATAAAAGGTATTCGCTCTGGAAGCGTTCAATGCCACATCCGACAGAATACACTGTAAAAATTCAGAAGCATTACATCCTCGAAAGCTCATCTTCGTCTTATCTGTGGCAAGATTCTTCAGATCGTTCAGCAGGTCATTCTGTTCCACGCCGTCCGCGGCATCCTTACGGTTCGCCATCAGTCCGGGATCCTGTTCGATAGCCTCCAGAATGTCGAAATTCTTCGCGGTCAGACGATAGTAACTGTCGTCGTTGACCTTTATCGTCATTTTGCTGGCCTTTTTTTCCTGCTTGTCATATCGCTTCGCCGCATCATCCAGCAGGAACTGCTCACCGCCGGTAGCTTTATTACCGGTGAACATCTTCACGCCGGGATCCCCGTTTCCGCTGTAACCGGAAGTCAGAATATCGTTGAATTTCTGAGAAAAGGTACGGATCCACTCATTCATCTGGTTCATGTAATAAGGGATGCCCTGATAGGACAGGTTGGTACCGATCTCTGCCTTTTTCCCTACACGGTCATTGGTAATTCCCCGGGGATTCTTCTCACTGTCCGATAAAGTAAATGTATAGGAGTAAGTGGCATTGCCGTTCGCATCATATTCGCAGGTATATTCCCAGGAATCATAGTAGAATTCCTGATTGCCCAGATCCAGGATGCCTCCCTGATCCGATAGATTACATTTATTCAGGTCCTGCAGATAAGCCTTGGTTACTTTTACGGTTACGGTATCGTGGGTCTTGCCGTCTGCCGTGGTCGTCGTGCCGGTGGCGGTCACCTGTCCGGTGAAATTCTCGCCGTTGTTACCGTCACGCATCTGGATCAGTCCTGCCAGATCACCGCCCATGGATGCATTGTACAGGTTGAACTTCTGTCCGTCCGCCCAGTAGACTTCATAGAGACCGTCGATATCGGTCTGGTTTACTTTCTCATAGGAGGTTCTTGCCACACATTCGAGACCGTTGTAATCACTGCCGTCTACCAGCATCTGGCCTCCGGCGATCTTGACCATATATCTGTTGGCACCGGTCTCACGGTTCTCATTGTTGGCATCGATGATGGGAGTCTCCTTGACTTCCACATCCACGATCTTGGACAATTCATCGATCAGTAACGTTCTGCGGTCGCGGAGTTCATTCGCCTTCGTGCCGGTCAGTTCGATGGTATTGATCTGTTTATTTAAAGTAGCGATCTCGCCGGCGATGGAGTTGATCTCGTCCACCTTCAGCTTGATCTCCTGGTTGATGTCTTTCTGAACCTTTTCCAGGTTGCCCGCCATACCGTTAAAGTACTCAGTCAGGGCTCCGGCATATCCCACGAACTGGGACTTAGCGGTAGCACTGTTGGGATCTTTTAACAGAGCCTGCATACCGGTCACCATCAGCTGGTCGAAGATGGTCTTGAAGCCGGTACTTTTGCCGTCATCATCAAAATACGTCTCCAGCTGCTGCATGTAATACTGCTTCATATCGTATTCGCCCAGCTGTGCATTGTTGTCCCAGAATCTTCCGTCATAGAACTCATCGCGGACGCGCTCGATGGCCAGTGTCTCTACACCGGCGCCGGCACAGCCGTAGGTCTGGAATACCCGCAGTGCATTGGATGCCTGCTGGGTTACCTGCTGTCTGCTGTAGCCTTCCGTCTGTACATTGGCGATATTGTTGGACGTGGTGTTCATGGCAGCATTGCTGGCCAGCAGTCCTGTATATGCAATATTTAATCCAAAAAATTGTGAGGGCATTCTATATCGCCTCCTATACTCCTAATGTGGAAATAATATGTTCCAGCATCTCGCTGATCACATTGATATATCGACTGGATGCGTTGTACGCATTCTGGAACTTGATCATATTGGACAGTTCCTCGTCCGTGGAGACACCGACCACCTGCTCCCTGGCACTCTGTGTTGCTTCCACGGTGTTGACCTGGTTCTCATAAATGCTCCGGAACACATATCCGGAGTTTGCTACCTGTGATACCAGATCCGTATAATAATCTACAAAAGTAGTCTTTTTCTGTACGTTGGGATTCAGCGTATAGGATTCTTCGGTAAACGCTGCCTTCAGTGCATCCGCCGTTTTCTTATCCTCCGAACCGTCCGCCAGTCGGAATCCCAGCTTGGAGGGTTCCTGCATGAGAGCTGAATTGACTTGCAGATTACCAATGGTATAAAGGCTCTCAGGGCTGTCGGCCTTTTCCTCGTTCATGACCCAGTAGTCCTTGCCGTCTTTTCCGGTCACCTTACGATAGCCGTCTGTCGTCACCTTGGTAAATAACTGGATCGGAGTACCGTCTTCCATGCGCATATAGCCGTCGGAATCCACTGCGCAATATTTAGCATTTTTAAGTGTCGTACCGTCTGCCAGCTCCAAATCTCCGCTCTGTACCCCGGCTGCCTCTGCCAGGATATCATTGATCTTCGTCACCACATTGTGGATCATCTGGTCAAATTCACCCTGTATGTTCATAACGACCGATTGGGATACGCTGTCGTATTTTCCCTCTGCGAGGTCGGTATAGTTGGCTCTGTGATCTCCTCTGGCCAACAGCATTGCCTTCAGCCCGCCGATATCGGTTCCCAGATCAGAAGATATCTCGATAGAGAGGTCAAACACCTCTGCGCCATCGATATTATAGACTCTGGTGCCGTCATCCCTTGTAGTATAAGAAGCATTCATGGGCCAGAACGGTGTCACGAAGCCGGTAGCTTCGTCCGTCTTCATGGCGATCTCATAGCAGGTTCCGTCCTTGACGAAATCCACACCCTCGATCTGTACGGATACGCTGCCGTATCTGTCCTCCGAAAAGCTCATATTGGTCAGCTCTGCCAGTTCATCGAGGATCTGATTTCTCGCATCCCGCAGGTCATTGGCATGCTCAATACCGCCGCTCTCAATGGCACGGATCTGATCATTCAATGTCAGCAGCTGATTGCCGTATTTATTGATCTTATCCACATTCTGTCTGATCTGTGTATTCAGGTTGTCCTGATAGGAACTTAAGCCAGCATATACCGCACTTGCTCTCTGCACGAATTCGGATGCTCTCTGTACGATCAGTCCCTGCGTGACGGAGCTGCTGGGATCCTTGGAAAGCTCCTGTACTGCAGTCCAGAAATCGGTCATGGTCGTCTGAAAAGCCTCGCCGTTCAACTCTCCCAGCTGGCTCTCTACTTCTTCCATGACTTCCGTAGACACTTCATAGAACATACTGCGTCCGGATTCCTTGCGGTATGTTTTGTCCAGGAAATAATCTCTGACCTGTTTTACACGGGAATATGTGACACCCAGACCCGTCTGTTTGTTGGCAATAGACTTCGGGTCTGTAGATAATGTGACATAAGCTCTGTTAGATTGCTGTACCTGTTGTCTGGTATAGCCTGTGGTGTCCACATTAGAAAGATTATGCGCTGTGGTATTCAGCGCATTCTGACTTGTCTGTAATCCGGACGATCCAATATATAAACTACCCATTAATGGCATGAACTCTCACCTCTGTATCTTACTGCTTGGCATCGAAGCCATGATCGATAACGCCCATGGTATCTCCTGCATTGTAAGCTCCGCGATTGTAATTGGCTGTCTCGGGTGCTGTCTTCGCCGCCTGGAGGAGATTCATCTCGAACTCCACCATCTCCAGTGCACTGTTTAACAGTTCACTGTTCTGTTCGTTCACGCGCTTCAGTCCCCGGACTGCTGCCTGTAATCTGTCATGTGCTTCTGCCAGTGCCTGCTGCTCCGCAGGGCGTGCAGATAACATAGTGATCAGATTGGGCAGCTTCAGCTCTTTAACATCCCTGTTCAATACATCGGCTATGTCCGCAGTCACTCCCGCTCTCTGTCTGTCGAGATTATGGATCCTGCTTACAAGCTCCTGCTCCTCGTCCGTGATCTTCTGTAATTCTGCAAGATCACCGCCTGCTATGATCGGTGTCTTGCGTTGTGATAACTGAAGCAGAGCTTCGTACTCCGTACTCTCTCTGCCTAATACATCTATCAGGTTTTCCATTAAACTAGCCAAAGAACTACCTCATTTCTTCCTGTTTCTGAAGCAGCTTCTCCGCAAAGCTTGCATTATCCACTCCATAAGTACCGTTCTGGATCCTTGCTTTAATGGGAGCCGTTAACTCTTCCCTGATGTCAGGTGCGGCGGCCACTGCTGCTTTAGCGGTCTGGAAATCCTTGCCCTGGCTGCTGATCTGCAGTCTGTCCGTGTGTGTGGCTGTCTTAGTCTTCTGTGTTCTGCTTAGCTTCTGAGACTGATACAGCTGCTGTACCTGTGTATACGCTTCAATACGCATATCGACTCCTCCTTCCCGAATGTGATTCGTGTTTCACAATATGTATCGGACTAAATTGCAATTACTTTATAGTTCCCGCAAAAAAATGTAACGATCCCATGTCTGTGACATTCGGATCGTTACCTCAGATTTTTTAATATGCGTTCTCTTTGCAAAGTTCTCTGTCCACCTGTTGTACGCGGTAAATCTTATCATCTACCGTCACAGAGACCACAGTATCATCATGAGCATACAGTCCCTCTTCCACATAAGAGAATTTTTCCGGGATCCTGCCCTCCTCCAGGATCTGGATCAGTGCTTCTACCCTTGGTCCATGTAGCGGATTGCATTCTCCGATACAGGTGATCTCATCCTTCAGTACGCAGTCCATGGATTCCGTGCTGACACCGTCAAAGGACAATATCATGATATCTCCTGCCGCCAGGTCACTGCCCACGGTTCTGCCCGCTGCGCGGATGGCTTCCATGGCTCCGAAGGCTTCATTATCGTTCTCACAATAGACCACGTTGATATTGTCATATTTTTTCAGAAAAGCCTCCATGACCTCCTTGCCTTTGGCCTGGGTGAATTCTCCAGATACCTGGTCCAACAGATCCCAACCGTATTTTGCCACGCCCTGTTCCAGTCCCCTGGTCCGTCCGATCTGGGCAGAAGCACCGATGTTTCCCTGAATATTTACGATATGAATATCCTGTGGGGCAATTCCCTTGTTAACAGAAAATGCATTCAGCCACTCTGCCATTTTCAGGCCCTCCAATTCAAAATCAGACCCTACAAAGCAGGTAAACAGACTGTCATCCTCCACATCCACCTTCCGGTCCACGATGATCACCGGGATCCCGGCATCCTTCGCCTCTCTGAGCACCGTATCCCAACCGGTCTCCGTCACCGGTGCCAGCACGATATAATCTACCTCCTGCTGGATAAATGTGCGGATAGCCCGGATCTGATTGGCCTGCTTCTGCTGCCCATCCTCAAAGATCAGATCATACCCTGCCTCCTTTGTAAAAGTGCTTTTCATGGACTCCGTGTTGGCACTGCGCCAGTCGGATTCCGCTCCCAGCTGGGAAAAGCCAACAACGATACGATCCATCTGTATCTCTTCCGATGTCACCGTGTCATCCGCAGTACTTCGTCTGCTGGCACATCCGGCCAGTATCATTCCCAGCCCCAGCAACAGACCTATCATCCATCGTCTTCCTGTTCTGCATTTTTTCATATCTGTAATGTCATCCTGTTCTGTCATTCTTCCCACCCGGAAACCACTCTGTCATTCTCTCATTTTCCGGCAGGTTCTTTCTCTGTGTGAAAATACGCCACAGAGTTCTCCAGTTCCCCGGAGATCTGTTTCATTTTATCACAGTTTGCGCCCACTGTCTGTATCTGCGTCAGGATTTCATCAATGTTTGCATTTACCTGCTGGTTGTTGGCTGCATTTTCCTCGCTGATAGCACTGAGACTGCCGATATTGCCCAGAATATCCTCTTTCTGCTGTGACAGATGTCTGGTCTCTCCGGCAATCTTGCGGATCTCTTCCGCAGAATGTCTGATACTTTGCTCTAACTGCTGATACTGCTCTCTGGTTGCAATAATGTAATCCTGTTCCTCCCGGATGATATCCTTTACCACATCCGCCTGTTCCACAGTCTCACCGGATTTCTCCATGATCCCCTGTGCCAGTTCCTTGATCTGTTCGGCCCCGGCGGCACTCTGCTCCGACAGCTTACGGATTTCTTCCGCTACCACTGCAAATCCTCTTCCTGCCTCTCCGGCTCTGGCGGCCTCAATGGAGGCATTCAGACTTAAGAGATTTGTCTGTCCGGAAATGGAGAAGATCAGAGCTACCGCTTCATCGATTTTTTCAATGTAATCGTTGGTCTCATGGATCTTGGACGTCCATCTCCAGGTCTTCTTCCTTCAGGCTGTCCAGGTACTCGTAATAACTGCTGGCATTCATTGCCGTGATCTCATTTTCCTTACAGTATTTTGCCAGATTATCCGCAGTTACATGCAGTGTGGTCTGTACACTGCCTTCCAGATTCGTTCTGGTCAGATGTAAGGATGTGGTGCTGAGGATCACTGTTGCCAGAACTACCGGTGCCAGTGCCAGCAGCATCAGCAGCAGGAACAGGCTGCATCCCTGTTTTTTCGGAGTCTTTTGTTTTTTTACCTTCGTCTTTTTCATAACTTTTACCCCCCCCTTAATATCCAGTGGATTACTTTTACTAGCGGAAAAAGAGTGTGGCTGCACATCAGCCACGCTCTTTTCATTTCGTTCTTCTCCTTCCTCCAGCGGAAGGAAACTACTCTTATTTATTTCTGCAGCATTTTCTTTTTTCTGGCGATCACCACGCTCTGTACCACCAGGAACAGACACAGCATAGCTGCAATGGTGATACCGGTCCACCATGCCTGATCCAGACCTGCACTGGATACGATGTTCTGGATGGTGCTTAAGGACAATACGCCGAAGAAAGTTCCGATGATATTACCAACACCGCCTGTCAACATTGTACCGCCGATGATAGAGGATGCAATGGCATTCATCTCCATGCCTGTCGCATGAGAAGCCGAACCGCTTCCTACATGCAGGAAGTATACATAGCCACCGATGCCTGCCAACAGTCCGCAGAGCAGATGGGACAGGAACTTCGTTCTCTTAACATTGATGCCCAGCATCAGTGCACTCTGGCTGTTGCCGCCCACAGCATAGAAACTGCGGCCCATCTTCGTCCAACGGAGCATGACAAACATCACTATGACTACCATCAGTGCTACTATCACACCGATTTCCACATAGGCATTTACATAATTTCCCAGCTTGTTCACAGATCCCATCCCCGGAACGAACACACGTGTCTCCTTCAGTGCAGTGAAGTTTTCATTCGCCACATTGAAGGGCTTAGTATTTACGATGGTGGTCATGCCTCTGGCAAAGAACATCCCGGCCAGTGTCACGATAAAGGGCTGGATATCCAGGTACGCTACCAGGAAGCCCTGTACGATACCGAAGGCAAGGCCGATAGCAACGGCGATCAGCATAGAAATGAATACATTGCCTCCGCCAAAGTCCAGGTATACCGCACAGCTCATACTGACCAGTGCTACCACGCCACCGACGGAGATATCGATCCCACCAGTGATCATGACTAAGCTCATACCGCAGGAAAGTATGATCAGAGCTGCGTTGGCGTTCAGGATATTGAAAAACGTCTGTGGCTTTAAAAAGCCTTTTCCCTGGAACACGATAGCTCCGATATACATTGCAAAAAATACTACAATTGTGATGGTCAGCAGCAGATTGGTATCTGTCATATTTTTTAACTTCTTACCCATTTCAGCCAACCTCCTTTACGGTCTTACTCTGCTTCAGCTTCTTGCCAACAGCGGACAGCCATTCTCTTACCTTTGGCGTGCTTAATACCACCAACAGGATAACTACCACTGCTTTGTAAGCGGGAAGCGCATCCGACTGTACGTCAAATTTGTATAAGGTGGTGGTCAGGAACTGAATAACATAGGCACCCAGGATTGACGCTGCCATGTTGAACTTACCACCGCTTAAGGAATTGCCGCCCAATGCTACTGCCAGAATTGCATCCATCTCGATGTCCTTTGCGATCACAGAGTAGTTGATGGAGGACAGACGGCTTACCTTGATCAGTGCCGCTACCGCCACACACAGTCCTAAGATCACGAAGGTCAGGAACTTAATAAATGTGGGATTCAGTCCATTTAATTTTGAGGAATTTTCATTGATACCAACGGACTGGGTGTAAAGCCCCAGTGTCGTGAACTTCAGTACCAGGAAGATCACCAGTACGCACACTGCCGCAATGAAAAACGGTGTGGGAATGGGGATTCCGGGAATAAATCCGCCGAAATAACTGAAGGTCGGATCACTTACAATAGGAAGTTCGTTGTTGTTGATCCATGCAGCGATGGAACGGCCTGCCGTATAGAGGATCAGCGTCGCTACCATGGGCTGGATCTTGAAATACGCTACCAGCACACCGTTAAATGCGCCGAAGAGCATTGCCACCACACAGGCGATCAGAAAAGCTACGATAATGGGAGCCTGTAAGGTATCGGGTCTGGAATTGGTACCGCACAGTACCCGCAGGATCACACTGCCTGCAATAGCGATGGCCGCGCCCACACTGATATCCTGTCCGCCGGATGCGGCAGTGACCAGTGTCATGCCGATAGCCAGGATTGCCAGTTCGGAACCGTAGTCTAAGATTGTCATCAGATAGCCGGACAATACCGGATCTCCTGCGCTGTTATATCCCAGTGTGATCTTGAAAAAGCTGGGATCCGCGATCAGATTGAATACTGCCAGAATGATCAGGGCTGCAATGGGAATGAAGATCTGCTGCCGGAACAATCCGCTGAGGAAATTTTTATTCTGTTTTTCCACTGTTTTTTCCTTACTCATGTTTACTCTCACCTCCGGCAATCGTACTCATAATCTTGGTCTGGGTCAGATCCTCCCCGGACAGCTCTCCTACCACCCTGCGGTCTCTCATGACTATCAGCCGGGAACAGGTACGGAGCATCTCGTCGGTCTCAGAAGAAATGAAGGTCACGCTCATGCCTTCACCTGCCAGCTTCAGTACCAGCTTCTGGATATCCACCTTGGTGCCGACATCGATACCTCTCGTAGGCTCATCCAGGATCAGATATTCCGGATGGGTCAGAAGCCACCTGGCTAGAATTACCTTCTGCTGATTACCGCCGGACAGTGACTTGATGGGGGTCTCGGCGGATGCAGTCTTAATATCCAACAGTTTGATGTATTCGTCTGCAAATTTATTAGCTTCCGCCCGGGAGATCGGTCGGAAGAATCCACGAAGCACCTGTAGTGCCAGGATAATATTCTCTCTTACAGACAAGTCACCTACGATACCGTCCCGCTTACGATCCTCCGGCAGATAACCAATGCCATGACGCATAGCATCCAGAGGCTTAGTGATCTTCACCTGTCTGCCATTCTTTTTCACTGTGCCGCCAATGATACGGTCGGCACCGAAAATAGCACGGACACATTCGCTTCGGCCGGATCCCAGCAATCCGGTAAATCCGTTGACCTCACCCTTTTTGATATAGAAATCAAAAGGCTTGATCCCGGCGTCACTGCACAGATCCTTGGTCTCGAATAGCGGCTCTGTGCTTTCCGCTTTCTGATCTGCTTTCTGTTCACCCTTGATGTCGGACAGGTCATCCAGCTCCTTGCCGAGCATCTTGGATACCAGCTGTACTCTGGGCAAGTCCTTGATGGCATATTCGCCTACCAGTCCGCCATCCCGCAGGACAGTGATCTTGTCACACACTTCATATACCTGATCCAGAAAATGAGTTACGAAGATAATACCCACGCCTCTGGCCTTCAGATCACGCATCAGACCGAAAAGCTTTTCTACTTCCTGCTCATCCAGAGAGGAGGTCGGCTCATCCAGGATCAGTACTTTACAATCCATATCTACAGCTCTGGCGATGGCCACCATCTGCTGTACAGCGATAGAGCAGCTTGCCAGCTGTTGGGACGCTTTCGCAGGGATATCCAGATTCTGTAAAATCTTATCTGCGTCCTCATTCATTTTCTTCCAGTTCTGATAGATCTTGTTAGAACGTCCTATGTACATATTCTCTGCCACGGACAGATTCGGACAGAGTGTGATTTCCTGATATACAGTACTGATGCCCAGCTTCTGTGCCTCCTGCGGAGAGTGAATGGACACGGCCTTGTCTTTGCCGTCGATGAAGATCTGTCCTTCATCCTTGCTATAGACACCTGTCAGCACCTTGATCAGGGTTGACTTTCCGGCACCGTTTTCTCCCATCAATGCATGGATCTCACCTTTGTTCAGATGGAAATCCACACCCTTCAGAGCTCGTACACCGGGAAAGCTTTTGTGAATATTTCTCATTTCCAATACTTTGTTATTGTCCAAAAGTTTCACCCCTTAATCTTCTTTGATCTTTGATAAAAGAAGCGCGGAGCTAGCATGCGCCGCGCTTCTGGTCATTTACATCAGACTAGATACCGTAGTTGTCTACATCTTCCTGAGTAATGGTGGTCGCATCGAAGCCCTTCTCGTCCATGATGATGGTCTTCTCGGAGATGGTCTCACCGTTCTCCAGCTTTTTGATGATCTCATCAATATAGGAAGCCTGGAAAGGATTGCACTGTCCATCGTAGTTCCAGTTGCCTGCCTTCAGCTCTTCCAGAGCCCACTTGTTGCAGTCAAAGCCCATAACGATAACGTCTTTGCCTACGCCGTGGGAGATATTAGCCTTATCCAGGGCTGCTACCGCACCCTTAGCCATATCATCGTTCTCAGCGTAGATTACGTTGAAAGGAGTACCTGCATCGATCACGGACTGTACGATCTGCTGTGCTTTCTCTGCGTTCCACTCAGCGGTCTGCTGTGTTACGAGATTGAAGCCGTCGTTTGCTGCCGCGTCATCCAGGGCACCGGTACGTCCCTGCTGTGCTGCAGAACCCATAACACCCTGTAAATGAATGACGTTATATTCACTTAAGTTCTGGCTCTTTAACCAGTCAACTGCGGTCTGGCCTTCCTTTGCCATATCGGATACGATGGATGCCTCATACAGGCTCTCATCTGCATCAATGGTACGGTCGAAGAGGATAACTCTGATACCTGCATCCTGTGCGTCCTTCAATACGGAATCCCAGCCGGCAGTATCTGCTGCGGACAGAAGCAGGTAGTCAACGCCATCCTGGATGAACTTCTGTGCTGCGGTGATCTGCTCGTCGTTCTTTAAGCTGTATGCGAAGGATGCTTCGTAGCCGTTTGCCTCAGTGAAAGTATTCTTCATATCTTTATCATTTGCAGTACGATAACCGGACTCGTTAGGGTCATTGTTAATGATACCGACCTTGATCAGATCTCCGGATGCATCCGTGCTTGTAGCTCCGGCGCTTGCGGTGTCCGTAGCTGCACTTCCGGTAGCTGCGCTGCTGCCCGCATCAGAGGAGCCGCATGCTACCAGACTAAATACCATGGTTGCTGCCATTACTGCTGCTAAAATTTTCTTTTTCATTGTGTAACCTCCCAATTTTTTTGTTGTTCAAAGAACTATTTCTTTGATGATCCTATTTTATCGTGAAAAAAAGCAAAAAACCATGAAGATACCTCTCGGAAAAGTTGGAATTTTTATGGCAAAAAAGAACCACCCTCGTAAACGGTTGAATATTTTACGATGATGGTTTATTTTTCTCACAAAGTATATTCCGGCAGCCGTACCGTCACGCAGGTTCCCTCGCCATAGGTACTGGTAATGGTGATCCCATATTTTTCCCCGAAGTTCAAACGGATCCGTTCATTTACATTATAAAGTCCGTAGATTTCCGTCTCACAGGCATTTCGATTGCGGATGCCCTCCCGTACCTGTCCCAGGCGTTCCGGTGTCATGCCCCTGCCATTGTCGGTGATCCGCAGGATACAGTCACTGTCCTCCATTTCCCCATCAATGCGGATCATACCCTTTCCCCGTTTGTTCTTAATGCCGTGGTACAGCGCATTTTCCACCAGCGGCTGCAATGTGATCTTGGGTATCCGGCTGGAGTACAGTTCTTCCGGCACGCAGATTTCATATTGGAGAATATCCTGATAGCGCATCTGCTGGATTTCCAGATAGCTGCGCACATGCTGAAGCTCTTCCCTGACATCCAGAATATCCTGTCCCTGATTTAATGAAATGCGGAAGAAATCGGACAGACTGCCTACCATACTCACAACCTTTTTCTGTTCACCGGCCTCCGCCAGCCATACGATGGCATCCAGCGTATTATATAGAAAATGAGGATTGATCTGGGACTGCAGCAGTTCAAATTCCGCCTTGCGCAGGCGCACCTGCTCGGTCTTCACCTGCTCCAGCAGTTCATTGATCTTGTCGATCATGGTATTCATAGAATCGCTGAGCACCCGGGCCTCCAATCCGCCGGTCACATCCGATCGTACCGTCAGATCCCCTTTCGCCACCTGATCTGTCACCTGGGTCAGTCGTCTGATAGGGCTTGTAATACTCAGCGGAATATAATAGGATAAAAATAAACACAACATCAGGATCAATGCAAAAGCGATCACAGAAAACCGGATCATATTCACAAAAAAGTCCTGATACTGCTGTCTGCTCTCCTGGATCCCACGGATCTCATAATAGATGTATCGTGACATCGTGTCTCCTACCAGAGATGTCACGATCTGTACATCATTTTCCCAGATTTCTATATTATCTTCGTAACGGTTACCCTCACGGATATTGTCCTCGATCCTTCCAATATAGGTTCCCAGGTTATTCAGATATTTCTTTACGCTGGTCAGGCGCTTGCGATTCTCCTGTGATTCAGTTAATTCCTCCAGTCCTGCCACGATCTCATCTGCTTCCTCCAGCATGGCATGGAGACTGGATTCCTCCAGCGTCTTGTTGCCCACAATGAGGAGATAGGTCTCATAATCAAAATCCTTTTGGAAATCCAGGCTGAACTGACTGGCCATAACAGAGGAATTGACCATGTCCTCATATCTGCGATTGTTATTCCACAGATTATAGAAACAGAAGATCAGAAACAATACAAAAGGCACTAAAAGGCAAAGATAAGAATATCTTATCTTTGCCACGAGCGTAGAATGATCGTAAATTTCTTTTAACCTTTTTCTCATAAGAAGTCCTTTCCGCGATCGTGGCTATTTGATGCCGCCCCGATACTGGGTAGGTGTCATCCCCTGGGTCTTTTTGAACAGATAGGAAAAATAATGAGGGTCCTTGTACCCTACCTCCTGACTGATCAGGCTGCTGCGTTTGCCGGTGCAGCGCAATAATTCCTTTGCTTTGTTCATACGGTAATCCGTCAGATATTTAATGAAACTCATCCCTGTCTGCTGACTGAAGATCATGCTCAGATGATTCGGTGAGAAATTCACGTGGGATGCCAGCAGATTCAATGACAGCTCCTCTTCTGCATAGTTTTCCTCTATATATTTCATCACCTGCTCCACCACATCGTCATAGCGGCTGCTGGCTGCTCTGTCTCTTGCTTCCAGCGCTTTGTCCAGGATCCGTATAATATACTGTATAGCACTGTCGCTGTCCTGCTGCGTCTTCTCATCCTGGCTCGGAGTCTCCGGATCCTGCGTATCTGTTGACAGGCTTTCCAGGAAATCCGCCACGCAGAAATAGGCATCCATCGTGATGTACTGCCTGAAAATATTGGACTGCAGTGCTTTGTTGCTCAGATCCCGGAAAAATTCTTCTACGAAATAAACGACCTCTTCTCTGTCTCCCTGCTTTAAGAATTCCTGGATCCTGGTCCGATCGATCTGTTTGGGATTGACTTGCTTGATATCAAAGTGCTCTTCTTCCGTTCCCTGTGCCAGATACCCGCCATCCAGGATGCGGCTGTCCTGCACCAGATACCTGTGAGCAAAAGCATGACTGGCCTGTTCAAAGGAGGCCGGAAGCTCCCGCAGACGGTTCACCGGTCTGCCAATGCCTCCGAAATAGCGGACGTGCTCATACTTTTCCATAATATCTTTGATCTTCTCAATATATTCCTGCTGCTGAAGCTGTAACTGTTCTTCAGATTCCGCCTTTAGCAAAAATGCTTTGCCCTCCAGGTTACGGTCAAATGATACTACCGTTGTTCCGTCCTCCAGTGACCGCAGTTCTTCTTCGATGCGGATCAGACTGCCGGAGTATTCGTCCTGTGCATGGCGCAGTGACTGCGTCTTAAATAAAATAATATTGTACCACGGTGCCGACAGATCGATGCCGAGTCTCTCCGCTGACTCCAGTAATTCTGCTGCGGTATTATCCCCAACGACCAGACTCTGGAACAGTTTTTTTCGCTCTCTGAGTGTATTTTCCTCCATCTCCTTCAAATAGCGCTCACGGATCTGGGTAGCTCTGCGTTTTTCCTCGATCTTTGCTGAGAGTTCCTCCAGTTCGGCCAGAAGTTCCTCTCCGTTAATCGGCTTGGACAAATACTGCGCCACCCCCAGTTTGATGGCTTCCTTCGCGTATTCAAATTCCTGATAACCGGACAGAATGATGATCTCGATGTCCGGAAGCTCTCTGCGGATCAGTCTGCTGAGCTCCAGCCCATCCATAAACGGCATCCGGATATCAGTGATCACGATATCCGGACGCAGCCTCTGGATCATGGGATAGGCCAGTTCTCCGTCACCGGCCTCCCCACAGAACTCATAGCCATGAGTCTCCCAGTCGATATTATTTTTGATTCCCTCGCGGATGACGAATTCATCTTCCACCAAAAACACTTTTAACATTTTTACGATACCCTTCTTTTTACTGCGGATAGAAGTTTTTGGGGTTCCTGTCCACTTGAAGTACCCTAGCGGTAGAATACCTCTCCCAGCATCAAGTCTCTCTTCAGATCACGGATCTTGGTATCCTTGTCGATATATACAGCCTCGATACCCATCATAGCTGCCCAGTCGCCCATCTGCTCAGCCGTCAGATCATAGGTAAAGGCGGTATGATGCGCACCGCCTGCCAGGATCCAGGCTTCCGCTCCGGTATACATATCCGGCTCCGGTGTCCAGAAATTGGTGGCTACGGGCAGCTTTGGCATAGGTTTCTCCACTTTCTTACAGTTCACATCATTGATGATCAGGCGGAAACGATTGCCCAGATCGATCAGGGATGTAGCAATGCCGTGTCCCTCCTTGGAAGTAAATACCAGTCTGGCGGGATCCTCTCTGTCTCCCATGGACAGAGGCTGGCATTTGATGCTGATCGGACCGTCCGCAATAGTAGGACAGATTTCCAACATATGAGCTTCCAGAATACCCTCTTTTCCCTTGACCAGATTATAGGTATAGTCCTCCAGCATGGAAGTACCCTTGGCATCCTTCACTCCCCCGGTCATGATCTTCATCAGACGCACCATGGCTGCTACTTTCCAGTCGCCTTCCGCACCGAAGCCGTAGCCTTTCTCCATCAGCCGCTGGATCGCCAGTCCCGGTAGCTGCTTCAGGGCACCCAGATCACCGAAATGGGTCACGATCGCCTGATAGTTTTTCTCCTCCAGGAAGCGTTCAAAACCCAGTTCGATCTGTGCCTGCACCGCTACATGCTTTCTGAACTCTCCGGGATCTCTTCCCTCTAATAAAATATTATACTTCTCATAGTACTCATCTACAAGAGCATTGACATCAGATTTGGAAACTGCATCTACACTCTCTGCGATCTCGTTTACGGGGTAAGCATCTACTTCCCAGCCAAACTTGATCTGTGCCTCTACCTTGTCGCCCTCGGTTACCGCTACATTGCGCATATTATCTGCCACACGCATGACACGGATATGGCTGCTCTCCACCACGCCTACCGCGGTGCGCATCCAGGATGCGAGCTTTCCCTGTACCACCGGGTCTGACCAATGGCCCACCACCACCTTGCGCTCCATACGCATACGGCTGACAATGTGGCCGTACTCTCTGTCACCATGTGCAGACTGGTTCTCATTCATGAAGTCCATATCAATGGTATCATAGGGCAGCTCCTCGTTAAACTGCGTATGGAAATGCAGCAACGGTTTGCGATACTCCTGCAATCCCAGGATCCATGATTTCGCCGGAGAAAAGGTATGCATCCAGGTGATCACGCCGGCGCAGTTTTCATCCAGATTGGCTTCATTGAAAGTGCGGCGGATCAGCTCGTTGGTGATCAGGGTCGGCTTCCATACAACCTCGTAGGGCAGCACACCGGAAGCATTCAGGGCATCCACGATTTTGTGGGAATGCTCCGCCACCTTCGCAAGGCACTCGTCTCCATACAAGTCCTGCGAGCCTGTACAAAACCAGAATTGATAACTTTTCGTCTGTAACATAAGTAATACCTCCTCTGAAAATACGATTTCTATATTCCCATTCTACAACTTGTATGCTTCTACTAACAAGTTGTATATTTGGAGGTGAATATACCTCCTAAACGGAAGAATTCTATTTTGGGTCAGTAATATATCTGCCTTACTAAATTGAGAGTTAAATGAATAGTTGCTTTAAAATCCACGCAGAAAGGACTGCCCGCCCCGGACTCGGATGCTAGCTACAACTGTGGATTTTCTAAAGGAAAGT